>SAMEA104315426__coassemble_8753_pt1 | contig 2317 bp, 2 predicted proteins | sample SAMEA104315426__metabat2_low_PE_024 | metagenome-assembled genome bin SAMEA104315426 (sample SAMEA104315426) | gut metagenome | biome: Monkey gut; feature: monkey-associated habitat; material: faeces | place: China | collected 2013 | reverse complement strand
CTGTAGCGCCGTCGGGAAGGGTTCGGGTTGTAGTGCCTACCGATGCTGCGATGCGTACCACGTCAGCCTGTTGGTTCCAGTCTGATGAGTCTGACTCCGTGGAGCATCCAAGCAATAGTAGTGCGCCCAAGCATGCGCAGAGATATCGTAGTGTTCTATTCATGTCCGATGTGTATTTTTTCTTTTATAAAGTTAAGGTCTATGGCTGATCGGTTTAGTTTTATCCTAAATATAAAATAGCTTATAATATGATGCTTTTAATCGGTTTCCAGTGAGCCACCAGTGCCATCAGTCCATGCATTGGCGGTGATTCCCTCCTTGCTGAGCACGAGCTTGTTGTCACCCATACTCAGGTTGAGGGTGTATTTCTTACCGCTCTCGATGGTGATATTATGATCGGGGCTCCACTCATATTTCTTACCTGCTGTGGTTTGCAGCGTTACAACGAAATGGTCTTTGCTAAGCGTCTGTGGCAGGACGATGCATGAGAATTGCTTCTTGGCATTTTCTTTTTCGTTGGTAACAGAAGTGAAAGCGCCAGGAGTGGCAATAATATTCTCACGAACGCCCCAGACGCCGTCGGTTATCACATCAACCAATTTTGTACTCCAAACATTGATATCTGCATGATTGTATATGCCACTGATAGTTGCAGATGCGACGGGATTGGCAGAGAGACCGTCTGTTTTGTTGAACTCGGTTCCCAAGGTTATATTGATGTCGAACAGGCAGAAAGCGTGGCTCAGGGTCAGTTGGAGTTTACCATCATTTAGACCAGTTTTTGGGGTGAAGCTGCCGTTATGGTAGCACAACAAATCGTTTTTTGGATCTGTTGTGACTTGGTTGCTGTTTAAATGGTACTGGAATGAACATTCGCGATTAATATATACTTCGTATTTGGCATCGTATGGTGCTACGGCAGCAATTTTCACTGGAGTTGCGGCATTCTGCCAGAGCAGTGTTTCGCTGCAGTTCCAACTTGTAGTATTAGTATCATAAGTAAACAGCTTGTTGGCATAGGTGTATTTAGCGTTGGTCTTATTGACCACTGTCAGCATGAAATCGCCGGCATAAGGAGAGAGAGCTGGAGTTCCTGTTTCACCGCCACGGGTAATGGGATTGCTTACTCCGGCAGTAACACGGATGATGTTGTCCGTAGGATAGTTGTTGGGCACATTCTCCTGTTCATCGTTGTTGGTGCAAGCCATGGTCAGAGCAACCATTGCGCACGTCAGTATATTGATCTTTTTCATGTGATTTTATTTTTTACAGGATGAGCATTCTGTTAGTATAGTGATTAGTCGAGGGCATCGCCATTGAGGGTTTCGCCAGTGCCCCATGGGTTGATGTTAACCGAACCGAGGGTAATCTCATCGCGACCAACAATCAGGTTGACCACTGTCTGCTTGCCAGAAGCCAGTGAGATTTCATTAGCGTGAGTATAGGTGAAGGTCTTGCCATCGATGACGATGTCGATCTGCTTGAAACCGGTCTGAGGTACAACGATGCTTCTGTAGCTCTTGTTGGTCTCTGTGGAAGCCAGTGGTACAGTGGTCTTGGTAGCGTCGGGAGTCACAGCCTTGGTCAGCAGGTTGACGGTGGCTTTGTCTGCCATGCCTACTGCATTGACAGCGGTAACCTTGGCAGCACCACCAAACTGAGTGCGGAAACTGAGGTTGACGGTGAGCTGTGCCATGACGTGGTCGAAGCTGAGCAATACAGGATTCTCAGAGGCTTTCATCCCTTTGCTGTTGACAGCCACGAGCATGTCTGCCTTTTCTTGGTCGGCAGGGTCGAGCGCGTAAGCAGCCTTGGTAAGGTCTGCCACGGCAGCATCGAATTTAGGATAGACACCGATGAAGTAGTGGGTAGAGGTCATGTCTTTCCACAACATCTGCGGAGTAGCTTTCCACACTTTATTGTCCAGCGTGTTGATGGCATTATCTACCACACGTTCGGCAGCGGCAGGAGCCACGGTAGCATTGCCTGTCCATGCAAAGACGCTAATCTGGTCGCCGTTCTCGAAAGACTGAGACCCGTCGTCGTTAGTAGCCACACGCGTCATGTCGCCGATAGAGGTTGATACGGTGATGTACTTGGCAGCAGTGCTGTCGTTGTCATTGTCGCAACTTGCCAGCGTGATGAAGGCTGTTGCTACCATTGCGGTAAGAAAAACTGTCTTTTTCATTTTGCTTATGATTGTATTATTGTTATTAATGCTTGTTGATGATCTTTGTTGTTTTCGTAGCTTCTTATTTTCCTTCACTACTGTCCACGAAATTCCTTTAACATTTCAAAAAGTAACAAATTGATAGTT
>SAMEA104315426__coassemble_2675_pt1 | contig 5305 bp, 3 predicted proteins | sample SAMEA104315426__metabat2_low_PE_024 | metagenome-assembled genome bin SAMEA104315426 (sample SAMEA104315426) | gut metagenome | biome: Monkey gut; feature: monkey-associated habitat; material: faeces | place: China | collected 2013 | reverse complement strand
GCTATAGTTGTTTCCAAATATAGGTATCAACTTTGCTGCAAGTTCTGTAATCAAATGTGTCCCATATTTAGCACGTTCATCACCATGCTGTTTCTCTTCTACTATTCGCCTGCCAATACCCCAATAAGTGGCAATATTACCACTTTTCGTCACCTTCCCATTTTCTCGTTCCCAAAAAATGACACAAATGCTCTGATTATTTCCGTCTAAATTCCGTCTAATTTCCGTTTAAATTCCGATGATTATTTCTTGCGAAGCAACATCTTAAAAAAGATTTCCCCCAAAGATTTACCTATGGTTTGTTTTGTCGTGACTCAGCATAGTGAAAGCGCGCTCTCACTCTGTCTTCGCTACTCCAAAACATCTTGCCGTAGGCAACTAAAGCCACCCTTGCCACAGATTCTTGTTAAAGATTTCCTCCAAAGATTTCTTGCGCTCGCGCAAACCCAAAAATACATCCGTATAAATTCCGTCTAAATTCCGATGATCCGATGATTGATTTCTAGCCAAAGGCCATATTTCATTAAAGATTTCCTTCAAAGATTTACCTATGGTTTGTTTTGTCGTGACTCAGCATAGTGAAAGCGCGCTCTCACTATGTCTTCGCTACTCCAAAACATCTTGCGAAGCAACCAAAAAAAATACCGTTTTCAGAAACAGTCAACTATAACGCCTGGTGTGAATTGGCGTTGTCCAAGAAACAGGAACAGTCCTCGCGAACCCTATTTTTCCTTTTCAAAAACTGTAATACTGTAAGCTGTAAGAATTGAAAGTCATGATGTCAATGACCTGCCCCATGGCATCTATTTTTAAGCACCCGATGGATTGCCACAAAAACATATGATAGAATGCCTCAAAAATTACAAATGGATTACATCAAAAATTTAAAATAAAACATATCAAAAACTTAAAATTTGTTTGGTAATCAAAGTAAAATGAGTACCTTTGCACAGAACAAGTTTTAACTATAAATATTCTTAAAATGATAAAAAAGGCACTTTTTTCCAGTTTTGTCTTGATGGCACTGACGGCTGCTGCTCAAAAAACAACGATAACAATCGATGTAAACAAGCCGTTACATGCAGTTTCTCCTACACTTTTTGGTATTTTCTTAGAGGATATCAATCTTTCTGTGGATGGAGGTCTTTACCCTGAGTTGGTGCGCAATCGCTCTTTTGAGGATGCGGATTCGTTATGTTTTTGGCAATTCCGCTCTTTGCAAGGCGAAGCCAAAGTGAGAAAGGCTGACCTTTCTAATGCGAAAAATCCAGCAGTTCCTCTCAACGCCAGAAACCGACAGTTTTTGAATGTTGATGTGCAAGGTGATTTTACGCTTTCTAATGATGGCTACTGGGGCATGAATGTGGAGAAAGGAGAGAAATATGACTTCTCTATTGCTTTGCGCACTCCTAACTCTTATCAAGGAAAGATGAAAGCCAAGATAGTTGTTGGTGACAACGTGTTGGCAGAAACTGACATCTCTGATGTAACAGGTCATTGGAAATATACGAAAGCCACATTGATTCCTACGGAAGCAAGTACCAATGCACAACTTGTCATTGAAGGCAACGGAAAAGGCGAGGTGTGTATGGATATGATTAGCCTTATTCCTCAGAAACGATGGGGAAAGAGCGGTGTGAGGAAAGACCTGGGTGAAGCCTTGGACAATCTTCATCCTACCTTCTTGCGTTTTCCTGGTGGTTGCTGGGTAGAAGGAGAGGTAATTTCTCAGCGTTATCAATGGAAGAATACCATCGGTAAAATCGACAGTCGCATACCTTTATGGAATATATGGGGATATACAGCAACTCATGGCATAGGATATCATGAATACTTGCAGTTGGCTGAAGACCTTGGCGCAGAACCGTTGTTCTGTATTAATGCTGGAGTCTCACACAAGGAGACAATACCGTCCGATGAGATAGACCAGTGGATTCAAGATGCGCTTGATGCCATTGAGTATGCCAACGGTCCAGTAACGAGCGTATGGGGAGCAGCCAGAGCTCGCAATGGTCATCCTGCACCTTTCAACCTAAAATATATAGAAGTGGGAAATGAGAACTTTGGTAGTGTCTATTTCAAGAATTTCGGGTTGATAGCCAATGCCATCAAGACTCGTTTTCCAGAAATGCAAATCATCTCTAACGACTGGAGTGGCTCACATCCTTCAACTCCTTCTCATGCGATGATTGACGAGCATTATTATAATACGCCGGATTGGTTCATACTCAATGCCAATAAATATGACAATCGCAAGCGTGGAGGAGAAAAAGTGTTTATTGGTGAGTATGCCGTAACAAGTGAATGTGGAAAGGGTAACCTCAGAGGTGCCATTGGTGAAGCTGCATTTATGACGGGATTGGAGCGCAATTCCGATGTGGTGGCTATGGCTGCATACGCTCCTTTGTTCTGCAATGTGGAGCATCAGCGTTGGCCAATCAACTTGATTAATTATGATAACCATCGTTGGTATGGTCTGCCTAGCTATTATGTACAGCAGATGTTTGCTGAGAATCAGGGCACAGTTACGCTGCCTGTTTCTGTGACGGGAAGTCCACTTGTGGATATTCCATCTAGTTCAGGTGGCATTGGTCTGGGTACTTGGAATAATACTGCGGAGTTTAAGGACTTGAAGGTTACTACGCCAAAGGGCAAAGTGCTGTATCAAAATAATTTCTCATCTGGTATTGATGATTGGGAGATGCAGGGTGATGGAGAATGGAATGTTAGCAATGGTGTGCTTAGTCAAAACTCTTTGGCAGCAGAAGTTACTGCTTTTGTTGGCAAAGACAATTGGCGAGAGTATGTTGTTACTTTGAAAGCTCGTAAGTTGTCGGGTGAAAATGGTTTCCAGATATACTTCCATCATCAGAAGGGAGAAAACAATCGTACTCGTTGGGACATTGGTGGTTATAGCAATTCCATCAGTCAGATGCAGACGATCATGGATTCTCATAGCATCAACTATTCAATCGAGCCAGGACGTTGGTATAACATCCGTCTGGAAGTATCCCCTCTCACGGTTAAGGGATATATTGATGGCAAATTGGTGCAGCAGGCTTCGCTTACTGATATAAACAGAAAGACAGTTTGTGCCAGTGCACAAAAAGACGAAAAGTCGGGTGACATTATTGTCAAGGTTGTGAATACCGGCAATAAAGATCTTACCACAAAGGTTCTGCTCAATGGAATCGGAAAGGTGGCTGATCTGGCAGAGGCAACTGTCCTTTCTTCTGGAAGTAGTCTTGATGAAAACAGCCTGGATGCTCCAACTAAAGTTGTTCCACACAAGGAGCAGGTACGTATCAATGGCAATCATTTAGTACATAAGTTCCCTGCAAACTCTGTTACGGTATTCCGTATTAGTAAGAAGTAATTCATAAAATATGTATTTTAAAAAACTGAACTTTCGTAAAGGTGAAAGTTCAGTTTTTTATTAAAAATATAGGTTGTTTCGGAATAAAAATAAAAGCTTTTGTTACAAATCTAGAAATGTTTCGACCTGTACGGTTGAAAAATTTTGTTTGAAGATTATATTTAAGATTTTGTTTTAGATTTCGAGCATCTCCGATGCGATCCAAAATAAATCCCTCCCAAAAGCGAGGTACTCGAGCGCATTCTCGTCAAGGATTATAGTTAAAGATTTTATTTGCTGCTCCCTGTATTACAGATTATTTCTTGCGAAGCAACATCTTAAAAAAGATTTCCTCCAAAGATTTCTTGCGAAGCAACTAAACTTCCACGGATCACACGGAGAACACGGCAAAAATTAAAGATTATAGTTGTGATTTTCATTAAGATTTACCATAGGTTATTTTTCTCGCGACTCGGCAAAGAATAAATTTTTGGATTTATTCTCTGCTCTCACTGCTCCAAAAATTTGAGTATCTCCGATGCGATCCATAATAAAGTCCTCCCCCAAAGCGAGGAATTCGAGCGCATTCTCGTCAGGATTATAGTTAAAGATTTTATTTCCGTATAAATTCCGATGATCTACGTATTTCGGCCGATACCCGTTCACCAATTCCGGTGATACCCGTTCAGTCCGTTGTTGATCTTCAGTATCGTAGGCAAAGTTAATACTTTTCTTAAACTCTCTCCTTTTAGCCCAAATCTTTCTGATTCACGCCCGCTTCCGTCAAGACCAACCACCGCAACACTTCACTTCCCACCACATCAAGAATCCAAAACCATTTTTCCTTTCCAAAACTGTAATACTGTAAGCTGTAAGGATTGTAAGAACCCCAGGGGTTATGATGTCAATGACCAGTCCCCGTGGCATTCCCAGGGCATGTCAATAACATCAAGGCTGTTTTCCTTTCCCAAAACTGTAATACTGTAAGCTGTAAGAATTGAAAAAGAACTCCAATGATCATGATGTCAATGACCCGTCCCTGTGTCATTCTTGTCACCACATCAAGAATCTGAAATCCATTTTTCCTTTCCAAAAACTGTAATACTGTAAGCTGTAAGAACCACCAATGATTATGATGTCAATGACCCGTCCCTGTGACATCTGAATCACGTTCAACTGTTTATTGTGGATGATTGAAATCTTATATCCATTTTGCAAGGTGTTAGCTTTAAATACAGCGGTGCTATCTCCAAAGAAAGACACCTCACAACTGGATATATTGTCTTTCGTTGGGCCTTTTTGCTCTTGCACACACGCAGTCATACACACTAATACTCCAACAAACAAGATGATGCTTGTTCTAATAATATGTCTCCCAATCTTACGCATATTGTTCCTTTCTTATATCTTCAATTTGTCTGTAGAAATTATGGTGCTGTCTGAAAGAATCCTCTAGACGAGCGCGTAAATATGCCTCTGTATCAGGAATGTATGATCCAAAGATGGTACATTGGCGTGTATGCACATTAACACAGTTTTCCTCTTTGTCAATGGTGTACAATACCGTTGCAAGATTTTGCTGATTACATGCATTCACTGCCTGTCTTACTAATGACAGATTATCAATATCTATCAATTCTGCAGAATACCAGGACACGTCATAAATGATAATGTATGGACTTTCTTCTGAATAGATGATAGTAAAATGCTCACCTTGATATGTTATATGAAACTCTCCCTCCTTCTCTTCGCACATATTGATGTGGCAGCCGATATTCTTTAAAGTCTGTTCTAACAATGGTTTCATACTTACCCTTTGTACTTCTGTATTCATATTGTCTTCATTTGGGGATTCATCACTATCTGAGGCAGTTGTATCTTCCGCTTTAGCATTATTACCCCAGTTCGGGATAAGAAATAGTTTATAAAAAAGTTGGTAGTCTCATAAAT
>SAMEA104315426__coassemble_2454_pt1 | contig 5696 bp, 7 predicted proteins | sample SAMEA104315426__metabat2_low_PE_024 | metagenome-assembled genome bin SAMEA104315426 (sample SAMEA104315426) | gut metagenome | biome: Monkey gut; feature: monkey-associated habitat; material: faeces | place: China | collected 2013 | reverse complement strand
TGGTCATCTACATTTTCTGCAAGTACATTAAACACCATTCTCCTATATTGCTGACTCTGCTCTTCAGCAGACAAATTCAGTTTTCTGCCCACAACAAACAAATCTTCGTAAGCATCAGCCAAGGAACTCATGGCAGCTAAAGTCTGAGTATATATTTTTCTACCCTCCACTCTATCAAAGCGCTGTGTCAGGAAATTCTGAGTTCCTTCTATCTCTACCAAACGAGACGGCATCATGTTGATACCGGCATCCCTGGCCATCAGATAATATGCCATTTCTACCCTGGTAAAAGGAAGTTCGTTTTTCCTGCTTGTATCAAACTTCAATATATAGTGCTTAAAGTTAGCTGGCAAGTCGGCTTGACCGGAACGAATAATGCCTGTAGCCTCATCAATACCGATAATTGCCTTAGGACGCTGACCACCTGCGGATGTTCCCACCTTGTACAGATCTTCCATAATAAGACTGTTGCTCATATCAATGCTCACATCCTGCCTATCCAGAAATAATTTATTGGCGAGTTCGTAAAGTGATGCCAACTCGATATTTACAGATGCATCCTCCTGGATATGAGCAGGCTGAAATTCCAAGGCACCCATTGCTCTCTTACCAATAAAAGAGAGTCTATCCACCGCATTTACCATTTTGGCTTGCAAATGGTTGGCTTCCATCCATTTCTGGAAGACCACATTTCCTCAATGGTCAGGCAGAGAATCTGCTATGAACTCTGGCAAACCTGCATAAAGTTTTTCTCTGTTTCCTGACATAGGGAAGAATCTTTGAACAAAAACGGAATCTAATGGTGCTATCAATGGTGCGATATTCCATCCATATTGCATAAAATCCTGGTCGAATTGGAAGATAGAGCAGCCCCGCTTGTCATCCCAAGACAACAAGCCCACATTCTTATTCCACGAATTCACCTGCACAACATTATCTTTCATGTCTTACCCTTTCATTCATTTTCTTCACTTGATTAGGCAGCATTGGCAGTGGCGGCAACAATTTCTCTGCTTCCTGCAGGAATCCTATGCTCCTCAACAGAGAAAGAATAGTGCCAAAGCCTATGTTCTTAGCTTCGCCTTTTTCAAACTGGCTGATGGTGAAAATGCTCACACCAGCCTTTATAGCCACCTCTTTCTGAGTGAGATTGCTGAACAGACGATATTGCTTGAATCGTCCTCCCAATTCTGAGATAATCTCTGAATTTGACTTTGCTTCTATTCCATATTCTGTTATCATGGTGCAAATATAGTTATTTCTTTATTTATCTCCAAATATTGACTTAAATATTTAAATATCTTTAGTTAACTAATCATCGGATCATCGGAATTTAGACGGAATTTATACGGAAATATTATCTTTAACGAAAATCCTAACTGAAAATGCGCTCGAGTTCCTCGCTTCTGGGAAGGGTTTTTATGGGGATCGCCTTACAGGCTCAAAATCTTAACTAGAATCTTTAGAATAATCTTTAACTATAATCTGTGGCAATGGTGGTTTTAGTTGCCTACGGCAAGAAATTTTTGGAGGAAATCTTTTTTAAGATGTTGCTTCGCAAGAAATAATCATCGGAATTTAAACGGAAATTAGACGGAATTTAGATGGAAATAATCAGAGCATTTGTGTCATTTTTTTAGGAACGAGAAAATGGGAAGGTGACGAAAAACGGTAAGTTTACCACTTTTTGATAATAAAGTTGCACGTTCTTAGACATTTTTGTATCTGCAAACAATGTATCTATTATCAGTTGATTATCAGTGTTATACATCCTAAACGGTAGAAAACACACATTATGGAAAACATTTTCTGACGGATAAGAACTTGTTGGAGCAAGGATAAATCTCATAAAAAACTATTTTTTACAGGCAAGATTCTTGCTTTTTGATGATTTAATAAGTAGAAACTAAAAAGCAAGAAATATGAGAATAACAAAGAAAACAATTCTGGCAATAGGTCTGATAGCCAGTTCGCTCACGCTGAACTCATGCGATGACAATGATAACAATGAGGTGTTACATCGCCCAACTGCCCTTGTAACGGTGTATCCTTCTGCGCCTGACGGCTTCTTCATGCAACTTGATGAATCAACGTCACTTGTACCTACCAATATGAAAGCCTCACCGTTTGGAGACAAGAAAGTGAGGGCTTTGGTGAACTATACAATAGAAGAACGAAGCTACGGAAGCAACCAACAGAGTGTATATGTAAATTGGATTGACAGCATCCGTACCAAACAGCCAGTAATGACGCAAGGATCAGAAGAAAAAAATGCGAAAGCATTTGGAAATGACCCTATTGAAATTGTCCGTGATTGGGTTTCTGTTGCCGAGGACGGATATGTTACGCTCCGCATACGCACATTGTGGGGAGGAACTACCAAACATGTCATTAATCTTGTGAGCGGTGTAAACAAGGATAATGTATATGAGTTCGACTTGCGCCACAATGCCCAAGGTGACACCAACGTAAGAATGGGGGATGCACTTATAGCATTTGACCTCAACTCACTATGGAAGAAACATCCTAAAGAACTGAAGATAAAACTCAATTGGCTGTCGTTCAGTGGCAAAAAGTCTGCCGAACTGTCGCTCAAAATGCATACGGTCACATCGGTGTACAATGCCGAAACACCCTCATTTTTGCATCGTATAGAATAAAAATCGAAAAAAAATATTTTTCCCAGGCAAGATTTTACATTGCTCTTCATTTAAGGGAATGAGAGTACTCGAGAAAACAATCGTGCCAAGGCTGTAGATGGACGCATACTCATGCCGTGGCGCATAAGTTAAACGACTAAATTATAGAATAAATGAAATCAATGAAATTCTTTAAGTTTGCAACATTCATCGTTTGTGCCGTATTTACAGTGGCATTTGCTTCATGCTCTGACGATGATGACAACACTCCCGCCATCAAGTTCAATCCTTCAACCGTTTCAGTTGCCGTTGGCGGCACACAGGATGTAAAGGTAGCAGGTGGAGATGGTACTTACACCGCTAAGTCAAGCGATGACAAGACCGCCACCGTAACTGTTGACAAGGCTACAATTACGGTAAAAGGAGTTAAGGCTGGCAAGGCTACAGTTCTTGTTACTGACTCCAAGAAGGTGACTGGCAGTTTGAGCATTACCGTGGTTGATGGTGTTGTCGTGGACAAAGCCAAGACAAGTATTGCAGTTGGTAAGGAAGATGTAGTAAACATTAGTGGAGGCACAACACCTTATACGGCTGCAAGCAAAGATGATAAGATCGCCACTGCTACCGTCAAGGACGCCAAACTCACTATAAAGGGAGTTAAGGTTGGAAGCACAACTATCACCATCACAGACAAAAACAAAAAAACTGCTACGGTAGTTGTTACAGTAACAAAATAGGAAACTCGTTGTTACGAGATAGTGCAAATGCTTTTTGCTGTATGGTAAAGGCATTTGCACTTCGCTGTTTCCAAAGCTTTTAACCCTACAAACATCATGTTCGGCATAACATTCAGAAAAGAAACGAAAGAGGAACGATGGTTGCGAAAGGCACTCGATGGCGACAATACTGCCACCGAGTGGATTTATCGCAAGCATGTGCGATACCTGTCTGCACTCTGCTCGCGCTACATCACAGAAGACGAAGACATTAAGGACGTGCTACAAGAATCGTTCATCAAGATATTTACTTCTCTGGATTGTTTCAAGTATCGTGGAGAGGGGTCTTTGAAAGCATGGATGGCAAAAATCACTCTCAATGAGACCCTGAAGTTTGTACGCAACAACAGCCGTTTGCCCATTGACAGTATCGATGATAAAGATATGAACATTGCAGATGGCGACAGTATGGAGACAGAGGACATACCTACCGATGTACTTCATCAGTTTATACGTGAGTTGCCCGATGGATACCGAACTGTATTCAATCTCTATGTCATTGACGACAAGAGTCACAAGGAAATAGCCCAATTGCTCGGCATAAAGGAGAACACTTCAGCTTCGCAGCTGCACAAGGCCAAATCAATGCTGGCGCAGAAGATAAAACATTATAGAACCATCAATTCCATTTAACGTATGAAAAATAATTGGCAAAAAGACATACACGACCGTTTGGGCAACTATGAGAAAGATGCACCAAAAGGACTTTGGGAGGACATTCGAAAAGGAACGACTGATGAGAATAGTGGCTATATGCACGGCGGCAGACCTTCCAAAACATACTGGCTACGGCGCACAGCGTATACTGCTGCCGCTGCAAGCGTGGCTTTGTTGATAGGATATTCAATATATTCTGAATACGCAAACGACGGGCAAACGCCATCAGAAATGACAAATCTACAAATAGCACATATACCAGCAGAGCCATCCCCTAAAGGCAATATCGTTGCTGACGACGGCAATAATCCTATTGCCTGCAACTCACCTATGCCACGCATCATTACGACCATAGTACACAAATCTGTTGGTTACATTGATACATTGTCATCTTATGCTAATGATGAGAAATCTTTGGAAATAGCGTCTGACAACCATGAGGGGGATGATGCCAACAGTTCAAAAGAAACGAATACAACTGCCGACAAAGAAAATTTGCCGAAACGTGAGAATGAGAGCAAGAAAGCAAACAATTATCATCACAACAGCAACTACGGCAGTCTTGTGGCTTACAACTCTGACGCAAGGCGTCACGCCTCTTCGTCCACATCGACACGTTGGACTGTAAGTACAAGTGCAATGGGATCGATGGGGTCATCCAGAACCATAACATCTATTGGCGACCCTGTTGTTACAACCGGTCCAGATGATTCTGACTGGGAGGGCAACCCTATGCTCGGCATCGACATATTCAATCAGGGAAAGGAAGTGAAGACAGAATACAAGCACCGCTTGCCTGTACGCATTGGTGTGAAAGTGGCATACACACTTAACGAGCATTGGAGTATCGAAAGCGGACTTACATACACTCGTCTCTCTTCCGACATGAAAGACGGAACGAAAGAGAACTACTTTACGGGCGAGCAAAGGCTGAACTATGTAGGAATTCCTGTCAACATGAAATATAATGCATGGTCATACAAAAGGTTTAATCTATATGGCTCGGCAGGTGTACTTGTAGAAAAATGCATATCGGGAAATGTCACGAAAGAATATGTCATCAATAATGCGACAAAGAAGAAAGAGACTGTCAACATTGACAGCAAGCCTTTGCAAATGTCTGTAAATGCGGCTTTCGGCGTGCAGTTTGACGTGCTTGACAATGTCGGTATTTATGCAGAGCCGGGCGTAAGCTATCATTTAGACGACCATTCTTCGCTCCAGACTATCTACAAGGAGAAACCGCTGAACTTCAATCTCAATGTAGGTGTAAGATACACTATAGGTAAGTAACAATTAAGAAATATAATGTCAACGGCAGTACCGAAGAACTCATCAATATGCCGTTTGCTGTAATAGTTCTTGCCAGCAATACTACACATCGGTATCTGATTACGCTTGGCGGAGGTGTAGAGCCAAGACTTCTTGACCTTATAAATGGACATCACTTCTTCACCAGAATAATAGTCAAGCACCTCATTATCTTCTTTCCCTTTTGTCGATTTCTGCTTTTGTGTTGGCTTTTCTGTTTTTGCCTTTTTACTGAGCTTGCTCTTGCTGGCAGGAATCACACGCTTGTAGGGGTTACCCTCAAACATCTTCTCTATATCAGCCTTTCTAACGA
>SAMEA104315426__coassemble_1430_pt1 | contig 8515 bp, 6 predicted proteins | sample SAMEA104315426__metabat2_low_PE_024 | metagenome-assembled genome bin SAMEA104315426 (sample SAMEA104315426) | gut metagenome | biome: Monkey gut; feature: monkey-associated habitat; material: faeces | place: China | collected 2013 | reverse complement strand
CCCGCCTTTGCTTGTTTGGTTATTAACACATCTTTAGTTGTTGGGTATTAGCCCGACTTTAGTTGTTGGGTATTAGCCCGTCTTTGCTTGTTTGGTTATTAACACATCTTTAGTCGCTGGGTATTAGCCCGTCTTTAGTTGTTGGGTATTAGCCCGTCATTAGTCGCTGGGTATTAGCCCGTCTTTAGTCGCTGGGTTACTAACGCCCCGAATGGGGCAAAATCTTCATAGCCCAGGGTAACACCCTGGGGTGTATGATTTTATTTAGCCTACGTCCTGTAAGGACAAAAGTAAAGTGTGATCCTATTTTCCTTATAAAATACTATCGTTTATCAGCACTTTGACAAGCCTTGATAACACCTTTATCAAATATTGGATAACACCTTTATCAAATATTAGATAACACCTTTATCAAATATTAGATAACACTTTTATCAAACGTTGGATAATACTTTTATCAAACGTTGAAAAGACCTTTATCAAACGTTTGAAAACACTCTTGCCAAACGTTTGAAAACACTCTTGCCAAACGTTGGGCAATACTTTTGCCAAACGTTGGGCAACACTTTTGCCAAAGGTTGGGAAATGTCTGACAATACGTATATTGGGCTGAGATGTAAAAATTCGACAAATTTTGACGGTGGTCGATGGATGTTCGAATGGTGGTCGAAAACACCCTATGAAACGACATTCGACCACCAGCAAAACCATTGTACCACATAGTTTTACACAGACTTGGTGGTCGAGTGGTCGATTTTTGCGAAAGACGCGCGTGCGCGTGCGTAAGAGAAACGAGGTTTGTCCGACAGCGTCAAACAAACCTCGTTGTTGTTGTGTCACGGTTTCGGAAAGGCGAAAAAAAACTTCCATGCGCTCAACCGCCGACCTCCTATGGCCATGATGCTATTCCAGATTGTCGATGGTGATTCCATCAAACTCAGTCATAAACGACATGATGCGCGACTGATAATGGTTGCGCTTCACCTTCAAACGAACGGTGGCGGTATATGTTTCAGCATCTTGTGAGCGATGAGTTTTCATTTCATAAGCCAACACCTCAGCGTGTTCGCGACCGATAGAATCGAGCACTTCGCGTATTCCCTCACGTGTCGGAGCAGAGAAGGTCAGCGAAATTTGCTTCGCACCGAATCGGTTGTGCAAGATGCTGACACCTTCCAAGCACAACAATACGAGAACCGTAGAAACCGTTGCCAGCAGATAGAGTCCCGATCCGCAAGCCAATCCGATGGCAGAGGTCACCCACAGACCAGCCGCTGTAGTCAGTCCGCGCACCACATGGCGCTGGAAGATGATACATCCGGCACCTATAAAACCGATACCGCTGACCACCTGTGCGGCAATGCGCGAAGGGTCGAGGCGCACCACGCCGCCCACCACATCTTCGTAACCATATTTAGACAGTATCATGAAAATGGCAGCACCAAGCCCTACAAGGAAGTGGGTTCTGAATCCAGCTTCCTTTGCCCGGTATTCACGTTCTATACCGATGGCGCCACCCAGCAGGGCTGCCAACAAAATGCGGATGATAAATGCTTCGTTCATAGTTTTATGATTTAGAGTTCTATCGTTTAGTTCTTCAATTCACAAACGACTTGTTTGCCCATTTAAAGGCATTCCATCGTCTGACAAACAGTATGCCGCGGATATTCTCGTCGAGCACAAAGGCAAACCACATGCCCACCAGTCCGAAGCCAAGCGTGATGCCCAGCAGATAGCCGAACAGCACCCCCACAGCCCATTGCACCACAAGACCGAGGTAGAAGGGATAGAGGATGTCGCCCGTAGCCCTCAGCGTATTGGTCGCCCAGATATTGACACACTTACCCACTTCGAGCAGCACATCGACCCAGAAACAGGTGCATACCAGTTTGGCGATAGTGGGATTGTCGGTCAGACAGTCGGCAATAAACGGTCCGCAGAGCGCACAGAGCACCGAGAACGACAGTGTGACGAGTGCTCCCCTACGCCAGGAGAAGCGTCCCACTTGGTACGCCGCCTGTGTTTTTCCCAATCCTGTCAGATGTCCCACCATGATGCTGCTTGCCTGGGCAATGCAGATGGCATACATATAGACAAACATCACCACATTGACAATATAGGTGCGGGCAGTCAGTTCGTCATTGCCCAGCATATTGATGAAATACAGCAAGGTGAGCTGCTGCAGGTTGTAGGATATGTTTTCGCCAGCCGATGGCATGCCAATCTTCAGCAGATTGCGCAACTCGTGTGTGGGGAAATGAGCAAAGAGTTTTTGAGGCACATAGGTGAACAAGCGCCAACGCAGTATGACCACCAACAACACCATAGCCACTACTCGCGATATGCTTGTAGAGATGGCGGCACCCTCGGCACCCATTTCGGGCATGCCAAACTTACCGAATATCAATATATAGTTGCCCATGATGTTGAGCACATTGACCACACCCACCACCATCATCGGCGGAACGGGCATCTTGGCAGATCGCAGAATGGTGCTCACCGTGGTGGAGATGGCCTGTGTGAAAGCCATTCCGCCCACTATCTGCATATACGGGCGACCATACGCCATCAGTTCGGGACGCAGTCCCATGAGTGTCAATATCGAGTCGGCACCGAGAAACAGCGTCAGGCTGACAGCTATTCCCACCACCAGATTGAGTGCCAAAGCCACTATGCCGACTCTGATAAACTTCTCTTCGCGTCCTGCTCCGAGATACTGTGCACACAGCACAGAAGTGCCGGCATTGATAATAGTGAAGAGCAGAAACACCAACGAGAGTATCTGGTTATCTACTCCTACTGCTGCTACAGCCGCATCGCTATACTGGCTGAGCATGAAAGTATCGACGCCTCCCAAGAGAAAAGTCAGTAGGGTTTCCAGCAGAATGGGTCCAACGAGGTGGTTGACGTCACGTTTGAAATTGTAGTGTATCATGTGTATTTGTTATCCAAATTAAAGTCATGCGGTTGAGTTCAACCCGCCACAGCGGCTCTTCTGCCAAACCATCGGTCGATGATCAGCGCCAAGGCACCGTCACCCGTCACATTGCAGGCTGTGCCGAAACTATCCATAGCGATATAAAGGGCTATCATCAGCGCCAACGACTGCTGGTCGAATCCCAGCATAGACTGTAGGATGCCCAATGCTGCCATAATGGCTCCACCCGGCACACCCGGTGCGGCAACCATCGTAATGCCCAGCATCAGTATGAATCCTATCATGCCTTGCATGTCGTAGTCTATATGCTGCATCATCATCAGCGCCATGGCACATGCCACAATCTTCAATGTGCTACCCGACAAATGTATCGTGGCACAAAGGGGCACCACAAAGCCGGCAATACCCTCACCCACCCCATTGGCAACGGTCTGCCGGAGTGTCACAGGAATGGTTGCTGCCGACGATTGTGTGCCGAGTGCGGTAAAATAGGCAGGCATCATGCGCATCAGCAGTCGCAACGGATTCCTATGGGTCAGCAGTCCTGCCACGGCATATTGCAAGAGCAGCAATACGACGTGCATCACGAATATCACGCCGATAATCTTCACAAAGACTGACAGCACCCGGAACACTTCGCCCGAATGGGTCATGTTGAAGAATATGCCGAATATATAAATAGGTAGCAGCGGCAATACCACCACCTGTATGGTCTTGGTGATAATCTGTCTGAATTCGGCGAAAACATTCTTCAGCGTTGCCGTGCCCTGATAGGCTATACCCAAGCCGAGTGTAAACGCCATGACCAATGAGGTCATCACAGCCATCGGCGGTGTGATGCTCACGGTGAAATAAGGTTCCTGCTGTTTCGCCTCGTTGATCGATGTCCATTCTATCTGATCGGAGATGAGCGAAGGGAATACCGCCTCGCTAACGCCATACGACAACAGTCCGGAACATACCGTTGCGCCATAGGCGAGCAATGCCGTAACCACTAACAAGCGACCAGCCCCCCGTCCGATATCGGCAATGGCTGGCGTCACCAGTCCCACAATGATCAGGGGAATGAGGAATCCCAAAAACTCGCTAAACAAGCCATTGAAAGTCACAAAAACGCGTACTGGCATTTCTGGCGACACCATACCGCCAGCAATACCAAGTGCCATGGCTATCAATATCCGTGGCAGCAATCCTATCTTCATCTTTTTCATAGTCGAAAAGCTAAAGGCCATATTCCTGTTATGTCATTACATGTGTTATTCTTGCAAAAATACGCAAACTTATTGAAACTGCCAAAGAAATGGTTAATAATCTCCGCAGATCTATGTCTTTGACGGACCATGACGTTGCTGTGCTGTGGTGTGGTTGGCTGCGTGTGGCTTCGTCTCATGCATCACCATCATACTGCACCATTCATCTCTACACCAACGTTATTACAATAGTCATGCAACATCATTGGCCACTGTCAGCATCTATTGTGTATCATAATTCATCTGTCTATCCAAGACAAACTTACAGACATATTACCATTTTCTAACAGTTTGCCCCCAAGAAACCGTTAAAATAGTATAATATTAAGCCATATATCGCAGCATTAGTATAAATAATGTAAAAGAAGCACGTATTTTTCCAGTCTATTTAACAAACCTATCAATAATTATCTTAAATTTGTAGCCACAAAATAAACATAAATACAATAACCAAAAACATATAACTCACTAACACATTACAATTATGAAAAGAACTCATTTTTATTTTATCACAAGTATTCTACTTGCCCTCTTTACCTTTGCCATATCGTCATGTAGTGATGACGACAAGATAGAGGTCGTTAATATGATAGTAGAAATAGACTCAGAACCTGTTATTTTTTACGACATCGTTACAAAAGAGGAACCTGGCATGTGGGTAAGAGAGGAAGGCAAAAAGAATTGGAACAAGTGGCCTCAAGATCGTATTAAAGGTTTTTCGTTTGAGGAAGGTTATTACACTAAATTACAAATAATCAAGAAGATTGACCATAACTACGATGGCTATAACGGTGGATCTTCAACCAGCTATCAGCTGCAAAAGATACTCGAAAAGAAACCATCGGAATCGATAAGAAACAAATAGTCACTCATAAAAGAACTGCACCATGGTCTGTGATACACTGGCAACCTTTATCATTTCTGCCTATATGGGAGCCGCTGGCGATTGCGCGGCTCTCTATCAGGGGCAGGTTGAAACTTCGATTTCACATGCGACCTGGACTACCCATCCTTATTGGAATAGTGACTCATTTCAACAAGGAAACATCTGCTATGATGGTAATGTCTATACCTTTGTACCTATGCGCTACAATATCATGGACAACCAACTTGCTGTTGTTGCACCCGACAGCAAACTCTCTATAGTTCCTAATCAGGACAAAATCAAATGGTTTGAACTTGATGGCAACCGCTTTGAAAGAGAGCATGAATGGTTCATGCAGGTTGTGTATCAGGGCAGTCATGCTTCGCTATTGCTCAACAAGGCCAAGCAAAACTATGGTGATGTAGAAATCGATCGGCGTTCCTATCATCAGATAAAGACCATTGACAGATATTACCTGCGGTTGGCAGACGGATCCTTACACGAGGTTAAAGGGTATAAATCGCTGCGCCGGGCAGTACCGGCATATCGCAATGAGTTGCGACAGTATAAGCGCAAACACAATATAGGATTCTGGCAGAGCGTCAGACAGGAAAGTCTGAAGAGCTGTACGGAGTTTTTGGATGGCCTGATGGCAAGCCGTGAACCCGAGGCGCACCCCGAAGATGCGACCTATACCGTCTCGGTAAATCCTACAGCGCCATGGGACAGCATGTCCATCAGCATGGCTGATACAGCAGCGGTGCCAGTCTTTCAGGCATACGCTTCGGGCAGCACCCACCGTTTGAATTACAGCGATGAGAAACAGATAAAGCCGGGAACCGCAGGCATCAAACCTCTTAATACCCAGCGAGATTACGAAATGCTCAAAGAAGTAGAGGTGTTAGGCATGCGCAAGAAGCAGTCGCAACAGTATAGCGGTGTAGAGTCGTTCCACCCCTCACTACTTCGCAATGTCCCATTAGTCATGGGAGAAACTGACGTCTTGAAACTCGCATTGAAGTTGCCGGGAGTTGCCTCAACAGGCGAGGCTGGCAGCGGAATCAATGTGCGCGGCGGTGCTACGGAGCACACCCAGATACTCTACAACGGCAACACCATATTCAACCCGATGCACATGTTCGGACTCTTCTCGGTCATAGATCCCGATTTGGTGGGTGAGACCGATCTGTACAAGGGAGGCATCCCCAGTCAGTATGGAGGTCGTCTGTCGTCGGTCATGAATATAAAAGGTAAGACTCCCGATCGCAACAATTTCCATGGATCAGCCAGTATTGGTCTTGTGACATCAAGAGCAGCAGTTGAAATACCTATCGTGAAAGACCGCATGTCGCTACTGTTAGGCGGTCGTGCCACCTATTCTGACTGGATGCTCAAACTGATCAACAAGAAGAACCACAATTCAGATTCGTGGAACGAAGGAGGCAATACATACGGATACCGCGATGGCAAAGCCGGCTATTGGGATGTGGGTGGCACACTGAACACCCTCTTGTCGAGCAACCATACACTACTCATCAATGGTTATTACAGCCACGATCGCTTCTCGCTCACCAAAGAGAAGAAATACAACTATAGCAACACGAACCTATCGGCAGAGCTGCGCAGTCGCTATGGCGACCGACTCTCGACGACGCTCATCGCAGGTTATGACCATTATGACTATGCCAACAGAGACTCCGAATATCCCACATCTGCCGCAACGCTCTCGTTCAACCTGAACAACTATTTTGTAAAGGGCAACGCCAACTATGCACTCCATAAAGACCACCAGTTGAATATGGGCATACAGGGACAGTACTATCGGATTATGCCCGGCAGTTATCAGCCTTGGGGAGAGAACTCGTACATTGTGGGACGGAAACTCAATACCGACCATGCCGTAGAGAGCGCCTTGTGGATGGAAGACACCTGGACTTTGTCGCCAGTACTGAATATCGTTGGAGGCATCCGGCTGAACCTGTTCAAATCTTTCAAAGAAGGATTAGAGACCTTCTATCTGCGTCCCGACATCCGCCTTTCTGCCAACTATAAGCTCAACGAAAACGCATCTGTCAAAGCAGGATTCAACACCCTGCACCAGTTTATCCATAAGGTTTCCAATACCGTCATCATGTCGCCAACAGACATCTGGATGCTCAGCAACGCTAAGGTAAAGCCACAGTCGGGCTGGCAAGCAACAACCGGCTACTACCTGCAGTTTGGCAAAGGCTGCTATGAATTTTCGGCTGAAGCCTACTACAAAGGGATGAAAGACTATCTGACCTACCGCAATGCTGCCATCCTCGTCATGAATGATCATCTATACGAAGATGTGGTGGGAACAAGCGGACGTGCCTACGGCATCGAACTACAGATTCGCAAGTTCTATGGCAAGCTGAACGGATGGTTGAACTATACCTATTCGCGCACCGAACTGAAGCAAAAGAACGCTATGGGGCAAACGCCGATCAACCAAGGCCGATGGTTTGCGGCAGACTATGACAGTCCCCATAATCTGAAGTTGGTCTGCAACTATAAATTCACACGCAGATATAGCACATCGCTCAATGCAGAATACAGCACCGGCAGACCCTATACAGCTCCCATCGGCATCATGCCCTCGGAGACAACGGGCGATTACTCGGTGCCTATCTATTCCGACCGTAACAAGCTGCGCATGCCAGACTATTTCCGACTTGACTGGTCTTTCAATATCGAGCCAAGCCATCACCTGACCGCATCCACACACAGTTGGTTTACCATTGGTGTTTACAACCTGCTTGGACGTCGTAATGCCTACTCCATCTACTTTGAGAATGTTCGAGGTTACAAGTTGTCCGTATTCGGTGCACCTATTCCATATATTAACTACAACATCAAGTTCTAACCATGCTACATGATATCCATCACATAAAACGCGCCTTCATCTTTTGCATGACACTGCTGACAACCGTGGCATGCACCTACGACTACGAGATACCCGACTCCGAGACAGAACCCATGGTCGTCATCTTTGGGCAGATTGTGAGCGAGAGCGAGTGTGTGTTCTCACTGCATAGCACAGCAAGACCTACTGGCGAACTGGAGGAGATTAATTCCAATATAGACGATGCAACAGTTGTTGTAAAAGGTACAGACGGACAGGTCTTTGAAGGACACGGAGTCGGCAATTTCACTGGACGCTTCATCGTAAATGTCGGTAAGCTGTCGTCAGACCAGAAGTATTACGTTGAGGTATCAACCCCATACGGAAATTTCGCCAGCGAACCCATGCAACCGCTTGACGCTCCTGAGCTCACCGATATCTGTTACGAACAGTCAGAGGTCAATAAGTCGATCAATGTAATGGTCACAACCGAAGATCCCCATGCACTGGTATATCTCTTATGGCAGGTAGATGACTATTATGAGATCTACACACCGCTTACCACACAATGGAAATATTGTATGGGACAGAACGAA
>SAMEA104315426__coassemble_1339_pt1 | contig 8984 bp, 8 predicted proteins | sample SAMEA104315426__metabat2_low_PE_024 | metagenome-assembled genome bin SAMEA104315426 (sample SAMEA104315426) | gut metagenome | biome: Monkey gut; feature: monkey-associated habitat; material: faeces | place: China | collected 2013 | reverse complement strand
AATTCTACATTCTCATAGAAAAGTATTATCTTTGTAGCTGTTAAGAACATAATTGAATAAAATATTATAGAATTAGCAATTGGCTGGATTTTAACAGTTTGGAGAACTGCCCCCTTGCATATAAATCTAAAGCGGTGAGCAGTCCCATAATCCGAGCTTGATGCCATCTTTGCCCATCTCTATGGCCTCAACACTGAAGATCTCCGTAATATCTTAGACCCAGAAAATGTCTGTGGCAAAGGCTGTATCAACGAGACCTTCCGTGTGCTGAAAGACAACGAGATACGCCGGTACGGAGAATACCGCACCAAGCGCCTCGTCCCCGAAGCATGGAATAAATTTGGATATGACAATTAAAATCAAAAAATATGGTAACTCCATTCTCTAAATTTCAAAAGATAGAAGATATTGAACCATTAATGGATAAGGAAGAACGACTTCTTTACCCATTAGTGGACAACACAATTATGATGCTCAATAAAATCATAGATCCGTTCGAAGAGAACATACCTTTGTTCGATAAAAATGAAGCAACTATTGTTGGCTTGTTCATAAAGCAGACCAAACTATTAGCTGACTTTTATAATGCGTACAAAGCTGACAATATACACCTCTGCCTTATTTTAAGTAGAGTCCTTTATGAAGCATACATTAAAATGAGTTACCTAATTTTTCATGGAGAAGAAGCGCAAAAGGAATACAGACTATACTCATTCAAAGACAGATATAGATTTTTTAAAAATTCTAAAGATAAAGAGAATGGATATTTTGATGTAAGAAACAAGAAATTCTTAGAAGACTTGAAATCAGAAGGTTTCAAGTTGGAAGACTTAGAGTCTGCTCAAAAAAGTTTTGGAGGAAAGAATATGCGCCAACTGATAGAAGAAATAGATGGAGAAGGATTATACAATTCTCTCTATGCTATTATGTCAGATTCGATTCATTCTGATTGGGGTGAAACAAGGCAAGTATATCTTACAAAACATGAAGAAAATGGTATGTATTTCCCAAATGATGCAGAAATAAAACATGGCAGGCTATTTGTTCCAACCATTCAAATCGTTATAGAGTCCTCATTCAAATATATAGATTGGATGAAACACAACTCATACTTATACGAACATATTGCTCTTTTTCTACCCTTTCTGACAGAAATGAACAGAATGTTCCAACTTATAGGAGATTATTACATGTACACTTACATGAACGATTCAGAAAAGTATCTGTATATCTAACAGAAATTATTTATGAAAATTGACATACATACATTAATTGGCGAGGCGACAGCCTACGACAAGAAACAACAGATAGAAGCCAAGCGACCTAAGAGTTGGCTCAAAAGTGTAGCTGCCTTTGCTAATGGTGAAGGTGGCACGCTTGTATTTGGCATTACTGATGACGACCAAGTAGTAGGAATTGAAAATGCGGAATAAGATGCTGAACTCATCAGCGAAGCCATCAAGACTAAGTTGGATCCTATCCCAGCCATCAATTTGGAATTTCAAGAAGTTGAGGGTAAAAAACTGATTTTATTGCATATCGCCTCTGGTGACGAGACACCTTATTATTATATAGGTGACAAACAACGTGTTGCCTTCATCCGCATTGGAAACGAATCTGTTGTAGCAGACCGCATCCAATTGAGAAATCTTGTTCTTAAAGGAACAGGCAAGAACTACGACAGCTTGCACACCATGTCAGGAGGATAGGTCATGGACATCTATTGAAAAATAGGTAATATTGCTCTCTATTGTAGAGAACGTCAATCGCTGGTCGCGATAACGCCAATCGCTGGTCGCGATAACGCCATGCGCTAAAAATACAGCATTTAGTACCAATTTCACATCTCCTGTTGTGATCAGACCAGTTACTCGGATTATTATGATCCACGGAATACACGGCACTTTGACAAACTGTTGTTTCTCATCTAAAAGGTGTGGTTTTTGATGGGATTTTGCCTCTATAATATTAAAAAACCTAAATTATCAGTTAAATAAAATTAAAATCCGAACTAAAGGGTTGACAACGGGGGGTGTGATATTGTATCTTTGCACGCGAACCCAAGGTTGATTTCCAAAACAAGGATGAGGCCTTTGCAATAAACCACAAGTCTTATCAATTAAAAATTCTCAATTATGTTTACAAATGCAATTCGAAACACCTCAAACTGGTTACAACAGAAGGACCATGGTTCTTCGGTTGACACCCGACCAGTTCTCGATAGCTTCTCGTTCGGTTCTCGTTGGGTTCTCGTTAGGTCCTCGTTCGTCTCTCGTTCGTCTCTCGTTGCTTATTCGTTAGTCTATCGAAGACCGAACGAGAACCTAACGAGGATCGGACGAATTTCGAACGAGAGAAGGACGAAAGAAGATCGAGAAAATGACGAGAAACCATCGAAGGCGCAACGAGAAACTGCCAAACCTGATGGGGGAATGGCAGCCTTCTGTTTTCGTTAAGCCAAATGAGCAGAACCGAACTTTCCGAACGTGGGGGAAAGTCAACGAAGTTCGCCTCGTTTGAGTTGTGCCTCAAGGAGAACGCTAAGTGGTTAGTCTGTGATTCTCTCAAGCTGCACGGTGAAATGGCGCATCAGAGGTGCTTCCCATGTAATATGCACACCGTGGGTAATCTGCTGGCGGCGGTCATACACATTCTTCAGAGCTGCTGCGATGACAGCCATGTGGTTGTCGGTATATACACGGCGCGGTATGGCAAGACGCAGAAGATCAAGACCGTTGAAACGATTTTCGCGTGTCACAGGATCACGGTCTGCCAACAGGTAACCAATCTCGCAACCACGAATACCTGCTTCAAGATAGAGTTCTACCGTGAGTGTCTGAGCCGGAAATTCTTCCTTCGGCACGTGGGTGAGCACCTTTGGTGCATCAACGAAAATAGCGTGTCCACCGGCAGGACGCTGATAAGGAATGCCATACTCATCGAGCAAAGATGCCAGATATTCTACCTGATGAATACGAGTTTGCAGATTGTCAAACTCTGTGTTCTCGTCGAGACCAACTGCCAGAGCATTCATATCGCGACCATTCATGCCACCATAGGTCAGATAACCTTCAAATTGTACACAGAAACCTTTGGCTCCTTCATACCAGTCTTGGCGTCTTGTGGCGATGAATCCACCCATATTGACGATACCATCCTTCTTGGCACTCATGGTCATTCCATCTGCGAGTGCAAACATTTCTTTTGTAATTTCCTTGATGCTCTTGTCCTGATAACCCTCTTCGCGCGTTTTGATAAAGTATGCGTTTTCGGCAAAACGAGCAGAGTCGAATAGCACCGGTTTGCCGTATTTGTCGGCAATGGCACGAACTGCTCTTAGGTTTTCCATGGATACGGGTTGACCGCCTGCGGTATTGTTGGTGATGGTCACAATGATAAATGGTACTTTATCGCCGTATTGCTCAAGTGCTGCCTCAAGTTTCTTAGGATCGACATTGCCCTTGAAGGGAACTTCGAGTTGCGTGTCTTTCGCATCGTTCACGGTACAGTCGAGTGCCGTTGCTCTACGTCCTTCAATATGTCCTTTGGTGGTGTCGAAGTGAGAGTTGCCTGGTATCACGTCCCCTTCATGCACAAGGTATGAGAAGAGTACGTTCTCTGCTGCCCTGCCTTGATGGGTGGGGATTACATACTCAAAACCAGTAAGGCGAGTGATGGTCTCTTTGAGCTTGAAGAAGGATGTTGCACCTGCATAACTCTCGTCGCCCAGCATTACGGCAGCCCATTGTCGGTCGCTCATAGATCCAGTTCCAGAGTCGGTTAGCAGGTCGATATATACCTGTTCGGCTTTGAGTTGAAACACATTGTAGTGCGCCTCCTTAATCCATTGTTCACGTTCTTCGCGAGTACTTCTGCGGATAGGCTCCACCATTTTGATTTTCCAAGATTCAGCAAAAGGTAATTCCATAGTCTTTGTATTTTTAGTTAAATAGGTTAGGATGATACCCCATGAAGGGATATAATCTGTTTTTCAGCTCCAAATTTAATAAATAATTTTCATCCGCGTCCTATCTATCGACAACTTTTTTGCGTTTAATTTGTTTTTTTAACAAGTGACTATTACTTAACTTGTTCAAGATAGACCACAACTTGGAAATAAAAGGAAAACTCGGTTTCCTTTTGTATTTCGCTCGGTTTGTACTACCTTTGCATAAAAATAAAGACGAATGGTAAAGGAAGGCTCTTGGCTTGATAGCGCACATCTGGCGCGGATAGATAGTACGGATGACAATGTGGAGTGGCATCCGTTGAAACCTTTTCTGCCGAAACGGGGAGAAATATTATTCTTGGGCAGCTTTCCTCCCCAACGTAAAAGGTGGTGTATGGACTTCTATTATCCCAACTTCATCAACGACCATTGGCGCATAGAGGGGGAGGTGTTCTATGGTGACAAACAGCATTTTGTGGATCAAAAGCGCAAGACATTCCGATTGGATGATATTGTCAGCCATTGCGAAAAGTATGGCATCGGTTTCTTTGATACCGCAACAGCTGTGAGACGGTTGAAGGATAATGCCAGCGATAAGTATCTTGAAGTGGTGGAGCAGACTGACGTTGCGGCACTTGTGGCACAGATGCCGATGCTGAAAGCTATTGTGGTGACGGGCGAGAAAGCTGCTGAGACAATATGCCAGCGTATGGGTATAGCCCATGTGCCGAAGGTCAATAGCCATATCATGCTCCCTCTGCAGGTGGAACTATATAGGCTGCCATCTTCTTCGCGTGCCTATCCTTTGGCTTTTGAGAAGAAGGCCGCAGCCTATAAAATGATGTTTCAACGCTATCTGTCGAAGCCTCTGCTATAATACGATGTGGTAATCTACTGATTGATTTGTGTTGAAATCCGGTGTTCACTCTCGATATCGTGTTGTAGCTTGAAAGCATCGGAATCTACAGGACGGAGGGTGAAATCGGGCGTGTTATAGGAATAAAGCAACAGTCGATAATATTCTTTTGGATGACGTTGGGGAAGCATGAAAGGTTTGGTGGCTCTTCCTTGGCGGTCGATGGAGGATAGGTAGATACGCGTATAGAGTCCGTCGTCGCGCCGTGAGGTGAAGAGAAACCATTTGCTGTTCTTTGTCCAGGCATGAAGACTCTCGGTGCGCTTGCTGTTAGCTGCTGTGAGCGGATAGGTCTGCATGGTCTTCAGATTAAGTATCCAGAGGTCGCTTTCAGGATGCCATACGGAGAAGTAGCCATAGTCAATCTGAGTATATAGGAGATAGCGGCCGTCATAGGAAGGACGAGGCCATGTGACACTTTTGCCCATTGTCCTAGCGTTGATGAGTGTATCTACTTGCGTTCCGAAACGTCCCGACATACTGTCGAAAGCCACGCGACAGAGGCTGTAACGTTCTTTATTGTAGTCGGCAGGATAGTTTTGTCGACGCGCTGTGATAAAATATAACCATTTGCCATCAGGAGAAAACACAGGCGTGTTCTCTGCCCATTCCTTTCTCATTAGCAGTGTGTCGCGAAGGATAGAATGTCTCTGAGTGTCATAGACAAAGATGTCTGATTCGGAATCATAGACCTCGATGCGCTTGCTTTTAGCTGCAGCATGAAACATCTGTAAGGTCTTGTTGGTGGAGAAGGCACAGAAACGCCCTTTCGGATGCCAATAGGGATAGACCATCGAACCACCCAACAGTTCGTTTTTTGCCTTCAAAAGTTCAATCTTCCCATTTCTCCTAATGACTGTAGCTCCATGTTCTCCACGTACATGAAAGACATATTGGTCTGGATTGGTTTGGTTGGGTGTATGACAGTTGACGCATTGGTTGGGAATGGCTGTGTTGACGATAAGAGGCGTCTCTTCAAAATTGGAAAGGTCGCGCTGGTAGATTCCCATCTTGCTGTACATGGCATAGCTAGGTGGGATGAGGCGGTAGGTTAGTCCCCATTCATCGAGCGGCTGGTTGCTGACGTGGATACGGAAATCACGATAACGGGTCCACCTACCGTCACGTTCGGCACATACTTCCACGTAGAGGTCTGCACCCTTATTCTGTGTGAGCAACTGATGCCATTCTTTGATGTTGAAGTCGGCATCCTTGCCATTGGCATGCAGTTTGCCACCATGGGCACCTCTTACCACTACGTCAACTGTGGTTACCTGCGGATCGGCTATGGCAAAGTTGAGGGGAGCGATACCGACAGGGATGGTGACGTCAATATAGTCGGGATAGATCTTAGGCAGACGATTGCTCTCCTGCACATCGTGAGGTGTGGAGGAGCACGCTAAGACGAGCAATAGGAAGGCTGATAGAAGATATTTGTTCATTTGCGGTATGCTTGGAAGTTAGAAAAATGCATCTGGAGTGGCATTATAGACCAGTTGCAGTTCATGATAGAACACATGATTCCGGATGCGTTGTGGATGTTCCACCAGACGGCGCATCTTATTTGCCCAGGAACGATACATGAGTGTATGTTCAAGTATATTGATGTATTTTAGCGCCACTTCATATTGCCCAGTAATCAGGTTAGTCTCTACCAGTCGATACAGTGAACGGGCACTCTTGTTGCAGTTGGGAATGCCCTCCATGGCTTCAAAGGCATTGCGTTGTGACATGGTGATGAATCCCACACGAAGATATACCTCGCTAATCATTTGCATGGCCGGGATGGAGTTCTGGGATCGGAAAGAGGGAGCAAGGCCCTGAAGAAGTTCTTGCCGTTCAATCATCCCTTCATGATAAAGGGCAAATTTCGCCACAGCCAGAATGGCAGGATTGTCGGATGGGTGGGTATTATAGCGGTTGGCTATCGTTGCCCAGCGGTGACGTCTGGACAACATGTCGTAAATCATTTCCTCCTCGTCGCCCATCAACTCTGGAGCCCAATGGTAGTCGATGCCTTGGACGAGCATGCGGAGCGGATAAGCCACGACGCGACTGCTCGCCACTACGGAACCTGCCAACAACAGCAAAGTGCCAAGCACTACCGTAACGATGTGAAATCGCTGTGCTCTATGCAGGAAGCGTAGATGGTAGAGAGGTAACAGAACGATGGCTGGTCCTAACAGCCAGTAGCCCGTAGGGACGAGGACAATAGTCAGCCACATACTACTGCGAGGGTTGTCGGGTAGTATTGCCATTAGGGTTATGGTCAGCAACAATGCTACGGGAACTGTCATCGGTATGGTGGGCACCGTAGTAATATACCACAAGACCAGCGGAGGCAGGAGCGTAAGCCAAGACCAGCGTACTCTGTCGGTTATAACCGAACTCAGAAGACGGGCTGAAATGATCTTGGTCATGACAGCCATCAAGGCGTAGCAACCAGCGCCGATGGCAGGATTGAGAAACAACTGCACGATGCACTCGCCAAGATACTGTGCAAATCCACCCGGCACGGCAAGGCGTTCGCTCAGATAGTCTTCTGTCCAAAGAAAAAGCTGCATGCTTTCGCGGTAAAATAAGAGATGAGGAGCTATCCACATCCAATAACAGAACACTGCCACTGCCAATAAAGCATTCTGCAGAGTTGGAAGAAGTTGCAAGTGCTTTTCTTTTATGTGCATCTTCGTTCTTTATTTAGCGTATAATCGATACAAGATGAAAATCTATAAAATGACCCGCCATCAATGAAAAACCGACCACAATGTCACATCATTATTGAGTGACGGAGTGGTCGGGATGGTTTCGGGATGCCTTCGGGTTATTTTACGTTGCCCACCTTGATAAGGTATTCGGCAATCTGTACTGCATTGAGGGCGGCACCTTTGCGAATCTGGTCGCCGGTGAGCCACAAGGTGTTACCATTATCGTCGGCAAGATCCTTGCGGATGCGTCCTACATAGATATCGTCTTTGCCTGCACTCTCCAAAGGCATGGGATATACGTAGTTTTGGGCATCGTCCTTAACGGTTACGCCGGGAGCTGCTTCAAGTGCTGTGCGAATCTGTTCGACGGTAAGCGGACTCTCGGTTTCAAACCATACGCTCTCAGAGTGAGAACGAAGAGATGATACACGTACACAGGTGGCACTTGTGCGTACATCCGAGTGCATGATTTTACGAGTTTCGTTGAACATCTTCATTTCCTCCTTGGTATAGTCGTTGGGTGTCATCTTGTCAATCTGTGGAATGACGTTGTATGCCAGCTGGTGGGGGAACTTACTGATGTGATCGGTCTTGCCAGTCTCGATGAGGTCTTTGTACTGCTGTTGCAGTTCTGCCATAGCAGCAGCTCCAGCACCCGATGCACTCTGGTAGGAAGCGATGTGAATCTTCTTGATATGGCTCAGATCGTCGATGGGCTTGAGCACAACAACCATCATGATAGTGGTGCAGTTGGGGTTGGCAATAATGCCACGTGGACGGTTGAGGGCATCCTCGGCATTCACTTCGGGAACTACCAAGGGTACATCGTCGCACATACGGAATGCACTCGAGTTGTCGATCATCACGGCACCATACTTGGTGATGGTTTCGGCAAACTCCTCAGAGGTGCCGCCGCCTGCCGATGTAAAGGCGATGTCGATGTCTTTGAAATCGTCGTTATGCTGAAGCAATTTGACGGTCAGTTCTTTTCCACGAAATGTGTAAGTGGTACCTGCACTGCGCTTTGAGCCGAACAACACCAACTCGTCCATAGGGAAGTTGCGCTGGTCGAGTATTCGAAGAAATTCCTGTCCTACGGCGCCACTGGCGCCAACGATTGCTACTTTCATAATTTATCTTTTTCTTTGGTTATGTTGAATATCCGGGTGCAAAGGTACGATTATGTGAGCAGAATGCAAAGAAAAAGTGTTTTTTTCTTTTGTTTTTGTTGGTTAAAACCCTGTTGGTGGTTACATTCTTGTACTTTTTATCATGTAAAAACTTGAATCTATTTGCATAGAAAACGATTTTTTCGCTCGCTTATTCGTACCTTTAATCCTGCGGATTTTAGGTACTCATGCTCGGAAAAGCTCAAATATATTTGGTTTTTCGCTCGCTTATTCGTACCTTTAAT
>SAMEA104315426__coassemble_1180_pt1 | contig 9867 bp, 8 predicted proteins | sample SAMEA104315426__metabat2_low_PE_024 | metagenome-assembled genome bin SAMEA104315426 (sample SAMEA104315426) | gut metagenome | biome: Monkey gut; feature: monkey-associated habitat; material: faeces | place: China | collected 2013 | reverse complement strand
GATTCATAAATCTACCCTTAATCGTGTATTGAATGATAGTTGCGGATTTTAGGAATAAACCATTTTGGAGTTATAATCTTTGGAGGTTTTCTATAGTCAAGATATATTTCATATGGATTACTATTATGCTTATGTGATAGTATCCAAGTAAAGCGGTAATAATTGTCAAGAGCAATACCTTTCTGCGGATATTTAAGCCATAATTTAATTGACTCGTTGTTTGACAAATACGGAGGTATACGCTCAAAGTTTGTCTTTCTGATGTCATCTACAAGATAACCATCTGATTTCGTATCTTTGTGATAAAATCCGATAAATTCACGATTATCTACGCCCCAAAGTTCAAATAAGTCTTCTTCTTTTACTTCCAAAGTATCTATTCTTGTTTGAGGAGTATTGTTCTTAATAGTCCGCTCTTTAATAAGGTCTACCTCTTGTCCAGGTGTAAACCATGCCTTGTATTTCAAGGGCATAAATTTAACTAATGCTCTATTATATTTTACATTAGTAAGTCTGACGGTTTTATCTTTTGTGAAATAACCATATAAATGGTTCTCTTTATCCTTTAAGATAAATACAGTTGGCGTTGAAATAAGATTCTTTATTTGGACATCTGTCTCTGAATTATTATAAATAGATTGAAGAGAAATTTCTAATAATGGCGCTAACTCTTTCGCCTCAAGAACCATGTTTTCTTCAGGATTCATACGTTGATTGGGTAAATGATAATATCCCACTAACCTAAATTGCTTTTCTTTATCCATGCGTTTATTTTTTTATGTAAGTTCGTAACGTTTATATATTCATTGTTCGGATAGATACTTAAACTAAATTTTATGGCTCATTATACATCCTCGTTTCCCTAAACGTAATCACAGGTGTAACCTTCTTCAAAATCTCTGCCTTTACAATATTGTTTATATGTAGACGAGACAAGAACTTGGCTTCATCCACTTATTATTCCACAACTCCACATCCTTGTCCCCTGTTACCACACTGCACAGCCTCATCTTGTATGGTGACGTGCCATTCTTCCTATCTCGTTGATACGTCATGTTTTGTAGCCAAAGTTGGTTGTAATCGGAGTTTGGTTGGTCGCAGAGCTTGGAATAAACGAGATTGATGATTGCGCTTTTCTCCTTTTCATCTTTCAAGGAGTCCACCATTCGGCTAAGCACTCGTAGGGCATAATGGCAACAGCCTACATTCTCTAAGGCTATTTGTGTACATACTGCTGACACCGCCCGAGGGCTCAGTATGTTTCTTGTTTTGTTAGTCATAGATATAGTAACAATTTAATGTTCAACATACAACTTCATGGCATTCTTCGGAATGTATGCCGTTGCCACTAAGCATCCTTCAAAAAGTTCTACAACCACTCTTTGTTGTCCTGCGATTCTTGCCACTCTACCATGAATGTTCTTAAATTCACCCTCGGTTACAACCACCTCGTCACCCAATTTGAGTTGAGTGTTATCAAATGTAACGGGAATTATATGCGGATTCTTGATGGATGTGAGCTTAATGAAGTTATTCATCGCTTCGTCACGGATGGTGAGTGGGGGGTTACATTTGGGATTATCTTGACGCTGAACAGTATGGTCAAAGTAATAACTTAGCAGATGTCTACTTTCATCAGAACTTACTTGGATTTCATATAGCAAATCGCCAACTTGTTTAGATGATGCGTGAACAAAAAGAAATGAAGATAAAAGCGGCTCCGTGATGATTCGTCTTTTCCCTTGCTTTCTCACCTCTTTATATTGCAAAGGAACATAACATTCCATTCCTTTAGCTTCAACAAATGCTTTCGCTTTGATAATGCGACCATATGAAACTCGTAGCACAAACCAGTGCCTGTTTGCGTCAGGCACATTTTCTACCGACACCCCACCTTTGTTCTTTTGGATGGAGGGCGTGCCAGAGGTAAGTCTTGCACTTGGACACGATGAACCTGTGTCAGTAGGTTGCCCATTATACAATGAAGCGTCTGCCGTAGTTGGCAGTTTGGTATTATCTTCCAATGTTGTATTCAGAGGTTAAGATTGAACCAATAGACTTTTCTTTGAAAGAATTGTCAATAATTGACCACAAAGATAAAGAAAGTTATCGAGAATAAAGACATTTGTTATGGAAATCTTTAGTTTTAAGGTGCTTTTTTAACATTTAAACGATGCTTTGCCGAGTTGGGCATGAAAGGCTGATACCATAGACATGTTTATGTTGTTACAAGCAATATTTGGCTTTTATCGTTAGTTATCCATTTTTATTGAAAATGAACAATGGAACTATAGACATCTATATTTGGCTTGTTTTCGTTTGTTTTATGGTTACAAAATTGCATTCATATTTGTACCACCGAATAGTAAATTACTGATTATCAGTATCGTTTATATTCGAAGAAGTGAAGTAAGTATAGATAATTACCGAAAGGTATAGATAGATAAATCCGCATAGCTCAGGTGAGTTATGCGGATTTTCTTTTTAGTTATTCCTTTCCAATAATAGAACGATACATGAGTAATTATGTTTTTTCTAGTATCAAGCCACACTTTGCGATGCAGAATGAGTGATATTTAAGGAGCTGAGCTATAAGGCCCAGTTCCCCTACAGATAATACTGGGCATCATCTTCAGAGAAGCAACAAATGATAACCTCTCCATCGTAGCCGTTTCGGATATGTTCGCAGATAACACGTTTTGCAATTTGTGCTGCTTCAGCTTTCGGAAAGCCAAATACTCCGGTACTGATACATGAAAAAGCAATACTCTTCAAATGATGTTCCTCTGCAAGTTGCATCGCGGTATCATAACAAGATTCCAGCATTTTGTGTTCATTGTCAGAGCCACCATACCATACAGGTCCAACGGTATGAATGACTTTCTTACAAGGCAGTTGATATGCTTCTGTCATTTTACTTTGACCCACATTACAGCCACCTAAGGTTCTACACTCTTTCAGAAGTCCAATACCAGCGGCTTTATGAATAGCGCCGTCTACGCCACCTCCACCCAGCAGAGTCTTGTTGGCAGCATTAACGATGGCATCTACTTCTAACTTAGTTATGTCACCTACAACAATTTTTATTTTCTCTCCGGTTTCAGATGTAATCGTTTTCATATCTTATATTTACTTGATTTTATGCCACAAAATTACGAAAAAAAAATCGAATGTTGTTCAAAAAACATACCTATAACAGATACTTTTCTTCATTATGCATTTTACTATTCCTCTTCAGAATAAGAAAACATCAGAGAAATCACCAAGAGATGTGGCATTTCTGCCGACTCTTCCGTTTGCCAATACGTTGACTCTTGTAGGTCAAAAGCTTTGTCCCCAGTGTGATTTCCATTTTCGTTCTCGCTATTAGCATATTTCACCTGCCATTGATCGCGAGCAATGCGTTGCCCATTGACATCTCTCAGATATATCTCAGCAACAGAGAGCGGAGTACCGTCTTGTGTTTCGAAACACTGTAGAGCGATGTATCTGCCAGTTGCCGATTTGCCAAACTTCACACTCTGCCATCCGTTTCCTGACGCCATAGCGCCGGTAGTAACGGGAATGACAGAATTGAGATCGGGCCTGTTGCCTATATTATTGTGTTTGTTAGTCTTGACAAGGGTATTGTCCAACGTTTGGCAAAAGTATCGTCCAACGTTTGGCAAGAGTATTGTCTAACGTTTGGCAAGAGTTTTGTCTAACGTTTGGCAAAGTTTTTTTCAACGTTTGACAAAAGTATTATCCAACGTTTGACAAAAGTATTATCCAACGTTTGATAAAGGTATTATCCAACGTTTGACAAAGGTGTTATCCAACGTTTGATAAAGGTATTATCCAACGTTTGACAAAGGTGTTATCCAACGTTTGATAAAAATATTATCAAGGTTTGAAAAAGCGTTGATAAACATCAGCAACCCCAATTAGACATCGACACCATGGCCCACTTAGTATATCTTGTTTACGATAGATGAAAAAAATTCGCGTGGTCGATGGTGGTCGATGGCGATCGAATATTTTAGGCTTCGACCACCACTTAAATCTCAAACCTACTGCATGTTATACTATAGGTATGGTCGAGTGGTCGAAATTTTCTTGAAAACTGATTTTACTGTATGCGAGCATTGCGCCACGCCTTGCATTGTGGAATCAAGGCTAAGAGAAGCAAATAGGGTTGGATTCCACATTGGGAAACCAGCCCTATCTTTCACATCATACAAATGTAATATGACGAAACATATTACTTTTTCTTCTTGCCAAACACGCCTTTGACTTTTCCAAATGCACCTTTAGCCGCATCTTTCACTTTATCGGCAGTTCCTTTGGCACCTTGTTCCTTCACATCTTTCACGCTGGTAGGAGCATTCATTTTGCCTTTGCCGACAGGCATAGATGCGTCGGTAGTGGGATTGCCAGCCAATCCATTGAAATATTTTTTCAGTCGATCGTCTTCATAATCATCTCCCGAAGTGTTTCTTACCTTACCCGAAAACTTCTGCGCACCATAGGATCCCTTGCCCGAAACGTTCAGTTCCACGGTTTTGTCACCATCCACAATAAGCGTGGCATTATAGGTTGCGGGGCTTCCATCATTTTCTTTTTCCTTGCGTTTCAGTGTAAATGTTTCCTTATTGCCTGCCTTTTTATAGTTCACAATATCGAAACAGGGATCCTCGTCACCGGCATCCATCCAGTAGAGTTTTTTATTACGTTCGATAACGTGGCGACCTCCGTCAAAAAACAGCAGTTGCACCTGTGCTGACGCTGACATCGCCATGACAAGGAGGGCAAATGTCATTAAACCTTTAATTTTCATAGTTTTCTGTGTTTTTTAATTATTATTGTTTTTCTGCAATCTATCTGTTTATATTCATCATGATGCAAAATTAGGAAAAAAAAACAGGAATAACAATACTATCGGTAATAAAAATTTTATTTAATTACTTTTTTATTTTTGTTTCCAAAGTTTTTTCATTACCTTTATCACTTCAAACAACCTATGGACTATGAATACGAAATACGACATCACCCGATGTTATCTTGAAATCACAAACATCTGCAACCTCAATTGTGTGTTTTGTCCAAAGACTACACGCAAGAAACACATGATGACTCAGGAGGAATTTGACACATTGACCACCCATCTCACCGGTGCGGTCAAGTTTCTTTATTTCCATCTCATGGGCAAACCGTTTCTACATCCACAACTGCCACAGTTTATACACAAGGCGCGCAACAAAGGCTTCATACCAGTGGTTACCAGCAACGGTACTCTCCTTTCACAACGCTCTGACATGCTGGATGCCCTACCCCACAAACTGCAAATTTCACTCCATTCGCACGAAGGAAACAACAAAGACAATCCTCAACAGTACATCGACGAAGTCATGACATTTGCCCAAGAGGCTGCCCGCCGAGGATGTATTGTTGTTTTACGTCTATGGAACGAAGGTGGCCATAGTCAGATGAACGTTTTCGTTAAGCCAAATGAGCAGAATAAAGCTCGCTTTAATTCTGCTCATTTGGCTTAACGAAAACGTTCTGTTATGCGTTGCGCAACCAGATAGGTGTTCTTGTAGATGGAACCGTTGTGCCTTGCTGTCTGGACCATGGTGGAAATCTCAGTTTGGGCAATCTATTTGAGCAAAGTCTCGACCACATTCTTTCATCGCCACGTGCCCTCGCCATCTATCGAGGATTCACCAACCACATGGCAGTGGAGCCCCTTTGCCAACGCTGCGGTTACGCTGCTATCGCCAAACGATTCAGGAAATAAGCCATCGTGGTTCATTGATACCAAATCTACTGAGCCCCATTAAAAAGAGGCTCAGTAGATTATCATATTCCAGGACTCTATTTATCATATTCCAAGACTCCAGAACGCTCCTTATTATCTAATTCCACATCTTGAAAACTGTGTTTCTTTCCATACGAAATGCGATAGCTGCATCCTATAGTAAACATATTTGTAGAAATACGTGGGCTAAATTGGTGTGCATTCTTATAATACCTATCCCTATTGTACTCTATAGTCGTTTTATTATTCATAAAAGGATTCTTTATATTTATCGTAAAATGCCAATTCCTATAATTATATCCCAATGCAATTTTTAATGACATCGGATTTTTAATTCTCGTTCCCATAGAAAGGACAGAAGTCGGAGAAAGCAATTCTACTTTAGCATTTGCATTCTTACACATGTATGTAAGAATAGTTCCAAACATCACTTTGCTATTAGTAAGTGAAGGATATGTTCTCTCAATACTATAAGTGTACTCAACAGTCCCTAACCAACTCAATCTTTTGGGTATCAGATTATATTGAATGGCACCATTGATAAGAAAGCGCTCATAAAGTCCCCCATTTTCATACCGATGAACAAACAATTCCCTTTCTTGATCATAATACACATCTTCAAACAAGAGCTTACTTGTATTCTCATATTGCGCAAACAGCTCTATCATACCCCATTTATGAAGACTATTGTATGTTATATTTGACAGGAAAGTACTGCTCGTCTTAATATCAGTATTACCTTTCAAAACTTGGTATTTATCCAATGTCTGCTCTGAGTCATTATAATATTTTATCTGTGGGTCATACACTCCACCTCCAATTTTACCACTTAACGTCTTACGAGAAGCCAAATTCGCTTGCCAAAACAAAGATGGCACCAAATAACATTTAGTATAGGACGGATTTCTTCCGTTATCTATCGTCATTATTCTTTCCGACAACTGGGGGGTCATCTTTAGTTTTTTAGTTAGTTGTATATTATCTCCAATGGTAATGATTGCTTGGTCATAATTCAATTTATTCGTAGATAGTTTACCGTTCTCATTATAATTACTCTTCGTCTGGTCGTAGGAGTAATTAACATCCACAAATACTAATTGCTTACCTATACGCAATCCATAGAGTACACTTGGGCTAACATGATAAAACTTTTCATTTGTAATCGCATTTATATTAGTTAACGAGTTATACTTTCTTGTCAAATCCGTTTCACTATAACTACCGTTTATCTTAACCTTAAAAATTGACTTTTTCGTTCTTCGTTGATAATACAACTGCAACGCATAAGAACTATAATCTTTATGCTTTACATCTGTTGACGTTCTATCAATTCCATCAAAAGATTCTTGCATGTTTTTTTGATGCCACTCATGATTCTTACTTAGATACCCAGCTATTTGAAACATATCTTTTTTCCATTGCTTCAAATATGAGAGTTTCCCTGTCAAAGCATTATTGTGCTTAGGTGATGCCAGTATTTTATCATCTTTCAATACAGTACGATCATTAAACTGCATTCCAACCAAGGTGTTGTCACCCTCCTTTGGCTTAAAATGGAAATAGTTGTCAGAAAATTGAACATTAAATTCTTGTCCTTTTCGATAGTGCTTCCAATCCAACAAATCATTACCTTTCAGTAGATTCAAGTGTTGATTCCCGTTTAAATATAATAGTCCACCATGATTTCTATCTTTCATGATAAAATCTATCACAGAGCTGGCCGTTGGATGGGCTGGCGAAAAATCTTTATAATAATCAATCCGCTTAATATCCTGAGGATTTAGAGTTGCGATTTCATCTGATTTCACCTCACGCCCATTAATGCATATCAAGGTTCCGTTTCCTCTAGTTGACACTGCCTTATCTACAACATCAACATATAATCCTGGAATGGACATTAGTGCCAACATGCTATACCCATCATAGGCGTTTCGCTTTTGCAATGAAGTAGGAAGAATCACCATCTTATCGTCTTTCAAGAAAACATTAGCTGCTTCTACAACAACCTCATTTAGCATATTTTCCGATGATCTTAGTTTGATTTGAACGCTTTTGCTATCTACATTTCTTATGATTAGGCTTTCCGTTTCATATCCCATACAAGACACTTTAAGCCAAATTGGGACATCCATATCCAATTTAAATTTTCCTTGGTTATCAGCAGTCAAGATTTTATTAGGAATCGTATCTTTTTGATCTTTAAAAACCATCACATTAGCAAAAGGTATTGGATTTCCTTGAGTATTCAATACCACACAATGAATTCTATTATCATTCATTGCATCAGCTTTTATCCAACCTATAAATAATAATAGTATTACAGTCACTGTATCTGTTATTAGTTGATTATCAGTATTATACGCTATAAACGGTAGAAAAGTGGCTGTATGGATTCTGTTTAGATACAAAAAAGTGAAGATTTAACGTATTTAACCTCCATTTACATCATTTTCAGTGCCTGAGTATAGTATTTCTATCATTTCGTTGGCTATTTTGTGGTCAGCGATTCGCATAACATTGTTTGTTTCCGAATTGTAACCAAAGAAGTTTATGTTCCCATACCAGACAATAGATTTGTCAATGATGGCGCATTGCAGAGTTTGTTCCTTGTTGCACACCACATCCATTCCTGTATTTTTAAGTTCTATCTCATTAACCCCTTCCTCTTTGATATGTACAGCCACAGTAACGCCATTATGAATAATGTTTGCAAGTATTGACATGATAACTGGCTTGTATTTGAACTTTACTTTTGGGACTGCGATGATGACAGAGTACTGGGCTTTTGCCAAATCATTCCGAAATGTCGCTTCGTAATTGTTTCGTTCGTATATCAGCTCTTGGGGATTTTTGTCAAGTGTGGATGATGTCACATACTTTCCGTATCCTGCTCTTAAATACCCTTTCAGCCGTTTACGATACATAGAGTCACAAAGTGTGACATGAACATCCACATAATCATAAATACGCACTTCGTTCTTTCCGGCGTATTCCCTATGCAAACGCCCAGCATATTGCTCCACATTTCCTTTCCAAGCTATAGGCATAGTAAGGAACAGTGTATCAAGGCGAGGATAATCAAAGCCTTCTCCTACATACTTTCCTGTAGCAACAATCACAAGTGATTCTGATGTGGGCATTGATTGTAGATTTTGTAATGCAAGACGCTTTTCTTTAGCAGAATCAGCTCCAATGAGTTGAATGACATGGTCTGCAAATGGAATAAGCATTTGTGCCAACGCCTTGACATGAGCAGTACGAGTGGTTAATACCAATGGGGTACGACCTTCTTGAATGGCAATTCTTACATCTTCTACGATGAACTCATTCCTAACCTTATCTTCGGACAAGTCTTGTGTAACCTGAACGTAAGTCTTGCTATCTGACGAAATGTTTCGGAATGATGTAAACCTTGGAATCAACAAACGTTTAAATGTTTGATTTTCCATTTGGCTCTTGGCATCAGCTGTGAATCTTATCTTTCCGCATTGCATGAAAATAATAGGTTGATGCCCATCCTTTCTGATAGGAGTTGCTGTCAAACCATATACGTATGTAGCTGTTACTTGTCGAAGCACTTGCTCGAAGCTGACAGAGGATACATGATGACATTCATCTACTATCACCATACCGTAATCCTTGACAAAAGGCTTCGCTTCACCATCGCTCAAACAAGATTGTATCAAAGCTATATCAATGATGCCATGCAACGTGTTCTTGCCTGCATATAAACAACCAATGACCGAAGAATTCTTTTTCCTTCCTCGTTTGGCTGCAGGCTCTTCGACGATCTCATCTATCTTGAGGAAAGTTTCCAACCGTTCTTTCCATTGTTCCAGCAATGCCTTGTTATGAACAAGAATTAAGGTGTTCACCTTTCTCCTTGCAAGCATTCCGATGGCAAACACAGTCTTTCCAAACGCTGTTGTTGCTGATAATGTTCCTATATTATGCCCAGAAAAAGCTTCCATTGCATTTTGTTGTTCTTCCCGAAGAGAACCTCTGAATGTAACATTGATATTATGCCCATGATTTGTTTTGTCTGAGATCACTACCTTTACTCCATGTTG
>SAMEA104315426__coassemble_936_pt1 | contig 11952 bp, 11 predicted proteins | sample SAMEA104315426__metabat2_low_PE_024 | metagenome-assembled genome bin SAMEA104315426 (sample SAMEA104315426) | gut metagenome | biome: Monkey gut; feature: monkey-associated habitat; material: faeces | place: China | collected 2013 | reverse complement strand
GCAACAGTACGTTGCTCTATAGAGGCGTTTTATTATGGATCGCCTACGGCTCGAATTTTTGGAGCAGTGAGAGCAGAGAATAAATCCAAAAATTTATTCTTTGCCGAGTCGCGAGAAAAATAACCTATGGTAAATCTAAACTAGAATCTATAAGACAATCTTCAACTAATATCTTTAGTTTTAGATTTTTGTCATGATTTTTATTTAGATTTCGAGCATCTACGATGCGATCCACATAAAAATTCTTCCCAGAAGCGAGGTATTCGAGCGTATTTTCTGTCAAGATTTTTATTTTAGATTTTCCCTCCCTACCATAATCTTCAACCAAAATCCTGACTAGAATACGCAACAGTACGTTGCTCTATAGAGGCGTTTTATTATGGATCGCCTACGGCTCGAAATCTTAAATAAAATCTATAAGACAATTTAACTAACATCTTTATTTTTAGATTTTCGTCATTCGTTTTACGACTATCGTATTCTAAAGCACTTTTGAGTATTGCTATCATACCCCCAACGTTCAGAGTAAACGCCATTGGGACTGAAATTAATCAGTATGCCAAATGGACAGTTGGTCAATCTTAAATATGACCACAATTGTTTTCTGTGTTCCTCGCCAACAGTATCTAGTGCTTTCAATTCCAGAATAACATTACCCAATTCGCGGTCTGTCACTACAAGATCAAATCGCCGATTAACCTTCGACGGTCTACCCTTATAATAAATCGGAAAATTCTCTTGACGATGCACAAAATAACCAGCATCTTCAAGTTCACAACATAAACCAGCCTCATAAACCAGTTCGTCAACGCCTGCGTGCCAATAGTTGTATGCAGCAAACGCACATCCTGTAATTTTTTCGCACATTATTGCACGTTTTCTTTCAAATTCAATTTGTGTCATAGGCAAAATTTATCAATCTTATTAGACAACTACTTTAATATATTTAGGTTTTATTCATCTCAACAAAAATCTTTAAACAAAATCCTGACCAGAATGCGCTCGAGTACCTCGCTTTATGGAGGGATTTGTTGGGGGGATCGCCTTACGGCTCGAAATCTGAACAAAAATCATATCTATAATCTTTAACTAGAATCTTTTTTCACTATATCTTCAGTTCATAATCTCAACAAAAATCTTCCAGCAAAAATCCTTACCAAAATGCGCTCGAGTACCTCGCTTTTGGGAAGGGATTTGTTTGGGGGATCGCCTTACGGCTCGAAATCTGAACAAAAATCATATCTATAATCTTTAACTAGAATCTTTTTTCTATTCGGCGGGGGTGAAGTCTTCGTTGTGGACGTCGCGGAGGGCGACGGCATAGCCGCCGACCTCGATGACGAGTTGGCGGTCGCGGTCAACGCGGACGATGTAGCCCTCGAAACCTTTGAAGATGCCAGTGAGGACACGGAGCTTGACGCGGTCCTTGGCGAATTTCAGGAAGGGGTCACGTAAGAAGGTGATGTGTTCGGGGTGACTGGAGAGAACTTGCATGAAAGGTTGCATCTTCTGGTGGGAGATGCTGGCGGGGAGTCCTGTGCTGCAGTCTTTGATCAGATGGTAGGAGGGGTAATGGGTGCGTAAGAAGGTTTGGAGCGACTGGGTGTCTCCCTGTAGGAAGACGAGGCCACTGACGGTGGGGAGGTGTTTCTTGATGACTCCTTTGCCATTACTCTTCTGTTTATATTTATAGGAGTAATGGACGAAACAGGCGTGAGGGGCTTCGGGATGGGCGAGGTTGTAGGCGTCCATCTCTTTTTTGAACGCCTCTACCTGCCTGTTATGTACGAAGAGGTAGCCCCAGGGTTGTTGGTCATCCCCTGCCCTGTCTTCGGCATTAGATACTTGTTGTTTTACTGGTCCTGATGTAGCATCAGTACTTTTGATACGTATGCCTTTAGGAAAACGCTTGTCGTTTTCGTTGGCAACAGAAGGTGTTATAGAGCAATCCTGCGTCATTTTTTTATTTTATTGTTTGAGGTTTAGTGGGTTGCTACCCCATGTGGCGTACAAAGTTACGAATTATTTTTTAATATCACACAGAAATCAGTGATTTTGTTTATCCACGGAGGACAATCATCGGATCATCGGATCATCGGAATTTAGACGGAATTTATACGGATGTTTTTTTGGATTCTTCTCAAAATTTGATATACAAGCAACAACGGGCTGAAGGCCCTATGACTTCCTTAGCCCAGGGTAACACCCTGCGGACTTGATGTAACATATACACATACGTCCTGTAAGGACAAAAGTAATTACCTAGATAGGCCGATATTAAAAATCTTTAAAGAAAATCCTTACTAGAATGCGCAACAGTACGTTGCTTTGCAGGAGGGATTTTTTGGGATCGCCTTACAGGCTCGACATCCTAACAAAAATCTTGAAAAGAATCTTTAACTAGAATCTCTTTTAGTATCCTCTGTGTGATCTGTGGATTATTGGTTGCCTACGGCAAGAAATCTTTGGAGGAAATCTTTAATAAAATATGGCCTGAGGCCAGAAATTATTATGAGTAAGAAGCTCGTAGGATAAAAATAAAATCTTTAAACAAAATCCTTACCAGAATGCGCAACAGTACGTTGCTCTGCAGAAGGGATTCATGGGGGATCGCCTTACAGGCTCGACATCTTAATCAAAATCTTTAGACTAATCTTTAACTAGAATCTCTTTTCGTCTCCTCTGTGTGATCTGTGGATTATTGGTTGCCTACGGCAAGAAATCTTTGGAGGAAATCTTTAATAAAATATGGCCTGAGGCCAGAAATAATCTATAACTCAGATAGGCAGCTACAACATAATCTTTAACTATAATCTTTGACGAAAATGCGCTCGAGTACCTCGCTTTTGGGAAGGGATTTTTTGGGGATCGCCTTACAGGCTCGACATCCTAACTATAATCTTAAAGAAAATCTTTAACTAGAATCCAGTATTAAGGGGTTAGGGGTTAGGGTTAGTGTTAAGGTTAGTGTTAGGGTTGAAGATGGAAAATTGTTAGTATTTTTACAGGACAAATCAGATTTATTATTCAAACATCAATAATTACAAACCAAAAACAACCAAAAACATGAGCAAAAACAAGACTTTGTCCAAAAAAGAATTAGCAATTCTTTTAGGTGTTAACAAGAGAACACTTAACAGATGGCTTAAGCCTCACCGTAACGAACTCGAAAAGCTTGGTGTTAAACCCTGTGGACAGATTTTCACTCCAGGTGCAGTGAAATATCTATGTGAAGTATTCTGCATCTCTCTCGATTAATGTCCTCGAAAAGAGTGACAAAGAGTGACAAAAAGTGACAAAGAGTGACAAAGAGTGACAGTCGCCTTTTCTGACTTTGTACCTTTGCAAACGACAACAGGTGATGAGCCCTAAATGATGAGGGGAAGACACCACGAGAATCTAAAACAGTTTAAAACCAAAGATTATGACAAAAATCAGAAATCCAACAACAGGGAAGAGGGACGTAAGATGCACTAAAACGCATCATTCTTCGATGAACACCCTACCAGTTATCGTTCGGTTCTCGTTCACTTCTCGTTAGGTCCTCGTTCGTCTCTCGTTCGTCTCTCGTTGCTTATTCGTTAGTCTATCGAAGACCTATCGAGGACCGAACGAAGAACAAGCGAAAAACGAACGAAAGAGCGACGAGAAAGCAACGAGAAAGGAGCGAAAATGCGACGATGAGGGAGCGATGCAGTTCCTTGCTGGTGGCGAGGAAGCTTTTTTATTCATTCCGCCAATATTGGCACAAAATCAACATTAAAACAACAAACATTATGGCAATTTTAAACGGTATTATTTCAAAACTTTGTGGTTCTGCAGGTAATCTCACCTTCAAACGAAACGGTGGACAGACGGTGGTATCGGAGAAGATCACCCAGAAGAAAGACGCGAAGACGGGTCAACAGCTGAAACAGCGCATGAAATGGGCGAACATCATCAGAGAATATCAGGTGTTGCAACCCTATATGAAGCTCGCCTTCGGCGGTACACGCAACAGACGTAGCGACTACCATAAATTCGTGTCGTCGAACCTCTCACACTCTCCTGTGTATCTCACCAAGCCAGACGTGAATGCAGGCATCTGCATCGTTGCACCCTATGAGATCACACATGGTAAGGTGAAGTCGATATCGGTGACCGGTAAGGGTAACCAGGCGGTGACAGACATCGATCTCGGCGACCTGGTCATCACAGCAGAGACCACCGTGGCGGAGTTCTCGAATGCCGTGGTGCAGAACAACAGGGGGTATGATTACGGGGACCAGATCACCTACTTCCTCCTCACACAAGAGGTGAACGACGTGACACACGTGCCGATGGTGAACGTGGATGCAAGCAGCGTGGTACTCGTGAGACGTAGTGAAACGAAGCTGTTGTCCCTTGCAGATGTTCGTGGCTTCTCTATCCAGGAGGGCTGTCTCGCAGCACAGCAGGATCATGACTTCGGCAACCACGGTATGGTATGGGTTCACTCCCAGAAGAGAAAAAACAAAACGGAGATATCGGCTCAGTACCTCATCGTGGAGAACAAGCTATTGGAGGCATACCAGAACGAGGAGGCGTACGAAGAGGCGGTGAACAGCTATGGCGGTTCGACCGACATCTTCCTCTCGCCCGACGAGAAGTCTAACAAGGAAAAGGCTGATGAGGTGGTGTCGCCTACTACCCCAACAGACACGAAGAAGACGCTGACACTGGTGACGAACCCAAGGGACGGTGGTAGTGTGACCGGCGGCGGTAAGTATGAGGCTGGCACGGAAGTGACCATCACTGCTACCCCATCGGAGAACTACACCTTTAAGAGATGGAGTGATAACGACACCTCTGCGTCGCGTACCATCACGGTGAATAGCAATCAGACGCTCACTGCCTACTTCGAGAAGGTGAATGGTGGGGATTCGTCTGAACAGAAGCCTGGTGGCGGATTGGAGGGGTAACAGATAACCACAAGAGAGATTTATGCAACTAATCCTATTTTTATATTTAAAAACTACGAGTATGAGAATTAATTGGAAGCGCGTAGCGCTGTATGTTCTGAGAGTGATAGAACTGGTGATCACTGGTGCTGCCGGCGGGGCTATGACCCAGCTGTAATGCGGATCAAGGGAGGGTTTGGGTGGGATCATCGGAATTTAGACGGATTTAGACGGATGTTTTTTGGGTAGCCTAAAGGCTAGAAATCTTTGGAGGAAATCTTCTTTAAAGAATGGCCGGAGGCCAGAAATTACATCATCCACTATAACCCATAACCTCTAAACACTAAACACTCCGCTCCGTGTGGTCCGTGGATTATTTTAGGGGTTATTAGCGTAAGGTTAAATTAAAATTTATAAGTATATGAGAACAATAACATTGATTGTTGTGCATTGTACCGCTAATAAAGCGGGGAGCACGCTGAGAGTAAAGGACATCGATCGGTATCACCGGTCATTGGGATGGAAAGGATGTGGGTATCACTATGTGATTCCGACGGATGGGACCATCGAGAAAGGTAGAGCGGAGGATCTGGTGGGGGCCCACTGTAAGAACCATAACAAACACTCTATCGGAGTGGCGTATGTCGGGGGACTGGATGTGGATGGGAAGACTCCCAAGGATACCAGGACGCCTGAACAGAAGATTGCACTGTGGAAACTCATCAAGGAACTGAAGGAACGGTATCCTAAGGCTCTCGTCGTGGGACACTGTGACCTGGATCCACGGAAGCCGTTCTGCCCTGGGTTTAAGGTCCACGGAGGGCACTCTAAATGATCCACGGAGGACACTCTGAATAATCCACGGATCACACGGAGGACACGGATTTTTTTTCCACGGAACACACTCTGAATAATCCACGGAACACACGGAGAACACTGATTTTTTTGGGTAGCCTACGGCTAGAAATCTTTGGGGGAAATCTTTAATAAAAATATGGCCGGAGGCCAGAAATTATTATGAGTAAGAACCTCGTAGGATGAAAACAAAATCTTTAAACAAAATCCTTACCAGAATGCGCAACAGTACGTTGCTTTGCAGGAGGGGTTTCTTGGGGATCGCCTTACGGCTCGACATCTAAAACAAAATCTTAAAAAGAATCTTTAACTAGAATCTTTTTCCGTGTCCTCCGTGTGCTCCGTGGATGTTTTTGGGGTTGCTGACGCAAGAAATCTTTGGAGGAAATCTTGTTTAAGATGTTGCTTCGCAAGAAATAATTCAATTTCCAAGAAACTATAATCTTTAACTAAAATCCTAAACAAAATGCGCTCGAGTACCTCGCTTTTGGGGAGAATTTTATAATGGATCGCCTTACGGCTCGAAATCTAAAACAAAATCTTGAAAATAATCTTTATTCAAGTTTCGCAACTGAGGGAATTGATTGAAGTTAAAGAAGTTATCACTCCCTACGGTCGTTCGGGAAGTTAAGAGACAATAGCCTTTTGCCGTAAGACGTAGGACATTTGTCCCTTAACTTCTCTCTAACTTCCCTAACTTCCCTTAACTTCCCCACATGCGCAACTGAGGGATAACCTTAACGCTAAACACTAATCACTAATCACTAACCTATAAACTATAACCCATAACCTATAAACTATAAACTAAACACTGCGTGTTGTTAGCGTTAGGGTTAAGGTTATCGTTAGAGGTTGAAAGATTACCGGTTTTTGTGGTGTTCGAACCAACGGTGGGTGTAGAGGTTGTAGATGAGCATGGCGAGGGAGACGAGGATGAGGGAGGTGGTCAGGGCGGTGGTGTAGCGGGAAGCAGGGAGGGCGTAGGTGATGCCGACGCCGAGCGCGATGCCACTCTCCCATGCCAGCATATAGGTGCTCTGGGAGGTGCCACGCTGACAATGGCGACTGAGTTTGATGAAGAACAGGAGGAAACGGGAACCGATGAGGCCGATGGCGATGCCTATCAGGGTGGCAGCGATGAAGTCGGAGGATGCTGTGGGACGTACCATCAACAGGAGGAGGGCTGCCAAGAACAGGATAAGTCCACTGACAACCTCACTCTTGAGTTCTGCATCACGGAAGACAAAACGACAGGCTAACAGGGCGAAGAGGTAGCCAACCATGATACCGGCATAGAAATCGATGGTGGTGGCTAATGCCAGGACCATACCTACTGCCACGGAGATGAAGAGCAGGTTGACGAAAAGGATGAAGCCACTGCCTAACCAGAAACGGTCGGTGCTGAACAAAGTGACATGATCGGAAGGAGCACGGAACGGGAATTTCACCATGCGGATCAACAGGAAAGCGAATAAGGCACAGCCTACCGCCATCCATAACACATCCGGAACAGGCATGTGGAAATGGCGGGTGGCAAAAAGACCTGCCAACGGACCGAGGGACAGAGCGAAACGTCCGAACCACGACATGCTGTGGTTTGCCTCGGTACGGAGGTATGACTCACAGGTGTCGATGACGAGGGTGCTGGAGAGTATCATCTGTGCCAAACCGAAGGTGGCACCTTGTACCAATCGCAACAGCATGACGAGGGGGAAGGTGGCAGAGGGCCACCCACCGTCAAAGAGATACCATAGGACACCAAGACATGCCGCCATGATGACGATAGACCAGAGGCATACCTTGTTGCGCCGATAGTGTTGCACAAGGAACGAACAGAAGGGACCGAAGAGGAACAAGCCCAAGGCGAAGACCGCCATAGAGCCCCCTGTTTCTACCGCCGTGAAATGTCCGTTATCCTCCAAGCATTGCGGCAACAGCGGATAAAGGATATAGACCGACATAGACAACAGCAGGTTTGCTAAAGCCATCTGCCAGAACTCTCTATGCCAGAGGCGGATATGAACAGGGGTATTCTGTGCGTTCATCGGGATATCATGCGATTAGTAAGACTCGTTATCGTTGGGGAAATCGCCTGTTTTCACATCACCCACATACTGTCCTACAGCATCGGTGATGGTATCATGGAGTTGGGCGTAATGGCGGAGGAACTTCGGTTTGAAGCCCTTGTTCATGCCCAGCATATCGTGTACCACGAGGACCTGTCCGTCGCAGCCATTACCTGCACCGATACCGATGGTAGGAACGGTGAGTTCACGAGACACCTGTGTGGCAAGTGCAGCAGGAACCTTCTCCAGGGTGACAGCACAGCAGCCAGCCTCTTCAAGGGCATGGGCATCAGCCAGGAGTTTGGCAGCCTCAGCCTCCTCTTTCGCACGCAGTCCATAGCCGCCGAAGACATTCACAGACTGTGGGGTGAGACCGAGGTGTCCCACTACGGGGATGCCCGCACCGACGATGCGACGTATCATATCGGCAATCTCTGCCCCACCCTCTATCTTCACGCCATCGCAACCTGTCTCTTTCATGATGCGTACCGCATTTCGTACACCATCATCGGCAGTCACCTGATAGCTACCGAAGGGCATATCGCAGACCACAAAGGCACGTTTGACAGCTCTTACCACCGAACGAGCATAGACAATCATCTCATCGACGGTGATGGGGAGTGTGGTGGCATTGCCAGCCATGACATTAGAAGCGGAATCGCCAACGAGGATGGCGTCAACGCCAGCACCATCGACAATACCTGCCATCGTAAAATCGTAAGAGGTGAGCATGGCAATCTTCTCACCTTTTTGTTTCATTTCCTTTAATCGACATGATGTGACTTTTCGGGTGTCACTAACCAAATATCCTGCCATTATATCTTATTAATTATTAAAGTTTTGGAATATATTCGCTAAAGTCTTTGATAACCTCATCGCTGAGTGGTGCAATCTGTTCCGGTGCATTGGTTGTAGCCAGTGCCACGACAGTCATGCCTGCGGCACGTCCAGAGCGCAGTCCATTGAAGCTATCTTCGAAGACCACGCAGTCGGTGGGGTTAACCCCAAAGCGTGCTGCTGCCTTCAGGTAGCAGTCGGGATGCGGTTTGGAGTATTCGAAATCCTCGGAAGTAAGGATGGCATCGAAATAGGTTTTGAACTCAGGATGTCGGCGATAGACATTCTCCATCTTGGCTTGGTTGGAACTGGTGACGACAGCGGTCTTCACGCCATGGCTACGCAGTAGTTTGATGGTTTGTTCGAAGCCTTTCACATAGAGATAGTCCATCTCCTCTTCATATTTATTCAAGCGTTCTGTGATGAGGGTTCGTTTGTCTTTCAGGGGTCCATCGAACCATGCGTCATAGATTTGGTCGAGTGTCTGGCCTTTTATTTCGTGTTCCAATCCGGGGTGTTCCGGATGGAACTCTCTGCACTGTTGTCCCCAGAAGATAGTGTATTGGGGTTCTGTATCGAAGACGACTCCATCCAAGTCGAATAATGCTGCTTTCATGTTGTTGTTATCTTAAAATCGGCTGCAAAGGTACATATTTTATAAGCAACAACCAAGAAAATCTCTCACTTTAAATTATTATGTCTCACGGAGAGCACTCTGATTATCCACGGAGGGCACGGATCATCGGATTGTTTTCGTTAAGCCATGAGCAGAATAAAGCTCGCTTTAATTATGCCGTGGCGAGAAAACAAAGGCGTAGCCAATTTAAACGGATGTTAAACGGAATTATTTTTTGGGGGGTTGCTTCGCAAGAAATCTTTGGAGGAAATCTTTTTTAAAGAATGGCCGGAGGCCAGAAATGTTATGGATCCACGGAGCGGAGGGCACGGATTTTTTTAGTAGCTACGCTAGAAATCTTTGGAGGAAATCTTTAATAAAAATATGGCCTGTGGCCAGAAATGTTATGAGTAAGAACCTCGTAGAATGAAAATAAAATATTTAACAAAAATCTTTGACCAAAATACGCTCGAGTTCCTCGCTTCTGGGGAGGATTTAATTATGGATCGCCTTACAGGCTCGACATCTAAACTAGAATCTTTAACTAGAATCTATAAACATTAAACTATAACCTATAAACTTTAAACTATAACCACTAACCTATAACCCATACCCATAACCTTTAAACACCAACCCATAACCTTTAAACACCAACCCATAAACTTTAAAACACCAACCCATAACCTTTAAACTATAACCTTTAAACTATAACCTTTAAACTATAACCTTTAAACTATAAACACTAAGCTCTAAACACTCCTCAGTGTGTTCCGTGGATTTTTTACCAGAGTACACATGAAGGTAATAAATAAAAAAGCTTAAAACGACGAACAAACAGGTTGATATTCAAGTAATTTTATTATCTTTGCATTCGAAACCGCTGTTTCAGAAATGGCGGTTTCGGAAAAATCTCCATCGAAAAAGAAGTTCTAAATATGTAGTATTATGAAATTTTTTGGAAGACATAACGAAATAAAAGAGTTGCAAGAAACAAGAAACCTGTCTTTGCAAACGGCTCGTTTCACTATCGTGACTGGACGCAGACGTAGCGGAAAGACGTCCTTGTTGATAAAAGCATACGAGGATGTGCAGGATATGCTGTATTTTTTTGTTGCAAGAAAATCAGAAGCAGAGCTCTGCAGAGATTTTATCGAAGAGATGACAAGCAAGCTACAGCTTCCTATTCTCGGCGAGGTTACACGTTTTGCAGACATTTTTAAATATCTGCTGCAACTGTCCAAGACTCGTCCTATCACACTCGTCATTGATGAGTTTCAAAATTTCAAGCGGGTTAATCCCTCAATCTTTTCAGACATGCAAAAGATTTGGGATCTCAACAAACAGGAAGCTCATATCAATCTCGTGGTCTGCGGTTCTGTTTATTCGTTGATGAACATCATCTTTAAAAACAACAAACAACCTCTCTACGGCAGGCAGACTGGAGAAATAAAAGTCACTCCATTTCCCCCTTCTGTTATCAAGGAAATCATCTCTACATATAACCCATCCTACACCAACGAAGATTTACTGGCACTATACAGTTACACTGGCGGTGTGGCAGAATATGTTGAAATGATGATGGATACAGGAGCCACGACCAAGGAAGAGATGACAGAGAGGTTTGTTGCCAAAAACTCTTATTTCATATACGAAGGGAAAAATATGCTGATAGAAGAATTTGGCAAAGACTATGCCCGTTATTTCGAGATATTACAACTTATCGCTTCTGGTCACACGACTCGTAGTGAAATTGAAAGTATCATGAAAACAGAACTTGCGGGCTATCTCACCAAACTGGAGAATGACTATTGCTTGATATCCCGTTATACCCCGATGTTTCAAAAGACCAATCGAAACATACGTTATCAGATAGAAGACAACTTCCTTCGCGTTTGGTTTCGCTACATCTATAAATATGGATATATGATAGAGGTTGGCGCCAATAAAAAACTAAAGATGGTTATTGACAAGAACTACACCACATACACCGGTAAGGTTCTGGAAAGATATTTTACGGCAAAGATGATAGAAAGTGAAGAATATACTCAGATTGCTTCCTGGTGGGACAGAAAAGGCGAGAACGAAATTGATATTATCGCTGCCGATGAACTGGAAAAGAAAGTTATTTTTTATGAGGTAAAACGCCAAGCCCAGGATATCAACCTCGGTATCTTAAAAGATAAAGCTGAGCATTTCTTTCAGACTACAGGTAAATTCAAGAAATTCAATATTGAATACCAAGGTTTGTCGATGGAGGATATGTAAGCCACGGATCATCGGATCATCGGATCATCGGAATTTAGACGGAATTTAGACGGAATTTTTTATCCACGGATCATCGGAATTTAAACGGAATTTATACGGATTTTATTGAGTTGCTTCGCAAGATGTTTTGGAGCAGCGAAGACATATGATTTTTGATACACAAGCAACAACGGGCTGAAAGTCCAATGGATTCCTTAGCCCAGGGTAACACCCTGAGGACTTGATGCAATATATACACCTACGTCCTGTAAGGACAAAAGTAATTACCTAGTAGGGAGATAGCAAAAATTAACTAACATCCGTCTTCTATGTATTCCGTGTTTTTTGTAGCCTACGGCTAGATGTTTTGGAGTAGCGAAGACAGAGTGAGAGCGCGCTTTCACTATGCTGAGTC
>SAMEA104315426__coassemble_799_pt1 | contig 13688 bp, 12 predicted proteins | sample SAMEA104315426__metabat2_low_PE_024 | metagenome-assembled genome bin SAMEA104315426 (sample SAMEA104315426) | gut metagenome | biome: Monkey gut; feature: monkey-associated habitat; material: faeces | place: China | collected 2013 | reverse complement strand
CGAATGCTACACTACGCTTGCTGATGGATAACCAGCCAAACGATTATATCACGCTCAACGGAAACGGCATCCTGCGTGCCACATGGTTTAACAAAGGCGGTTTTCAGATGTTTGGAACATACCATGTCGAACATGGAACCTACGGTGTGACCATACAGGAAATTATCAAGAAAGACTTTACCTTCCAACCCGGAGGTACTATCGTCTTTGCAGGTGACCCTTATGAAGCTACGCTGAACCTACAGGCCTTGCATGCAGTAAATGGCGTATCGTTGAGCGACCTCAACGTCGGCAAGAGTTTCTCGAATACGGTTAAAGTCAACTGCCTGATGAATATCACAGGACAACCGTCAAACCCCATAGTGGATTTCGATCTTGACATGCCGAATGTCAATACAGACGAAAAACAGATGGTTCGATCGATTATTAACGGACAAGAAGAAATGAACCAACAGGTGCTCTACCTCCTTGGCTTCGGTCGATTCTACCCACAGGGTGCGAATAATGCGGAAGCGGGGGAAACACAACAAAACCAAACGTCGCTGGCCATGCAAGGTTTGTTGTCGGGTACGCTGAGCAGTCAAATCAACACCTTGCTTAAATCAGTCATCAAAAGTAACGATTGGAGTTTTGGCGCTAATATTTCCACGGGCGACGAAGGATGGAACAACGCGGAATACGAGGGTATTGTCAGCGGTAGGATGTTCAACAACCGATTACTCCTCAACGGACAATTTGGTTACCGTGACAAAGCCAATACCGCCAACACAACATTTATTGGTGACTTTGATGTGCGCTATCTGTTGGTGCCCAACGGAAACCTTGCCTTGAAAGTGTATAATCAGACCAATGACCGCTATTTCACAAAATCAAGTCTTAACACCCAGGGCCTCGGCCTGATCATCAAGAAAGATTTTAGTAACCTGCGCGATTTGTTCGGCATCAGAAAGAAAAAGGCGACAAAGGCAAAAAAAGCAAAAAAGGAGAAGAAACAATAATAGTTTCTTGTCGCTAACAGGTCAATCAATATCTACGGCGCACACAGACGATATGGTAAGATTTCTTGTTTTCTCCAAGTGCATACTGGTCGAAGATTATACTTTAATATTTTTTAATATAAAAAAGTTGTTAAAAACGTGCAGCGTATTGATTTTTTTAGTAACTTTGCAGAGATTTTTGAGTACATTTTATGTACTTTATTGATTTTCAAGAGGTTAAGTTAAAAAGAAGAAGATTTAAAAAGGATGAGACAGCTTAAAATTCAGAAAAGTATCACGAATCGTTCGAGTGAAGCACTTGATAAGTATCTTGTAGAAATCGGACGTGCCCCGCTGATTAGTGTTGACGAAGAAATCGAACTTGCACAAAAGATCCGCAAAGGTGGTCCTGAGGGTGAGCGTGCAAAAGACAAACTTGTCACAGCCAATCTGCGTTTCGTGGTTTCCGTGGCCAAACAATACCAGCACCAGGGTCTGACCTTGACTGATTTGATTGACGAAGGAAACATTGGATTGATTAAGGCTGCTCAGAAATTTGATGAGACACGCGGCTTTAAATTCATTTCCTATGCAGTATGGTGGATTCGCCAGTCTATTCTTCAGGCTATTGCAGAGCAAAGCCGTATCGTGCGTTTGCCCCTGAATCAGGTTGGAAGTCTGAACAAGATTACCCACGAGATCAACAAATTCGAACAGGAACATCAGCGCCATCCTTCTGTTGCTGAGTTGAGCGACGCTACCAATCTCGACGAAGAGAAGATTGGTCAGAGTTTGATGGCTGATGGTCACCATGTTAGTATCGACGCCCCATTCCAAGAGGGTGAAGACAACTGTATGCTTGACGTCATGGCAGGTGGTGATGATTCGCGTACCGACCGTCATGTAGATCACGAGTCAATGGCTCAGGAGCTCAATGCCGTATTGAAGAAAGTGCTGAAAGATCGTGAGATTACCATTATCAGCCAATGCTTCGGAATTGGTTGCCACGAAAAGGGTCTTGAGGAAATCGGCGACCAGTTGGGACTCACTCGCGAGCGTGTCCGTCAGATTCGCGAAAAGAGCATCACCAAGTTGCGCGAATCGGGCAACGCTAAGATATTGATGAAATATTTGGGATAAAGTTTGGATGCCTTGGAATTTTTCCGTAATTTTGAGGCATGAAACACCCATCCGCCAGAATAATGATGCTGGGCATGATGATTTTCATGTCCAGCATCTTTGTTTATGCGAGTCAGCCAACAGACTCGTTATTAATTCAGCGTGTATGGGAGTATGGGCGAAAATTACCCGTTTCTTATTCCGATTCCACTTCAAACTCATATATGCGGTATGTGATAGATGCCAGACGCCGCAACCCTATTCTGTTTCTTGTGCCAAGCATGTATGTTGTAGCGAAGGGAGAACGGAGGTACATTGGAGAAGTGTATGGCAAACTGAATATTGACAAGGACGGCCATTTCAAGATGAAGCGACAGGTGGTGAGTGGTACTATCCCTCGCAATCGGAGCGTGATGCCCACCACCTTGGAATATCTCACCCCCGACCTTTATGGCAAGACCATCTACGACCAGCGTCTTTTGTCGCCATTTCATCGCAGCAACAGACATTTCTACCGCTTTACGACACATTATGTTTCTAATAACATGTTTCGTATCGACTTCCGCCCCCGTCTGAACAATACACAATTGGTTACAGGTAATGCCATTGTAGATCAACGAACAGGACGGATCCATCTAGCCTTTTTCAAAGGCGAATACGATATGATTGCTTTCCGCGTGCAGGTGATTCCCAACACCGACGAACGGGAATTACGCTTACCTCAATGGTGCTCTACCGAGGCACATCTGGGATTTATTGGCAATAGTATTGATGCTCGCTTCATAGCAACCTACAATGCTCCAAAGGAGGTAGCTGACACCATCCACATTCAGACTGACAGAAAGATGATGGACACCTTGCGCACCACACCGCTTGGTAAACTGGAGAATGAGATCTACGCCCATTACCATTCGATGAGGTCGAAAACAGACAGTATAGGTCAAGATACTATCAAGCGCAGCAAATGGAAGGAATGGGCTGTTGATGTGATTGGCGATCAACTCATCAGCAGCATGAGCCTGAATGCTGGAGGTGCAAGTATCAAGGCGTCGCCTCTCTTCAACCCGTTGTATTTGAGCTATAGTCAGAGTCGGGGTTTGGCGTATAAAATGAAAATCAGCATGCAATACGCTTGGAATGCTCATCGATACCTCACTTTCACACCACGCCTGGGTTATAATTTCAAAATCAAGCAGTTCTACTTTACTGCCCCACTCCGCATGACGTACAATCCGAAAAGAGATGGATATGCAGAGGTGATATGGGCTAACGGTAATAGAATCACCAACTCCAGCGTTATTGATAAGATCAACAACAGATCGCAGGCGGCTACTGACGAACAGCTGAGCGAGCTGCAATATTTCAACGACAACAACCTCAAGATGGTCAATAATATAGGTATAACAGACTGGCTTGAGGTGACGGCCGGTTTGATTTACCACCAACGTACTGCGGTCAACAAGAAAATGATGCAAGAGGCTGGACATCCTGTGACGTATCGAAGTTTCTCTCCTTTGCTGACGTTACAGTTCACGCCCTGGAAGAAAGGTCCCATCCTCACAGCCAATTACGAGCGCAGCATCCGTAATGTACTACGGTCTAACCTGGAATACGAACGGTGGGAGTTTGATGCGACCTACCAGAAGCGAATGGACTGCATGCGCCTTCTTAATGTAAGATTTGGAGGAGGCTTCTATACCAACCAGAAGACAAGTTATTTCGTGGATTATGCCAATTTCAGAGATGAGAACTTGCCCAACGGTTGGGATGACGATTGGACTGGACAGTTTCAGTTGTTGTCACGTAACTGGTATAATGCCTCGGATTATTATCTTCGTGGTCATGTGTCCTATGAATCGCCGTTACTGATGCTGTCTTGGATGCCATGGATAGGCCGTTACATAGAAACCGAGCGTATCTACCTCAGCACCTTGTCGATAGAACACACACGGCCCTATACCGAGATCGGCTACGGCTTCACCACGCGTTTCGTGTCCATCGGACTCTTTGCCAGTTTCCTCAAGACGCAATATCAAGAAATTGGTTGTAAATTCACCTTTGAACTTTTCAGAAAATGGTAACAAATCCTATATCCCCTATTCGTCCGCTGACCGTCTATAAGGCAAGTGCCGGAAGTGGTAAGACCTTTACACTTGCCACCGAATACATCAAACTGCTGATGTCTAATCCGCAGAACTATCATCAGATTCTTGCCGTGACCTTTACCAATAAGGCTACGGAAGAGATGAAACAACGTATTCTCAGCCAACTCTATGGCATTTGGAATGAACTGCCCGACTCGCAAAGCTATGCTGCAAAGGTGGAGGCAGAAACCGGTCTTGATGCTGCTGTCGTCAGACAACGTGCTGGCATTGCCTTGCATCTGCTCATCCATAACTATCATCAGTTTCGCGTACAGACCATTGATGCCTTTTTCCAAAGTGTGTTGCGCAACCTTGCACGCGAACTGAACCTTACTGCCAATCTGCAGGTGGGAATCAATGGTGTTCAGGTGGAATCGCTCGCGGTAGATATGATGTTGGAAAACCTCAAGAGCAGCGACCCTATGCTGCAATGGCTCTTGGGCTATATTATGGAAAATATCAAAGACGACAAAGGATGGAGCAATAACGACACGCGCAACAATACGCTGCTCCATGATATCAAGTATTTCGGACGTACCATCTTCCACGACGACTACAAGACGCATCGTGAAATCCTTGAAGAAGTGATGCAGCGCGATGGGTTTATAGAATCATACGTCAAACAGTTGCGCGACGTTGCGCAAGATGCTGAAAAATGTTTCAGGCAAACCAGTGAATCGTTTTTCGAAACCCTTGAAGACAACAACCTCACCATGGCTGATCTCCCCTATGGAAAATCGGGCGTAGCTGGTTTGTTTGTCAGCATCGGTAATGGTAAATACGAGGAGGACATCATCGGCAAACGTGCCTTGGCATGCTTGGAGAGTGCCGACAACTGGGCTTCTAAGAAACACCCGCGACGCCAAGAGATTATCGCCCTTGCCGAGTCCAAGCTGATTCCTCTTCTCCGTTTCGTCATAGAGAACCGTGAGAGTAAATGGAAAATCATCAACTCATCACGACTGACGTTGAGCCACCTCAACAACCTGCGCCTGTTGCATAGTATTGAGCAGACCGTCAAACAGATCAACGAAGAGTCTAACACCTTTCTCCTGAGCGATACACAACATTTGCTCCATGAACTGATCGGCGAGTCCGATACGCCTTTCGTCTTTGAGAAGATTGGTGCACAACTGCGACATGTCATGATCGACGAATTTCAAGACACCTCGACCATACAATGGGAGAATTTCAAGGTTCTCCTACAGGAATGTATGAGCCATGGGGACTCGCGCGACCTCATTGTGGGGGATGTAAAACAGAGCATCTACCGTTGGCGATCTGGCGACTGGCGGCTGCTCAACGATATAGAACGCCAGTTTCCTAGCAACATGATGCAGGTGGAATCGCTGCAAACCAATTATCGGTCGCAACGCAATATCATCGATTTCAACAATACTTTCTTTACCACCTTGGCAAAGCAGGAATACGCCGACTTGACGGAGGAGGATATCAATGGTGCGGCATCTCTCGAACATGCTTACCATGATGTTTGCCAACAAGTACCCGACGCCAAGCCGGATCAAGGGTATGTGGAAATACAGCTCCTGCCTACCCTTGACTATAGCCAGCATACGCTGGAACTCCTGACGTCTCGCATCAGTCAACTGCTTGATGAGGGGGTACGGCAGTCGGACATCGCCATCCTCACGCGCACCAATACGGTGATTGGTGGTATTGCCAATTATATCACGAGTGAGTTACCTGATGTCAACGTGGTGAGCGATGAAGCATTCAGACTGGACTATTCTGCACCTGTCAATCTGATTGTTGATGCCTTGTGGCTGTTAGCCCACCCTAACGACAAACTCGTCAAAGCACAACTGGTGAAGAATTACCATCAACTCATTCTCGACGATGTGACCTGGACGCAAAGAGACTGCCTCCTTGCCACCAAAGACCTCGATGGGATGTTGCCCGAACCCTTTGTCAACGGGATGGAGGATCTGGTTCAGTTGCCATTGTTAGAACTGGCAGAACAGATCTACGATGTCTTCTCGTTACATCGTGTAACAAGCCAAAGTGCATACGTCTGTAAGTTTTTCGACATCCTTAGCGATTTCGCCATGGACAACAGTACGGGTATTGAAGCCTTCATAGACTATTGGAATCAGGACGCGCATAAAAAGACCATCCAGAGCGACCAGGTGGAGGGAATACGCATCCTCACCATTCATAAGAGTAAAGGACTGGAATACGACCATGTCATCATCCCCTACTGCAGTTGGACAATGGAAAAGGACAATACGCTGTGGTGTCACCCACAGGTGGAACCCTTCAACCAACTTCCCGTTGCCCTGATTGACTACAGTAAGAGAATGCGTGAAAGCATCTATGCTTCCGATTATGAAGAGGAACACCTTCAGCTGACAGTCGATAATCTCAATATTCTCTATGTCGCTTTTACCAGAGCTTCCAAGAGCCTTTTCGTCATTGGTAAGCGCCAATCGGCCAAGACGCGTTCTTCCCAAATTATGAAGGTGTTGCCGCAGATTGCCGATCATCTTGCCGGAAGTACCATCGAGGGCATAGACGACGTGGAGGCCAACGTTGTCTTTACCTACGGCACGCCTGCAACACACACGCAGAAGACGCAGAAGCGTAGCGACAACGTGTTCCTGCAGATTCCAACGCCTCTTGAGGTTTCTATGAAGACGTTCCAACAGAACACACAGTTCCGCCAGAGCAACAAAAGTATGGAGTTTGTGGCTGATGAAAACGATGAAGAGGCTGCCACGGCCCAATCATACATCAAGATGGGTAATGTGCTCCACCATGTGTTCTCAACCATTCGTACCGTTGACGATATAGAGAGTGCCCTATTGGAACTGGAACAGGAAGGTATCATCTACGACCAGGAGATTACTACGGCACGCCTCAAAGACATGCTGCGCAAGCGTTTACAGGACAGTCGCGTCAAGGCATGGTTCTCGCCATCTTGGACGCTTTATAATGAATGTACCATTCTTTCTGCCGATGACAACGGCCATGTCGTGGAACGGCGGCCAGACCGCGTGATGAGCGACGGCGAACGTTTTGTCGTGGTCGATTTCAAGTTTGGACGCCCCAAACCTGAACACCAAACCCAGGTAAAGGAATACATGGAACTGATCCGGAAGATGGGACATTCACAGGTAGAGGGTTTCCTCTGGTATGTTTATACTAATAAAATTGAAACGGTATGAAGACATTTCTTGAATTTGTAGCAGAAGATATTATCAGTAAACAAGGTACAGACCTCTCACGGACGGCAATTGTTTTCCCCAACAAGCGTGCCTCGTTGTTCATCAACGAGCACCTCGCCCGATTGGCTGACCGCCCCATCTGGAGTCCGGCCTACCTCACCATTAGCGAACTCTTCCGGTCGCAATCGAAATGGAGCGTTGCCGATCCCATCAAACTGGTGAGCGATATCCATAAGACGTTTGTTGAGGTGACGGGAATTGATGAAACCTTAGACCACTTCTACGGCTGGGGACAACTCCTCCTTGCCGATTTCGATGATATCGACAAAAACAGGGCTGATGCCGATCATGTCTTTGCCAATATCCGTGACCTTCACGAACTCGACGACATCAGTTATCTGACCGATGAACAACGTGCGGTCATTAAGCGCTTTTTCAGCAATTTCAACGATGACGATCATTCAGAACTTAAACAGCGGTTCCTGAAACTGTGGCAACACTTTGCCGATATCTATCATCACTTCCGGCAGAGACTCGCTGACCAACAACTGGCATACGAGGGTATGTTGTATCGGGATGTGGTGGAGAACAGATCCATCACCCTGAACTACGATACGTATATTTTCGTGGGCTTCAATCTCCTCAACAAGGTGGAGCAAGCGCTCTTCCGACATTTACAACAGCAAGGTAAGGCTAAATTCTATTGGGATTTCGATGACTATTATATGAAAGGACATGAGGCTGGATTCTTTATCTCTCAACACCTCTCCACCTTTCCCAACGAACTCGATCACTCACGAGAAGAGATCTATCGACAGTTTGCAAACGACAAACAGATCCGTTTTGTTTCTGCGCCAACAGAAAATATTCAAGCTCATTATATTGCCGATTGGCTCGCTGATGAACAGCGGAAAAATGGTGGGAAACGCACAGCGATCCTCCTCAGCAACGAGAACCTCCTGCCCATGGTGATCCATTCCATTCCCGACAATATCGGAAAGGTCAATATCACCACGGGCTACCCCTTGGCGCAAACGCCCATCGCTTCACTCCTCACTCTATTGGTGGCATGGCAAACCTCAAACAAGCCAAAGTTTTACTATAAGACAATCCGTCAACATCCTTACAACAAATGGATTACCGACGAACTGCTCGATAGTTGCCAACAGCAGAGCGACTCCCGTATCCATGCCATCCTCGATTGGCTATGCACCATCATCCGCACCATTGCCACCGACATGAGTCAGACCACTGACGCCGACCCTAATGCCATGGCATTACGATCAGAATCCGTATTCCGCGCCTATACGTTGGTAAACCGTATGAAGGGATTGGCTGCTGACGGCGACCTGAATATTGATAGCGTCACCCTGCAACGCTTGCTCCGACAGTTGATACAGTCCACATCCATTCCATTTCATGGAGAACCGGCAGAAGGCATACAGGCCATGGGAATACTCGAATCGCGTAACCTCGATTTCGACCACGTCATACTCCTGTCGTGCAACGAAGGCAATATGCCTAAAGGCGTCAACGACAGCTCATTCATTCCCCACAGCCTCAGAAAGGTGTACGGACTGACCACCGTCGAACACAAGACGGCCATCTATGCTTACTACTTCCACAGACTCCTGCAGCGTGCCACCGATATCACCTTGGTGTATAACAACGGTACTGACGATGGCAATGCCCATGAGATGAGTCGTTTCATGCTCCAACTCATGGTTGAAGCTCCACAGACCATTCAGCATCACTATCTCAAAGCACAACAGGAACCGACCATTATGCAACCGCAGGCGATTAGCAAGACACCGGAAATCATGCAGATCCTCTACCGTAGATTTGTCAAACGCCCGAATACCAACAGGCCGCTGCTCACTCCGAAAGCCATCAACAGCTACCGTTCCTGCCCGTTGCAGTTCTTCTATCAGTATGTGTCCAACCTCTACGAACTCGATGATGATGAACTGCAGATTGACGACCGCCTTTTCGGTATTATCTTCCATGATGCTGCCCAACACCTTTATGAACAGATGACGCAACATGGATGCCGGATTGAAAAGGCGCAGATTGGCCAGCTGTTGAAGTCAAAGACGGCCGTCGCCCAGGCTGTTGACACGGCTTTTCGCAAACAATTACCTGCCGGTGCTGCGCTCAACGGACTGCAACTCATCAATCGGGAGGTGATTATCCATTACTTGCGCCAACTGCTGAAGTTAGACTACCGACAGGCTCCTTTTGAGGTCTATAAACTCGAAGGACAGGTGATGTGCGACTGGCAAGTGAAGATGGGCGACCGACAGTTTACTACTACGATTGGCGGTACGATAGACCGCCTCGATGCTGTTGATTGCGATACTGCCAAAGAGCGCATCCGTGTGGTGGACTACAAGACGGGAGGAAGCCAGATGAAGATGGCAAAAGACGTGGATGATATCTTTGCCGACAACGACTCGCATCGTGGCTATTATCTCCAGACGCTGCTCTATGGCAATATCGTGGCGACCGACAGTTCCGTCAATCCCCACCAGTTGCCGGTAAGCCCTGCCCTACTCTTCATCCAGCATGCCGCTTCCGACGATTACGACCCGACCCTCTGTTTTGGTAAGGAACCCATCAGCGACATACTTCCCTATCTGGAAGATTTCAATAGTCACCTGAAGACTGTGATCGACGAGATCTTCAATCCTGAGGTTGACTTCACGCCATCTCCCGACGGGAAAAGCTGTTCCAATTGTCCCTATACCAAACTCTGTGGTAAGATATCATAGGATGAGGCGAATGTCCAACAAGATAATCCATGTCATGTGGGAGAAAATCCAGTTTTGTTTTGGTTTTTCGCCCACATCATCGTAACTTTGCACCAATGATTAGCAAAAACCAAATAAAATGGGTTCACAGTCTCGAACTCAAGAAGAACCGCCGTCGTGAAGGACTTTTCGTTGCAGAAGGTCCGAAAGTGGTGGGCGACCTCCTGCGTGCCGGTTTCAAGGCACGTCAGATTTTCGCCACTACGATGATGACAGCCGACACACAACTCGTTACCAACGAAGAACTCCAGCGCATCAGTTTCTTGCAACATCCGCAAGAGGTGTTGGCCGTACTTGAAATCCCCGCAAACACCGCCCCCATAGCCCCAGAAGGTCATCTCTCGCTGGCACTTGATGGTGTCCAGGACCCAGGCAACGTAGGAACCATCATCCGTATAGCCGATTGGTTTGGCATCGACTGCATCTATTGTTCCCCCGACACCGCAGACATTTACAATCCCAAGGTAGTACAAGCCACCATGGGAAGCATCGCCCATTTACCCATCGTCTATACTGACCTCCCACAATTTCTCGACAGCCTTCCTGAAACATTCCCAGTCTATGGCACATTGCTCGATGGCAACAACATCTATGACCAATCCCTCACAAGCGAAGGCATTATCGTGATGGGAAATGAAGGAAACGGAATCTCCGAAGCGATACGCCAACGCATCACCCGTCGCATCCTCATCCCCAATTTCCATCAGGGTAGCGAGCGCGCAGAGAGTCTGAATGTCGCCATTGCCACAGCCATCACTTGCTCCGAATTCCGCCGCAGACAGTAGTGTGATCTTTTATTATCCACAGACCACACGGAGTGTTTAGTTTAAAGGTTATAGATTATAGGTTATAGATTAGTGGTTAGCGTTAAGGTTATAGGTTAAGGTTATGGTTAGAGATTCTAGTTAAAGATTATTCTAAAGATTTTTGTTAAGATTTCGAGCATCTCCGATGCGATCCATATTAAATTCGTCAATAGAAGCAACGTACTGTTGCGCATTTTCAGTTTGATTTTAGTTAAAGATTTGTTTCCGTATAATTTCCGTCTAAATTCCGTCTAATTTCCGATGATAGATTATTTCTGGCGAAGCAACAACTCATTAAAGATTTCCACCAAAGATTTACCTATGGTTTGTTTTGTCGTGACTCAGCATAGTGAAAGCGCGCTCTCACTCTGTCTTCGCTACTCCAAAACATCTTGCCGTAAGGCAACTAAAAAAAACATCAGTATAAATTCCGTCTAAATTCCGATGATTGATTTCTGTGTGACATTTCACAACTGCCTAGGAAGCACCAATGCCAAAAAAATCCGTGTCATCCGTGCAATCCGTGTGCGCGTTTAATAATTTTAAGTGAAATTATCTGTATTAGAGTTAAACATAATTAAATCTCTATACATAATGTGCCAAAACTCTTGCATTCCGGGGGTGCCATGTTGTATATTTGTATTTCAAGCCGAGGATGATTTCCAAAACAAGAAAGAAACCTTCAAACCAAAAGTCAAACAAATAATTTATAACTAAAAAGCCGCTTATGTTTACAAAACAAGTAATTCAACACGTCATCTGGTCCCGACAGAGAGACAACAGTTTTCCGATCGCTTCTCGTTCGGTTCCCGTTAACTTCTCGTTAGGTCCTCGTTCGTCTCTCGTTCGTCTCTCGTTCGTTATTCGTTAGTCTATCGAAGACCGATCGAGAACCGAACGAGGAACAAGCGAAAAACGAACGAAAGAGCAACGAATATCGATCGAGATGCCGACGAGAAACTATCGGCAACTCGACGATTTGCCACCGTCATGGCTGGCAGAATACCCTTCTGCAACCACAAACCAGCATACAGCCCCTCACCCTGCTACTGCCGAGGCAGAAAGCAGCACTTTCAGCCGCACTTAGGACATTCTCACGGCGAATCAAGCCTTTTCCACCCATTCTGTACATTCCAACCCACCACAAAAGCCCCTCACTGGCTCTAAAAACACATCGCCGCCACACCGCCCAACAACCACACAAAGACACACCCTACCCGTCCTAAACATTCTCTCACAAGCACCTAAACACACCCCTTCACGGCCTCAATAGTAGGCCAAACACCACGTTTTCGTAAAGCCATAAGAGCAGAGTTAAGTGCATTTTAACCCTGCCATGACGAAAAAGGCGCCATAAAATGAAACCATCACCCAAAACCACCCAAAAGCCCCCATCCCCATCATTTTGCCAAACTCAAGAACAATTCCTTTACAACAACACCGCACAACCCGTCTTATAACTTTACATTACATTAAATAATCATACGGATTACAGATTCCACTGATTTCCATTTCTATATGATAGCCTTGGTATTTCCAAGGTAGTTTGAATCACACGGATTTTTTAATGTCGCACAGATATTCTGGATCGGCGAAGACAGAGTGAAAGCTCGGTTTCACTATGTTGAGCGTCAGAATAAGCCAAAGGCAAATCACAGAAAGATTTTTTTTAAACACACATACACAACAATGGCGTTCACGTATTAAACAGTTGGCAAGTGGAACAGAAACCTGTCACCCTGTTTCGTGATACATATTCAATTTGAAACGCAGTGCGTTCCCAATTGAATTGGTCACAATACAGAATGCTTTTTCAGATTCCAGACCCAGACAAACGAGAATATTAAGAACTTGAGGCGGTAAACGTTGAGACAGGGAGATAGGTTCTATGGTTACCAAATAATGTTAAATGGCTACCATTTCTTTTGTTGTTTCAATAAAAAAGCGTATCTTTGCCGAAGAAAGAATGCACCTCGGCAATTGAAGTGAGCTTCTTTGCACTCGGTTTGGATAAAATCCTCACGCTCAGGAGTGAGAATAAATTCTCTCTTCATTCGCTCAATCGGATTTTTGCACTTTCTTTGCATCGTAAACAAATATATTGAATTATGGTTATAGTTAGCACAAGAGACTTTCGCACTAATCAGACAAAGTATCTGAATTTGGCAAAAGCAGGAGAGCACGTGGTCCTAAAATCGCGTGCTGGCAGTTTCCGCATCTTCCCCGATGACGGAAGTGATACCATTGACGCACCGCGCGACTTAATGAAAGAACTTAGAAACGCTTTGACGGAGGTAAAGGAAGCCATTGCCGGAAAGCGTAAACTTCAGTCTGCTGAGAGTTTGCTCGATGAGTTGTAATATTACCGTATCGGTTTCTGACGACTTCGCAAAAGAAGCAAAACGTCTCGCTAAGAAATATCCAAGTTTTAAACAAGACTACAAGGATTTTCTTGAAAGCATTAAGAATAATCCTCTGCAAGGCGACGAGATTACAAAAAACATACGCAAAATCCGTATGGCTATCAAAGCTAAAGGCAAAGGAAAATCTGGTGGAGCAAGGGTCATTACTTTCAATGTCCTTACAGATGTAACCCCAGTTCGGGATAAGAAATAGTTTATAAAAAAGTTGGTAGTCTCATAAATAT
>SAMEA104315426__coassemble_558_pt1 | contig 19591 bp, 17 predicted proteins | sample SAMEA104315426__metabat2_low_PE_024 | metagenome-assembled genome bin SAMEA104315426 (sample SAMEA104315426) | gut metagenome | biome: Monkey gut; feature: monkey-associated habitat; material: faeces | place: China | collected 2013 | reverse complement strand
TTATGAGACTACCAACTTTTTTATAAACTATTTCTTATCCCGAACTGGGGTATTAATAAAAAAAGGCAATGAAACCACAATAACAATAAAACTTAAAACAAGAAAATGAAAAAGAACATCAATTTGGTCGTGAGTATTGTCATGACTGTGGTGTCAATGACCCTCTTGACATCCTGTGAAAAAGAATTCTCTGAGGTAACCCCGGTTAACCCAGAAAGTAGTTTGACTGTTACCACTCGCTCGGAGAGTGGGGGTGAAGAAGTGGCGTATCCTGTGGCTGTTTATCTGTTTGATGCCAACAAGGCGTGTATTGACTTTCAGCGTATCGAATCTGCTGACGCGAGTGTTTGCTATGACTTGGTAGAAGGTGTGTATGATGTGTATGCCTTCGGAGGTGTGGCAGAGGGGAAATATACGTTACCCAGTGTGAAAGAGGCTACACTTGAGTCTGTGATTGCCTTGCAAGACGGACAAGAGCATGGGGACTTGATGATGGCAAACAGTTCGGTGACAACGACGAAAGGAGAAGCTAACACTATCAACCTGTTGATGAATCGCTGTGTGTCGAAGATTGCATCTATCGTCATCAAACAGGTTCCTGACGATGTTACTGCTGTGAGTATGACGCTGTCGAAGACGTATAAGAGTGTTGGTTTTAACGGTACAATGAAAGATGTGAATATTGAAGTGATCACACTGGAAAAATCTGGTACGGAATCGGGTACATGGGAGTTGAAAACTCCAAGACACGTGTTGTTTGATGTTGCTGCATCTGCCTCTGTGAAGATTAGTATGACAACGAATGGAAATGCTAAAGGTTATACCTATCAGTTGACAGATAAGTGGAAAAGCAACTATCAATATCATATTACTGCTACCTATACCGAGAAACAAAATTTTCATGTGACGGGTACTATCAAGGGTGCTACATGGCTGGGGACTGAGGATATCGTCTTTAACTTCGATGAGACCAATACTCAGGATGGAGGATCTGGTCCTACTATCAATGAAACAGCTCCTGAGGTTGGTACCCTTTATAAAGGGTGTTATGTGTTGAGTCGCACCGAAGAAAGTAATGCTATCAAGGTATTGCTGTTGCATCCGAATCAGTATTCTGATGTATGTAATGGTACGATGAGTCAAGAAGAAGCTCGTAATTCCATCAATTCTAAATTGTCGGAAATCGCTTCTGAAAATGAAATAACTGGTTGGCACTTGCCTAATGAAGCAGAAATGGAGACTATTTATTCGATAGGACTTCCAACTATTAATCAAAAGATACCGGAACCTAAAATGCTCTATTATGACTATTATGGTTATGATGATAATGGTGTTGTTAAAGGATTTTTATTTAATGGTAAATCTAAGATGGCATTAGACAAGATAAAAGGAAAATTGTATCTTCGTCCTGTTGCTGTTGTACGGTTTGTTGAATAATAATTTGAGAATAATAATGATGCGTCCGGGTGATATACTTGGGCGCATTTTTTATGTTGTCACAGAAATCAATCATCGGATCATCGGATCATCGGAATTTAGACGGAATTTAGACGGATTTTTTGGGGGGTTGCTTCGCAAGATGTTTTGGAGTAGCGAAGACAGAGTGAGAGCGCGCTTTCACTATGCTGAGTCACGACAAAACAAACCATAGGTAAATCTTGGAGGAAATTTTTGTTTAGATGTTGCTTACGCAAGAAATATATCCAATTATCTGGGAACTAACCCGTTGGCGGAATTAATTTAAGTTGATAAATATGAGTAAAAAGTTGTACATGTCGCTGATTTTTAGTAACTTAGTGGTGATTAAAACATTAAGTTCAAACCATCGTATGTACAACCTTTATGCAAAATTCGTCAAAATACTTGAGATATGCAAGCAATTCTCTGAAAATCTCGTCAATGATTCGGGTAATGTTCCACGTCGTGGTCCTGTTCCCAAGTTTTCGGATTTGGAAGTGGTGGCGCTATCCCTGACGGCAGAGACCGAGAGCATTGATAGTGAGAAGTGGTTGTTCGACTATAAATTGCAAGAATACAAGGACAGCATTCCCAATCTCATATCAAGGAGACAGTTCAATGACCGCAGGAAGAAAACGTCAGGCCTGTGTGAGGAACTGCGCAAGCGGATTGCCATGGAAATGGATGGCGGAGAGGAACAATTCTTTGTTGACTCCAAGCCGATAGAGGTCTGTAGGGTTGCAAGAGGAAAACGTTGCAAGATGGGGCGTGCTGGCAATTTCTCGCAAGCTCCCGACTTCGGCTTCTGTGCTTCGCAGAACACGTATTATTTTGGTTATAAGTTACACGCTCTCTGTGGGTTAAGTGGAGTTATCCATTCCTATGATCTGTCAAAGGCAAGTGTGGCTGACCTCCATTATATGAAGGATGTAAAACATACTTATCACGACTGTAGCATCTATGGTGACAAAGGGTATATTGGAGCTGACGTACAGCTTGACTTGTTCGAAACCGCACACATAAGACTGGAGTGTCCGTATCGGCTCAACCAAAAGGATTGGAAACCGACATTCATTCCGTTTGCAAAGGCAAGAAAGAGGATTGAGACAATATTCTCACAACTTACAGACCAGTTCTTGGTCATCAGGAACTACGCGAAAATAACGAATGGTTTGTTTGCCAGAATCATTGGCAAAATTAGTGCACTTACCATTCTGCAATACGTAAACTTCATTAACGACAAGCCCATTGGCAGAATTAAGTATGCATTAAATTAATTCCGCCAACAGGTGGGAACTAAAATCTTTAAACAAAAATCCTAAACAAAATGCGCTCGAATACCTCGCTTTTGGGAAGGGATTTATTGGGGATCGCATCGGAGATGCTCGACATCTAAACTAGAATCTTAAAGAAAATCTTTAACTAGAATCTCTAAACTCTAACCTATAACCTTTAAACTCTAAACTTTAACCTTTAACCTATAAACACTAAACACTCCGCTCCGTGTGATCCGTGGATTATTTTCCGGAGCACCAACGTTTCTGTGATTTGCCTTTGGCTTATTCTGTCACGACTCGGCAAAGTGAAACCGAGCTTTCCCTCTGCTCTCACTGTTCCAGAATATCTGTGTGACGTTAAAAGGAAGCGCACATGGTGGGAATAAAAAAATCCGTGTGACGGTGAACTGTTATTTCTTGGGTGGACGATTTTTCCATTGTTTCATGGCATGACGGAAGAAACGGTCTTCAGCCTCAACGGCAGCAAGGACTTTGCTGGCAGGAACCACCTGCATCATCTTATTATGGAATTTCTGTTCGATGGCTTTGAGTTCAATATTCAGTTTGTCGCGCTCTATCAAAGCCTTACGGCAAACCTCGTTGTCGTTAGGGTGTTCGCGTAGCGTCTTGTGCGTATTTCTAATTCTTACAAACACCGTTCGTTGGCGGCTGTGCATCTGTTTCATCAAAGGGATGAGTCTTTCTGCCTCTTGCGGTGTGAGTTCTGCTTTCTTTATCACGTATGCCGTGAGTTCTGCATCGAATTGTTTTGGAGAGAACTTTTGGTTGTTTTGAGCCCAGACTACTGACGTCATCATAGCCATGACGATCATTAACAGTATGGTGTGAAACTTAGTCTTCATTGTTGCAGGATTTTGTGGGTCATCAATTATCTTCGAGATAGGCATAGATGTCAGTATTATCAATCATGGCATAGTCGGCAGCCTCATCAACAAATCTATCGCCAGACATTTCTGTTGCTTGCACCTTATAGACATGTTGTGGAGAATCCTGTTGGAAAAGGAGAGCGGTAGCTACTACCATGACAGCGAGACAAGCCGCAGCAGCCGATATCCATAATCTTACTGTCCGATGTTTATTAACAGCAACAGTAGGTGTTTCACCATGTTGTTCAGCATCGGGTAGATTTGTCATGATTCTCATTGCCAAATCGTCGAAATATCCTTCTGGCACTTTGAAAGGTTGTTTTCCTTTCATTTGCTGGTGTATATATTTCTCTTCGTTCATTGTTTCTTTTTTTTGTTTGACGTATAATGGCGCAAAAGGTTTAATCCTTCTGATTGAAAAACTCGGTGATCTTCTTCACTGCAATATGATAAGACGCTTTCAGTGCCCCTTCAGTTGTATCGAGGAGCTGGCTCATCTCGCTATATTTCATATTGTCATAATAGCGCAGGTTGAATACGGTGCGTTGCACATCAGGGAGTGAGGCTATAGCCTGTTGGAGTTGCGCAGCTGTTTCGTCTCCATCAAAATAAGGGTCAGCCATGAGTCTATCAGCCAGTTCTGCTTGTTTGTCAGCATCGATATTCACCGCTTTATTGCGTTGGCTTCTGATGAAGTTAAGGCTCTCGTTGATGGCAATACGGTAAAGCCATGTAGAAAGAAGTGACTGTTGTTGGAAAGAGTCGATATTAGTCCATGCTTTCAGCATCACGTTCTGCATCACATCGTCAGCATCATCATGTGTGAGGACCATACGTCTCACCTTCCAATAGAGCGTTTCGCTATATTGGCGTACCACAATCTCAAAAGCCTTACGTCTTGTTTCAGGTCGTTTGAGAAGTTCTACGAGTTGTTTTTCGTTGAATTTCTCCTGACTCATGATATCGTTTTTATTTCATTCCAAATCGCATCATCATAAGCATAGACGTCAGGATAGTATTGAAGCTGTCCCTCTGCATCGGGGTAGATCGTATAATACACAATGTATATGGGTACGGGGTGTGGCAGTCGCATGGCAGACACCAGGCGATAGGTTTTCTCCTCCAGTAACGGGTGTTTCCGGATGTAGTCACGTCCACGTTGTGTTTCAGGTCGAATTCCCATAGAGATACGTATGCGTTCCAGCGTCCATTCATCAGCATCTTCGAGCAGGTATTGCGCGAACTGAAATGGTTTCTGTATCCTCACACATCCGTGTGACACCATTCTGACGGCATTGGCAAAGAAGCCCGGCGATGACGTGTCGTGCAGATAGACCGAATAGTTATTTTTAAATCGGAATACGATACGTCCCATGGCATTGCCAGGTCCACCCTCCTGTGCAACGCGACATGTGCCATTGGTCAGCATCTGTCGGGTCACGAATCGGACATCTATATGTTTTCCTGTAGCCCGTTCGATGATGTGGTATCTATGTTTTGCAAAATAGCTACTATCTCCTGCGTGTCGTGCCACATCCTTATTGATGATGCTTTGCGGGATGCCCCATTCGGGGTTGACTTGGAAATAGGTGATTTCGCTAGAAAGCAGAGGTGTACGTGTTTCTCTTGTTCCACAGCCTATGCGCATGGAAAGGCATTGGTCCTCTTGGTAAGCATAAAGTTCGAATGCCGGTATGTTTACCACCACACGACGTCCGCTCAGAGAAATTTCGTGTGCTTTGCGCCATCTGCAACGCTCCATATTGACCAAGATACGGCGCCGATGAGGTCCTTTCGCATCGTGGAGTCTCCTTTTGAGTTCTTTATAGAGCGGATCAGTCGGTTCGTTTCTATCCATCTCCTCACCCACCCTATTGGCAAGGACTTCATTGAATGCCTGTTGATAGAACTCAGCGGAAGGGTATTCAACAGGTAAGTCATAGAGCAACGTCATCTTCCCTCTCATTGTCCCTGTGGTATCCGCCTTAGCCGTTTGAAAGACATAAGCCTTGTGTGGGTTGACGAAACCATACCGCTGTCCTGTGACAAGTCGGAGATAAGCCTTAGAAAGTCTATATTCCAGACTCGCACATATTTTTCCAGCAGGATGTGATCGATCGAAATCCAAGTTACGTACACGTTGTGCATCCGCTTCTATTTCATCGATTTGAAAAGCCTGTGGAGAAAAGCCATATTCATCTATTTGGTGCAATCGGGCAATGAGAGAATCCGCTTGCGGTCGCAGTCCATAGCGGTCAGTCCATAGTAACGTCCCATTATTTTCATAGTATTGTGCCATGAATTTATATCGGCTTGACGCATATTGCCGGCATGATTCCACAATATATTTCCTGATGCTTTGCGCATCCATGACATATTGTTCGGACTTCATTTCTCCGATGACATTCTTTATTGTCTCAACATCTTGTTTCTCATGGTGACCGTTACATGCTGCAAACAGGATGACAAGAGAAAGAATTGCGAAAATCAGAGAATGACTTTTCTTGTCACTTTGCCAACCTTGATAATGTAACACCCTTTTGGAAGATTAAGTTCGATTTTCTGCGCAGGACTATCTATTCTAACAGTCATTACATGGCGTCCGATCAATGAAATGACCTCCAATATCTTGCCTTGTGCGCCCATCACATGAACAGCATTTTTCGCTACAGAAATATGGATTTCTTCGTTGACAGCCTCACGCACAACAGACACCATGTTGCTATTCGCAGCCTGAACAGGCAGCGTCAACATTGCAGTTGCAAAAAGTGCTATCAACAATAGCAATCTCCTCATGTGATACGGTTATTTATTTATAATTTGTTGCAAAAATAAGAATATTCTTTGAAATATCAAAATTTTCACTCTTGTTTTCACCGATTTATTCCACATCAATGGTCAATCCCTCGTTGGCAAGCATGGAATCAGGGAAAATCTGTTTGGCCTCGTCAAGCAGTATTTTTTCGTCTTCACACCTTGACGAATAATGTCCCAACACCAATTTTCCAGCCTCAGCATCACGTGCCACCATAGCAGCCTGTTGAGCTGTGGAGTGCATGTATTTCTCTGCCAGGGCCACATATTCCTCTGTGTAGGTGCTCTCATGGTAGAGCACACTCACCCCTTTGATTCTCGATGCAAGGTTCGGAATATAGCGTGTGTCGCTGCAATACGCATAGCTACGAGGAGGATCGGCAGGTTCAACGAGCAGGCTATTGCTCACCCGTTCACCATCTTCACTCACCCAGTCAGCTCCCGCCTTGATATTATTGATTTGAGACACGGGAATATGGTAGGCATCAAGCACGTCGCGTCGGATATGCGGCAAGGTCGGTTTTTCGCGGAAGAGGTAGCCACAGCACGGCATTCTATGTTCGAGGGGAACAGTCTCCACGATCAGCGAACGATCTTCATAGACCACTTGTTGCTGTCGGGTATCAACATCATGAAACACAACCTCATAGTCGAAATCATGACAGAAGATCTTCATCTGTTGCCGCATCACATCTCCCAGTGGTGCAGGTCCATAGACATCGAGTTTTGCCGTACGTCCCAGGAGTCCGAATGTGCTCAGCATGCCAATAAGTCCGAAGCAATGGTCACCATGGAGATGGCTGATAAACACAGCAGAAATTTTGGTAAACCGGATACGTGAGCGTCTCAGTTGCATCTGAGTACCCTCTCCACAATCTACCATAAACAGTTTTCCCCTCATCTCCACCACTTGCGATGAGGCAAAGTGGCGGAGTGTAGGCAGTGCGCTTCCGCACCCAAGTATATGCACACGAAATGGTTCCATGTGAGAACAGTCTGTTAGTATTTCGAACAGCAATTATATTTTAAAGTCTTCACTCGAGGCCTCTTCAAGTTTGATATCCGAGTGTTCTTTCTTAGTTTGTTGACGACCATATTCAAAGGTATCCTCAGCATCCTTGATGATGAGAGAGTCGGCAGTCAGTTTGATGATATTATACAAGGCAATATCTTCGATACCTCCACCGCTTTCGCGTTCGCTCACCACTTCAAGTTGTCCGTTGAACAAACGCCAGGTTTTGTAGATGATGGAACTCTGTTCAATACCTTCCACCACACCACCTTCTTTGATGCTGAAGCCCACTTCATCACTTCCGTCAAGCGGATTGGGCATCACCCAATTTCCGAGCAATGAGGTTTGATTGATGACACAGACTGCTGTATTTTTGTCAGTTCCTGGCACTACGGCAATTCTGTCGCCCGCCTGGAGTCCTCCAAACACTTTATTATTATCCACAGCCTCTGCAATATCAAAGGTCACGGTATCTCCGAGGTCAGTAATGATTTGCAAGGTATGCATGGCTGTTCCGTCACCACAGACACCATATACTGTCTTGTCTTGAAGTACGTTACTTGTTGAGTCGCCACTGTCAAAAGGCACACGTTTTTCTTTTCCTCCGCAACTGCAGATAGTCACAATTGCCATGGCTACCACGGCAAATGGAATCAATTTTCTTTTGGTTAACATCATCATTTTATTAAATTTTTGGGTTGATTATTCCTGTGCTTTTGCTTCGTTCCAAAGTTGGTCCATTTCCTCCAGCGTCATCTCAGTGAGCGGTTTACCCACTTTGAGGCTGTGTTGCTCAATATAATTGAAGCGTCGGATGAATTTCTGGTTGGTCAGTTCCAAGGCATTATCCGGATTGAGATGATAAAGTCGGGCAGCATTGATGACAGAGAAGATAAAGTCTCCCAATTCCTCTTCCGACCGCTGTTTATCCTCTTTCTTGAGTTCTGTTTCCAGTTCGGTAAGTTCTTCACGCACCTTTGCCCACACATCCTGTCGGTCTTCCCAGTCGAATCCCACATGGCGTGCTTTGTCCTGGATGCGATAAGCCTTGATGATGGAAGGCAGCGAGGCAGGTACACCAGACAGTACGGTTTTGTTGCCGTCCTTTTCTTTCTGTTTGATTTGCTCCCAGTTGTCCAACACCTTTTCTACACTGTCAGCCTTCTGATATTCACTGGCTTCACCATTCTCGCCATAAGGCAATGGCAGGGGATGAGAGGCTCCCACCTGCGAAGGGTGATAGACATGAGGATGACGGAATATCAGTTTATCAACCAAATGGTTACAGACATCGGCTATATCAAATTGTTGCTTTTCCTCTCCCATTCTGGCATAGAAACCCACATGGAGCAACACATCTCCGAGTTCCTTGCAGATCTCTTTCACATCATCCTTGATGAGTGCATCACACAACTCATAAGTTTCCTCTATCGTATTGGGACGCAGGCTTTCATTGGTCTGTTTTTTGTCCCACGGGCATTTTTCCCGAAGTGTGTCGAGAACATCGAGCATACGCCCGAAAGCTTCCATTTTTTCTTCTCTTGTATGCATTGTCATTATAATTACAGTAGTGCAAAGGTACTAAGAACCAAGCGAAAAACCAAAATTTTATTTGGCATTTTCCTTGCTTATTAGTACCTTTGCACATTAATTAAAGAAGATTTATTATATTTAATATGGAATTAGCAAGTAAATACGACCCAAAAGAGGTTGAATCGAAATGGTACCAATACTGGTTGGACAACAAGCTGTTTGCCTCAAAACCAGACGGACGTGAACCCTACACTGTTGTCATCCCGCCCCCCAATGTCACTGGCGTGTTGCACATGGGCCACATGTTGAACAATACCATTCAGGATATTCTTGTACGACGTGCTCGTATGGAAGGAAAAAATGCATGTTGGGTTCCTGGAACCGACCATGCTTCTATCGCTACCGAAGCCAAGGTGGTGAAGAAACTTGCCGAACAGGGAATTAAGAAGCACGATTTGAGTCGAGACGAGTTTCTCAAACACGCATGGGAATGGACCGACGAGCATGGAGGCATCATCCTCAAGCAGTTGCGCCGACTGGGAGCTTCATGTGATTGGGACCGCACTTCATTCACCATGGACGAGAAACGTTCGGAGAGCGTCATCAAGGTTTTTGTGGATCTCTTCAACAAGGGACTCATCTATCGTGGTTTACGCATGGTGAACTGGGATCCAAAAGCCCTGACAGCACTTTCTACCGAGGAGGTTATCTACCGAGAAGAGAAAAGCCATCTCTTCCACCTCAAATACTATGTTGACGGACTCACCTCACTGGACAATGAAGAAGCCCTGCTGGCAGAAGGCAACATCATTCATAAGGATGCCAAAGGCTATTATGCAGTTGTGGCCACCACACGTCCTGAAACCATCATGGGTGACACCGCTATGTGTATCAACCCGAAAGACCCGAAGAACCAATGGCTCAAGGGCCGTAAGGTCATCGTTCCCCTTGTAGGTCGTGTGATTCCTGTCATTGAAGACCGATATGTGGATATTGAGTTTGGTACAGGATGCTTGAAGGTTACCCCTGCCCACGACACCAACGACTATATGCTTGGCAAGACCCACAATCTTGAGACCATCGATATCTTCAATGCCGACGGAACGATTTCCGAGCAGTCTCCACTCTATGTAGGTATGGACCGCTTCGACTGTCGCAAGAAGATAGCAGAAGACCTCAAAAAGGCAGGACTGATGGAGCGTATTGAGGACTACACCAACAAGGTGGGCTACTCTGAGCGCAACCCAGACACCGCTATCGAGCCACGTCTCTCTCTCCAGTGGTTCCTCCGCATGCAGCATTTTGCAGATATTGCGTTGCCTCCCGTTATGGACGACGACATCAAGTTCTATCCTGAGAAATATAAGAACACCTACAAGAACTGGCTTGAGAATATCCAAGACTGGTGTATCTCCCGTCAGCTCTGGTGGGGTCATCGCATTCCTGCGTATTATTATAATGAGCAAGGTGATTTCGTTGTGGCAGAAACCCGCGAGAAGGCCCTGCAGTTGGCCAAGGAGAAAGATGCTACTATAACCGATGCTGACCTACGTCAGGATGAAGATGCCCTCGACACATGGTTCTCCTCTTGGTTGTGGCCCATCTCACTCTTTGACGGCATCAACAATCCCGGCAATGAAGAAATCAACTACTATTATCCCACAAGCGACCTTGTTACTGGTCCGGACATTATCTTCTTCTGGGTTGCCCGCATGATCATGGCTGGCTATGAATACGTAGGGAAGATGCCGTTCAAGCACGTTTATTTCACAGGTATCGTGCGTGATAAGCTGGGGCGTAAGATGTCGAAATCTCTCGGCAACAGTCCCGACCCCATCGAACTCATCGAAAAATACGGTGCTGACGGTGTACGCATGGGAATGATGCTTTCTGCTCCTGCAGGCAATGATATACTCTTCGATGACTCTCTCTGCGAACAGGGTCGTAATTTCAATAATAAGATCTGGAATGCCTTCCGTCTGGTAAAAGGATGGCAGGTGGCAGACATTGAACAACCCGAGGCCAGCAAGACTGCAACAGCATGGTTTGAAGCCAAACTCAAAGAGGTCAACGAGGAACTGCAGGATCTGTTCTCCAAATACCGCATCTCTGAAGCCCTGATGGCTGTCTATAAACTCTTCTGGGACGAGTTCTCAAGCTGGTACTTGGAAATGGTGAAGCCTGCCTACATCAATGGCGAGGCACAGCCCATCGACAAAAAGACCTACGAGGCTACACTCCATTTCTTCGATATTCTCTTGAAGATGCTTCACCCCTTCATGCCGTTCATCACAGAAGAACTGTGGCAGGCTCTCTACGAGCGCAAGAACGGCGAAAGCATCATGCGTGAGAGCCTGCACCTTGATGCCCCCACGGATCAGGAGAAGGCTCTTGCCGCCGACATTGAGTTGGTGAAGCAGATTGTGTCGGGTGTACGCATGGTACGCAACCAAAAGAATATCGCTCCGAAAGAGGCACTCGTTCTTCAGGTAGTGGGCATCAACCATTACGAAGCTTACACCGATGTGATTGTGAAGATGGCCAATATCAGCGAGATCGATACTGTGGCAGAGAAAGACACTACCGCAGCTGCCTTCATGGTAGGAACTGATGAGTTTGCCATTCCTCTTGGCAACATGATCGACATTGCTGCTGAGATAGAAAAGCAAGAGGCTCAGTTGAAGCACCTTGAAGGATTCTTGGCAGGCGTCATGAAGAAACTCTCTAACGAGCGCTTTGTGGCCAATGCTCCTGAGGCTGTCGTTGCCCTGGAGCGCAAGAAGCAGAGCGATTCAGAGGAGAAGATTGCAGCACTGAAAGAATCATTGGAAGCACTTCGTGCACAACAGTAATCTGTATTCATATATTTAAGAAACGGCGCGGTTGGCATTCCCCACCGCGCCGTTTCTCGTTTTCTAAATAAGGCTGTTTGCCATGTTTCCCATCAAACTTAACCACCAATCGGCCAATTGGATTTGCGGTTAAGGTCTTAGTAAGATTTCATGCTTCGTTTTCTTGATTATTTCCCATGAAAGTAGTAATTTTGCAGTCTAATACAAAAAGACATTACTAACTCATGATTATACCCATCACATCACTCTCACATCCAGGTATCGAACTTTTCAGTAAGTTGACCGAAGCACAGCTGCGACAGGTTAAAGAGACAGAAGAAGGCATTTTCATTGCAGAAAGTCCGAAAGTCATCAGAGTAGCATTACAGGCAGGTTGTCAACCGATAGCACTGCTTTGTGAGGAGCGGCATATTACAGGTGACGCCAGTGACATCATCGCTGCAATAGGTGATGTGCCAGTCTATACGGGACCACGCCATCTTCTCACAGAACTGACCGGCTATGCGTTGACAAGAGGTGTATTGTGTGCCATGAAGCGATGGAGCATGCCTCAGGTGGAAGACATTTGCCACAATGCACGACGGGTGGCTGTTATTGATAACGTGGTAGATACCACTAATATCGGAGCCATATTCCGGTCAGCAGCTGCATTGGGCATTGACGGTGTACTGTTGACCAGAAACTCATGTGACCCGCTCAACCGCAGAGCGGTACGCGTATCAATGGGATCGGTGTTTCTCGTACCTTGGACATGGATAGACGGCCCTATCAGTTCACTTCATGATTATGGATTCAAGACAGCAGCCATGGCGCTGACCGACGACTCCGTAGCTTTAGACCATGAGACACTGAAGGAAGAGCCCCGGCTAGCCATCGTTTTGGGAACAGAGGGAGACGGCCTCCCTCACGATGTAGTGAGTGATGCCGATTACGTAGTGCGTATTCCCATGTCCCATCAAGTCGATTCACTCAATGTGGCAGCAGCATCGGCTGTAGCATTCTGGGAATTGGGCAAGCGTTAGAGTTTCTCTTTGAGGTAGCGTCCTGTCACACTCGTTTCACATGTTGCCACCTCTTCAGGTGTGCCTGCACATACAAGGTTACCACCGCGGTCACCACCGTCGGGACCAAGGTCTATGATATAGTCGGCACACTTGATGACGTCAAGGTTGTGTTCGATGATGACTACGCTGTGGCCTCGACTGATCAGTGCATCGAAAGAACGGAGCAGTCGTTTGATGTCATGAAAGTGAAGACCAGTGGTTGGTTCGTCGAAGATGAACACCGTAGGCGACTGTTTCTCCTGCCCTATGAAGTATGCCAATTTCACACGTTGGTTCTCTCCTCCCGATAGCGTAGATGAACTTTGTCCGAGTTTGATGTAACCCAGTCCCACATCCTCCAACGGTTTGAGTCGGCTGACGATAGTTTTCTGGTTGTATTCCCCAAAGAATTGGATGGCCTCCGAGATGGTCATTCCCAATACCTCATCAATATTCTTGCCTTCAAAGCGCACGTCTAAGATATCACGCTTAAAGCGGTGGCCGTGACATGCTTCACACTCCAATACGAGATCTGCCATAAACTGCATCTCCACATTGATGACACCCGCACCTTTACACTCTTCACATCGTCCGCCTTCTGCGTTGAATGAGAAATACTGCGCAGTGAAGCCCATTTGCTGCGCTAATGGCTGGGCAGCAAAGAGTTCGCGAATGGCATCATAGGCTTTGACGTAAGTGGCTGGATTGGAACGAGTGGATCGTCCTATTGGATTCTGATCTACAAATTCTACGCGTTTCACTGCATCAATATCTCCGGTAAGACCGCTAAATTCGCCAGGCGCATCACATACATCCCCCAGCAATCGCTTGAGGGCGGGATAAAAGATTCCCTTGATAAGGCTCGATTTTCCACTTCCACTGACTCCCGTCACCACCGTCATTACATTGAGTGGGATGGACACATCCACTCCCCGAAGATTATTCATTCGCGCACCATTGATATTGATTTTGCGATTCCATGGTCTGCGGGTAGAAGGCACGACAATGGTATCTTTACCAGACAGATAGCGGAGCGTGTGACTGTGGGGATTCTCTTCCAACTCCTTTTCGCTGATGTGCTTAACATCCCCTTCAAACACAATTTCACCTCCGAGTCGGCCTGCATCAGGACCTATATCGATGATATAATCGGCAGCACGCATCATCTCTTCATCATGTTCCACCACGACAACAGTATTGCCAAGGGCCTGTAACTGGCGGAGCACACGGATGAGGCGGTCGGTATCACGACTATGAAGACCTATACTGGGTTCGTCAAGGATATAGAGTGATCCTACAAGCGATGAACCGAGTGAAGTGGTGAGATTGATACGTTGGCTCTCACCGCCCGACAGCGTGTTTGACATGCGGTTGAGGGTGAGATATCCGAGACCTACGTCCAGCATAAACTGCAAACGGGAGTTGATTTCCGTCAGAAGGCGTTTACCTATCTGTGCATCTTGCGGTTCAAGGTCGAGCTGGTCAAACCATGTTTTCAGTCGCACAATGGGCATTTCCACAAGGTCGCTAATGCTTCTGCCTGCTATTTTCACGTAGTTGGCTTCGGGCTTCAGTCGTGATCCGTGACACTTCGGACAAGTGGTTTTACCACGGTATCGGCTCAACATCACACGGTATTGTATCTTATACTGATTTTCTGTTACCATGCGGAAGAAATCATCTATCGACACCCGTTCTCCCTTAGCACGTTTGCGGTCTGACGGCAAGCCGTGCCAGAGTTGGTCTTTCTGCTTTTGTGTCAGATTATAATAGGGTTCAAAGATAGGAAAATCGTCAAGGGCTGCTCTGCGACAGAATTCCTCTTTCCATGCTTTCATCTTTTCACCATGCCAGCATACCACACAACCGTCATAAACCGACAGTGACGTGTCAGGAATCACCAAGTGTTCGTCGATACCGATGATATTGCCAAAACCCTGACATTCAGGACAGGCTCCAGCTGGAGAGTTAAACGAGAACATATTGTCGTTAGGTTCTTCAAAGGTGATTCCATCCGCTTCAAAACGCATAGAGAAATCGTAGGAAATCATCGAAGGCATGAACACCAACCGACATTCTCCATTACCTTCATAGAAGGCTGTTTCTGTAGAATCTGTCAATCGCGACACAGCATCTTTGGCGGCATCTACCGCCATACGATCTATCACGAGGTAGAGACCTTCAGCGGTCGTTGCCGTTTCTGCTTCTGGATGCGCTTGCAAATAATCGTCTATGCGCGAGAGTTCGCCCTTGGCAAACAAGCGCGAATAGCCATTATAAACGTAGGTTTTAAGTTGCTGACCCAATGTACGCGATTCAGGGAGTACTACAGGAGCCATAATCAAGAAACGAGTTCCTGCCGCATATTGTTGGGTACAAGCGATGATATCCTCCGTGGAATGTTTCTTCACCTCTTGACCACTAACCGGCGAGTAGGTTCTACCTATTCGGGCAAACAGCAGTCGGAGGTATTCGTAAATCTCTGTGGTAGTGCCTACAGTAGAACGAGGATTGCGTGAAATCACACGCTGTTCGATGGCAATGGCAGGCGGAATACCTTTGATAAAGTCACATTCGGGCTTGTTCATACGTCCTAGAAACTGACGAGCATAACTCGACAGGCTCTCCACGTAACGACGCTGACCTTCAGCATACAAGGTATCAAATGCCAATGACGATTTACCACTGCCACTGACTCCAGTCACCACAATCAGTTTGTTGCGGGGTATCTTCACATTGATATTCTTAAGATTGTTGACCCGCGCACCTTTTATCTCAATATAGTCGTTCATATTTATATCCAAATGAACCACAAAGTTAGAGAAAAGAGACTGAATAACAAAGAAAATCATACTTTTTCTTTTATTTAAGAATATTATTCGTAACTTTGCAACCAAACTACGAAACAACAAACTTACTAAAACATAATTTTCTATGAAGCACTATTTACTCACAGTCATTGCGTTGCTAGGACTATGTACAGGTGTCAACGCCACCGATATAACCACGTTGTCATGGGCTGATGTCTGCAACGGAAAAATGGGAGCCGAATGGTATGGTACCGATGAGGCTAAAGCCATCGCCGATATTGTGCTCGATGTACAGAAGACGACGGGAGGATGGATGAAAAATGATCAACTACACAAACTCACTCCCGATCAGTTAGCAAACCTGAAGGCTAGTCGCGATGAGCATTCCTGTCTCGATAATGCGGCAACAACACAGGAGATGCGATTCTTGGCAAAAGTATGGCAAGCCACAAAGGTAGAAAAATACCGTACAGCCTTCACTAAAGGCCTTGATATGATCTTCACTTCGGAGAAATCATGCGGTGGATGGTCACAATACTGGCCGCAGTCGGGCAACGGCAGTTACCAAGACTACATCACCTTCAACGATGACCTCGTCACCAATGTGATGAAACTCTTGCGTGACATCAATAACAACAAGGGCGATTTCACCAATATTGCAGACGAAACCATACGCACTAAGTGTATGACGTCTTTCAATAAAGCCATTGACGTGATTCTGAAATGCCAAATCGATGACAATGGTGTCAAGGCTGCATGGTGTGCACAGCACGACCCTGTTGATTTTCTGCCAGCAGAAGGACGCCCTCACGAACTGCCTTCTGTCAGCGGATATGAATCTGCCGACCTTATTTCCTTCTTGATGACTGTCGAGAAACCTTCTACCGAACTCCAGGAGGCTATTACAGCGGCTGTGACTTGGCTCGACAACCATAAGATTGAGGGTAAGGCCATTGAAGATTTCACAAATGCAAAAGGCGAGAAAGACCGTCGTATCATCGACAAAAGCGGTAGCGCTATTTGGGGACGATTCATACAGATTGGCGGTGAGAGTGGCAAGAAAATCTACGACAAATTTTTCAAAAAACTGGAAGAGCGTGGCAAGAAGCGTACCTATAACTACAACGGCGTAGATTATACCTACACCGAAAACGAAATTGCTACGTCGAGCTACAAAGCTGAAAATGCCTACAAACCCATCTTCTCTATCTACAAAAACGAGTACCCTCACCTCTTCTATCGTTTCCTCTATAATTATGCTGATACCGACCCGGTCATCGATAGCAAGGGTGTACCTGTGGCAACCTCGCTGATGGCTACTAATAGAGCCAGTTACCAGTATCTCGGCAGTTGGTGTCAGAAACTCATCAGCGAAGAGTATCCCGCCTGGAAAAAGCGTATCGATGCCACACAAGGTGGCGAAGGTGAAGCCTTTGAGCTCTCTGCAGTCACCTACTCAGAAGAATCCACTGGAGATGGTCTAAACACCTACCATTTTAACAATGGATTTACCGTGTCAAATGCGAAAGGCAAAGGCTATGGTTCTGGAAAAAACAATACGATCAAGTATTCTGCCAATGCCTACGATATCAATATTCCAGAAGGGAAAAAAGTGGTGAAAGTCACCTTTACAGGATACGATAACTACGATGTTGATGCTTACATCAAGAACGTCAATGGAGTTAACTATTCCAGCACAGATTATGTATTCCCTGCAAAGGTTGACGATACATACACTACTGTTTCTCACTCTATTAGTTTTACTGAGGCACCTGTAGAGAAAAAACTGTCATTCTCTATTGGCAACAAGCAATGTTGCTTGATTATCTATGTCTATTGTTCATCGGCAACAGGCATCGAACAGATTACTATCACACCCAATAAGACTTCGCGCAAATACGTCAAGAATGGTAAAATCATCATTGAGAAGGGCAATAAAAAATATAACATCAACGGACGTCAGATTTAAGCCTCTATAACATTCTATACAACTTATAAGGAACAAGGTTATCTTCATTGTGAAGAATTACCTTGTTTCTTTTTATTAAAACTACTTCTTCAATAGAAAAGCATATTATTAATAAGGCACCTTAATACTAAATCAATCATCATGGGCAATACAAAACAAACAGTTGTACCGTTTTTCCGCAAATACTTTCTTATAAACACCCATTTGACACAGCTATAAAAAGGACAGAATTAGCCATTTTTCGTTATAACAATACTGCTTTTTATACTTTTTTAAGAGTTTTTTCGTGCATCGTATGAAAATAAACTTTAACTTTGCGGCATTAATTTATAAGGCCTATGCAAAAATTCTTTTTTTTATTGCTACCTTTGTTTGTAGCAAATCTGTTCTCTTGTTCATCAGAGGACAGCAACATTGAACAGACAGAACCTGTCTCAGTAAAAGTCAGTTTTTCTGGATTTGATTTTTCAGTAGTTCCTGACCAAAATGTTGCAACGTCACGTGCAAGTGCTGCAGAAGCACAAGTGACCTGTATCGCATTTAAGGTTTTCGACGAAAACAACAAAGAGCTTTATGCTGAAAACAAAACAAAAGGAGAAAACGAAAACTTCGATCAGATTAATTGCGAACTTCCAGCTGGAAAATACACGTTCGTAGCTGTGGCACACAAGGCTAAAACTCCAAGTAACGGAGCTACAGACATCATATCTCCAGATAAAGCGGCCATCAATGATATCATACTCTACAAGAGTACCTATGCAACAACGATGTCTGTTGATATTACCAGAGGTGAACCTAAAGACGTTACTATGAACTTTGGCAAACGCATCACAGCATCATTCATGCTTCGTACAACAGATCCCTACCCTGAAGAAGTAGATGAGGTTGAAATCATCATCGATCCAGATCAGAATGTAGGTACTCCAAACCAATACACTTTCAATCCATTTACTGGATTTAGTTTTGCAAAACAATCATACACAACTAATTTCTACAAGAAGAATACGCCAAACAATTCATTCATAGGCAGCAATCCAATGATTTCATGTTTTCTGACAGCAAAAGAACAAGTTGTCGATGTAAAGGTCAATATGAAGGATAGTTCTGGCAAACTGATTCGCACGCGTACATTTAATAAGGTTAAGCTGAAACAAAGTTGTGTCACCGAAGCAAAAGGATACTTCTTTACCAATTCCGTCAGTAATGGATACACATTCGACACTACTGACGATAACAAGATATCATACCCATTCTAACTACTATTAATTATACGTCTAATCATTTCAGAACGTCCATTACTACATCTATAGTAAAAGCAATTATTAAGATAAAGACCATCACTATATTTATTATAGTGGTGGTCTATCTTTAAAGCCTTACCAACTCTCATGCGCCAGAACATATAACCGCACTCAGATACCACTCCGGATTGACACGGAGTGTTTAATCTACTCCATAATTTGCAGTAAAGCGAGTTTCCATAAACCATTTTTGCGTTCAAGCGTTACAGTTTGACAGTTGACAGTTTCCTTAAATGGATTTTTTTGGGGGGGTTGCTTCGCAAGAAATCTTTGGAGGAAATTTTGTTTAAGATGTTGCCTACGGCAAGAAATAATCTGTAATTCAGGGAGGCGGCAAATAAAATCTTTAACAAAAATCTCAACTGAAAATGCGCTCGAGTTCCTCGCTTTTGGGAAGAATTTTAATGGGAATCGCCTTACGGCTCAAAATCTTAACGAAAATCTTTAAAAAATCTCTAACTTCTAACCTCTAAACTATAAGCCATAACCTCTAAACTAAACAATCTGAATGTTCCGCTTTCTGTGTGTTCCGTGAATTCGTAACTCTGTGTGTTCCGTGAATTCGTAAAGGGAGGAAACGAAAAAAAGCACCTTGCTTCATTGCTGAAACAAGGTGCTTTGTAAAAGATGGCGGC
>SAMEA104315426__coassemble_492_pt1 | contig 22474 bp, 11 predicted proteins | sample SAMEA104315426__metabat2_low_PE_024 | metagenome-assembled genome bin SAMEA104315426 (sample SAMEA104315426) | gut metagenome | biome: Monkey gut; feature: monkey-associated habitat; material: faeces | place: China | collected 2013 | reverse complement strand
TGACACAAAAGTGTATTTCTCAAGAGTGTGGCTTAAGAATTACACTTTTGTGTATGTTAAACAAGCGAGCCCATCCCGAACGCATCCCGAATGCATCCCGAACAAGTTCCAAGTAACTCCCAAGCAACTCCCATTTCTTTCAGACAATCATGGAAGGCGAATGGGACGTACATAGGGAGTAGCAGATATTCACAGGTATTTCCTCTCAATTATACTGGTAAAATTTTGCCGAATCACTTATTTGTATTATCTTAGCATCCGAAAACAAGTAACATCCGAATTATGTTTCATAACGACATCCCTTTCAAAGTCGCCGTTGGCTATGGTGTGGTTGCCATCGTACTGATTCTGGCCATCAGTTTGATTTATAGCAATACCAAGTCGGTTGTCGCCATCAATCAAGCTTCGCGCGAATATATGCAGAAAAGAGATGCTGCCGACAGCACTATATCTGCCTTGCTCAAAGAGGAACAACACAATCTGCAACAACTCTCTGATGCAATGAATGGGAATGGTGGAACAAACTATCTGCGCGATAAAGTGAGAAGCCTCAACAATGGTGAGGAATCTATCGTGGTACATCCAAAGATGCGCCAAACCCAACAAGCCAAAAACACCACGGTAGAGGTTGTCAAGACACGCAAGGGATTCTTCAACCGTCTTTCCGATGCGTTCAAGAAAGAACATGCGGAAACCATCAGCGTGAAGACTGATAGCATACATGCCACCTTAGACTCGGTCACAACTCCAGTAAACGTGGCAGGAAATGTGGCTGACATCCTTGAACAAATCGACAATAAAGAGAAAGTGACCTCTGCCCACCACCACAAAACCGTCAATAAAGAAATGGCGGATTTGCAGATGCTCAACACAAAACTCGCGCTCCGTTCTTCCAAACAACTCAACGAAATCCATCAGCGTGAGCATAAAACCATGCAACACGCTATCAACAAAGCCATTACCACTCGTCAACAACTATTATGGCAGATAGGATTACTGGCTTTGGTCACTATCCTGATTGCCGTCATCTTGGTTTGGTACATCTGGCGAGATACGAAGAAAGAACGTACATACAGGGAAAATCTGGAGAATGCCAATGAGGAAATACGCCGCATCATGCAACAACGTGAGCGTCTTCTGCTCACCATCACCCATGACATCAAAGCTCCCGCAGCCTCTATCTCTGGTTTCATCGATCTGATGGAAGCCTATGTCAACCATCCTCGTGGCAAGGAGTGTCTGAACAATATCAAGGGTTCTGCCACCCATCTCTCACATCTCGTAGCCTCCTTGCTCGATTATCATCAGTTGGAAAACGGACTCATGAAGATTCATCCGGTCAATTTCTCTCCATCTCAACTGTTTCAGCAAAGCGTGAAAGGAATGCAATTGAAAGCGGAAGAGAAGGGATTGAGTCTGTCGTATGAAATAAAAGACAACACCCATCCAAAAGATGCATATTACCACGCTGACGCCTTCCGCATTCGTCAGATCTTAGACAATCTGGTCAGCAATGCCATCAAATACACAGATCAAGGTCAAGTTTGCGTCACAGCAACCGTTACGAGAGTTTCCAACCACTCGAATACAAAATATAATCTCACCATTACTGTTGAAGATACGGGCAAAGGTATTCCTCCGCAAGAAATAAAAAACATCTTCCAAGCCTTTACACGACTTAAGAATGCACAAAGTATTGCCGGTGCTGGACTCGGACTGTCCATTACCCACGAACTGGTCACACTCCTGGGTGGAAAAATAGTCGTTAAGTCTGAAGAAGGCAAAGGCTCTGTATTTACAGTATCAATCCCCATAGAAGAAAAAAATGACGAATCCGTTGACAACACGATTCAAAAAGATGCAAGCAATAGTCCCAACAGAGTTTCTTCAAAAGCCCAATACAACAACCACAAAATACTCATCCTTGACGACGATAAATTGCAACTGCAACTCCTACAAGAGATGCTAAACAGAGTATTGGATGAGTCGTGGAAGGTCATCGCCTGCAACCACGTGACCGAAGCACTTACTGCCTTACACAACGAACAACCGGCCATCATGCTCATGGATATTGAAATGCCGGAGATGAACGGTATGGAGATGATCAGACATCTGAACCACAGCAATATGAAAGTAATTGCCATGACTGCCCACGATGGCAGTATTACCAACGAGTTGAAAACTGCTGGATTTGACGATTGTCTCTTCAAACCATTCCATACCGAAGCACTCCAAGCGGTAATCGGCATCAACGGCAATACATCAGAAAAACCGTCTGACCAAAAACTTAATACAGTCATTCCCGAACAATTCCGACAACTCACTGCCTTTGCAGATGATGATGAAGAGGCTGCGCTGGAAATCATCAAGAATGTAAAACTTGCACTCAACGAACACTTGCAACGCCTGCAAAACATATTGGACGAGGCAAACAATCCTACTACCAATGCCGCTGATACTCCTAATATCAAATCGTCCATCACACAAATCAAGCAGGTGGTTCATAAAATACTGCCAATTGCCACCATGATACAGATGGAATCTCTTGATCAGCTAACCGCCCTGACACCCGAAAACATCGATAAACTGGATGACAAACAAATCCGGGAACACCTGCAAATCATCATGACCGACCTGCGCAACATCCTTCAAGACAAATAATGTCAGCATCGCTTTTGAGCGAAGAAGTGTGAGGGAAAAAGGACTCTGCAACTCTGTTGCAAAGCAAAAAAACTGAATTTTTCTTTGCTTTTCGCTCGCTTAATCGTATCTTTGCAAGATGTAATCCTAAACTTTTTACAATGAAACAAATACTACTCCTGACAATGGCTGCAATCGCTATAGTCAGCACACAAGCCAAAAACATCACCACAACAAACTCTAATGGCTACCCCATCACCCAAGTGCCCTTTACCGCGGTGAAGGTTAATGCACAGACTTTTTGGGGCCAACGCATCAAAGCGGCACGCGAAGTAACCATCCCTTTGGCCTTCGAAAAATGCGAAACAACCCATCGCTACGACAACTTCAAAATGGCTGCCTATACGTTGCAACACCCTGGTCACAACGGTCTGCAAACTCCCAAATGGGACGTCAGCAAGCTTATGGGATTACCCTTCGACGATACCGATGTCTATAAAACCATCGAAGGAGCAAGCTATATACTCCAAACCTATCCCGACAACCGCCTCAAACAATATATCGACAGCATCCTTGATATTGTAGCTGCCGCACAAGAACCCGACGGTTACCTCTACACCGCACGCACCATCAATCCTGCGCATCCACACCAATGGTCTGGAGCGAAACGATGGGTCGAGGAAGAAGGGCTCAGTCATGAACTCTACAACTTAGGTCACATGGTCGATGCCGCCTGCGCACACTATCAAGCCACAGGTAGCAATAAGTTTCTCAACATAGCTCGCCGCTATGCTGACTGCGTCATCCGCGAAGTTGGACCACGTCCTGGCCAAGTCTGTGTCACTCCAGGTCATCAGATTGCCGAGATGGCATTGACTCGGCTCTACCTGCTCACCGGCGACAAACGCTATCTCGACGAGGCTAAATTCCTGCTCAACTATCGTGGAAAGACTTCCACCCACACCATCTATTCCCAAAGCCACAAACCTGTCATCGAGCAGACCGAAGCATGGGGACATGCTGTCCGTGCCGGATATATGTATGCAGGAATGGCTGACGTGGCAGCCCTTACGGGCGACACCGCCTATATCAATGCCCTCAACGCCATCTACAATAATATCGTCAGCCGCAAATACTATATCACCGGAGGTGTTGGCGCACGCCATGAAGGCGAAGCCTTTGGTGCCGACTATGAGTTGCCCAACCTTACTGCCTATAATGAGACATGTGCCGCCATTGCCATGGTTTATCTCTTCCATCGCATGTTCCTCATGCAAGGCAATGCAAAATATATCGACTGCATGGAGCGCACTCTCTATAATGGTGTCATCAGCGGCATGTCGGTTGATGGCGGTCGCTTCTTCTATCCCAATCCCCTGTCGAGCGATGGCACCACCGAGCGCCAACCATGGTTTGGATGTGCCTGCTGTCCGAGCAATATATGCCGTTTCATCCCGTCATTCCCAGGTTATGTCTATGCTGTCAAAGACCGCACACTCTATGTCAATCTCTTCACCGGCAATACGGCGCATGTAGAAATAGGAGGTAAAACCGTCGTATTGGAACAACAGACCGACTATCCATGGAATGGCGACATCAACCTTCGCATTCAGAAGAATCAAGCCAAAGCGTTTGCCATGGCTATCCGTATTCCTGGTTGGGCTGTCAACACACCAGTACCCAGCGACCTCTACCGTTATACCGATTGTCAGACACGCAACTATCAGATTACCGTCAACGGAAAGCCTATCGATGGTGTGAAGACCGACAAAGGATATCTCATCATTAACCGCGTTTGGAAGAAAGGCGATGTTGTTTCGCTCCATCTCGATATGCCGGTACGTACCGTTGTTGCCAATCCACAGGTGACCGATGACCGTGGCCGAGTGGCTGTAGAACGCGGTCCTTTGGTCTATTGTGCCGAAGCTGCCGACAACACCTCCCACAGCATCTTCCGTTTCCTCATGCCCACCAATCCACAGTTCAACGTGGTTGACCGCACCATCAACGGTCAACATCAGGTTTCGTTTGGTGTGAAAGCCATCGAAGTAGATGGTCAGTCCGTTGATACCGATGCCGACGGCAGAGTGAAAGTCTCCGACACGCGCCTCACACTCATACCCTATTACGCATGGAACCACCGTGGTGCAAACGACATGGAAGTATGGTTGCCACAGAGTATCGAGGCATTGGGCAACTATCGCTAAGTTGCAGATTGTTCCATATCAGTATGATAAATAACTATTCAAGTTTCGCAACTGAGGGAATTGATTGAAGTAAAAGGAGTTATCACTCCCTACGGTCGTTCGGGAAGTTAAGAGACAATAGCCTTTTGCCGTAAGACGTAGGACATTTGTCCCTTAACTTCTCTCTAACTTCCCTAACTTCCCTTAACTCCCTCACAAGCGATAGTTCATTAACTATAACAAACACGGGGTAGCATGACTGCGCAAACGCTTCGCGAGTGGTTTACCACTTTCAACGCCCAGTATTTCGGCAATATGCTGCCGGAACCCCACTTTGTGGTCAATCATGCCAAGCGCACCTTGGGACAGTTTAGCTGCCACAAGGTGCGGCGTGGCTTGTTGCCTGGCCGGTGGAAAACCACAGGCTATACCATCAAGGTGAGCGAGTTCTACAATACGAGCGACCACGACAGACAGTCTGTTTTGCTCCACGAGATGATCCACTTCTATATTGCCTACACCCAAACTCGCGATACTTCTGCCCATGGGAAGGTATTCCGCCAATGGATGCAACGGCTCAATGCCGATGGATGGAACATCACCATCACCTCTCGCAATGTCATGCTTGCCACTGTTCCCACTACCGACAAGCAACAATATCTCTTGCTTGCCATCCGCCTGTCGAACGGCAAATGTTACCTCTCGGTAGTCAATCCTGCCTATCGCCACCACCTTGAGCAGATGATCCACAACCATTGTCAAGCCGACGAGTTCCATTGGTTGCGTACCAACGACAGCCGCTATGCCGGGTGGTCTGCTGTCAGGACGCTACGAGGCAAGCACATCACCCAGGATGAATGGGAACGACTCATGAGCGAAACTGTGATTCTCTGACCTTTGGCATTACAAAATGCCACTTGATGCGTCTATATTATAAAGTACTGAACTTTCGCATGTGGGGAAGTTAAGGGAAGTTAAGGAAGTTAGAGAGAAGTTAAGGGACAAATGTCTTACGGCAAAAGGCTATTGTCTCTTAACTTCCCGAACGACCGTAGGGAGTGATAACTCCTTTAACTTCAATCAATTCTCTCAGTTGCGAAACTTGAATAAAATATAAACAAATCATGAAACGGACACTATTCGCTCTAATCTCCTTGTGCTTCCTCTCTACCATGGCAGTAGAGGCACAACACGACCTCTATGTATCCACCTCTTTCCACGAACCAGCCACCGACGGACTGCGTTTCATCTACAGTCGCGATGGATGGCATTGGGACTCTATCCCTGGCGTCTGGCTTAAACCTGAGGTAGGTAAACAACGTGTCATGCGCGATCCATCAATCATCCGCACTCCTGATGGCATGTTCCATCTCGTATGGACATCAAGTTGGAAGGGTGACAGAGGCTTCGGCTATGCTTGTTCGAAAGACTTAAAGCACTGGAGCAAGCAACGTTTCATCGAGGTCATGACCGACACCACCACCGTCAACGTATGGGCTCCCGAACTCTTCTGGGACGACGACCGCCAACAGGCTGTTATCGTATGGGCATCGTGTGTGCCGGGCAAATTTCCACGAGGAATAGAGGATGAGAACAACAACCATCGTCTGTACTATACCACCACCAAGGATTTCCGCACCTTCACCCCTACTCGCTTGATGATAGACCCTGGCTTCAGTTGTATTGATGCCACCCTCGTCAAACGGGGCAAGCGCGATTATGTGATGGTGCTCAAAGACAATACACGTCCTGAACGCGATATCAAGGTGGCCTATGCCAAGTCACCTTACGGTCCATGGTCGAAAGCATCCGAACCTTTTACCGGCAAAATGATGGAAGGTTCCACTACCGCTAAGGTCGATGGTGGATGGCTGATCTACTATGATCGCTATCGGTTGAAGGATTTCGGTGCACATTTCACCACCGATTTCAAAACCTTTGAAGATGTTTCCAACAAGGTCAGCGTGCCTGTTCTCCATAAGCACGGCACTATTTTCCGTGCCCCCGAAACCATTGTACGCAACTTGCTCAACGCTTCAGATGCCATCCACTACACCGGCAGCACCCTGAGCACCCCCTACCGCCACGATGGCGGTTTGTCGCCCGTAGTTGGTGTACACAACATCCAAGTGATGCAAGCCAACCGCGAATATCCTGCTAAAGCCAACAACGATGGTTGGACCTACAACCACCAACCCATGTTGGCATATTGGAACAATCGGTTCCATCTCAACTTCCTTTGCGATCCGAGCGACGAACACATACCACCTTCACGCACCATGTATCAGACGTCTGCCGATGGTTATACATGGAGCGAACCTGAGATTCTCTTTCCTGAAATACAGGTTCCCGAAGGATTCCAGAAACCAGGACGCTCTGAACGTGCCCACAATCTGGTAGCCATCATGCATCAACGTGTAGGTTGGTATGTCAGCAAAGACCGTCGCCTCTATGCTTTAGGCAACTACGGTGTGGCTTTCGACCGCAAAGACGATCCTAACGATGGCAACGGCATCGGCCGTGTCATTCGCGAAGTCAAAGCCGATGGTTCGTTGGGCCCCATCTGTTTCATCTATCTCAACCATGGTTGCAAACCATTGGCAAACAAGAAAGGTGCCCTGCCGTTTCCTTATTACACCCAAGCCGACAAAAACTTACGTAAGGTGTGCCGAGAGATTCTCGACAATCCACGATACCGCATGCAATGGGTGGAAGAGGCTGACCGCAACGATCCGCTCATCCCCCTCAACAAAGGTTACAAGGCATACTGCGACTACACTTTGCCAGACGGACGCTTAGCGGCTTTATGGAAACATGCGCTGACCAGTATCAGCGACGATGGCGGTCTGACGTGGTCACAACCTGTGGCACGTGCTCGCGGTTTTGTCAACAGCAATGCTAAGATATGGGGGCAACGCCTTTCCGACGGGTCCTATGCCACCATCTACAACCCATCGGAATACCGTTGGCCGTTGGGCATTTCTCTCTCCAACGACGGACTGGAATACACTACGCTCAATCTCGTGGTAGGCGAAGTGCCGCCCATGCGCTACGGTGGCAACTATAAGAGCTATGGTCCACAGTATGTCAGAGGAATTCTCGAAGGCAACGGAGTGCCCAAAGATGGTGACCTCTGGCTGACCTACTCTATGAATAAGGAGGATATCTGGGTGAGCCACATCCCCGTGCCAGTACAGACCAAAGCATCAGCGCATGCCCACGATGGGGAATTCAACGTGGGACAACTCGCCCAACTCCGCCAGTGGAACATCTATTCGCCTAAGCGTGCCGAGGTTTCGTTGGTCAACGGATGGCTCACCATGGCAGACAGCAATCCCTTCGACTATGCCTGCATAGAACGTAAGATTCCTGCATCGAAGAGTCTGCGTGTGGCTTTCGACATCGAAGCACTGCAAAACGACCATGGTCTCCTACAGATAGAATTTCTCGACGAACAGGGTACCGCCTGCTCGCGTATCGAACTGACACCACAAGGAGGGATGCGTTGTAAAGGTGGGGCACGCTACGGCAATTTGGGAAAATACGAAGCTGGCAAGACCTATCATATCGAAGCCGTACTCTCTACCGACAACCGGATGATACAGGTTTATGTCAACGGCAAGAAGGCAGGACAGCGCATGTTCTTCTCACCCGTAGCACATATCGAGCGTATCCTCTTCCGCACCGGTGCACGCCGCACCTTCCCTGATATCGATACCGATGCCGACTGGTATGGCACACTCGATCATGCAGGCGACGATGAACCGCTTGCCACCTATCGCATCAGCCATTTCCAGACTTCATCCGACGATGCTGATGCCCATGCCGTAGCATTACGCTATGCCGACTACAAGCACTATGTGGATGATTTCAACAGCATGGAGGATGAAAATATCATTCAGGCAATACCCAACAGCAAGGCTTGGCAGTGGATGACCAATAACGTACCGCTGTTCGACTGTCCGCAGAAACAATTCGAAGAGATGTGGTATTACCGTTGGTGGACACTCCGCAAGCACATCCGACTCACTCCCGTGGGCTATGCCATGACCGAGTTTCTTGTGCCTCGCTCCTATGCCGATCAGTATAATCTGATTGCCTCTGGCGTAGGTCATCATATCATGGAGAGTCGTTGGTTGCGCCAAACCGACTACCTCGACCAAATCATGAACACCTGGTACAAAGGCAACAATGGCGAACCGATGAAGAAGATTGCCAACTATTCTTCGTGGATGCCATATGCCCTGTGGCAACGCTATGCCGTAGATGGACGCAAAGACTGGATATGCAACATGTTGCCTTCACTCGAATGGGAATACAACCATTGGGAATCTACCCACACCCGAAAGGTCAAAGGACAGCAACTCTACTGGCAGGCTGACGTGCAGGATGCCATGGAAGAGACCATCAGCGGCGGACGTAGGAAGAAATATCTGCGTCCCAGCATCAATGCCTATATGTTTGGCAATGCCCAAGCTATCGGCAATATTGCAGCACTCAGCGGTGACCCAGCCAAAGCCGAGCGGTATTATGCCAAAGCCGATTCTCTACAAGAGGCGGCACACACCCTGCTGTGGAACACCGACCAACAGTTTTTTGAAACCCACCGCGTCGATTCTTCGGCATGTGTTCGGGAGGCTATCGGCTTCCTGCCTTGGTACACCCACATGGCGAAAGATGACAATCGCTATGGTGTGGCATGGCTGCAGGCTGCTGACACCAAGGGATTCTCTGCTCCCTACGGACTGACTACTGCCGAGCGCCGCCATCCTTTGTTCCGTACTCACGGTGTGGGCAAATGTGAATGGGATGGTGCCGTATGGCCCTTTGCCACCAGTCAGACGCTTACAGCCATGGCAAACTATATCAACGACTATACCAATCCTGTAGTGGGCGACTCGCTCTACTTCCGTGAAATGGAAAAATATGTAGAAAGTCAACACATGCGCGGACGCCCTTACATCGGCGAATATCTCGACGAGACTACGGGTTACTGGCTGAAAGGCGATCAAGAGCGCAGCCGCTATTACAACCATTCCACCTTCTGCGACTTGGTCATCACAGGAATCTGCGGTCTGCGTCCACGCACCGACGGAACATTAGAGGTGCGTCCCTTGTTGCCTGAAGGCAAATGGAACTACTTCTGTCTCGACAACGTAGCCTATCACGGTCGCTGGATCACCATCGTTTGGGACCACGACGGATCTCGCTACCACTTAGGCAAAGGACTGCGCGTCTATATCGACGGACAGTTGGCAGGACAACGTGACACCATCGGCAAACTCACCATCAACAACGCATTATGACTAAACGCGACATACTCTTCCTACTGTTCGCCATCACCCTTCGAGTGGCTGCCCAGTCGCCAACTTGCTTCGGCGAGGCACAATGGATTGGTGCCATCACCCGACAGCAGGCAAAAATTCCCGAAGGCAGACACTACACGGGAGGCATATTGAAACAAACTCGCGCACTATGGAACGCTGCCGACACATTGTCGCGCCGCAGCATCTATATCGCACGCAACTTCCAGCTCAAGAAACGGGTTGCCCATGCCACCGTGCAGATTGCCGGACTGGGATGCTACAAGTTGTCCATAAACCGCCGCACAGTAGGCGATGCCGAGTTTTCACCAGCATGGAGCGACTACGACAAGACGGTGTTCTACAATACCTATAAAGTGGATACCTGTCTGCAACGTGGCATGAATACCGTTCAGGTGCTATTGGGCAACGGGTTCTACAACGAGCAGGGCGGACGCTATCACAAACTAAAGGTTTCGTTTGGACCACCCACACTACTGCTGGCACTACACATCACCTATCACGATGGCAGTAAAGAGACGATTGTCAGCGATACCGCATGGCAGTGGAGTCTATCGCCCATCACCTTCAACAGTCTGTATGGCGGCGAAGACTACGATGCACGCATCTCCTCCACCACATGGCATCCTGTTGTGGTGCAACAGGCACCCAAAGGAATCCTGCGTCCTCAGTTGGCATATCCTGTCAAAGTGATGGAACACTATGAAGTGGCGCAAACTTTGCGTCGCGACTCTATATTGGTGTTCGATATGGGACAGAACCTTGCGGGATTTCCTGAGATTACCGTCAAGGGAAAGCGTGGGCAACACATCAAGATTACACCGGCAGAAACACTCACCGACGACCTGCGCTGCAATCAGAAGCAAACCGGTCGCCCACATTATTATACTTACACGCTTAGTGGAAAGGGCACAGAGACGTGGCATCCCGTCTTCTCCTATTATGGATTCCGATACCTCCAAGTGGAGGGCGACATCGAGACTTTACGCCATATCCGATCTTGCTTTGTCTATAATGCAGCACCACGCACCAGCAGTTTTGAGTGTAGCAACCCTCGCATCAATGCCACCCACCGCATCATCGACCGTGCCATACGCAGCAACTGGCAGGCGGTATGGACCGATTGCCCACACCGTGAGAAACTGGGATGGCTCGAACAAGACTGGCTCAACGGCGAGGCATTGCTCTACAACTACGACTGCAGAACGATGATACAACAGACCATGCAGAACATGGCAGATGCCCAACATCCCAATGGGGCTATGCCTGAGACAGCTCCAGAATATACCGTGTTTACCGGCGACTGGGCAAAACCCTTCCTCGAATCGCCAGAATGGGGCGGGGCACTTATCGCGCTGCCGTTTCTCTATCAGCAATACTATGGTGACGATAGTCTCATCCGACAGTACTACAAGCCGATGAAGCGCTATGTCGATTATCTGGCATCGCAAGACTCGTGTTACATACTGCGCATGGGACTTGGCGATTGGTATGACTATGGTCCTTGGCGTGCTGGTTTTGCACGCAACACTCCCATGCCTTTGGTATCTACCGCACATTATTACTGGTGGAACCATCTGATGGGAGAAGCACGTGCCGATAGCATCCGAGAGGCTTTCAATCGCGAATTCTACAATCCGCAAACCCATCGTTATGCCTCTGGCAGCCAGTGTGCCCAAGCCATCGCACTCTGTATGAATCTCGTTCCCGATGGCGACCGTCAGGCGGTGTTAGATCAACTCGTGGCTGATATCCATCAGCATGGTGACCGATTGACCACGGGCGATATAGGCAACCGCTATCTCTTCAAAGCACTCATCGACGGTGGACAACGGGAGTTGCTCTACCGCATGCTCAACCACGACGAGGTACCAGGCTATGGCTATCAGATCAAGCAAGGCATGACAACACTCACCGAACAGTGGAATCCGAAGCATGGTGCATCGATGAACCACTTCATGATGGCTCATATTGAAAATTTCCTCATACCCGACCTGCTGGGCATACAGCGACGGGGCAATGACCTGCTGATAGCACCTCACCCCGTGGGCGACATCCACTGGTGTAAAGGTTCTACGGCATCGGCACACGGCACCGTAAGCGTAGATTGGCGAATGGAGGGACACACTTTCTATATCGACATCATGATTCCGCAGGGTGACCATGCCACGCTGCAACTGCCCTACGGAGGTAGCGAACAGTTGGAAGGCGGCAGTCACCATCGTTCACAACAGATTCTACAACACTAACTATACCCTATGCATATTATCGACTTTATCGTATTTCTGCTATTCACCATCGGCATCGTGGTCTTCGGCTGTACCTTTTTCCGTCGAGGAAGTTCTGCCGATGAATTTACTTCTGCAGGCAAATCGCTGCCCGGATGGGTAGTGGGCATGTCTATCTTTGCCACCTATGTATCGAGCATCAGCTATATCGGCTATCCCGGTAAAGCCTATGCCAGCAACTGGAACGCTTTCGTTTTCTCGTTATCCATACCGATAGCCAGTTGGATTGCAGCTCGCTATTTCGTACCCTTCTACCGCAAGAGCGGTTCGGTATCAGCCTATAGTTTCCTTGAAGAGAAGTTTGGTCCATGGGCTCGCCTCTATGCTTCGGCATGCTATCTGTTCACACAAATAGCCCGTATGGGTAGCATCCTCTATCTGTTGGCAGTACCCATGTATATTCTGATGGGGTGGAATCTCCATGTGGTCATCATCGCCACCACCGTTGCCATCGTCATCTATTCGATGCTGGGCGGTTTGCGTGCGGTGATATGGGCAGATGCCATACAGGGCTTCATTCTCATCGGCGGTGCACTATTGTGTTTGCTGATACTGATATTCTCATTGCCCGATGGGCCTATGCAGATTATCGACATAGCCACCCATTCTCCCGAAGGCAACAAACTGTCGTTGGGATCGTTTGGTGCAAGTCTCACCGAGAGCACCTTCTGGGTATGTCTCATCTATGGCATCTTCATCAATCTGCAGAATTATGGCATCGATCAAAACTACGTGCAGCGTTATCATGCTGCCAAGAGCGACAGCGATGCACGCTTCTCTGCCCTATTCGGTGGCTATCTCTTCATACCGGTCTCTGCGCTATTTTTCATGATCGGCACATCGCTCTATGCTTTCTACGAGTCGGGCACAGGTTATCTGCCCGACGATATTGCTGCCAAACCCGACTATGTATTCCCTTATTTCATAGTGGATAGTTTGCCCTTGGGACTGCGCGGTCTGCTCATTGCCAGTATCTTTGCTGCGGGCATGAGCACCGTATCGACCAGTGTCACGTCGGCAGCCACCATCATTCTGACCGACTATTTCCGTCCCTTATTGCCCCATTGGCGTCGTCGCATGGGCAACACCAGCACTGCGTCGGGTCCCGAACTCGTTGTATTGCGCACCGCTTCAGTTGTCGTGGGCGTCTTGGGTGCCTTGGTAGCGCTTGCCATGTTGCAGGTAGAGAGTATCATCGATGCTTGGTGGACGTTGAGTAGCATTTTCTCTGGTGGCATGTTAGGATTGTTTTTCTTGGCTTGCACGCGACACATCGGTCGTCGTGCCGCCTTCATCGGCTGTCTTTCGGGCATCCTCGTCATCGGTTGGATATCGTTGGCTGGACCACTCAATCTGCCTGGACCACATCTCCATCCCTATCTCTCTATCGTGCTCGGCACGTGTGTCATCTTCATGGTTGGCTTCGTCATCACCCTGTTGTTCAGCAAATCATGAAGTACAGAAAAGCGTAATCAGTTGGATTTCGTGGGATGATAATCAAAGTGGGAGTAGCTCTACCCCCGTTCGCCACATGCCAACCACTCCTTTTGCAGACGGGCAATCTCCTCGTCTGTATATCGACGATGTACAATAACCGCCATTTTGTCGGGCACATCCAGCAAGAAGCGATTGCCAATCATCTGGCATTTCCTTCCTGCGATCTCTATATCGTGACGCACGGTGAAGAAATCTGGATACATGCGTTTGATAAGCAAACGTCGTGGGTTATCGTCGAGGTAAGCCTTCCAGTTGGCAAGCTGCCCTTCGTGTAGCAGGATCTTGTCGTTGTAGCCGGCTTCGAAAAGCACTGGGCGATGGTCTTCGGGAAAAGCCGAAGAAACGGAAGCTTGAGCATTGCCTTCCGCTCCCTGCATTGCGCCACCCGCTCCTTGGGTTGCGCCTTTAGTTCCCTGCATTGCACCTCCAGTTCTTTGGGAGTGAGCTTCCGTTCCTTGGGCTTTTCCCCAAGGATCAGGCATCAGTTTCCACCACGCCCTGCTGCACCCTGTTTTGAAACCACGCACCACGTTGCCCAAGGTTTTACCTGGTGGCATATTGTCCTTCACCCTTATTATCATGTGGATATGGTCGGGCATGATGCATATTCTCCATACTTCTACCATAGGATAGAACCGAGAGATTTTCTGCACTTCCTCCTTAAGGATGATTTCCCCAAGTTTTGAGAGTTGCACATGTGCCCGTACTTCATCAGGGGCTTTATTTGTTTCATCTGCAACAAGACGTCCTAACAATGGCACTCTCCCTTCAACAGCCAAGGTCACCATATAAATGCCTTGGTGGTGATAGTTGTGCCACACTCCCCTTCGTTTCATGGAGTGTTTGGTGTCACATAGGTTAATGCCTTGAGCAAGTGCTTCTTCGCGTGTCATCTTTCAGCGTTTGAGTATTATGTTTGATAGTGCGAGACAAAGGTAATGATAATCTGGCATATAGGCAAGAAAAAAAGGGTGACCCCATATAGGAGTCACACCTTTATTCATTATAGACTTATAGAGAATTTCTCTTATTCGCCTGCATCGTACGAATTCAGACCGGGGAATACATCCATCCATTCACCTGGAGCATCTGCATCGGTGCGAGTCAAGCGGATGTATGATGGGCTCTTAGGATTGTCGGTGCTCAATTCGAATGTTCCACGGAGGATACCATTGGTGATGTACTTATAACCTTTATTAAAATAGTACTGACCATTTTGGTCGTAACTCTTCATAGCCAATGAGAGGTGAGTACCATCAAGCGGAGTTACTGTTGGAAGAAGCGTTCCTATATAGTTACCACTGCGGAATAATACACCCCATCCAAGATTAGGAGCATTAGGATTCACGCCGAATGCGATGAACTTAACATCCTCACCTTCTGAAGCACTGGCTTCTTCAGCTTTTGCAAAGTAAAGAGCAGCTGTTTTGCTCATTGCGCCCTTCTTGAACGACCAGAATGTGTTAGGATCGGTGAGTTGCTCTACGAGAGTAGGCAATACATAGTTCACGGTCCATCCCTTGCCGTCAGTCTTCCAAGTTTCGTCAGCAGCAGGAGTCAACATGGTGATAGAATCAGTACCAATCACAATTGGTTTCTTGAATTTCAAGCCCTGATCGGTAACGATGAAAGGGATAACCACATCATTATCGGTTTTAGCATCGTGATAAGTGAAGGTACGATTGCTTCTGACGATGGTCAGCGGAGCCTCGCCGCCAAAATCGATGGCATAGCTCTTGTAGGTCAACAGCTTTTCCATGTTTTCTACTGCCTTGAAGTAGTTGTCCCAGTTGAGGTCTTCTGCCAGACGAGTCATCACAATCTTCTGACCATGCTTCTTGCCCTGAAGTTCGAAGCGGTCTGCCTCTGCCTTGATGACACGGAACTCAAAGTCGCCTTCAAATCCCTTACCTTTGTCACCTACCTGCAATATGTTGGCAGGATCAGAGAAGATGTGGAAAATTTTGTTATACTCATCGAACGAGAGCAATACACCCTGACTCTGCTCGAGTTTGAAGTGAGAGGTAGCACGAGTGCCCTCATCGAAGAACTCGTTGGCAGCTGTTACGGTGTTGTCTGCATTGAACTTGACGAACATATTGTAACCACCATATTTGCTGGCACCATAATACTCCATCAGCCAACCATTAGGTGCATCAACCAACATTTTCATGTCGGCATTGATTGCCTCCTGGATTCTGTCGGCAGACGACTTATCGAATACGTCATCCACTTCGTTGGAACATGCCACAAACGACAGACCAGCGAGAAGGACGAACAGAATGTTATAGATCTTTTTCATAGTCGGATTGCTTAATTAAGAGTTGTTAAATCCATATTCATAACCTCTGCCGAACGGCGGAGCACGATAGTGCGGAGCTTCTCAAGGTCGATACCCCAAGAGTCGTGCAGATAGCTGCGCACGATTTCAAGTTTGGAGTTGATGATGTCCTTACCTGCAGTAGAAGAAACACTTGGACTTGTGAGTTTAACAAAACCAAGTTCCGCAAGTTTCTGATTTGTAAGGAAACCACGAGCATTGACAGAAATTGATTTACCATCCTTGTCTTTTCCTTTATATGTAATAGCAGAAAAACCAGCAGCTTTTAGCTCATTCCAAGATGGATATCCCCAGAAATGTTGTCCAGGGACTTTTACTTTATTTTCTGTTTCTTCCTCAATTGGGTCACCTTTACTATCTATACCTTCAAAATGATACTGAATACCTTTGTCGAGGCGTGCCTCCCAAGACTCATCGCTTGAAGTGACGTAGTTGGCATAAACCTCAGCAAAGTCCTCATTGTATTCACCACTGGCATAACCAGTAACGAATCCTTCTTGAATAGCGTCTTCGTCTTTCACGTTGATCCAGTCGGTAGAGTGATATTTACCGGCAGAAATGGTCTGGAAGTCGGTGCTATAGTCCTTCTTCTGCGTCAAGATGTGACAGAACTCATGGTGCATGGTGTGGAAGTACCAGTAGTTGAGGTCCAGAGGCAATTTTGCTTTCGCACGGAACGGCTCATCCTGATTCACATAGATATGGTCGAGGTCAAGCTCATTGAGACGGAAGAGAGTTACCTGAACACCACCTTCAGCAGTACCGAGCACGATTTTACCCTGACCGTCGAATTCTGGTGAACCGATAAACTGGAACACACGGAAAGCATTAGCCTTCAAGAAGTCTGCACCGCAAGCCTCTACATAAGCATCGAGCCATACGTGTTTGATCATCTTGGCCATAGCCTTCGAGTTGGTGATGGTGGCAGGCACTACGTTGTAGTAGTTGTCTGTCAGTTTGTCGTTATATAGATAGTAGAGTTTGATATTGTATGGCTCCACAAAGTTGGTGTTAAGCCACTTGTCGAACTCGGTCTCGTTCTTCGTTTCGGTCTTGAAGATCGATTCGCTATTGGGATCGTCGTTGTCACACGACACGAATGCAACACTCATGAGCAGTGCAACGAGCGACATTGTAATATGTTTCATCATATCTTTATTCCTTTCGTTCGTTATAATTAATTCTGGGTTGCTGTTTCTCTGGGGTTGGGCTCAAGTCCAGCTTCTATGACGTCGTTAGGCAACTGGATAGCACCGCGAAGGTCACCAGCCTTGAAGACGAGATTGTCTTCACCATCAAGATGGTGGGTGAACTCAATACCCCAACGCTTGATGTCGAGCCAACGCTGACCCTGATACATGGTGGTGATACGACGCATCTGGAGTACCACATAGATCATATTGGTCTGAGTGCCTTCCTCAACGGTGAAGCCCTGTGGGTTGAGCGGTTTCTTGATGCTCTCTTCTCCCACTGCACGCGAGGGAACCTCGGTCATGCGGATGGCATCGAGCGCTGTATTAACATTATCAACAGTGAGCGTCAAGAACTTGGGCGAAGTCACATCGCAGTGAGCGGTGAGCCATGTGTTCATGTCAGCAAGTGCCTTGTCGTAGTCTTTCTTCATGATGTAAGCCTCAGCACGAGTCAAGATGGTCTCGTCACCGGTGAAGACGGGATCAACCACGTGGGCATAACCAGTTTGGTTAATCTTATCTCTGATTTCGAAGTCCTCGATCAAGCTGGGAATATACACCGCTTGGTTAGAACCATACATGCGACGAGCTTCATGAAGGGCATTCTTAGTTGCAGCACTGGCTGATTCAGACCAAGGAGTTTTAGCCCACATAGTCTGTGTTGTGATTATATCCCTGTTGTGGCAGAAACGCTTGTAGCTTGATGAACCACGGTTGGCACGTCCGTTGATAGAAACGGCATCGACAAACATGAGGTTGCAGTTCTCACTAGAACGGATCCATTTGTTGTGGATGTCATCAACGCCAGCCAAAGTAGCATAGCTGTCCATGTCACGCATCAGACTGCTTGGGTTTCCACCCAATGCCTTGGTAGCGTATTCGATAGCTTTGTCCCAGTTCTGATAGAACAGGTTGAAGCGGGCAGCAAAGGCATAAGCAGCCTTCTGGTTGAAGTGATACTTAGGTACGGTGAGATAACCATCGTTGAGCAGAGGAAGAGCCTCTTCGATATCAGCATTGATATTCTCATAGGTCTGACGCAGCGTTCCACGCTCGTTGACAGATACACCAGCTACTTTAGGATAAGGAATACCGAGGTATTCGTCAGCTTTGGAATCGTTCCATGCCATACAGAACATATTGGCATTCTGGAACATGGCGAAGGCACGGCAGAGCAGTGCTTCGGCACGCAGTGCCTGAGCATCAGCAGATTCATCGCCTGCCAACGCCTCAAGCGCCATATTGGCTACAGCCGCAGCCTCGTAGTTAGCATTCCAAACCTGCTTCGGGTCATCGTTACCCTCAGTCTCGATGGGTTCCCATTTATAGGCATTTGTCTGGTTAGGCTGTGCAGTATAGAGTACACCATTGTCGGTCACGTTGTCACCACTCATAAAGAAGACAAAGTTGGGCGAATGGTTGGGATAGGCCGATACGAGGAACTTCTTTGCCTTGTCGAGGCTGTTAACCTCGGCGCGATCATCGGGGAGCTTGTCGAGATAGCTGTCACACGAAGCAAGTGCGAGCATTCCTGCGGCCAGTGATAATATGCTAAGTTTTTTCATCTTATTGTTCCTTTCTATTAAGTTTGATTAAAGTCCAACTCTTACGGTGCAGGTGAACTGACGGGCCATAGGAACAGCCACACCACCGGTGTTGAAGAATTCAGGATCCTGTCCGTTGAGTTTCTTGTCTGAGTAGATCAGGAAGAGGTTGGTACCCTGCAGCTTGATGCTGGCACTCTTCAGTTTGAGAGCGTTGAGCCAAGTCTGTGGGAAGTCGTATGCCACTGAAATCTCCTTCATGCGGATGAAGTCACCCTTAGCAACGCGGTCGGTAGAACGGTTGTAAGCGTTGAAAGCATAAGAGAGCTTAGTGTCTGCCTGCAGCTGACGGAGGTCAGGAATAGCAGGAATAGTGGTTTTGTTCTCGTCACCAGAAACGGTCCAACGGTTCTTGAACTCCTTCGGCATAGCGTCGAGGTCAGAATAGCTGGCATAGAAAGCAGGATCAAGGCGTACCACATTGCCGAAAGCATAGGTAGCAAAGATGTTCAGGTGCCAGTTCTTATAAGTGAATGAGTTGCCGAGTGAACCGGTAATGGTAGGATCGGTAGGTCCTTCGTAAACGAGGTAGTCGATATCGCGGCTCTGGAAGTAGATGTCGCTGGTAACAATCTCACCTTTTTCATTAACTACCTGAGGAATACCATTGGCATTAAGTCCCTTGAAGTCGAATGAGAAGAGTGAACGGTAAGCATAGCCCTTCTTAGCGAAACCGGTACCGGTTACCATGTCGATCAAACGTGAACGGTTGTCGAGTTCGGTAATCTTAGTCTTCACGTGAGAGAAGATGAAGTCGGTGTTCCACTTGAAGTCCTTGCTGACAATATTCTTAGAAGAGATAGAGAGTTCCTCACCATGTGAGCGCATAGAAGCGACGTTGGCATACTCGTTGATAGTACCCTTTGTACCGTTGGTGGTGCGCATACCGATCAAGTCGTAGTTGTTACGACGATACCAGTCGAACTGTACGTTGAGTCGGTTGTTCAAGAAGCCGAGGTCAACACCAATGTTGAGCTCATGTTTCTTTTCATAGGTCAGATCGGGGTTTGCGAAGTCGTAAATATTAAGTCCAGACTCCTTGTCGCTTGCGAATGGACGCCAGGGGTTGAACGACTGAATGATAGCCTGTGAGTTGGTCACAGCAGGTTTGTCACCAGTCAGTGAATAAGAAGCCTTCAGGGTAGCGTGTGTCAACGCAGTCTTGAAAGTCTTCTGGAACCAAGGCTCTTCGTGAGCATTCCATGCACCAGAGACGTTCCATGTAGGCAACCAACGTGCTGAACGAGATTTACCCAGGCGGTTAGAACCTTCGTAACGGGTAGTTCCATTGATAACGTAGCGGCCCTTCCAAGAATAGGTAGCGGTGGCGAAGAATGAAACTTCACGACCATAGCTGTTGCTCAAGCTGTAGTACATTGCGTTCTGCTCTGCTGACTGCTTGAAGAAGAGGTAGTCGTATGATCCGAGGTAACCCATGTCATACTGCATACCTACACCGTTGAAGTAGCTGCGGCTACGCTGTGTATCGTTGATTTCCATACCACCATAGAGGTTCACGATATGGTCTTCGTTGAATACATCGTTATACTGTGCAGTAGCACGGAAGTCCCAGCTGCTCATCTTATATTTGGTCTCACGATAGAAGCCACCTACAGGAAGCACTGATTCGGGCTTGGTGTTGGGTTTATCGGGATCGCTGTAGAGCCAAGGGTTGTTGTCACGGATAGTGGCATCGTCCATTGCACGGAATGACTGTGCCATGTTAGAGTTCTCGTGAATCTCGTTGGCCTGAGTAGTGGTAGAGTACTTGTAGGCACCGAGTACAGCAAGCTCAACCTTCTTGATGGGCTTATACTTGAGTTCTGCCTGGTATTTCAAATCCACTACGTCGAGGTTCATGAAGTTGTTTGCCAACTCATTGTGGATATTGAAAGGAGCATAGTTACGAGTATAGAACTCGTTAGGATCAAGCGCACGGCTTGAGTTGATTGCATAAGAGTAAGGGTTGATGTCGAAGTCACGGCTTACATTACCGGTCACCGCATCAACGCTCTGACTGGTTGTACCAGGAGCACGCTGGTTACGGTAGCTGGCATTGGCAATCATGTTGAGGGTGACCTTCTTGTTCACATTATACATGGCATTGATAGATGCAGTATAACGGCGAACCTTTGACTGCTCAGTCCATCCTGGGTCGTCCATGATAGAGAACGAGGTATAGTACTGAGCCTTGTCGGTACCTGTTGACATGCTGATAGAGTGGTTCTGCTGGATAGCGTTAGAGAACAACTCGTCGAACCAGTTGGTGTTGCGCATCTCAGCCTCACGGAGGTAAGCATTCTTAGCCTCTTCAGTCTGAGACAACATGAACGAACCTGTTGCAGGATTGTAAGTGTTCATCAACTGATACATCTTACCATAGACACCGCTTGATGAAGCACGGTAGGTACGACCAAAGCTGATCAGACCATTGGCCTCCAACTCCTTGTAGATACCCATCTGCTCCTGCGAGTTCATAATGTTGAAGTTTGAATAAGAAGGCTTCAAACGCATGGTAAACTCACCGGTGTAGTTGATACGGGTCTGTCCAGACTTACCTTTCTTAGTGGTCACAACGATCACACCAGACATGGCACGTGCACCGTAGATAGAAGTTGCAGAACCGTCTTTCAGAATTTGGAACGATTCGATGTCGTCAGCGTTCAAACCAGCAATAGCAGAAGAAATCAATGTCTCTGCATCACCTGATGACAACTGGTCGGCATCAACCTCGGTCACATCTTCCATGATGACGCCATCAACAACCCAGAGGGGGCGTGATGAGCCATAGATAGACGTAGCACCACGAACACGAATCTTCGGAGCTGTACCGAAAGTACCACTTACGTTCTGCACCGATACACCAGCCGCACGTCCTTCAAGCGAACGGGAGATATCTGCCACACCGTCCAACTTGGCCTTTTCGGCATCCACCTTAGTAGTAGAACCAGTAAAGAGTCGGCGGTCGGTCTTCTGCATACCGGTCACAACCACTTCCTGCAGTTCTGCACTGGAGCGGAGCGTCACGGTCATACCGTTCTTAGGTGTTACGGTCTGGGATTCCATACCAATGTAACTGATAGTGATTTTCTTGCCTGATGGCACACTGATGGTAAACTTACCATCCACATCGGTCACTGTACCGGAGCGCTGGCCCTGTACGAGAACTGAAGCACCTATAATGGGCTGGTCGTCCTCTTGAGAAATTACGGTACCAGTGACTTTTGTCTGGGCAAAAGCCATTCCAAGACTAAGGAATAAGCCTGCCAAAAACATCATGAGTCTTTTTTCCATAAACACTCTCGTTAATTATTAAGTTATAATATTGATATAATTGATATTTCGTCTTGACCCGATCAACGGGAATTATTCACTAATTATTCACTAATTATGCATATAAA
>SAMEA104315426__coassemble_465_pt1 | contig 24094 bp, 13 predicted proteins | sample SAMEA104315426__metabat2_low_PE_024 | metagenome-assembled genome bin SAMEA104315426 (sample SAMEA104315426) | gut metagenome | biome: Monkey gut; feature: monkey-associated habitat; material: faeces | place: China | collected 2013 | reverse complement strand
CGCATCGCAGCATCGGTAGGCACTACAACCCGAACCCTTCCCGACGGCGCTACAGAGACAGAACAACAGCAGTTTGTCAACAACGACAAGATTGCCGTTGAAGCAACTTATACCATCAACGGCACCAACGAAACCAAGTCGGTGCAGTATCAGTATGCCGACGGACAATGGAATAGTGTTGACGGTGACTTCCTGACTTGGCGCAAGAAAGCCTCGGCTTTCCAGTTTAAGAGTTTCTATCCTGCCGATGGCACCAACTCCCTTACCGCAGGTTGTGTTTATGCCGACCAGACAACCACCGACGCCATGGCGAAGTCAGACTATATGACTGCCACGGTGAACACGACCACGCGTCCTGCCGACTGTATGTTGCGCCTCGGCATGGACAGACAGACCGCACGTCTGATTCTTAACATCAAGAAGATTGCCACGGAGTTTCCTGCCGGCACAAAGATACACCATGTGGTGGTGGTCAGCAGCAAGGATGTTCCTGTCTCATCACAACAGGTGGAGATCAGACCTAAACAGCAAGGCGATGGTGGCGAAACCACTACCTATACTGCCTTGGTGTCTCCTGATGTCATTGCCGTGAAGATCTATATGACAGCCGATGGCACTCCCCTCACAGCAAAGACTGCCACACTGGAGAAAGGCAAGAGTTACACCTACGACCTCACAGTAGGTAAAACCAAGATAGACATCGAAGGCATCAAGGTCAACGACTGGAACAATGGCGAAGCTATAGATGGTGGCAAAACGGATTGTTATCCCTACGTCACCTTTACGGCAAAGGCTACCCAAAAGTTTATCATGAAAACCTATTTGATCTCTGGTCTTGAGTATTCAGTGAATGATGGTGAATGGACATCTGTTGTGGCAAATGAACCAGTCAGCTTTGGTGGTGAAAATGGTAGCCTTCGTTTGCGTGGTACAAACATTAATGGAACTGCGGATGCTGATGCTGTCAGCTATTCAAGCATCGTATTTAATGATAATGATGTGCCTGTAGCTTGCACAGGTGACATCCGCACGCTGCAGGACTGGAAAAACTATAAGACAGTAGATACCAAGAATGCCCGATTCTTTTATTTGTTTTATAAATGCGTAGCATTGACCTCTGCTCCTGATTTGCCAGCGACAGAGTTAGCAGGAAACTGCTATAAATATATGTTCTTTGGTTGTACAAATCTCAAGGCTGCTCCAGCTTTGCCTGCCACGACATTAGCAAGCTACTGCTATTATAATATGTTCTCTGGTTGTACAAATCTCAAAACAGCCCCAGAATTGCCTGCTACAACGTTAGCAAAAGGCTGCTATTCTGATATGTTCAGAGACTGCAAAAACTTAACATCTGTCATGATGCTGACACCAAGCGACCAAATTACGAGCAAAAAAGATTGCTGCAATAATTGGTTGACAGATGCAGGAACAAAAGAAGGAATATCTCGCACACTCAAAGTACAAGATAAGGCGGCTTATGATGCGTTGGTAGCCAAGGGACTCCCTGCCATCTGGCAGATAGGCAAATGCAAAGTTCTTGATAAAGACAACAAAGAAATAACAGAATAATAATCGATAATAAAATGAGCACAATGAAAATAATGAAACGAATGATGAGCCTCGCAGCAGCCATTCTGGCGCTGTCAGCCTGCTCTGAGTCAGACGATATCCTCTCATCATTCCACAGCGACCCTAACGCGGTACATATCACCGCAGAAGTAGGTAAAGCTTCTGCCGATGGCTTCACTCGCAGCAATCCGCTGGGTGCAACTGCCGAAGAGCAACAGAAGTTCAATGATGGCGATGAGATCAGCGTCAAGACTGACGGTCAGGAAGCTGTCACCTATAAGCTCGTCGGATCGGAATGGCAACCACAAGGTGGTAAGTTCTTGAAGTGGGAAAGCGAGACGATGAATTTCACCGCCTACTATCCTGCTTCTTATACTGGTGGCACTATTACTCAGCCTACAGCATATCCCGATGAGGCTTCGCTTATTGCCGCAGACTATATGAGTTTTACTGACGATGTAAAAAATCCAGGTGACAATAGTCTCACCCTCACTATGAATCGCCAGATGGCACGTGTGGTAGTGGAGATTAAAGGTTTCAACAACCAGTATGCAGCGAATACTACAGTCAATAGCGTTACCATCAATGGTAATGTGAAAGCGTTGAAGCAAGGAAATATGTTCTATGCACTTATGGTGCCATGCTCTGCACAAAACGACAAAGAATTCCTCTCTCTTGAAGTAGGCACAGGAAACACCAAGGAAACCTTAAAAGGTATTCCTGAACTCGTAGCCGGCAAGAGCTACACTTACCAACTCACCGTAGGTAAAGACAAAGTCGTAGTTACCGGTATTACTGTGAAAGATTGGACTTCGGGCGAGACCTTAAGTGGCAAAGCAGAATTAGATGCTCGTCCATACCTTACCTTTACGGCAGAGGGAGCACAGACTTTCAAGATGAAGGAATACTATGGTTACACTATCTCTGGTCTTGAGTATTCTGTGAATGAAGGCGAATGGAAGAATGTTGTAGCAGATGAAGAAGTCAGCTTCGGTGGAAATGGAACCCTTCGTTTGCGTGGCACGAACATTTATGGAACTGCGTCTGCACCGTCTAAATTTTCAACCATCACATTTACTGATAAAAATGTAAGTGTAGCTTGCACGGGTGATATCCGCACGTTGCTGGATTATAGAATCTATAAGACAGTAGATACCAAAAATGCCAGATTCTGCAATTTGTTCAATAACTGCACAGCATTAACCTCTGCCCCAGATTTGCCTACCACGACATTGGCAAGTAGTTGCTATGGTGCAATGTTCTTTGGTTGTGCAAATCTTGTAAATGCTCCAGCTTTGCCTGCTGAGACGTTGGCTGATGAATGCTATAGTGCAATGTTCTTTGGTTGTAAAAATCTTGTAAATGCTCCAGCATTGCCTGCTGAGGCGTTGGCAAAAGGTTGCTATAATGCTATGTTCCAAACTTGTACAAGTCTCACTTCTGCCCCAAAACTGCCTGCAAAGACATTGGCATATGGTTGCTATATGACCATGTTCTATGGTTGTACAAGTCTCACTTCTGCCCCAGAATTGCCTGCTACAACATTGAAGGAGAGTTGTTATTATGGAATGTTCAGGAGTTGTACAGATCTTAAAACAGCTCCAACATTGTCTGCCACGACATTGGAAAATGCTTGCTATGGTACTATGTTCAAGGATTGTTCAAATCTTGAAACTGCTCCAGCTTTGCCTGCTGAGACGTTGAAGGACAATTGTTATTCTGAAATGTTCGCTGGTTGTAAAAAATTATCATCTGTCACGATGTCGGCACCAAGCGACCAAATTACGGGAACATCTAATTGCTGTATAAATTGGTTAAAAGATGCCGGAACTGGTGCCACATCTCGCACACTCAAAGTAACAGATGTGGATGCCTATAATGCGTTGGCAAAAAATTCTGCCTATCTTCCTGACAATTGGAAAAAAGGCGCTGCAGGTACTGACGTGCTGGACGGAACTCCCTACGTCACCTTTAGTGCTAATGCAGCACAAACTTTCAAGTTGAAGAAAGAAAATTATTTTCCCAGCAACATAGAATATTCTGTAGGCACAGGTGATTGGAAAACATTAGAAGCAGACAAGGAAATCCCCTTCGGTGGCGACAAAGGCAACCTGCAACTGCGTGCTACTGATAACCTAAATGGAACAGCATCTGGTGATAGTAATTTTAGCCAGATTATATTTGGCAACAACACAAAAGTAGCATGCACAGGTGATATTCGCACGCTGTTGGATTATAGAGACTTTAAGAACGTTAGTACCAGTGATGCCCGTTTTTGTGGCTTGTTTTCTGGTTGCACAGTATTGACCTCTGCTCCTGATTTGCCTGCTACAACGTTAGCAGAAGACTGCTATAAGAATATGTTCACTGGCTGCACAAACTTGACATCTGTCACCATGCTGGCACCAAGCGACCAAATCTCAGAAGGTCACTTTGCAGATTGGTTAGAAAGTGCAGGAATAGATGCTGCATCCCGCACACTCATATTAAAAGATGCGGCTGCCTATAATGCGTTGGTAAATAAGAACTATCTTCCTAACAATTGGAAGAAAAGGGCTGCAGGCACTACCGTGCTTAACGCATCTAACAACCCTATAGAATAGAAAATCTAAAAAAACAAATATTCAATCCCGAAAATAACATGAAACATCAACTTATTACATGGACTGCTGCAACACTCTGCTTGGCAGCCTGCACCAATGAAGACAGTATCAGCCATGACTTCCTGGCAGACACTCCCATCAAGCTCAACGTAAGTGTGAATGAGCCAACAACCCGTGCGGGATATTCTGACGCTGACAAGCCTACGGGGTTTGTACTTGGGGTCATACATGACAACCATAATCCAACAGACAAATACAATTATACGGTTTGGGCTGAAGGGAAAGATAAAAATTGGAAAACCTATGACCTCACACCGTACAGGAACGATGGAACAAAGAAGGATGTTACCATGCTTTGGGCTAACATGAACGACGAAGTAACAGTTTTAGCCCTATCAGATTTGGAAAATTTGGGAAATGCAATCACCAAACATCCTACAGACCAAACTACACCGGACGCTTTGAAGAAGGCCGACTTTTTGGTAATGCCCCAAACACAGGTAGCCCCAGCCAAAGATGGCATCACTGTGGCATTTATGCATACAATGAGCAAAATCAATCTCACCATAGAATTGGGCGATGAATATGAGTTTACAGCGGATGTGGATCAGAAGATTACGGACGTGAAGATTGATGGATCTCTGGTTAAGGCAGAATACAGTATTATATCTTCAACTCCCAATCCTCAGATTATTTTTGATAGCCATTCCGGCGATCCTACCCCTATCTCTCCATACTTCATCGGCACAACACCTTACAGCAAAACAGCCGGAGTCATCACCAAGGCATCAGCTACCTATGAGGCGATTCTGATTCCTCAAACCATCGCAAGCGGAAAGTTCACTGTCAGCTTCAGGGTGGATGGCAAACTCTATGAGTGGACATACAATAAGGATTTGACGCTGGCTCCTACCACCGCCTATACACTCAAGCTGATAGCCGGAGACGACAAGGTACAGCCTGTATCCTTCTCTGCTTCTCCTTGGGTCGCAGGAAATGGCGATAACGGTGAAAAGAAAGAGACGGATTGATGAAGTCTGATGTCTGAGGTCTGAGGTCTGAAGTCTGATGTCTGAGGTCTGAAGTTTGAAGTCTGAGGGCTGAGGTCTGAAGTCTGAGGTCTGAAGTCTGAGGTCTGAAGTTTGAAGTCTGAGGTCTGAAGTCTGAGGGCTGAAGTTTAGAGTTTAGAGAAATATATAGTTTCGAAATAAAATATAAAAATAAAAAAATTATGAAATCCAAAATCTTTGGTATAATGGGTGTTATGGGTTTGCTTTTTGCAGGCTGTTCATCGGAAGATGATATCCTCTCTGCATTCCATAACGACCCTAACGCGGTGCATATCAATGCAGAGGTAGGCAAGGCTTCTGCCGATGGATTTACTCGCAGTAATCCGCTGGGTGCAACAGAAGCGGATCAGAAGAAGTTCAACCCAAACGATGAGATTAGTGTCAAGACTAATGGCCAGGAGGCTGTAACCTATAAGCTCGTTGGCACAGAATGGCAGCCACAAGGCGGTAAGTTCTTGAAATGGGAAAGCGAGACGATGAACTTCACCGCCTACTATCCTGCTTCTTATACTGGTGGCACTATTACTCAGCCTACAGCATATCCCGATGAGGCTTCGCTTATTGCCGCAGACTATATGAGTTTTACTGACGATGTAAAAAATCCAGGTGACAATAGTCTCACCCTCACTATGAATCGCCAAATGGCACGTGTGGTAGTGGAGATTGTTGGTTTCAACAACCAGTATGCTTCAGGTACAGAAGTCAATAGCGTTACCATCAATGGTAATGTGAAAGCGTTGAAGCATGATGGCAAGTTCTATGCACTTATGGTGCCCTGTGGAAAACAAGACGACAAAGAGTTTCTCTCTCTTGAAGTAGGCACAGGAAACACCAAGGAAACCTTAAAGGGTATTCCTGAACTCGTAGCCGGCAAGAGCTACACTTTCCAACTCACCGTAGGTAAAAACAAAGTTGAAGTTAGCGGCATTACCGTAGCAAATTGGACTACGGGAACAATTACTGATGATGGTAAAGCCACCTATACTCCCTACGTCACCTTTACGGCAGCAGGAGAACAGACTTTCAAGATGACGGTCAATGGCGGTTACACCATCTCTGGTCTTGAGTATTCTGTGAATGACGGAGCATGGAAAAAAGTTGTGGCAGATGAAGATGTTAATTTCGGTGGCGACAAAGGCAACCTCCGCTTACGTGGTACAAATGCTAATGGAACTGCGTCTGCATGGGATAAATATTCAACCATCAATTTTACTAATATTAATGTGAATGTAGCATGCGAGGGTGATATTCGCACACTGTTAGACTATAAGACCTATAAGACTGTTGATACCAGCAATGCCCGTTTTTGTTCCTTGTTTGAGGATTGCACAGCATTGACCTCTGTCCCTGATTTACCTGCTACAACATTAGCTATGGAATGCTACGATGGCATGTTCAGAAATTGTACAAGTCTCGAGTCTGCCCCAAAATTGCCTGCTACAGCATTAGCAGATTATTGCTACAATAGCATGTTCTATGGCTGTACAAATTTCACGTCTGCCCCAGAATTGTCTGCTACAAAATTAACAAAAAGATGCTACTGTAACATGTTCAATGGTTGCACAAACTTATCATCCGTCACGATGTCGGCACCAAGCGACCAAATTACAGTAGATCGCTTCACTAATTGGTTGAATGAGGCAGGAATCGACCCAAGTGTAACTACCCGTACTCTTATAGTAAAAGATGAGGATGCCTACGATGCGTTGGTAAGTAAAGGTTATCTTCCAGCAGACTACTGGCAGATTGGCAAATGTACCATACTGGATGAAACTGGTTTGGATTTAGAAACTCCCTACCTCACCTTTACTGCTAATGCAGCACAGACATTCAAGATGGCAATCACCGGCTCTTACGCAATCTCTGGTCTTCAATATTCTGTGAACCATGGCACATGGACAGATGTTGAGGCAAACAAAGGAGTCACCTTCGGTGGAACACATGGCACTCTTCGCTTGCGTGGCACGAACACTAATGGAACTGCGTCTAATTGGAATGATTATTCAACCATCACATTTGATAATACTGTAAATGTATCTTGCACAGGTGATATCCGCACACTGTTAGACTATAAGACCTATAAGACTGTTGATACCAGCAATGCCCGTTTTTGTTCCTTGTTTGAGGATTGCACAGCATTGACCTCTGCCCCCAAATTGCCTGCTACAAAATTAGCAAATAGCTGCTATGCTAAAATGTTCGCTAAATGTACATCTCTCAAGTCTGCCCCAAAATTGCCTGCTACAAAATTAGAAGGTCTATGCTATTCGGGCATGTTCTTCGGTTGCTCAAAATTATCATCTGTCACCATGTTGGCACCAAGCGACCAAATCTCAGGATCTCCCTTTAATATTTGGTTGTTAAATGCAGGAACCGATGCCACATCTCGCACGCTTACTCTGGCAGATGTGGCTGCCTACAATGCGTTGGCAAGTTCTCTTCCCGACAACTGGAAGAAAGATGCACCAAATACCACCGTGGTGTATTATACCCCAAAACCATAACATCCCCCAAAAAGGGTCTATATGCCACGATAATCGGGTGGCGTATAGACCCTTCATCGTGTCCTGGTGCCTGTTGAATGGATGATATTACTTAAAAAGCGTCTTCTTAATCGAAAAATATGGCACAAAAGCGTTTCTTAATAGAAAGAAATGGCTATCTTTGCAGAAAAACAAACGTTTAATTGAAAAATATGGCACATTTTCTCGCCATGGCAGAATCAAAGCGAGCTTTATTCTGCTCATTTGGCTTAACGAAAACGTTCGGCATACTGCTTGGCTTTCATCTGCCCTTCGGCAGCATCCACGCCACCGTTGTTGCTCAGTTTCAGCTCTAATACATAGATGAAGTTGGTGGTTTCTACCACCATATCTATTCTTTCCGTATATTTGTTTAGAGCCAATTATGTTACTATGTGAAAACACTGATTTTATTCATTTCTTCTGTCGTATTGAATAAAATCGGTACTTTTTTATTCAATACGAATGATTTATTGAATGTTTTTTGTATCTTTGCCTCGGAATAATCAATGAGCCTGAAGAGCAATGAGAACAATTATCAATAATCAGAAAAAGGAACGGGATATTCTACTTTCCCGTCCTTATCTTACACGTCATACCAAATATGATGTGGATGAACTCTTGGTAAGTAAGCAAATCAAATTGATAACGGGTCCAAGAAGAACTGGTAAGTCAACGGAGGCATTGCTGATGTTGAAAGACAGGAACTTTGCCTATCTGAATTTTGATGATGGAAAGCTGCTGAATGCCTGGGACGATGATTTGGTTTGGGAAACCCTGCTTGCCGTTTATCCCGACTTTGAGTTTATTCTGCTTGATGAGGTTCAAAATATGGCAGATTGGGATTTGTGGGTCTCCAAGCTTTACCGTATGGGAATCAATATGGTTATTACGGGAAGCAACGCCAAGCTGCTGAGTAGCGAAATGGCAACATTGCTCACAGGAAGATATATTCAAATAGAGATGCTGCCTTTTAGTCTTTCTGAATTTTTTATCTGGAATCACCGGAATCTTTCAGAAGTATCAGAGATAAAAGATAGCGCATCAGACCTCTCACTTATAGCAGACTATCTGCATTATGGTGGCTATCCTGAGACTGTAGCAGCCAGAAGTCTGACCCAAAACTATCTCTCCACACTCTTTGATTCCATTATCTGGAAAGATATTGCCAAGCGACATAAAGTACGCAATGTGGAGGATTTGAATAATTTGGCTATGTATCTGGTTTCTAACTTCTGCAATTCTTTCAGTGCCAACGAACTGGCAGAAGAACTAGGACTTTCCAGTGTGGCAACCACCAAGAAGTTTATGGGATATTTAAGAGAACCCTACCTCTTTTATTATCTGCCACGTTACAACAACAAGTTGAAACTGATGAAGAAAGCTCCACAAAAAGTTTATGTCGTTGACAATGGTTTTGTAGAAGCCAAGGCTTTTAATGTGAGTGAGAACTTAGGCAGACTATTGGAGAATCAGGTCTTCATCGAGTTGGTACGTAGGGGATATCATGCAGAAACATCACTTTTCTATTATCGCTCCCGTAATGACAAGGAGACGGATTTTGTTACAAGGCAGGGTGCTCATGTAGAAAGTCTTATACAAGTATGTTATGATCTTTCTTCCGAACGAACACTCAAGCGTGAGGTAGATAGCATCATAGAATGTGCGGGAGAACTCAAATGCTCTAATTTGACTATTGTTACAATGTATGAGGAAAGAGTAATTGAGAAAAATGGATATAAGGTAAAAATTTTACCGATATATAAGTTTTAAAGATAGAGAGAAGGAGTGAGTATATGGTCTTACCAACGAGAAAAGCGATGAGTGATTTCTGTGTGACATTTCGAAAGGAGGGAGATGAATGTATCTTCCTGACAATTGGAAGAAAGGGGTTGAAGGTACTACTGTGCTCGACGCATTAGGTAATCCGATTACAGAGTAGTTTTAGATCAATAGATATGAGGAGTCCGGGTGGTAGATGCTGCTCGGACTTTTCTTTGTATGCTCGGCATGAGCGTTGTCTAACGGATGTCCCGAGTAAGCCTTAATAGCGGGATTTACATAGCCAATGGCACAAGGGTGTTCACTTCAAGGTGAAGTATTTTTACTATTAAAAATATGTTTTTACAGCAAATAAGAATTGGTCGATAAAAATCTGCTTGAATGCGGCAATATTGTTCTGTTCATAGAACATAAGCATTGCTTTTTTATAATCTATTGAGTCCACGCTTCTGAATGATATCGGGCAGTAACCGTATGCTATCAAAATGCCATTGCTAATGATGCGAGCTGTGCGCTTGTTTCCATCCGTGAATGCCTGTATGTATGAAAGGAGTACAAGAGCCAGTAATGCTTTTTCAAATACTTCATTCTTACCGTTAATAAGCTGGCAGCTATCCTCAATAGCCTCCCTAATTTGGAATTCATTATCAAGCGGTTGGTAATTTGTCCCTGTGATACCTACTCTACGGTGGCGAATGTTGCGTTCCACTCCAAGTTCTTTAGTGAGCAGTGTGTGTATATCTTCTATTCGGCTTACCGATATTTCTTTCAAGTAATTCGGCTCGTCGAGAATAAAGTCAAGGGCATCCTTGTGGTTGAGCAGCATGATAGCTTCCTCTTTGGTCTTTCCATTAGCAGTCTGTTTTTCTTTTAGCAGACGTTCCGTCTCTAACAATGAATAGGTGTTGCCTTCAATCTGTGATGATTTCCAAGAAAGGTCAATACCTAATCTTTCCATTTCCTTGCGATATTCCAAAGGTGTCATTTCTGACAGATGAAGTTGGAATTTTGACTGTGCATTATGCAATGTTGCCAGTTCTTTATCTGTAAACAAACTCACTTTAGGTAAAATCCCACGTATCAGTTCAAAGTTGAAGTTTTCCTGAACAGTGCGTTCATCTATATCCTTATTAAAATAGGTATCAAGGTTGAGCGGCATTGTCAAATGAGCTTGTGGCGTGAGTCTATATTTGGTGGCAGGACCCTTGCCAACAACTTCGACGAATCCTTTTTCCACGCATGAAGCTATTATGCGTTTCAAGGTTCGGTCGCTGATTTCCGATGTAACTTCACTACTAATATCTACTCTTTTGGAGAGCGGATGATAATGCAGATATTGTAAAATCTCTATCTCTGTTGTCATATTGAACAATTTAATCGGGACAAAGATACTGCTTTTTTATGGAAAATAGGGACAGGCTGTCCTGTTTTTTATGAATATTTGACTGATTTTGTCCCGATTAGAGAATTTGTGAATAATATTGTTGGCTGAAAATAATATTTGATTTCTGTACAATATTCCCCAGATTTCAACAAAATAGCTTTCGCAAAGGTTCGGATATGTGATTAGTTAGCTCTTAAGAATGGGGTTGTGTTGGGCAATGAGACATCGGGCAGGCATGCTAAGTATGGCAGGTGGGGTGTGTATGCTTCTCGCGTGCGCACATGTGTATATGCGCACATGCGCAAGTTACGTATTTTTCGACCACTCGACCACCGCTCTTTGTAACATGTTGTGCGATAACGGTTTGCTGGTGTTCGAAAGGTGTTTCTATCGACCACCCATCGACCACTGAATGTGGTGGTCACGCATTTGTCATGTCAAATGGTTTGGTAATTCGATAACTTAATTGTACCTTTGCACCACCAACCGATATAGAATCGGAATATCGACGCTTACAATTCATAAAAACAAAAGAATATGAAGTCAACAACAATTCTTAGTGCCTGTTGCACAGTAATGATGCTGGCAGGCGGCATGGGCGCTGAAAAGGCATTTGCTCAACAGCCAACCAAGGTGCATGGCTATGCCAAAGAGAACATGAACACGGCAGTGAAGCCCGGTGACAACTTTGTGGAATATGCCACAGGTGCCTGGCTGAAAAACCATCCGTTGCGCGACGACCAAGTGACCAACGGTGCCTTCATGGACCTCTACGAGCAGAACCAGAAGCAGATTCAGGAGCTCATCTTGCAGTTTTCTACCACACCACAGCAGAAAGGTTCGTTGGGTCAGAAGATAGGAACGCTCTACAATCAGATGATGGATTCGGTGCGCCGCAATAAGGAAGGCTTCCAACCCATCGTGAAAAACCTGGAGAGAATCCGTGCCATCAAGGACCGTAAGGAATATCAGCGCGTGACAGCCGAACTGGATCGTCGTGGCGAATCGACCATGATGTATGGCATCGGTGTGTCTGCCGACCAGCGTCAAGCCGACCGCAATATCGTGGGCATAGGTCAGGGAGGACTCGGTCTGGGCACTCGCGACTACTATCTGAACGATGATGCTCAGACGAAAGCTGTGCGCAAAGCCTATATGGACTATAATACTAAGTTGTTCACACTCGTGGGCTATGATGAGGCAACAGCCAAGCAGAAAGCCGATGCGGTATATGCCATAGAGAAGCGCATTGCCGAGAAGAGCTATTCCAGAGTGCAGCTGCGCGACATCAATGCCAACTATCACAAGATGTCGTTTGACGAACTCTGCGAGCAGTTCCCCGGTATCGACTGGACCACCGTATTCTGGGTATCAGGATTCCCAGCCTTCGACAGCGTGGATATGGGTCAGCCCGAACCCCTTCACGAGGTGGAGAAAGTATTGGCAGAGACCTCGATCGACGATCTTAAGAGCTATGCCGAACTGCGCATCATCAGCGGTTCTGCCTCTTATATGAGCGATGACTTCCGAAAGGCAGCCTTTGCATTCTCAAGTGTGTTGAGCGGTCAGCAGCAGGACGATCCCCTCTGGAAGCGTGCCACCAATCTGGTGAATGGAGTGATGGGCAACGCCATTGGTAAGATGTACTGCGAGAAATACTTCCCCGAATCCAGCAAGAAGCGCGTGCTCGAACTGGTGCGCAATCTGCAAGTGGCACTCGGTCAGCGCATCAACGAAGCCACATGGATGAGTGCTGAGACCAAGGCTGAGGCTCAGGACAAACTGTCTAACTTCATTGTGAAGATAGGTTATCCCGACAAATGGAAAGACTATAGCAAGTTGGACATCTGCGATTCACTCTCACTCTGTGAGAACCTTGCCAACATCTCTGAGTTCTTCACGATAGACGAACTGCAGCGTAAAGTGAACAAACCCGTTGACAAGACCGAGTGGCTGATGACCCCACAGACCATCAATGCCTACTACAATCCTACCACCAACGAGATTTGTTTCCCTGCCGGTATCCTTCAGGCTCCCTTCTTTGATCCTACTGCCGACGATGCCATCAACTACGGTGCCATCGGTGTGGTGATCGGTCATGAGATGAGTCACGGTTTCGACGACCAGGGATGCCAGTTTGACAAGACCGGTAACCAACGTAACTGGTGGACTCCTGCCGATAAGGCTAACTTCGATAAGCGTACCGCAGTGCTCGTAGATCACTTCTCTACCATCGAGGTGGTGAACGGCAAGAAGGTGAACGGCAAGATGACTCTTGGTGAGAACATCGGCGACAATGGTGGTTTGAACATCGCGCTGCGTGCTTTCCATAACGCGCAGAAAGAGGGTCATGTGATTTCTTCAGACCAGAAAGACTTCACTGCCGATCAGCTCTTCTTCCTCGGTTACGCTCGCATCTGGGCAAGCAACAACCGTGAGCAGTATATGGATATGCTCCTGACACAGGATGTTCACTCGCCCAATATGGCTCGCGTGAACGGTGCACTGCCTCATATCGATGCTTGGTATCAGGCTTTCGGTGTGAAGAAGGGCAATCGCCTCTTCCTTCCTAAGAAGAAGCGTGCACAGGTGTGGTAACATCGCTGTTGCCCCTATGGAGCGTCAGATATCATGGGTGTAAACCTTGCATAGCGCTGTTGCGCATGTTGGGTTTACACCCTTTCTGTATCGTGTAGCGGTGGTGGTGAATGGCAGATGGCTGAGGAATTTCATTGTATTTGCTGAGCAAATTCATTGAAATTGCTGAGGAAATTCATTGTATTTGGTTTGCAAATTCATTGAATTTGGTTTTGTATGGATGGGTTTTGTAATGCTTATGTCATGCGCATTGCATTGGTTTTTATGATCATCGGAATATAAAAGGTCACATGGATTACACAGTATTTTTTAATGTCACACGGATTTTTTTGGGGGTTGCTGACGCAAGAAATCTTTGGAGGAAATCTTTGATAAAATATGGCCTATGGCCAGAAATAATAATCTTCAACGAAAATCCCAACTGAAAATGCGCTCGAATACCTCGCTTTTGGGGAGAATTTTATTGGGGATCGCCTACGGCTCGAAATCTAAAATAAAATCTTAAAAATAATCTTCAACTATAATCTTTCTGTGATTTCTGTGATTTCTGTGCGACCTTTCTTGGTGGGCAGGAAGATGGTCTCGTGCATGTGCAGATGCAAAAGAAAAACGAGTTTTCCTTTTGTATTCCGCTCACTTAATCGTACCTTTGAGGCTTGACCTCCAAGTTACTCACGCTCGGGAATACAAAAGAAAAACGGGTTTTCCTTTTGCATTCCGCTCACTTAATCGTACCTTTGTACCCTAAATACGAAAAAGATGAAGAAACTTTATATTGAAACCTACGGATGTCAGATGAATGTAGCTGATTCGGAGGTAGTGGCCAGCGTGATGCAAATGGCTGGATACGAACACACTGAAAACCTCGATGAGGCTGATGCAGTGTTTCTGAACACCTGTTCGATACGCGATAACGCCGAACAGAAAATATATCACCGACTCGATGCACTCGATGCCATCAAGCGCAAACGACCACTGATCATCGGAGTGATAGGGTGTATGGCAGAACGCGTGAAGGACGATTTGATAGAAAACCACCATTGCGATCTCGTGGCAGGACCAGACGCTTACCTCACACTGCCCGACCTCATAGCACAAGCGGAAAATGGACATAAAGCCATCAACATAGAACTATCTACCACAGAGACCTATCGCGACATCGTGCCACAACGACTGCATGGCGCACATATCGGAGGATTTGTCAGCATCATGAGAGGATGCAACAACTTCTGCCACTATTGCATCGTGCCCTATACACGCGGACGCGAACGATCACGCGACGTGGAAAGCATACTCCGCGAAGTGAGAGACCTGCACGACAGAGGATTCAAAGAGGTGACTCTGCTCGGACAAAACGTCAATAGCTACGGACTGTCGCCATCGGGAAAACGCGAGCCAGGCAGCACATCGTTCGCACAGTTGCTCCATCTCGTAGCGCAGGAGGTGCCCGATATGCGCGTGCGCTTCACCACATCCAATCCGGAAGATATGACAGAGGATATCCTACATGCCATAGCCGAAGAGCCCAATCTCTGTAAACACATCCACTTCCCGGCACAAAGCGGTAGCAACAAGATACTGAAACTGATGAACCGCAAATACACCCGTGAGCAGTATTTAGAGCGCGTGGAAGCCATACGCCGCATCATTCCCGGTTGCGGACTGACCACAGACATCTTCGTGGGCTACCACGACGAGACTCCAGAAGATCATGAGGAAACGCTCTCGCTCGTGCGTGAATGTCAGTTTGACTCTGCCTTCATGTTCAAATACAGTGAACGCCCAGGCACATACGCTGCCAAACACCTGCCCGACAATGTGCCGGAAGAGGTGAAAATAGAACGACTGAACGAACTGATTCGCCTGCAAACAGAGGTCAGCGCTGCACAAAACCGCAAAGACGAGGGCAAGGAGTTTGACGTGTTGATAGAGTCGTTCAGTAAGCGTTCGCGCGAACAACTCATGGGACGCACCGAACAAAACAAGGCGGTGGTGATGGATAAGAAAGGACATCACATCGGCGAAACGGTACGCGTGCGCATCACAGGAAGTACCAGTGCAACATTATTCGGCGAGATACTATGAGAGAATTTATCAATGTGTTGAGGCGCTTCGTGCCTCCCTATAAGAAGTATCTGGTGTTGTCGGTGGTGTTCAACATCCTCTCGGCAGTACTCAACATCTTCTCGTTTGCCGCACTCATACCTATCCTGCAAATCATATTCAAGACCGGCGACGGTAAGGCTGCCACCGGTTGGATGGCATGGGACTGGGGCAATGCGCAAGAAGTATTGATGAACAATCTCAACTACTACGTCAACACCCTATTGGCAGAACATGGACAGACTACCACACTGCTCTTCATCGGACTGTTTTTAGCATTTACCACCATGCTCAAAACGGGCGCCTACTTCCTCTCATCGGCTACCATCGTGCCCATCCGCACGGGTGTGGTGCGCGATATTCGCAACCAGCTCTATCGGAAAATCACAGCACTGCCCCTCGGATTCTTCAGCGAGGAACGCAAAGGCGATATCATTGCCCGCATGAGTGGCGACGTGCAAGAGATAGAATCGAGCATCATGTCGAGTCTTGACATGCTTTTCAAAAACCCCGTACTCATCGTGGCATACTTCACCACACTCGTCTTTATATCATGGCAACTCACCGTGTTTACCCTCGTCATCGTGCCCGTTATGGGATGGTTCATGGGATTTGTGGGTCGTAAACTCAAAGCCAAATCGATCAAGGCACAGTCGCTATGGAGCGACACGATGAGCGTGGTAGAGGAAACACTCGGCGGTCTGCGCATCATCAAAGCATTCTGTGCCGAGGAAAAGATGCGACAGAAGTTTGACCGCATCAATACAGGCTACCGCAATGATATCATGCACGTGAACATTCGACAACAACTGGCACACCCTATGAGCGAGTTTCTGGGCACTGTGATGATCGTCATCGTGTTGTGGTTTGGCGGTGTATTGGTGCTCAACTACCATGCCCTGTCAGGTCCGACATTCATCTACTACATGGTCATCCTCTACTCCATCATCAATCCGCTGAAGGAGTTTTCAAAGGCTGGCTATAACATTCCGAAGGGATTGGCATCGATGGAACGTGTGGATAAGATACTCATGGCTGACGACAGCATCAAGGAGTCAGACCATCCGCAGCATATCCAGCAGTTTGAACATCAGATTGAACTGCGCGATGTGTCGTTCCGTTATGGCGACCAGTGGGTGTTGCGACATATCAACCTCACCATTCCAAAGGGAAAAACCATTGCCTTGGTGGGACAGAGCGGTAGCGGTAAATCGACACTGGTCGATCTCATTCCCCGCTATTACGATGTGCAAGAGGGTGAAGTGCTTATCGATGGCATCAATGTGAAAGACCTCGGCATACAGGATTTGCGACAGTTGATCGGTAATGTAAACCAAGAGGCGATACTCTTCAACGACTCGTTCCGCAACAATATCGCCTTCGGTGTGGAGACTGCCACCGATGAACAGGTGGCGGAAGCCGCACGCATAGCCAACGCCTACGACTTCATCATGCAGAGTGAACAACAGTTTGATACCAATATCGGAGACCGCGGCGGACGCCTGTCGGGCGGTCAGCGTCAGCGTGTCAGCATAGCACGTGCGATATTGAAAAATCCTCCAATACTCATACTCGACGAAGCCACATCGGCACTCGATACCGAGAGTGAGCGCTTGGTACAGGATGCACTGGAGCGACTGATGAAGCAGCGCACCACCATAGCCATTGCCCACCGACTCAGCACTATACGCAATGCCGACGAGATATGTGTGCTCCATGAGGGACATATCGTAGAGCGTGGCACCCACGAGTCACTCCTGGCGATGGATGGATTCTATAAACGACTCAACGATATGCAGAACTTAGGATAAGCCACTGTGGTGGCATCCGACAGGAAAACAACATCAACACGATCAACAAACAAGGGTAACAACGATGAAAGGTATCATAGGAAGATTCCAACTCATGCTGGGCGACTATATCAAGATGATAGGCATCTTTATAGCCGCGAAGGTCTGTTTCATGCTCGCACTGCGCAGCAACCATCCGTTTGAAGGGGCTGACGTCTGGCAAGTGGTGAAGCACGGACTGTCGCTCGACCTCTCTACGGCACTCTATCTGACGATTGTGCCCTTCTTGGTGATGGCGGTATCGGTGTGGTGGAAGCGCACGGAGGTGTTGCGCAAAGTTCTCAACGGCTATTATGCCGTAGTGTCTTTCATCCTCGCCTTGGCATTTGTGGCTGATACGAGCCTTTATCCGTTCTGGGGATTCAAGCTCGATGCCTCCTGTTTACAGTTTCTTTCCACTCCAGGTGACGCTTTTGCCAGCGTCAGCATAGGTTATATCGTGTGGAGAGTGGTGATCATAGCAGTGGTGACAACGGTGATTGCCGTGCTGATGATGCGTCGCAGATGGCATTTCAAAGTGACTTGCCGCCGCTGGATAGCCATGCTGCTGATGGTGGCAACGGTGCCGTTGATGGTCATCGGTATTCGTGGCGGATTGGATGAATCGACCACCAATATCGGACAGGTGTATTTCTCGCAGAACCAATTCCTCAATCACGCAGCGGTCAACCCCGTGTTTAGTTTTCTGGCATCGATGGAAAGAACTGCCAGCGACCAGACAGACTACCACTATATGGACGATGAAACATGTGAGAAACTGACTGCACAACTCTTTCCCACAACGAGTACAGGCACTGATTCGCTACTCACCACGCAGCGTCCTGACATCATCGTCATCTTGCTGGAAAGTGCGGGAGGCGAGTTTACTGATATCGGTGGACGTACCGATATCATGCCGAATCTCTGCCGACTGACGCGCGAAGGCATCTATTTCGACAACTGTTACGCCAATTCGTGGCGCACCGACAGAGGAACGCTATGCACTTGGAGCGGCTATCCATCGTTTCCTACCACCTCTGTGATGAAGATGCCGGCTAAGTCGAGAACTCTCCCCAACATGGCAGCAACGCTTGCCCGACAGGGTTACAATACCCACTATCTATACGGTGGCGACATCAATTTCACGAATATGAGAAGTTATCTCGTGGGCGGAGGATTCAGTCAACTGACGTGGAAAGCCGACTATAGCCAGGAAGAACAACAGTCGGCGGAGTGGGGCGTACGTGATGATATCACGTTTGAAACGTTGAGGCAACTGACAGATACCATGGCGAGACCCTATCTCATCGGTTATAGTACCCTCAGCAGTCATGAGCCATGGGATGTACCTGTGCATCGTTTCGATGATAAAGTGCTCAATGCGTTCTATTATCTCGACCAGTGTATCGGTCAGTTCATTGCCCAGTTGAAGCAATCGCCACGGTGGAAGAATACCTTGGTGGTGATGCTACCCGACCACGGCATCAACTATAAAGACATTGACGAAACGCATCAGGTGAGAAACCACATACCCATGCTGTGGGTGGGAGGCGCAGTCAAAACTCCTAAGCGCATCAGTAAGCTATGCAACCAAACAGACTTGCCTGCCACACTGTTGGCACAGTTGGGCATCGACCATGCTGACTTTGGCTTCAGCCGCGATGTGCTGAGCAACTCCTATAGCTATCCCTTTGCCTATCATACCTATAATAATGGATTCTCACTGGTGGATTCTACGGGATATGTGGTCTATGATCTGAACTCAGAAAAGGTGATTGCCGGAAATTCAACGGATAAGCAACGTCTCGTCAAGATGGGTAAGGCGCTGTTGCAAAAAACATCGGCGGACCTGAAGAAACGATAAACGAAAGGACTGAAAATGAAACAACTGAAATACATAGCACCGTTGGTGGCGGTGGCATACAATATGATTTTGGCATACGCTGTCTATATGTTGGCGCGTGTGGCATACTTGCTCGACAACTGGACACACTTTGCTGAGAACATGACATTCAGCCATTTCCTCAGTCTGTGCAGGGGCGGACTGGTGTTCGACACCGCTGCACTCTTGGTGACCAACGGCTTGTGGATGGTGCTCATGCTATTGCCGCTATGGTTGAAGGAACGCTTCTGGTATCACCGCATGTGTCGCATCTTGTTTGTAACCATCAACGGTTTGGCTCTGGTGGCCAATCTGTGCGATGCTGCCTACTTCCCCTTTACCATGCGACGCACGACCACAACGGTGTTTAGCGAGTTTCAGAACGAAGGAAACCTCGGTGGCATCGTCATGAAAGAACTGCTCCACCACTGGTATTTCGTGGTGCTGGCAGTGGTTGTCATCTATGGATTGTGGCGCTTATACCGTTCGCCAAGAATGGAAGCCAAGTTGCTGTCGCCCTGGCGCTACGCTGTGGCAATGGTGTTGTCGCTGGTGGTAGTAACCCCATTGGCTATCGGTGGCATACGTGGAGGATTCACAAAGGCAGTGCGTCCCATCACTGTGAGCAATGCCAATCAATATGCTGAGCGGCCCAGCGAGGCAGCACTGGTGCTCAATACGCCGTTCTCACTCTATCGCACGATAGGTAAATCGGTGTTTGTGGTGCCCACCTATTATCATAACGAGGCAACCATGGCAGCTATCTATACACCGGTGCATGCTGCTGCAGCAGGTCCGATGAAGAAGAAAAACGTGGTGGTACTCATCGTGGAGAGCTTCGGCAGGGAGTATATCGGTGCGCTCAACCGCGATTTGGAACAGGGAACATACAAGGGATATACGCCCTGTGTGGATTCATTGATAGGTCGGAGCGTCACGTTTAAATACAGTTTCTGCAACGGCAGAAAGAGCATTGACGGCATGCCCAGCGTACTTTCCAGTATTCCAATGTTTGTAGAACCATTCTTCCTCACACCATCAGCCATGAACGATGTGGGCGGTTTGGCATCTATGTTGGCAGGGGAAGGCTACCAAACAGCATTCTTCCATGGTGCACAGCGCGGATCTATGGGCTTTCAGGCATTTGCCACGAAGACCGGATTCCAACACTATTACGGCAGAGAAGACTTCAATCAGGACAAACGCTTCGGCGGTGATGAAGATTTCGACGGTACATGGGCTATATGGGATGAACCTTTTATGCAGTATTATGCTACGAAGATGGGAGAAATGAAACAACCGTTCATGACAGCACTGTTTACTGCATCGAGCCATCATCCCTTTGTCATTCCCGAAAAGTATAAGCAGCGCTTCCCCGAAGAACAGCTCGTCATCCATAAATGTATTCGCTATACGGATATGGCGATAGGCAAATTCTTCCAAACGGCATCGCGCCAACCATGGTTTAAAAACACTATTTTTGTGTTGACGAGCGATCATACCAACCTCAGTAACCATCCCGAATTTCAGTCAGACCTCGGTGGTTTCTGTTCGCCCATCATCATCTATGCCCCCGATGGCAGTTTGACACCGGCGATAGAAGACAAGGTGGCGCAGCAAATAGATATACTGCCAACAGTCATGGGACTGTTGAATTACCCCAAGCCCTACTGTGCCTTTGGCATCGATGTGTTGCAGACAGTAGGCAAAGACACATGGGCGGTGAACTATCTCAACGGCATCTATCAGTATGTCAAATACGGTTATGTGTTGCAGTTTGACGGTCAGAAGACCAAAGCCATCTATCGGTTAGACGACAGACTGATGCAGCGAAATCTGAAAGGTCGTGTTGATGTGGAGCAAAAAATGGTACGCGAGCTCAAAGCCATCATACAGCAGTACATGGAACGAATGACGCAAAACAGGCTGAAACTCTAAGCAGAAGGCGCATACCTGTAGCGATTGAAAACTATTCAGAAGTGTTTTTTAGGTATCTATTCGCGTCGTCGAATCACCTTGCCATCCACTGTTTCATAAAAACGGTTGAACTTTTCGCGTGTACGCTTCCATCGGTTGTGACTCCAAAGCCATAATTCAGGGCGCTTACGAATAGTATCTTCCAACAGTTGGAAATAACGGTCGGTAACGGCATATTCAGGCATTTTGTCCGGTTCGCGCGTCACGAGTTTGAATTCTACTTCATAATATCCACGCTTGACACGGCTCACTTCCATATAAAACACCGCATGGTTCATGCTGCGGGCAATACGCTCTGTGCCGGTAAGTACGGGTGTGTCGTGGTGAAGGAAATTGCACCAGTGGTGGATATTCTGCCACATCGGCACCTGATCGGATATGTAGCCGATCACAACGGGTTGTCCTTCTTTGCGGTATCTCACCATTTCGCGCAGTGTTTTATTCATGGCAATACATTTTGCACCGAATCTTTGGCGCATGCGAAGAAACAGTTTATCGAAGTCTTTATTCTCCAATGGGTGGTAAATCTGTCCACATTGTGCCTTGGGCGTAACCCACAAAGGCAGTGAAGTAATCCACTCCCAGTTGCAATAGTGACCCAGATAGACCGCACACGACTGTCCGCTTTCCACCACCTCATTGATGCGTTCAGCGCTTTTGAACACCATTCGGCGTTTCATTTCAGCCTCGCTCATGGTCAACAGTTTGATACTTTCCACCATATAATCGCAGAAGAAGTGGTAAAAGCCGCGTTCCACATCATGGTGTTCCTCGGCGGTCATCTCAGGAAAAGCAGTGACAATATTGGTCCAGACGGTGCGACGACGGTAGCCCACGATACGGTAGAGCACCAGATACAATACGTCTGACAGAACATAAAGTACGCGGAGTGGCAACAGCGAAATGATGTACCACAGGGTAAAGACGATGTAATAGAGGATTTTTTTCATATCTGTGAGGATTTGTCGTCTGCAATTCTTGCCTTCCCCTCATAGGTCAGCAGGTCGTCACGGGTGTATTTATATTGTTTGCTGGCTAATGATGACGTCTCGTCGAAATGGTTGGATTCCACATCAAAGATACCGCACATCAGTTCATAGACTAAGTCGTTGGTGAAATATCTGTTGCAATTGGCTTTAAGTGCCTCTACGCGTTCGGGATGACAAGACAGGTATTCGTCGGAAAGATGAATGAAGAGCGGGATGCGCGTGGCGCCGAATCCAGAGAAATTGGGCGATCGATGGCGGTCGGGAACAGTAGCGTGATCGCTGAAATAGACCATGGCCTGGAGGTTCAGGTGTGTCTTGGCATAGTCATAGAACTGCTCTAAAACGCTGTCAGTATAGCGAATGGAGTTTTCAAAGTTTGCTATATTGTCCTGTACTCCACGTTCGCCCCATACGGTACGGTCTGCCGGATAGCGGTTGAGGAAATTGAAATGGCTACCTTTCAGATGCAGCACGAGGAGGTTGTTGACATTGGGATCGAGTTCTTCGAGGAATGCTGTCATGCTTTCATCGTATTGCACTTTTCCCAAATCCTGCTTTGTCCATTTCGCTACATCGGCGGTGTTTGCCACCAAAGTGATAGGCGTATCGTTGGCACCAAGGTGTCCTTGGTTGCTATACCAGTGTACTCTGTATCCCAACCGGTGTGCAATATCGATGATAGAACAGGAGTCGTAGAATTGACGTCCGTTGTATTGGTTGTATTCGGTAAGGGCTTTTTCCAGCGACTGCACGGTGTGCATGGCGCAACTGTAGGCATTTGGAAACAGAATGGTACGCCTGCTGTCCTCCGCCATGCGGCGCATCCATGGTGTAGTGTCGTGTTCTATGGGTGTAAAGGCACTCATATAGTCACGAGATGCAGACTCTCCAATCACCATCATGATGGTTGACGGACGTTGGAAAGCCTTTCCTAAGGGTTTGACGTGAAGGTCCTTCAACCGTCGTTCCATTTCGCTGACATACCGATGGTCGTTGGCTGCATACTCTCGGATATCTAACCAGAGGCGAACAATGCCGGAGCGGACGAACATGCCGCGGTGGGGTTTGAAGATATACCAAGCGAAAAAGAGGACAACGGCAACAAGCAGTGCAATCTTCCACGGCGTTTCTGGTACTGTTGTGTTGTGGTTTCCGACGATGAATCCAGCAAGCAGTGCCACGATGGCCATCAGTAGCAGCACCACTTTCCATAAGGGATAGGAACGTGAAAACTCAATGATTTCGTTGGGATGCGAGTCTTGTACGATCTTCATGCCATTGGCATCGATACATGTTCCATAGAGCATATAATAGACCCACAAGGATATACTGATCAACAGGAGCATCCATTCAGCAATGGCGGCAATCACTCCGCCCCCTAAAAGACCGATGGCGGCGAAGAGGCCGAAGAAGTATATGCCACATGAAATCTCACCATAGTTTTCATAGTCGGGTGATATTTTGCGGTTGGTGAGGTGGAATATCAGCGGATAAGTTATTGCCCATACAGCTCCCGACAGTGCAGCAAGTGCAAGAGGCATGTTGGGTTGTGCTCCGACGATGGCGATGGGCAGCCATACCAATATGGCGGCAGCAGCAAAGCGGCGGGTCTGTTGCCCGCGTGCGCTATGGCTCATGCCCTTGTTACATCCATAATAGATGGCGCAACTGGCGGCAAATGTCAGCAATAGTCCGATGGCTATTGTCCAAAATTGTATAGTTACCATAGTACAAAGGTAGTGCAAACCGAGCGAAATACAAAGAAAAAGCCCGTTTTTCTTTTATT
>SAMEA104315426__coassemble_394_pt1 | contig 28812 bp, 22 predicted proteins | sample SAMEA104315426__metabat2_low_PE_024 | metagenome-assembled genome bin SAMEA104315426 (sample SAMEA104315426) | gut metagenome | biome: Monkey gut; feature: monkey-associated habitat; material: faeces | place: China | collected 2013 | reverse complement strand
ACTTTTCTACCGTTTAGAGCGTATAATACTGATAATCAACCAATAATAGATACTTCTTTTGTACTTCCGAGCGTGAGTACCTTAGCATCTCTGGATGCAGAGATACACTAATTTTGCAAGAGATACAAGAAGATAGTCCAAAAAACATGTCATAGGCATCGTCCTCAGCTGGAATCAAAGTCTATCTGCTCCTTACATGGAATGAGAAGTGGATATGAATAGGTTTTGAATGGTATTTCTTTGGATATTCCCGAAAAAACAATTACCTTTGCAAGGATTTTTTAATTCTCATCCATTACATTTTTATATGGGACAAGACATCAGTAATCTCTATCAACTCGACGGACGTGTTCCCGTCGGCAAGGCCGTGCCCTTCGGTCTGCAACATGTACTGGCCATGTTTGTCAGCAACATCACCCCTATCATGATTCTGGCAGGTGCTATCGGTATCGATAGTGTCACCAGCAGTATGCTCATTCAAAACTGTATGATTATTGCCGGTATCGGCACGTTGGTACAGCTCTATCCGATATGGCGCATCGGCTCACGGTTGCCTATCGTCATGGGTATTTCATTCACCTTCTTGTCGCTGGCCATCAGCATCGCTGCCACACAAGGCATGGGTACACTGATGGGGGCCGTGATTATCGGTGGATTGGTAGAAGGCACACTCGGCCTGTTTGCACGCTACTGGATTAAACTGATTCCACCTGTGGTGGCAGCAACGGTAGTAACTGCTATTGGATTCTCGTTGCTTCCCATTGGTGCCAACTCGTTTGCCGGAGGACAGGGAGCTGCCGACTTTGGCAGTATCAACAACTGGATTGTGGGCAGCATCACCCTACTCACATGTCTGCTCTGTCAGGTGTTTGCAAAAGGTTTTCTTCGTTCACTATCTGTTTTGGTAGGTCTTGTGGCAGGTTACATCCTTGCCTTGTGCATGGGCATGGTCGATTTCAGTGGCATCGGTAGTCGTCCTATCCTGTCATTGCCCCATCTGTTGCCTTTCACCCCAACCTTCAATATCGGAGCCATTCTGTCTATCGTTGCCGTCTATCTGGTATCTGCCACCGAGACTATTGGTGACACGAGTGCGCTTTGCAATAGTGCTTTGAAACGCGACCCCAACGAGCGTGAGATGGGAGCCGCTGTAAGTTGCGACGGTTTCGTCAGTTCGGTATCGGGACTGTTTGGCTGTACCCCTATCACCTCTTTCTCACAGAATGTAGGATTGGTTGCCATGTCGGGCATTGTCAACCGTTTTACCATCGCCACGGGTGCCCTCATCATGATTCTGGGTGGAATATTCCCCATGATAGGTTATGCACTAACCACGATTCCACAATGTGTTTTGGGCGGTTGCACGCTGATGATGTTTGGCAGCATCCTCTATGCTGGCTTCGGCATGATGGGCCGTTGCGGTTCATCTCATCGCAACATGGTCATTGTCAGTCTGTCGCTGAGCGTCGGACTTGGCTTCACCCAAGCCACAGAGATGTTCAACATCTTCCCTGAGATTGTCCGCACCGTATTCGCCAACAACTGTGTGGCAGTGGTGTTCCTATTGGCAGTCATCCTCAATCTCGTATTGCCTAAAGACAAAGCCGAGGCTTAAACACCCTATATTCTATACGATTTTCCCCATCCACATGACCGCTTATTGATCATGATGGATGGGGATTTTTCTCGAATCGGGTGTTAGGATTTAGGAGAAACCTGAGTGTTCTGTTCAGGAAGATGAGCTGTTTGATGTCAAGCGCGCACCACATCTACCACATGACTGCCTGCACCGATGAGATCTGCACGCTCGGAAATACTCTTCTGATAGGCTATGAAATGGGCAAAGGTCTCATCACTCATACGATTGAGTCGTGTACGCATATAATCTGAGGCACCATCAGGCGAGAATATCGTCACTCGTTCCAATCCTGCATTTTCGTCCAATCGATTAATATCCTCCAAACGCACATAGTCATACAGTTCGTCTGCCTGTGCTTGAATGTGGAAATTCTGATCCACTACTCCTCTATCCAATAAGCCTCCTATTCTGTCTTCGTCAAAACAATACGACAGAATGCTATATTCGTTCATCAGATAGGCAACAAAGATCAGACCTCCTGGCTTGGTCACGCGCTTGGCTTCTTTTAATGCTTTCAATTTCTCATCATCACCAATAAGATGATAGAGCGGACCAAGCAGAAGCGTGACATCTGCCGATGCTGTAGGCACAAACGGCATGTGGCGTGCATCGCCCTGCACAACATTGGCTGTTGGTTCCCGTTTCAAAAACACATCAATATTGCGACGCACCAATTCCACAGCTTTCACCTCATAGCCTTCTGCCATGAGTGCCGAGGTGTAGCGCCCTGTACCTGCACCAATATCAAGCAAACGATAACCGGGTTTCAGAAATCTGCGCAGATGGTACATGGTGGTTTCAAACTCAACAATACCGTGTCTGCGCAGTAAACGCAAGTCTTCGGGATGTTTGTTATAATGTTTCTCTATATTGGATAATGCCATAATGCTGTTCTATTACGCTTGTTGAATGAAAGCGCAAAATTATGGGATTATTTTGAGACAGCCAACTATTTACGTGTATTTCTTTCCCTGTACTTGCAATTTCTATAACATGACGAGAAAGATCAAGACAAGACGTCCCATCTGCAATATTCCATTTATAGAATCGACAGATGGGACTATCTTGAACCAGAATCGGTCAGAAAGCTATGGTAAGTAGCGCATGTCAGCTCACCCGTTTCTTGCGTTCGCAATAGCGTTCACACTGTGCACAGATGTCGTAGCCTAACATGGCTCCTAAGATAAAATCCTCTTCTGGAGAAAGATGACACAACGGTTTTGTGACCATCATACGGATAGCATCCAGACATTCACGTTTGCCAAAGAAGAGATTGAGGCGGTCGTTGCCGATGGGCTGGATGATATAATCAATATCCTCGCGCTTCAGCTTCGACACGGCAAAAGTTTCATACTTTTTGTTGAAGGTGAACAGCACCATACGGCGCACACCTTTTTTATACTCATAAATATGGTTCATCAGAACCTTCAGATCTATTGGCATGGTGACTGACTGCATTGTGACTGGAGTTTTGGCCAAATCGCTTATAGGATTTGGAGATTGTTATTGACTATAAAAATGGTTTAATGGCTTCGAGCCATGTATCGATGCGAGTTTCTGTTTTGTCGCTTTCGTTAATATCGTCAAGGGCAAGTCCTAAGAACTTTCCATTCTCTACCGCTTCGCTATCGGAGAAAGAATAATCATCGGTTGGAACTCCTTCGAGCAACGTTGCACCTGCAGCTTTCACTACGTCGGCAATTTCTTTCATACCGCTACAGAACGTATCGGAATAAGAATCGCTGTCTCCACAACCAAACAGGGCAACGGTTTTCCCGGTTAAGTCGGCGCTCTTGAGCGTTTCTACACCAGAATACCAGTCATCCTGCATTTCGCCCACTCCCCATGTGGAAGTACCGAGAATGAGGTTATCGTTGGCTGCTACGATATCTGAACTGATATTGGCAACATCTAATGCACCCACGCCGAGCTTGGCGGCTATGGTTTCGGCAATTCCCTGGCATGTACCTGTGGAAGAACCATAAATAACAATTGTCGGTTTCATCTTTTCTGATTTACTATTGCTTGTTGTTGAATCTTGATTGATGCTGCGGGGATCAATCTCCATGAGACAGACACACCCGCAAGAAACGTTTCTTGTTTGCGGTTGCAAAGTTAGAGGTTTTGCGCTTATAGTGCAATACCTAAAAATTGTGGTTCTATTTATTTGGCTTAACGAAAGCGTGAGATTTCTGCTATCAATCATCATAATACACGCCACAACGAACTTATACAACAGACAATATCACTTCATTTCCTGGATGAGCAAAAAACTGCTTTTCTTCGTACTTCGCTCGCTTAATCGTACCCCTGCATCACAGATGCGAAGGTACTCACGCTCAGAAAAGCTCAAATATAATTTGGTTTTTCGCTCGCTTAATCGTACCTTTGTATTTTGACAAAGACAAAAACGACAAAATGCCAGAAATACCCGACATAAGATATGAACGTATTTACAAAAATCATAGCCAATACCCTTGCTTTGCCTGAGCGAGGCGTGGACAATACTATACAACTGCTCGAAGAAAACTGTACCGTTCCTTTCATCAGCCGATACAGAAAGGAACGTACTGGCAACATGGATGAAGTGCAGGTGGCAGATATTGCACTCATGCGCGAAAAACTACAAGATGTGGCTAAACGCAAAGAAACTATCGTAACGACAATAGAGGAGCAAGGAAAAATGACTGATGCGCTACGAAAACGTATTGAGGATTGTTGGAACATGTCGGAACTGGAGGACATTTATCTGCCCTACAAGCCTAAACGTCGCACAAAAGCTGACATCGCACGTGCACAAGGATTAGAACCGCTCGCCAATACCATCATGCTACAACGGGATCCTAACCCGCAGTTGACAGCACAGAAATACGTCAAGGGTGATGTACAGTCTGCCGACGAGGCATTAGAAGGCGCCAAATTTATTATTGCTGAAACGATAAACGAAAACGAGAAGGTGCGCAAAGAGATACGCAACGTATTTCGCCATAACGCAGTCATCACATCGAAGGTTGTGAAGACCAAAGCAGAAGACGAAGGTGCACAGAAATACAGCGACTACTTCGATTTCTCAGAACCTCTGAAGCGTTGTTCCTCACACCGACTTCTCGCCATGCGTCGCGGAGAGAAGGAGGGATTTCTGCGTATCAGTATTTCCGCCGATGACGATGAATGTAAGAACAGAATCCGCAGAATATATGTACAAGGACGAGGCGATTGCAGTCATTTGGTCGGCGAAGCGGCTGACGATGCCTTCAAACGCCTGCTAAAGCCATCAATAGAGACAGAATATGCCCTATCAAGCAAACAAGCTGCCGACAACGAAGCTATCAAAGTTTTTGCCGAAAATCTGCGTCAACTTCTCTTGGCTGCACCATTAGGACAAAAACGCGTGATGGGCGTAGATCCCGGATTCCGTACTGGATGCAAAGTTGTCTGCCTCGATGCCCAAGGCACATTACTCCACTTTGAAGCCATCTATCCCCATGCTCCTAAAAACGACCGTCAAGGGGCTGCTCGTCAAGTACTTGACATGGTGAAGAAATACAAGATAGAGGCTATTGCCGTGGGCAACGGTACTGCAAGTCGTGAGACTTCCACATTCTTGAAAGAGATTGGACTTGATACAGATACCAATATCTTTGTGGTGAGTGAAGATGGAGCATCGGTCTATTCGGCATCAGAAGCGGCACGCGAGGAATTTCCCAACGAGGACGTTACCGTGCGCGGAGCCGTATCGATAGGCCGACGACTGATGGATCCGCTTGCCGAACTTGTGAAGATTGACCCCAAAAGTATTGGCGTGGGACAATATCAGCACGATGTGGATCAAGGAGAACTGAAAAAGAGTCTTGATATGGTGGTGGAATCATGCGTTAATACCGTTGGAGTAAACCTCAACACGGCAAGTCGTCACCTCTTAATGTATGTCAGCGGTCTCAATGCCACAACCGCCAAAAATATCGTGGAATATCGTGAAAAGAACGGGGCCTTCAAATCGCGTGCAGAACTCAAGAAAGTTCCACGCCTCGGTCCTGTAGCCTTCGTGCAATGTGCTGGTTTCCTACGCATCCCTGGAGCCAAGAATCCACTCGACAATAGCGCCGTTCATCCCGAAAGCTACGATATTGTGAAAGCAATGGCAAAGGACAAGGGATGTACTGTGGAACAACTTATTGACAACAAAGAACTACAAAAATCGGTTGACCTCAAGAACTACGTTTCCGACACGACTGGTATGCCCACCCTTACCGACATCATGGCAGAACTTCAACGGCCTGGTCGCGACCCACGTGCAGCCGTAGAAGTATTCGAATTTGACTCACGCGTACATGAGATTAATGACCTGCAAGTGGGAATGCTCTTGCCAGGAATAGTGACCAATATCACCAATTTCGGAGCATTTGTAGATATTGGTGTTCATCATGACGGACTGGTACACATCTCACAACTGGCAGACAGATTTGTGAAAGACCCGAATGATGTGGTGAAATTACACCAACATGTAACAGTAAGAGTGACTGAGGTTGATATAAAACGCCAACGCATATCGTTGTCGATGAGAGGTTTATAAACATTTAAAATAACTATGAAAATTACAGTATTCTGCTCTGCCAACGAGCATATAGACCCCGATTTCTTCAGTATGACAGAAGAGTTGGGAAAATGGATGGTAGCCAACCATCACGACCTCATCTTTGGAGGCACCAACCAAGGACTGATGAACTGCATCGCTAAAGCCGTACACGATGGAGGTGGACGGGTCATCGGCGTTGTACCATCACTTGTAGAAAAAGGTGGACGAACATCCGACTATATCGATGTACATATCCCCACAGATAACCTTGCCGACCGCAAGAGTCTGATGATTGACCAATGTGACGTGGTGGTTGCTCTTCCTGGAGGTGTTGGCTCGCTTGACGAAATTTTCTGTGTAGCAGCTTCAAAATGTATCGGATACCATGCTAAGAAAGTCATCCTTTATAATATGAAAGGATTTTGGAACGCACTCATCGCACTCATGGATGACCTCGACCAAAAAGGAATGATTCGCGGAAACTGGCACAATATGATTGAAGTGGCAGACAATTTCGAACAACTCAAACAATTGTTGAACGCAATAAACGACTGATAACACATGAAATCAATAGGTAGCCTCATCAAAGGAAAACCTACCATGACGGAAAGAACAGTCTATTCCATGCTGATGATATGTGGCATTTCCCACTTTCTCAACGATATGATCCAGTCTATCATCCCGTCCATCTATCCTATCATCAAAGACAAATTTGACTTCTCCTTCGCACAGATAGGCATCATCACCTTGGTATTCCAAATGACTTCGTCCATCCTACAACCTTTTACTGGCTATTATGCCGACAAGCACCCACGCCCCTACGCCCTGTCGATTGGCATGTGCTTCACATTAACTGGGTTGCTGTTGCTGGCATTTGCTGAAAACTATCTTTTAATCCTTCTGGCAGTAAGCGTGGTAGGCTTTGGCTCATCCGTATTTCACCCTACTGCATCACGCGTGGCACAGATGGCTTCAGGCGGCAAGAAAAGTTTGGCACAAGCCATCTTTCAGGTAGGAGGAAACGGCGGTTCTGCCATGGGGCCACTCTTAGCCGCCATCATCATCCTGCCTTTTGGTCAACATGCGATTGCCTATTTTGCTATTGCAGCACTACTTGCCGCTATCATCATGATAAGACTTGGAACATGGTTTAAAGCGCGACTCGTCTATGCTGTGAAGCATCCGCAAAAGAATACGGGACTGAATACCGACATCTCCAAAAGGGCGAAATACGGAGCACTAACCATCTTGATTCTGCTCGTATTCTCAAAATATTTCTATACTTCCTGTATCACAAGTTACTTTACGTTTTTCCTGATCCACAAGTTCGGCGTCAGCGTACAAACATCACAAATCTGCCTATTCGTTTTCCTGACCGCTTTTGCCATTGGCACATTGGCAGGAGGAATGTTTGGAGACAGATTCGGAAGAAAATACGTGATATGGTTCTCCATTCTCGGTGCAGCACCATTCGCATTAGCCATGCCATTCGCCAATTTCACTTGGACGATAGTCTGTGCTTTCCTTTCTGGATTGGTTATTGCATCGGCATTCTCCTCGATTGTGGTTTATGCCACAGATCTGATGCCCGACAAGGTGGGATTGATTGCCGGCATCTTCTTCGGACTGATGTTTGGATTGGGTGGTCTCGGATCTGCCTTCTTTGGATGGTTGGCAGACAAAACAAGCATCGAATTCATTTTCCAAGCAAGTGCCTTCCTACCATTATTGGGCATTATCGCAGGTTTTCTGCCAAACACCCAAAAGAAGGGAGGGCATTATGACCATTAGATGATAATTATTGAGTTGATAAACACCCTATCTGGCGTTTAGGGATTTTCCCCGATGGTTTAGGGAAAAACCTTTGCGAAACATCGGAAAAATGTTTTCCTTTGCATCGAGAACAAGATAAAACCCTTGCAAAAGGTCTGGTGAAAACCAAAGAGTAATAACAATTAAAATATAGGAGATAAAGGTATGAAGAAGATGATGATAGCCCTGATGAGTCTGCTGACATTCGCAGCTACAGGCAACGCTATGAGTTACGAGCAAGCCCGTAACGAGGCTTTGTTCCTGACCGACAAAATGGCTTACGAACTCAATCTCACAGAAGACCAGTATGAGGCCGTCTATGAAATCAACCTTGACTATCTGATGGGCGTTACAAGTTACGATGATGTTTATGCGCTGGGATGGGAGCGCCGCAATAGCGACTTGGCTTTCGTTCTGTTCGACTGGCAACTGACCGCCTACCGAACTGCTTCATATTTCTATCGTCCACTCTACTGGCACGGAGGATATTGGCACTTCGGCATTTATGCCCGCTACCCACGTCGCGACTACTTCTATTTCGGACGTCCAGTATTCTACGCTTCCTATCGAGGCGGGCACTCTTGGCGAATGAACGGAAACCGCAGTTGGTATCAGCCACGCCGCCATGTCTATGCACCCAAACATCATCGCAACCACTTCGGTATGAAGGATGGTTGGGACCGAGGTGACTTCCGTAATAATCACCATAGCATGCGCAATAGTTCTACACGTACCACAGTAAACCGCGACTGGCGACAGAATAACTCACACCATCGCTATATTGACAGGAGAAACGACAACGACCGTAATTGGAACAGCAATCGCGACAACAACAGAAACAACGACCGCGGCTGGAACAGCAATCGCGATAACAACAGAAACAACGACCGTGGCTGGATCAGCAATCGCGATAACAACAGAAACAACGACCGTGGCTGGATCAGCAATCGCGACAACAACAGAAACAACGACCGTGGTTGGAACAGCAATCGCGATAACAACAGAAACGGACAATCGTTGGGAGGATACCGCAGTCGTGAAAATAACAGAAAAAGCACATTAGGCGGTAGCAACAACAGCCGTCCTACCACCAGTAGCAACCATTCTTTTGGTAGCGGAAACCGTTCATTCGGCAGCGGCGCCACCCGCTCTGTCGGCAACAGCAGTAGCAATAACGGCGGAGGCCGCAGCACGGGCGGAGGCCACAGTTACGGCGGACGTCGATAACATACGCACTTCAGCATTCATCACCCGTTGCACTTCGCGCATCGGACAATGGGCATAGACAGCAAGGATAGCTTTGTTGATAATGCCATGACCCACAGCCACCACCCGTTGATCGGGATAGGTGGCTGTTATATATTCTAAAAAATCGACAGCACGCATCATCATAGTTTCCTCACTTTCCACATCATCAGGCCATACCAATCCTTTTAGATCGGGTATGAAACGTCCAGTAAAAGCTCCCCAGTCGCGCTCACGAAGCAGAGGTGTAGTAGCAACTGGCAAGTGATGCGGCCGTGCTATGATTTCAGCAGTTTCCACCGCCCGATGTAAATCGCTTGCCACAACAGCATCTATGGGTTCCTCTGCCAATCGCTTGCTGACGGTTTCTGCCTGTTGGATGCCATGATCATTAAGTTTACCTTGTGTCTGCCCTTGCATGATCTGCCGGGCATTATCAACGGTCTCGCCGTGACGGATGAGATAGATGGTAGTCATTCTGCTAATATTCCTACATGAAGGTTACACATTGGTAACAATACCCTCGATATATGTTTTCAGAATATGAATGCCGGTACGATTCTCATGTCCCCAGGGGATGATGAGGTCGGCAAACTTCTTGGTAGGCTCAATAAACTGCTCATGCATGGGTTTAAGCACCTTCTCATATCGGTCGAGTACCATATCTACCGTACGGCCTCGCTCTACCACATCACGACGGATATTACGGATGAGTCGCACATCATTATCGGTATCAACAAAAATCTTCAAGTCCATCATGTCGCGCAATTTCTTATAATGAAGCGTCATGATACCTTCGAGGATGATAACAGGTTTGGGCTCTATATGAATGGTTTCGGGCAGACGGTTACAGATAAGATACGAATAGGTGGGTTGCTCGATGGCCTTACCACTCTTCAGCATCTTAATCTGCTCGGTAAGCAATTTCCAGTCGAAAGCATCGGGATGGTCAAAATTGATTTGCCGACGTTCTTCTTCGGTCATATTGGTGGTATCGTTATAATAGGAGTCGAGGGGAACGACACAAGCACAATGTTGAGGCAACACCTCAACAATCTTCTTTACCACGGTTGTCTTGCCCGACCCTGTTCCACCGGCAATGCCGATGACGGTAACATTTTCTTTAGACATAATAGTATGCAGACTTTATATGTATGATTCGTTGTTCTATCGTTTGGCCTTTTTCACCAAATACACGACGGTGGGAAGATGGTCGCTGTAACCATTAAGCCAACGGCCACCAGCATGGGTACGCAAGGGAGCGCCCTTGAACGGTCCGTCTTGCTGAATCAAATAGTCGCGACGGAATATCTGTGCATCATGTAATTTAAGTGTCTTGGGACGTTTTTTCTCCTTCTGGTTGAGCAGACTCGACGACAAGAGAATCTGATCAAACAGGTTCCAATTGCCACGGTAATAGAGTGTTCCTGTACCTGTATCATGTATTTTCCACCAAGGGTTGTAGAGGCCATCGGCTTCCACCTCTGCCATTTCACGTTTAGCACCAAGAGCTACAGCCATGGAAGAGTCGCGTGGATCATCATTCATGTCACCCATGATAAGCAGTTTCACTTTCGGATCATCTGCAAGGAGAGAATCTTTCACAGCATGCAACTGCAAGCCTCCCTGTTCACGATAGTACGAGGGGGCACCACGTGACGGCAAGTGGTTGACTACAATGGTGACATGCTCGCCAGCCATAGTTCCGCTGACAGCAAGGAAGCCACGGGTAGCACGTGCTGAGTCTTGGGGCAATAAATATATATAAGGTATAAGCTTCACATTGCGCACCTGGAAAATGGCGGGATTATAAAGCAAAGCACAATCAATACCACGATGGTCTGGACCCTCAATATGCACATACTTCATGTTGCGCTCCTTTAGTTCAGGCTGGTTACAGAGATCATCGAGACAATGAGAATTCTCTACCTCTGCCACACCAATGGCCGCACAACCTCCAGGTACTACATCTGTACCCATATCAGCCAATGCCTGCGACATGTGGCGAAGTTTGCTGAGATATTTTTCCGTATTCCATGGCGTTTTGCTCGAAGGCAGATACTCATAGTCATTATGTCCGACATCATGGCAGGTGTCGAAAAGATTTTCAAGATTGTAAAAACCAATGGCATGTACTGCCGTCTTCTTATTTTGTGCACCAACAGTATTAATTCCTGCCAACAGCAGGAACACCAAGGCCACCCATGACTTTCTCATTGTGATTGCAAGTTTAAAATTATGGTGCGAAGTTATATAAAAAGAACGAGATTAGCGAGAGATTTTTTCTCTTTCGGTATATTTTAACACAAAAAATGGATAAAATTTGGTTGATTGGCAAAAAGTTCGTACCTTTGCAACCTCAAAGCGAGAATTTGTATTTACAACATTAAATAAGTAACAATTAAAATGAAAAAAGGTCTTCATCCAGAAAACTATCGCCCCGTCGTGTTCAAGGACATGTCCAACGGCGATATGTTCCTTTCGCGTTCTACCGCAAAGACTAACGACACAGTAGAATTCGAAGGCGAAACTTACCCAGTGGTTAAAATCGAAATCTCGAGCACCTCTCACCCCTTCTATACCGGTAAGAGCAAGCTTGTGGATACTGCAGGACGCGTAGATAAGTTCATGAGCCGCTACGGTAAGGCTGCAAAGAAATAATTTCCACAGAAAAACGAATTAAAGGCGCGCCCACAGTAGTTGCATATGCTGATGGTCACGCCTTTTTTTGTTTCTAACAATAAACATAACTAAACTGTATCCTATGAAAAAGTTTTTCGTTCCTTTGGTACTCGGCCTGCTGAGTATGGGTATTTTCATTTCATGTGGCGATGACGATGATTCCAGTAACGGTCCCGTCATTCCAGCCAATGTCAACAACAACCGTAATACCAGCGGACCTGCCGAGGCACAGACTCGACTGGAGTTTCCTAAATTGAACAGCAACGGTAACAGTTCTGTTATTGTTCATAACAGCGAGCTCAACTACAAGACAGGTGAGACCGGCGTCAACTACTGCACAGAATGGGATAACGGCATCCGTGCACAGCGCTGGAGTTGCTATCAGCTCTATGCCAGCATCAACTACAACCAGAACGAGAACGTGAAACGTTACGACACAGGCGTTTCCACACCAGAGATTCCTTCTCCTACAGGTCAGTATCCCAACGACCCCGACTGCACAATATTCCAGTTCAGCAAAGACCCATATAAATATAATGGTTTCGACCATGGACACATCTGTCCTTCAGCTGATCGCCAGCGTTCCACCAAATGCAACTACCAGACTTTCTATCTGACCAACATGCAACCACAATACAACAAGTTCAATGCCGGCTTGTGGGAAAAGATGGAGCAGATAGTACGCACCTGGGCTGACTGGAGCGACACACTCTATGTCTGCAAGGGAGGAACCATCGACAAGAGCGAAGACATTCTGAAGTATATCGGAAAGGATGACTACAAGATTCCTGTACCTAAATATTTCTTCATGGCTGTACTCAGCAAGACTGCAACAGGCTACAAAGCTATTGCCCTCTTTGCAGAAAACCTTGACGAAGACAAGAGCAAGGATAAAATTAAGAATTATATCATGAGTGTACGCGAACTGGAGAATCGTACAGGTATCGATTTCTTCTGCAACCTCCCCGACCAGATAGAGGAAGCTGTTGAGAATGGAGATATCCAAGAACAAGCCAAGAGATGGGGATTATAACCATCGCTTTTGTTACACACAACAAACAGACAACCCACTAACAACCATTACGGTTGACATCGTATCGGCAGGATTCCATTTATGGTTTCCTGCCTTTTTTTTATCCACTCACCTACGCTATTAAGTCCCATCTCAGTCAACAAAGTTACTTTGGGCAAATGTCTGTCCGCGTAGGATATGATGGTTTATCCTTGGGATGCTGTTAAGCAGCGCAGTAATGTTTCTGATTTGAGCGACTCAGAGTTGCTTGCCCGCTATCGTGCTGCGAAGAAGCGTGTTGGTCTATACCCATCCGTACCACCAAGGTAAACTTCCTCCATTCGTTTTTTTTGCTTCTCCATAGATATTCATTTCATGGCACATAATGATTAGAACACGCTTCCACCATCATCAAACAGGCAAAGAGCATTCTGCATTTCTCCACAATAACACCCATTCCACTAAAAAACGCTAAATAGTTTGGTTGTCACGCAGAACATTCGTAACTTTGCGAGTAGTTAACCAAAACTCTTTTCAAACAAGATTAAACAATTAATAAAATAAAGATGAAAACGATTTATGATTTCTCTGTCAAAGACAGAAAAGGAAAAGATGTATCACTAAAAGAGTATGCCAACGAAGTATTACTCATCGTCAATACCGCTACCAAATGTGGATTTACACCACAGTATGAAGAATTGGAAAAACTCTACGAGAAATACCATAGCCAGGGATTTGAAATCCTCGACTTCCCCTGCAATCAGTTCGGACAACAGGCTCCTGGTACCGATGAATCCATTCATGAATTCTGCAAACTCACCTATGGAACAGAATTTCCGCGCTTTAAGAAAATCAAGGTCAACGGAAACGATGCAGAACCACTCTACCAGTTTCTAAAAGAACAGAAGGGATTTGCCGGTTGGGATATGTCACATCCTATAGCACATGTGCTCGACGATATGCTGAGCAAAGAAGACCCAGACTATCGCGAAAAAGCAGATATCAAATGGAACTTCACCAAATTTCTGATTAACAAGAAGGGACAGGTAATAGCCCGTTTCGAACCAACAGAAAAGATAGAACATATCGCCCAACAGATTGAAACATTGCTGTAAGCGATACCTATTATTAAATATAGCATTCCAACAATAACAAACGAATTGCAAGTAATGGAACATACCAAATGTCTGATCATCGGTAGCGGACCTGCCGGATATACTGCTGCCATCTATGCCTCGCGTGCAAATCTTGCGCCCATAGAATACTGCGGATTGCAACCCGGCGGACAACTCACTCAAACTACTGAGGTAGAAAACTTCCCAGGATACCCACAAGGCGTGGATGGCAACCAGATGATGATGGATCTAAGAGAACAGGCAGAACGCTTCGGTACAGAACTTCGCGACGGGTCCATCACCAAGGTTGATTTCTCTAAAACTCCCTATCGCTTGTGGGATGAAGAAGGACACGAGATAGAAGCCGACACCGTGATTATTGCCACTGGTGCCTCAGCCAAATACTTAGGTCTTGACGACGAACGTAAATACAATGGACAAGGAGTATCTGCATGTGCCACCTGCGATGGATTCTTCTATCGAAAGAAGACCGTTGCCGTGGTAGGAGGCGGTGATACAGCATGCGAAGATGCACTCTATCTGAGCCAGTTGGCCAAAAAAGTATATCTCATCGTACGCAAACCATATCTCCGTGCTTCAAAAGTGATGCAAGAACGAGTGATGAATACCAGCAATATCGAGATCCTGTTTGAGCACAACACCCTTGGACTTTTCGGGGAAAATGGTGTAGAAGGCGCACACCTCGTCAAGCGCAAGGGAGAAAATGATGAACAAACAGTTGATATTGCCATAGACGGTTTCTTCCTCGCCATTGGCCACAAGCCTAACACAGAAATCTTCGCCCCATGGCTTGATACAGACGAAGTGGGCTATCTGAAGAAAACCGATGGTACTCCACGTACCAAGCTCCCAGGAATCTTCGTTGCCGGTGACTGTGCAGACCCCACCTACCGACAGGCTATAACAGCCGCAGGAACCGGTTGTCAAGCAGCCATAGAGGCCGAACGCTACCTGTTAGCCAAAGAAGGTTAAGCCCAGAGCCAGCATTTAACAAATAAATGGTACGAATAAGAAAAGGCTCGCTTCACAGCGAGCCTTTTCACGTTTAAAACTAAATTAATCAACCATAAACCTTAACCATTAAAAATCATATTGGGTTTTGCATTAGAAACCTCTTGTTCCTATATGATGCAAAATTAACTCACAACTAGTTTTGTTTTCTGATGCAAATGTATTACAATTATTTCATACTCGCGTTCATATTTTATTATTTATAGTTTAAAATGCGTGATTTTAACGTTTAATACACCAAATTTATCGCAAATCAAACTAAAATACGCATTTTTGACGATTTTTATGGTAAAATATGAATGTATTTCAAACTTATTTTCGTATCTTCGCAACCGAAAATACAGTTATAGATATGACAAACTTGACCATCATTCTGTTGATTATAGTCACAGGATTGTTGATAGGAGGCCATTTTTGGTTATCAAGAAGGCTTTCTACCCATCTAAGAAGCAAAAACAAGATGCTGTTGGAGTGTACCATCTCCAACCTAACCAATAATCTGTCAACCCCAATGACCATTATCAGTAGCACTATCGAACAGCTACGAGGCAATCATCCTGAACTGCAAGACGAGTTAAACATGATCGACCTTAACATCCAACGATCATTGCGTCTTCTGCAACAAATGGACGAGGCCACACTAATCTATACGGGTAAGATGAATCTACATGTACAGCAATGCGACGTGATGCGATCCATCAGAGATACCGCACTATGCATAGCGCCGTTAATGAACAAGAAAGGCCTCAACCTTGACATCAGTTGTAAACCAGACACGATGGTTGGTTGGGCAGATACTGACAAAATAGATAAAATCATCTTTAATCTGTTGCAGAACACCACAAAATATACAGGTACCGACGGTACCGTAACTTTAGATGTGAGTACAAATTCTGACTACGACCACCTATATATACGCATTAGCGACAATGGCGTAAGCATCATCCCCGAAGAAGTAGAGAAAATATTCAATGCTCCATCTATCTCCAGTTTTCAGGAATCCATGATTACCGGAACCTACCCCAACCTATCACTCGTCAACGACATGGTGAGACTACATGGTGGCAACATCCACTACAACACTCTTCAAGGTCAGGGAACTACCGTCACCATCGAGTTGCCCATAGGAAAAGAGGCCTTCACCGACGCACAAACCAATCATCAACAACAGTCATCTGAGAGTTTTATCCGCACCTATGCCAACAATCTGCTGCCTTTGCTGACCCCGATAAATAAATCTGAGAAATCAGCAGATGGCAGCAAAAGCATCAACATCATCCTTGCAGACGATAATCCTGAGATGCTTAATCTGATGGCACATGCCTTAAGTCCATACTACAACATACTCACAGCGAGCAATGGTGCCGATGCGCTCCGACTGGTAAAAGAAGGAAATATCCAACTTGTAGTGGCAGAAACCAATCTGCCTAAAATTGATGGTATTAGTCTGACAACTGTTATTCGCCAAAATTATTCCAAGAATCAATTGCCAATTATTACGCTGACGGGCAATGCCGACACCAATGACAGCGAACTATCCCTGCAAGAAGGCGCAGACATCTGTTTGCAGAAACCATTCCGCATGACCGATCTGCTGCTTCATATCAATAACACGCTATTAAGCCGTCAATACCAGCAAAAGATAAATATTGATGCCACCCATCAAGACGAACATATTGAGGAAATCACTTCGTCATACAGCCCAATAGACAATGAGTTTGTAAACCGTGTCACCGAACTTGTCAAAGCCAACTTATCCGATTCTGACTACGATCGCGACAGGCTTGCTTCTGACATTGGAGCCAGCAGTTCCACCTTATATAATAAGTTGCGAGCAGCCACAGGAAAGAATGTTTCGACCTTTATCCGTGACATGCGCATCAAGACAGCCTGCAAGATAGCGCAGTCAGACCCAGACTTGCGTGTCAGCGATATTGCCTATCAAGTGGGATTCAAAGATCCAAAATACTTCGCCACCACCTTTAAGCGGGTAATGGGCATGCAACCATCGGAGTATTTTGAGAAACTAAGAAATCAATAATGCAAACTCTCAAGTGAGAACCGGTCATCATATATAATTTCGGTTTATTCAGACCGAAGGATGATTCAATATTTGTATTGCATCATCGATTCACTTACTCGTCGGCCGAAGAGCCAGCAGACCGACAAAGGTAAACAAACCATTAAGCATCAGCAATTCGTAACCGAATCGATAGCCCGTATAATATCCCACAATAGCGTCAAGTCCCCAACAGAACAAAGGAGAAGCCAAGCATACATAGGGAACCCATCGGTCATTGGTCTGCCTATGGGTCAACAGCCCGAACGCAAAGAGTCCAAGCAACGGCCCGTAGGTATAACCACAGAGCACATAGATGGCATCAATGACGCTGGTGGAATTCACCAAACGGAAAAGCAAAACAAAGACCACAAAAACCACAGCAATAATCAAATGTGATCTTTTGCGTAGGTTTTCATCGTTTGGTTTCCCACAGATATCAACACAAAAACTTGTTGTCATAGCTGTCAAAGCCGAATCGGCACTTGAAAATGAGGCAGCCAAGATACCTAAAATAAAGAGCACAACCACCGCAGGTCCCAACAGCCCAGATGCTGCAAAAGTTGGTAACAGTTGGTCACCCATCTCTGGAATTGCAATACCACGTTGATGAGCAAGCATAACGAGCAAAGCACCAAGCGAGAGGAACAACAGGTTGGCAGGTAGAAAAGCCACACCATACGTCGTCATATCTTTCTGTGCATCACGCAATGAACTACAAGTAAGATTTTTCTGCATCATATCCTGATCAAGTCCCGTCATGACAATGACGATGAACACACCACTGAAGAATTGTTTCCAGAAATTCTGCTTCGACATCCAGTCATCAAACACAAAGATGCGCGACATTTCGCTATCTGCTATGGCCGATACAGCATCACCAACCCCCATTCCCAATTGTTTGGTGACCATAATAAGCATCAGTATCAACGCTCCAAAGAGACAGGCAGTCTGCAACGAATCAGTCCATACCAGTGTGCGTATGCCACCTTTTCTGGTGTAGAGCCATATCAGAGCCACCATTACTAACGCCGTAAATGTAAAAAGCCATCCCTCACCTATCTGTCGCATTCCATCAGGCATCTGCATCATGATACATTGCTGCAAAATCCAGCACACCACATAAAAACGCACCGCCGCCCCTGTCATTTTCGACAAGAGGAAAAACGATGCCCCCGTGCGATAAGCCCTTCGTCCAATACGTTGCCCTAAAAACGAATAAATGGTGGTCAGGTTCAACCTATAATATAAAGGTAGGAGAACAAAAGCTACGATAACATAGCCCAAGATAAACCCCATACATGTTTGCAAATAGGTCATATCAATACGAGTCACCATACCCGGCACGCTTACAAAGGTCACACCAGATATCGATGCACCTATCATGCCAAAAGCCACCATATACCATGGCGACTGTCTGTTGCCACGGTAGAACGTATCATTGTCTGCATGTCTTCCCGTCCATCTGCTGATGGCAAACAGCAAGCAAAAATAGCCCAAAACTATCGCTAATATCATCATATCGCACACAAAGGTAGCAATTTTTTAGTTTTTATCCTCTTTTTCTCATTATTTTTCATTACTTTTGTCGTACAAAACACTAAACCATAAGACAATGACAAGACAAAAGAAGTATCTCCTACCGGAGAATGAGATTCCAACACAGTGGTATAACATCATGGCAGACATGCCCAACAAGCCACTGCCTCCCATCCATCCCCAGACCCACAAGCCCTTAACATGGCAGGATTTGGCACATATCTTCCCCGAAGAGTGTAGTAAACAGGAACTGGACATGGAGCATGAGTGGATAGACATTCCCGAGGAAGTACTCGACAAATACCGTTTTTACCGTTCTACCCCATTGGTACGCGCCTATGAGTTGGAAAAAGCCCTCGGCACTCCTGCCCATATCTATTTCAAGAACGAAAGTGTCAACCCATTGGGTTCTCATAAAATCAATTCTGCCCTTCCCCAGTGCTATTATGCCAAACAAGAAGGCACAACCAATGTGACCACCGAGACTGGTGCCGGCCAGTGGGGTATGGCTCTGAGCTATGCTGCCAAGATATTCGGTCTCGAATGTGCGGTTTATCAGGTGAAGATTACCATGCAGCAGAAGCCCTATCGCTCATCTGTTATGCGTACTTTCGGTGCTGCCGTTACCGGTTCTCCATCCATGTCAACACGTGCGGGTAAGGATATCATCACCAAAGATCCGTTGCATCCCGGTTCACTTGGTACAGCCATTTCCGAAGCAGTAGAGTTGGCTACTACCACTCCCCATTGTAAATATGTATTAGGTTCTGTACTCAACCACGTTGGTCTGCACCAGACTATCATCGGTCTGGAGGCTGAAAAGCAGATGCAGATGGCTGGTGAATATCCCGATACTGTTATTGCTTGCTTTGGCGGCGGTAGCAACTTCGGAGGTATCGCATTCCCCTTCATGCGCCATAACATCAGCGGAGAACGTCATACCGAGTTTATCGCAGCCGAACCCAATAGTTGTCCTAAGCTGACTCGCGGTAAGTTCCAGTATGACTTCGGCGACGAAGCTGGTTACACACCATTATTACCCATGTTTACGCTCGGCCATCAGTTCAAGCCCAGCAATATCCATGCAGGCGGTCTCCGCTACCATGGTGCCGGCATGATTGTATCACAGCTCATCAAGGACAAGATGATGCATGGTGTGGATATTCCCCAATTGGAATCGTTCGAAGCCGGAATGCTCTTCGCCCGCACCGAGGGCATCATCCCAGCCCCTGAGAGTTGCCATGCCATTGCAGCCACTATTCGCGAAGCCAAGAAGTGCAAGGAAACCGGTGAACAGAAAGTCATCCTGTTCTGTCTCTCTGGCCACGGTCTCATCGACATGCCGAGCTATGAGCAGTTTATCAGCGGCGATCTGCAGAACTACACCGTTTCTGACGAAGAAATCGAAAGAAACGTCAGCGAGCTGGAGCCCATCATCAAGGAATAACAATCAGCCCCTCCATTCCTCCATGCCAAGTATGGAAGAATGGAGATACATTTCGGAGAGCATCGCCCAAGAAAATCCATGCGGACTCTCCAACATAGCTAATAACAAATAAGCCGGTTCGATGAGGAACCGGCTTCTTTGTATATACAATATAGGTATTATCCCATACCAATCAGTTTTTTCAGTTCACCCTCTTTATAGAGGATATAGGCTGTTGTTCCGATAAACACAAGAAAGAGGAACATCAGTACCATTTTGGAACGAACAGGACCAGCCTTCTTCACAGGAACCGTAGCACTCTGCAGGGTTGTAAATGCAGGAGTATCCTCTTGCACTTTGGCCTCAGCCATCTGCATCTGTTGAGCCAGCGTGTTATAGGCATTAAACTGCAGTTGCATCTCGTTTTCAAGATCAGTCTGTTTGCTACGTACACTCTCAAGAATCAAATCCTGGTTGGCATCCGAGAACGAAGCATAGTTCTGTCGTGCGCGAGTGTAGCGTTCCTTAGCCTCTTTATAGAGTTTTTGTGTATAAGCCAAATCATGACGCGCTTTCTTGGTACGATACTCTGTGATAAAGTCTTGCAGACGCACTTTCACCGAATCAGCCATGGTGGCAGCAATAAGCGGATCCTGGTCAGTTACATCGATAGTGATGACCATTGTTTTCTTATCCACATCACACACAACCTTCTTATCTATCACCTGCGCAATCTCAGTCTGTGTCTTGGTCAGGCGGAACGGATCCACCTTAAGATTCTTCTCTTTATCTTTACTGCCGAAGATACTCATCAGCCCCTTGACAGCTCCCGACCACCATGGTGTTTTCTGTTCGTTGAGCAGATAGTCGTAGTAGGTCATCACCTTCTTATCTTCTTCACGCTTCACCTTTACAGGAAAGAGGCTGGTTTTGAAATCAACCGAGTTCATCAAGTCAGGATAGAGCGTAGGAAAGAGTGCCTCTGTACCTGCATTAGCACCACCTCCGAGATTGACGCCAAACTGACTTGCCAGAGCGCTAATCGAACTGGTACTACTCTTCGACGACAGTTCTGGTGACAGTTTCACCTGTACATTATAATAGTTGGGCAGTCCCAAGGCATAGATACAAGCCAGAACGAAAGCCACAGGCAGCACAACGACATAGAGATGTTTGCGACGCTTGACAGCAGCCCACAAGGCAGCATAGTCGATGGAGCTTTCTTCCTCCACCTGATTCATCTTGTTATTCTCATCCATAGTCATACTTTTCATTATTTAGTGATAGAGATAAGAGAGGCAACCACAGCTGCCAAACTTGCTAAGCTGGTTCCTGCAGAAAGCATTTGTGCGAAGTTCAATCCTTCACGCTTACGTTTGCTTGGCACTACGATTTCACAGCCTGGCTCTATTTTTGCGCCATGTCCAACCTGTGCCACAGTTCCGTTGGTATAAACAACAAAGGTCTTACTTTTCTTGGCACGCAGTCCGAAGCCACCTGCCTTGTTAACATACCACTTATAACCTTTGTCACCCACAAATGAAACAGTATTGGGGAACATCACGTCACCCGACACTTTGACCGTAGCATTATACTCTGGTACTGTGATCACGTCGCCTTCACGCAGAATGATGTCGTATTCACCACCTTTATCAGCCATGGCCTTATCGAGTTCAATACCCACTACGTAGGTATTCTCCAAATCCAAGTTTTCCATAGCAACTGAGTCGCGCTCACTCAGATTTCTTTTGAGTGCAGTCAGCACATCTTTAGTGCGCTCCTTTTCCTCTTGCGTTTTCACACGTACCAATCGTGCACCACGCATATAGGCATTCTCGGTCACACCTCCAGCCATGGCCAGGACATCACTCAGTCGCATGTTTTTCATGTTCATCGTCTGCACGCCAGGGAAGTTCACCTCGCCCTTGATAGTAACGTTCTGTGGTGTCACATAACCAGGACTACGGCGCACGTGTACCACATCATAGGGTTGCAATATAAATCCCTTGTTACCATCGACCACGAATCCGTCTTTCAGGGCAAACGAGAATGTCTGTGCAATCTCTCGTGTGGTTGTGGTGGCCTTGGGGTCACGAATACGACGCGACACATCAACCTTTGCAGTACTTGCAGCGTCTGTCAGACCACCTGCTTGCATGATGAGGTCCTCTACCGAGGTATTGTCGGCATATTCGTAAGTTCCTGGTGACATCACCTCACCAGTAATCGTATAAGTACGCTCTGAACGCAGTTCTGCCTGTGTTGGAATAAAGAGCACGTCTTCATTCTTCAATGGAATATCGGGCACGGTACCAGCCAGGATACCTTGTACATCAACCGAGACCACTTCAAGACTGCGGTCAGCCTTCATGCGATGCAATACAGCGTGAGCAGTAAAGGCATCTTCGGTAACGCCTTCTGCACGCTCTATCAGTCCTCTCACAGAAGTAACCTCACCACCCAACCGATACTGTCCGGGGCGGAATATGGCACCTTTCACCTCAACCATATTCTCATAGCGGTTGAGCATACCATCTACGGTTACAGCATCGCCATCATCAACTTTGAATGATGACATATCAAACTCATCGACATTAAATACCGAATAGCGTTCGCCGGTCTGACGCACCAGTCTGACAGCCTTCTTATAGGCATCTCCTGTAAATCCTCCAGCATATTTCAACAAAGTTGCCACGCTCTCGTTCTTACGCATTTCGTAGAACATCGGGCGCTTCACATTACCCGTGACACCAACCAAACAATCGTAAGGTCCTACCTGTACCACATCACCGTCCTGCAGACGAACATTACCCGCCAATCTGCCGTTGAGAATATATTCATAGATATCCACCACGGTAATCAGTTTTCCATTACGATAGACCTTCACATTACGTAGTGTACCGATATCGTTGATACCGCCAGCTCTGTAGAGAGCATGGAAAACAGTAGAGAACGCGCTGAGGGTATAGGTACCCGGTGTCCTCACCTCACCCATCACATTGATCATGATGGTGCGTGTTTGTCCCACGGAGAGTTTCACCTTACTGCTGGCATAACGTGATCCGAGTGTAGAACGAATTTTTCCGTTGGCAGCAGCCACCGTCATTCCGCTCACATAAATCGGTCCGTATCCAGGAACCGTCACCGTTCCCTCTGGCGATATGGTCAATTGGTGTGTATTCTGCGAAGCGCCATAAACATCGATGACCACTTGGTCACCAGGACCGAGCACATAGGTCTGCGGTGTGGCGATATTCATATTGGGTTCGAATGAAAGGGCGCGTTGGTTGAAGATGTCACGTCCAAACACTTTCTTGCCATTTGTACTGGCAGAATGTCCTTGGGTAGCCATCACTTCCTGCTCTGCCAACTGATGGTCTTCATTGGCATCGTTAGCATTCTCAGTATCGGTATTAACCTTGCCATTCTCCAGTTCCTGGTGTTGCGATGCACTATTCCGCATGCGGTTGCTTGCATCACCGACAGCAGCATCAGCCGCAGCACTCATATTGTGGCTTCTGATCTGTTTATCATACTGGTTGCGCACACGTCTGATCTGATCGATCTTCACTCCACGTTGCATCAACTTGGTGACAATCTGCGACTGTGACGTTCCGGCTTTCGCCTCCCTTGCCACAAACTGCATCACTTGCGTGTCGGTCATTCCGCTCTGTGCGGCAACCGTCAACGAAGACAGCATCATGAGCGCAACCACCATATTGCGCTTCAAGCCTGCCATTGTTTTCATGCTCGTTACTTGAAAATTCATATTTATCTGATTACTTTTTATTCCTCTTGTTTGAGTCAGCGCAACTATGCTTTTTCCTAAAGGAAAAGCAAAATGCGATGCAAAATTAGCAAAAAAGACTTAAACTACAAAGCGAAACGCACTTTATTTTCATTTACATTGCAGGTTACTTCTCCAGTTGCCTTTTTTTTATTACTTTTGCATTGTTTTCGGCTTCACGAAGCCTACAATTCCTTAAAGTAATGACAACACTGAAGATAGAAGACCTCATCGAACTCCTTTCCGTTGCTCCACAAGTGGGGGCTACGGCAAAAAGTCTGTCTGACAAGAAAATCAAAACCTTGTTTTTAGAAGGACTGACTGGCTCTGCCGCACCAGTACTGTTTGCCACTATGGCGCAGAAGAATCTGTTGCCCAATGCGCTATTTATACTCAACGACGAGGAAGAGGCAGGCTATTTCTATCACGACTTGACACAGATGTTGGGCAACGAACAGGTATTGTTTTTCCCTTCCTCTTATCGCCGTGCCATCAAATACGCACAGCGAGACGCTGCCAACGAGATTCTCCGCACCGAGGTATTGAGCCGTTGCATGATGAAAGACGGGCATTACCTCATCGTCAGCTATCCTGAGGCATTGGCAGAACTGGTCATTTCACGTCGTCAGATGGACGAGCGAACCTTATCCTTAGAGCAGGGACAGAATATTGACACTTCCATCATCGTAGCACAACTGCGTGAGTTTGGGTTTCATGAGGTAGATTATGTCTATGAGCCAGGCCAGTTTGCCCTACGCGGTTCTATCCTCGATGTCTATAGCTTCAGTTGCGAATATCCATTCCGCATCGACTTTTTCGGTGACGACATCGACTCTATCCGCACTTTCGATGTGACCGATCAGTTGTCGCGCGACCGTCGTGACCGCATACAGATTGTTCCCGAACTATCTGTTACATCAGAGGAACGCGTACCTTTCTTTTCGTTTCTGTCAAAAGAGACTTTGCTCGTGACAAAAGATTTACTCTTTGTTCACGATTCCATCGACCGCACATACCGTGAAGGTTTCTCGTCTCAAGCTCTTACCGAGCGCATGGAAGGACAGACCGAAATGGAGCAACAAGAGACGATGCAGCAGATGAGAAAGGAGACTCAGCTCATCAGCGGCTCTCAATTCACCGAAGCCATCAGCGGTTTGCGTCGCATAGAAATCGGTGCACATGCCACAGGTGTGCCTCAGGCGACCCTGCGTTTCAACACCCTCCAGCAACCGCTGTTTCATAAGAATTTCGATCTGCTGCGCCAAAGTTTCACCGATTATCTGTCAAAAGGTTATCGCATCTATGTTCTGGCAGACAGCGTGAAGCAGTTGCAACGACTGAAAGACATTTTTTCTGCCGATGAGGAAAAACAGACCCTACACTTCACCCCTGTAGAAAAAACCATCCACGAGGGATTTATCGACCACGACCTGCAACTCTGCATCTTCACCGACCACCAGATATTCGACCGTTTCCATAAATACAGTCTGCGTTCCGACAAGGCCCGCAGCGGCAAAGTCTCGCTCACGTTGAAAGAGATTCAACAGTTTGAAGTAGGCGATTTCGTGGTCCATGTAGATCATGGCATCGGCAAATTCGGTGGTTTGGTACGCATGCCACAAGGCAACGGCTACCAAGAGATGATTAAGATAATCTACAACGGCGGCGGGGCTATCTATGTCTCCATCCACTCACTCTATAAGGTCAGCAAATACAAAGCACAGGACAACGGTGAACCGCCACGCCTCTCGCAATTAGGCACAGGACAGTGGGAACGACTGAAAGAGCGCACCAAAAATAAGTTGAAGGATATTGCCCGCGACCTCATCCGCCTCTATGCCCGCCGACGACGCGAGCAGGGATTTGCCTTCAGCGCCGACTGTTTCATGCAACACGAACTCGAAGCGTCGTTTCTCTATGAAGATACGCCCGACCAGTTGAAAGCCACCAACGACATCAAGGCCGATATGGAAAAAGCACGTCCTATGGACCGTTTGGTATGTGGCGACGTGGGATTCGGTAAGACCGAGGTGGCGGTGCGTGCTGCATTCAAGGCTGCCTGCGACTCCAAGCAGGTGGCTGTACTCGTGCCTACCACCGTACTGGCTTACCAACATTTCCAGACCTTCCAAGGCCGTCTGAAGGATCTGCCCGTCCGTGTGGATTATCTGTCGCGTGCCCGTTCCGCCAAACAGACCAAGGCAATACTGAAAGATTTGGAGGAAGGCAAGATAGACATTATCATCGGCACCCACAAACTCATCGGCAAGACGGTGAAGTTTCATGACCTTGGACTCCTTATTATTGATGAAGAACAGAAATTCGGAGTATCCACCAAGGAGAAATTGCGCCAGTTGAAAACCAATATCGACACGTTGACCATGACAGCAACACCCATTCCGCGCACACTGCAGTTCTCCCTTTTGGGTGCCCGCGACCTGAGCATCATCCAGACCCCGCCGCCCAATCGCTATCCCATCCATACCGAGATACATACCTTCGGACCGGAAATCATTGCCGATGCCATCAATTTCGAGATGTCGCGCAACGGCCAGGTGTATTTTGTCAATCCGCGCATCAACGACCTACAGCGAATTGCCGACCTCATCCACACCTATATTCCTGATGCACGTGTGGTGATTGGTCACGGCAGGATGAAGCCCGACGAACTGGAACAAGCCATCTTCGATTTTGCCAACTACGACTACGACGTGCTCCTCTCAACCACTATTGTTGAAAACGGCATCGATATTCCCAATGCCAACACCATCATCGTCAATGGCGCCAACCACTTCGGCTTGTCAGACCTCCATCAGATGCGAGGCCGTGTAGGACGCGGCAATCGCAAGGCGTTCTGCTATCTGCTTGCCCCTCCCCTTGCCGACCTTCCACAGGAGAGTCGCCGCCGATTAGAGGCATTGGAGAATTTCAGCGACCTTGGCAGCGGCATACAGATTGCCATGCAAGACCTTGACATCCGAGGTGCTGGCAACCTGCTGGGCGCCGAACAAAGCGGATTCATTGCCGACCTGGGTTATGAGACCTATCAGAAGATTCTGACCCAAGCCATGACAGAACTGAAAAACGAAGAGCCCACCTTTGCCGAAATCGCAGAAGCAGAAACCTCTACTCCCATCAATAACGACGGACCGTACGTTTCCGACTGCACCCTGGAGAGCGACCTGGAACTCTATTTCCCCGACCAGTATGTGCCCTCCGACAGCGAGCGCATGCTGCTCTATCGTGAGCTGGACAATCTCCAGACCGACGAGCAACTCGAAGCCTACCGTCGTCGAATGGAAGATCGCTTTGGTCCTGTGCCGCCTGCTGCTCTGGAACTGATGCATGTGGTGACTTTGCGTCGTTACGCCTGCCTGTTGGGTTGCGAGAAAATCATTCTCAAACAAGGCCGTATGTCTATGTATCTCGTCTCCAAAGCCGACAGTCCCTACTATCAAAGCGAAGCGTTCGGGCGTGTTATAGACTTTGCGGTGGGCAATCCACGTCGCTGCCAACTGCGCGATGTCAACGGCAAGCGTTCATTGCTGATATCCAATGTTCCCTCTGTAGCAGAAGCGATTCAGCTACTTAGGCCTCTGACTCAACAGTAGCCGCCTGTTTTACTCCAATCGGGCATTGGCATTTACTCCCTCCTTCGTAAGGCATAGCACGCTGTCGTACGCAGCGTTGCAACTTTCGGACTATACAATTGCTTCCCTATGCGTTCGGGTTATCATCGGGATAGGTTCGGGTTTTGTTGTTTCATGATGTGATATTTTCTTGCTCTCAACATTCCCACATCGTGGTATTCTCCTGTTCTGTTCCTTGTTTCTCCCAACTTTGTCCCATCATTGTCCGCTAAATATTGGGACTTAGTGTGGAGTCACTTGTGACTTACTGAGGAGTTGACCATGTCTGTGTGCGGACGGAATGTTTTGTGCGAAAGTGATTCTCTCTTGAACCACGGTGCAAAGATACAACATTCGGTTTTGTCCATCATACGTTTCTATACGTTTCCTGCGATTCGAGCCATTTTTATTATGATGCGACAAAAGTACTACCCTCAACAAGCTAAGACGGGCTGAAAGCCCAATGACTTCCTTAGCCCAGGGTAACACCCTGCGGACACGGTTACAAACAAAACAGTACGTCCTGAAAGGACAAAAGTAAAACCATCATACAAAGATTCCATAAGAAAGTTGGTCGTTAACTTCCACTCTACATGCCATTAGTCTGATGTTCATCCCCAGTTTTATGTGAAAAACACCCTTCAATTTGCTTGTTTACCTTCCAAATGCAGTCGCGATATCACTATTTCGCATCATTTCCTCGTTCGCCAAGGAAAGGGAAATTCATCGAAACAAGGGAGTCGAGCTCGATTTCTGAGGATTTCATGAATAAAATAGCCCCAAAATGGTGGTTTTTACCAGGATTTTGCAGATTTGGAATGCTGATTTTGCTGGTGCAACACGGAAAATTGTTTGTACTATATTCTCGTAAGTAGCTGATAAGCAGTCTTTTAAGATAACGTTTCCACGTTCCTGTTCCAGATGTTCCAATTGTTCCAATTAATTTTGTGGATGTGCTATTTTTCCTTATTATATACTTAACTAATTTATAATTAATAAGATATATATAAAAAAAGAAAATATGCATGTGAAGCCTCCCTTAAAAAAACTGGAACAACTGGAACATTTGGAACAAAACGAAGAGTAGGACCATGCTTACTCTTTTATCTCACAACTTCCTCTCCAAAGCCATTCATACACGATACACATGGGAGCATCCCAAGATGCTGACAGCCCTATCGGTTTATTTTTCAGAACCGTTAGTTTCACCAACCACACCTTGCCAGCTGACCAACATACCGTTGTCACTTGCACCTTCG
>SAMEA104315426__coassemble_380_pt1 | contig 30004 bp, 27 predicted proteins | sample SAMEA104315426__metabat2_low_PE_024 | metagenome-assembled genome bin SAMEA104315426 (sample SAMEA104315426) | gut metagenome | biome: Monkey gut; feature: monkey-associated habitat; material: faeces | place: China | collected 2013 | reverse complement strand
TCCGCTCGGAAAAACTCAAATAAGTTTGGTTTTTCCCTCGCTTATTCGTACCTTTAATCCTTCGGATTTTAGGTACTTCCGCTCGGAAAAACTCAAATAAGTTTGGTTTTTCCCTCGCTTATTCGTACCTTTGCACGCGGAAAGAATTCCATATTAAAAATATAAGAAAAATGAAAGCATTTGTATTTCCCGGTCAGGGAGCTCAATTCGTAGGAATGGGCAAAGACCTCTACGACAACAATCCTAAAGCAAAAGAACTTTTTGAAAAAGCCAACGAGATTCTTGGCTATCGTATAACCGACATTATGTTTGAAGGTACTGACGAAGACCTCAAACAGACCAAGGTAACGCAACCCGCCGTTTTCCTTCACTCTGTTATTTCTGCCATCTGCATGGGAGACGCATTCCAACCAACTATGGTTGCAGGACACTCTCTTGGCGAATTCTCGGCACTTGTTGCTGCTGGAGCATTGAGCTTTGAAGATGGTCTGAAACTGGTTTATGCTCGTGCCATGGCTATGCAGAAAGCTTGTGAGGCTCAGCCCTCTACCATGGCAGCCATCATCGGTTTGCCCGACGATAAGATTGAAGCCATTTGCAAAGAAGTAAGCAAGATGGGTAAGGGTGTTGTGGTTCCTGCCAACTATAACAACCCCGGACAGCTGGTAATCTCTGGTAATATCGAAGCCATCAACGAGGCTTGCGAACAGCTGAAAGCCGCCGGCGCTAAGCGTGCTCTGCCTTTGAAGGTGGGTGGCGCATTCCACTCTCCATTGATGCAGCCTGCTAAGGACGAACTTCAGGCCGCTATCGAGAAAACTGAGTTTGCCGCTCCCAAATGTCCCATTTATCAGAATGTAGATGCCAAGCCACATACCGATCCTGCTGAAATCAAGCAAAACCTGATTGCTCAGCTGACAAGTTCGGTTCGTTGGACACAGATTGTGCAGAACATGATTGCCGATGGCGCAGACGATTTTACAGAGTGCGGTCCAGGTAAAGCCCTTCAGGGTATGATTGCAAAAATCAATAAGGAAGTAAGTGCTCATGGCATTGCTTAATCCTAATGATACTAAAACAAAATGAAATAAATAATAGGCGTGGGCTATACCTGCGCCTATTATCTTTACTCGTTAAATCTTTATGACAGGTAAACAGGTTATCTATCAAGTTTTTACTCGCCTTTACGGCAATCGTAATATCACCCGTCACATGAACGGAACCATTGAAGAGAATGGTTGCGGAAAAATGGATGATTTCACCCCAAAGGTATTGAACCGATGGGCAAGAATGGGCATTACTCATGTCTGGTACACGGGGGTTATTCGTCATGCGACGATGACAGATTATTCAGCATATGGAATCCCAAAACAACATCCTGCCGTTGTCAAAGGATGTGCCGGTTCGCCATACGCTATTGCCGATTATTATGATGTTGATCCAGATCTCGCAACAGATGTTGACCACAGAATGGAGGAGTTTGAAGCCTTGCTTCAGCGCACCCACGAGGCTGGGCTCAAAGTGATTATCGACTTTGTGCCCAACCACGTTGCACGCCAGTATCATTCCATTTGCAAGCCAGCAAATGTTAGCGACCTTGGAGAAGACGATCATGTGGATAGAGGCTTTGACCCGGTAGATAACAATTTCTATTACTGTCCAGGACAAGCTTTCGCGCCTTGTTTTGACCTTTATCACGGCGAAGCAACACCTTACGAAGAATATCCTGCCAAAGCCACGGGCAACGACCATTTTGACAATGCGCCAGGGAGGAATGACTGGTATGAAACGGTAAAACTCAATTATGGTGTTGACTATTACGCAGGTGGAGTATTGTACGACAATCCCATGCCCAATACCTGGAAGAAAATGACCGACATCCTCTTATTCTGGGCTGCCAAAGGTATAGACGGTTTCCGTTGCGACATGGCAGAGATGGTGCCGGCAGCATTTTGGAGCTATGCTACAAAAGCGGTAAAAGAACAATATCCCGACATACAGTTCATCGGAGAGGTATATAATCCGTCATTATATCGTAGTTATATTTCAGCCGGCTTTGACTTACTCTACGACAAAGTAGGCATGTATGATACGATGCGCGCCGTCATAACCGGACAGGCTGCTACCTCGGCAATTACTTCTGCCTGGCAACAAACAGACGATATTCGTCAACACATGTTGTACTTCTTGGAAAACCACGACGAACAACGTATTGCAAGCACATTCTTTGCAGGCGAAGCCCGTCGCGGAGTCCCTGCCATGATGGCATCCATGCTCATGCAACAGAATCCCTTTATGCTCTATTTCGGAGAAGAGTATGGAGAGCGCGGAATGGACCACGAAGGATTTAGCGGATGCGATGGACGAACCACAATATTCGACTACTGGAGTATCGATACCCTATGTCGGGCAGCCTCCAGAAAATTGACCGCCGACGAAAAACTGGTTTATGCGCAACATGAACAAACCATGCAGATTGCTCGTCGCGAGAAAGCCATAAGCGAAGGCACATTCTTCGACCTGATGTATGTGAATCCACATTTGCACCGTCAATATGCGTTTCTCCGCCACATCGGACATGACCTGCTCTTGGTGGTAGTCAATTTTGAAGACCACGAAGTTGATGTTGATGTCAATCTGCCGAAACACGCCTTCGACTTCTTGCAAGTTGCCTCAGGCGAATATGTTGCCACAGAACTGAAGAGCAAAACAAAAACCAATATTGACCTGCAGCCAGATAAGGCCGTTCGACTGCAGGTAGGCGCCAATGGTGGCGTGGTGATGAAGATGAAAGTTACAGTATCTGAAAATCATAAAACAATGGAAAATATCATTCTCAACGAACACCACAAAGAGGAATTTCCTCCGGCTCATACAGCCGAACACCTGCTCAATCAGACCATGATGCGCATATTCGGTTGTGAACGTTCTTTCAACGCACATATCGAGCGCAAAAAGAGCAAGATGAGCTTTCATCTGAGTCATAAACCTTCGCGCCAAGAGGAGAAGGAAATAGAACAGACGATGAACCGACTTATTGAAGAGGATTTGCCTGTGGAGTTTGAATTTGTTGACCGCAACAATCTGCCAGAGGGCGTTTCGCCAGACCGACTGCCAGAAGATGCGTCGGAAACCATCCGACTCGTACGCATAGGCGATTATGACGTTTGTCCGTGTATCGGCAAACACGTGCGATCAACCAGTCAGATTGGCCGTTTTGAATTACTTGGAACGAATTGGGACGAAGAAAACAAGGTATTCCGGGTTCGTTTCAAAGTGGTGCAATAAAAACAATAAGAAACAATCGATTACATGATGACACAGCAGAACTATATCAACAAATATATAATCATTTAAAAACCCACCTGACCGCATGAAACAAGACATCGAAATTGCACGCGAAGCAACGTTGAAGCCAATCAGCGAGATTGCTGCCACGATGGGCATCAACCAAGACCTGATTGAACCGTATGGAAAATTTATTGCCAAAGTGCCAGGCAAACTGATTGATGAAGAACGAGTTGAAAAGAGCAACCTCATCCTCGTAACAGCCATTACTCCTACAAAGGCAGGAATCGGCAAGACAACCGTCTCCGTCGGTCTCTCGCTCGGATTGGCACGTATAGGAAAAAGAGCTGTTCTGGCACTCCGCGAACCATCACTCGGTCCGTGCTTCGGCCAAAAGGGTGGAGCTGCCGGAGGAGGCTACGCACAGGTGTTGCCCATGGATAGAATCAACCTGCATTTCACAGGCGATTTCCATGCCATTACCACGGCAAACAATATGATTGCCGCTTTGCTCGACAATTACATCTATCAGCACCAGACTGAAGGTTTTGGAATGAAACAGATACTATGGCGAAGAGTCATGGATGTGAACGACCGATCGCTCCGACACATCGTAACAGGACTTGGACCTCATGTCAACGGCTGTCCCCAGGAAAGCGGATTCGACATTACTCCTGCCAGCGAGATTATGGCAATCCTTTGTCTTGCCTCTGACCTTGAAGATTTAGAACGAAGAATCAATCACATCCTACTGGGTTACACGCTCGAAGACAAACCGTTTTATGTGAGCGATTTGGGAGTAGGGAGCGCTATCGCAGTATTGTTGAAAGATGCACTCAATCCCAATCTCGTTCAGACCACAGAAAATACACCTGCCTTCATCCATGGAGGACCATTTGCCAATATTGCACATGGTTGCAATTCTATTATAGCCACGAAGATGGCGATGACGTATGGCGACTATGTAGTGACAGAAGCGGGATTTGGTGCTGATCTGGGTGCAGAGAAATTCCTTGATATCAAGTGTCGTAAAGCCCATATTCAACCCAAACTGACGGTCCTTGTGGCTACGCTACGCGGATTGAAAATGCATGGTGGAGTGGAAGAGAGGGCAATCCGTCTGCCACATACAGAAGGAGTTTGTCGCGGCTTACGCAATCTCGACAAGCATATTCACAACCTCCAGAAATTCGGTCAGACCGTACTCGTTTGTTTCAATCAATATGCAGATGATGATGCAAAGGAAATAGAAATGGTACGTCGCCATTGTAAGGAACAGGACGTACCCTTTGCCTTAAATAACGCCTTTGCACAAGGGGGCGTAGGTGCTGAAGACCTTGCCCGTCTGGTGGTCGAGACGATAGAGCAGAAACCGTCAAAACCACTCCAGCTGATGTATGCAGACGAGATTCACATAAGTGCGAAGATTGAAGCTGTTGCACGCAGAATCTATGGCGCCTCGCATGTGACATTCTCAGCAGATGCCCAGCGCAAGATGAAACGCGCAGAGCAATTAGGTTGCAGGACCTTCCCCGTGTGTATTGCCAAGACCCAGTATTCGTTCTCGCAAGACCCGAAGGCATACGGAGTGACCGACGGATTTGATTTTGAAATCCGTGACATCGTCATCAATTCCGGAGCCGAGATGATTGTGGCTATTGCAGGAAGCATGATTCGCATGCCAGGACTTCCAAAATCTCCTCAGGCATTGCATATTCGCTTGGTAGATGGAGAGATAGATGGTTTAAGTTAAAGAAAAGGAACAATCAAACAAGTTAAGAAAATGAGATATTTCGTATGGTTTGGTTATGATGGAACACGTTATCATGGATGGCAGTATCAGCCCAATGGTATTACAGTTCAAGAAGAATTGGAACGTGCACTTTCACTCCTTCTCCGTGAGGATATCCACGTGACAGGAGCAGGACGAACTGACACAGGAGTTCATGCACGCCAAATGGCAGCACATTTCGATACTGAGGTTGTTTTCGATTGTGTACACATGGTCAAGCGCCTCAATGGCGTATTGCCATACGATATAGGAGTTTCTAAGGTAGAGGCGGTTGCAGCCGATAAACATGCTCGTTTTTCAGCTACCGCCCGAACCTACCATTATTATATCCACTACGGCAAGAATCCCTTTTGCCAGCAGTTTAGCCTGCAGATGCATTATCAGCTCGATTTCGGACTCATGAATCAAGCTGGGGCTATACTGATGGAATATGACGATTTCGGTTCGTTTTGCAAAACCGGAAGCGACGTCAAGACCACGCTCTGTAAGGTAACCCATGCACAATGGCATCAAACCGCTCCAGAGGAGTGGTATTTCGAGATACGTGCCAATAGATTTCTTCGTAATATGGTAAGGGCTGTTGTCGGTACGATTATAGAAGTGGGGCGAGGCCGCATGACCCTTGAGGAGTTTCGACGGGTTATTGAGAGTGGACATCGTACCCAAGCAGGCGAGTCGATGCCCGCAAAAGCATTGTTTCTTGAACGGGTAGAATATTAAGTATTTCAAACAACGATACATTTTTTCAAATAATAAACACATAAAAGATTGTAAAAAAGATGACTTGGTTATTATTGGCTTTTTTGTCGGCAGCATTATTGGGCTTCTATGATGCATTCAAGAAAGAAGCTCTACGCGAAAATGCCGTCATTCCTGTGTTGTTTCTCAACACCCTGTTCTCGTCGATAATCTTCTTACCATTCATCATTCTGAGTGGTCAGACAGAAATTCTCGACAATACCATATTCCATGTTGCTTCAGGCGGATGGGAGATGCATAAATACATCGTCCTCAAATCCTTGATCGTGCTGAGCAGTTGGGTGTTAGGTTATTTTGGCATGAAACATCTGCCCTTGACGATTGTAGGTCCGATTAACGCCACACGTCCGGTCATGGTACTTGTAGGAGCGTTACTCGTATTTGGAGAACATCTTAACGGTTGGCAATGGATGGGAGTCTTGTTGGCCGTCATGTCGTTTATGATGTTGAGTAGGAGTGGTAAAAAAGAAGGAATAGACTTCCGGCACAACCATTGGATCTGGATGATAGTTGGCGCTGCCGTTCTTGGAGCGATTAGCGGACTTTACGACAAGTACCTGATGGCTCCCGAAGGAAGCGGAGGCGTTGGGCTTGATCGTATGATGGTACAGTCGTGGTATAACATCTATCAATGTGGTATGATGCTCATCATGCTCGCCATTCTCTGGTGGCCCAAACACAAGCAGACCACGCCATTTCATTGGCATTGGTCAATTATCGGAGTCAGCATATTCCTCTCTACAGCCGATTTCGTGTATTTCTATTCCCTCTCGTTGCCCGATGCCATGATATCTATCGTGTCGATGGTGCGTCGTGGTTCGGTTATCGTGTCGTTCCTCTTTGGTGCTGCCTTCTTCCATGAGAAGAACCTTCGCGCCAAGGCTGTCGATTTGGCGTTGGTGCTGCTGGGAATGATATTCCTGTATATTGGTTCGCATTAACAAGAGAGAGTGGACATATTTCTTTGAACCGTTCAAACACATTTGTCTGTTCAGCCAAACGGCCTGATTATGGTAAAATCAGAACGCAAGTTGGTTGTTGAACAGACAAAATTTTGTTGGTTTGTTTTGTATTTCACCTGAATTGCACTACCTTTGTAAACAGAATGCGACATACGATCATGATAATGACAGTAGTCATAGGGTTGATGCTCTGTGGCTGCTCAGAAACCAAATATGTGCCAGAAGGCCAATACCTGCTCAATAGAGTCAAGGTGGAAAGTGACGGAAAATACAGAGATGTAAATTCCGCCAATCTCAAATCGTATGTACGCCAAAAAGGTAATACAAGATGGTTCTCGTCGTTCAAACTACCATTGTCAACCTACTCGTTGGCAGGTAAAGACTCGTCGAAATGGATCAACCGTACCCTAAAAAACATAGGAGAGGCTCCTGTCATTTACGACACGTTGAGTACTACACGCTCCATGCAGGATTTACAGATGAGATTACAGAATATGGGTTATCTGCGTGCTTCTGTAGATGCGACATTCAAAGAAAAGAAACGTAAGATCAACGTGACGTACCATGTTCACCCCCGTGAGCCTTATCATTTGGGAAAGGTGAATTATGAAGTACGGGATACTGCCATTGCCAATCTGTTGCGTTTGGACCTGCCTGAGCATAGAGGGCTGAAAGAGAATATGCGCTTTAGCGTTGAGAATTTAGATAACGAACGCAACCGATTAGTCGGCGAATTGGCCAACAGAGGATATTTCAGATTCAACAAGGATTTCATCACCTTTCGAGCCGATTCTATGCCGGGTGAAAAAGCTATCAACCTGACACTTGTCATCCATGCCAATACCGACCATGACGGGAACGAAATACCACACCTCAGTTATAGGATAGGGAAAGTCAACCATCTGAGTGGAGATAGCGAAGACAGTATCATTCATCTTCGAAAAGGAGTCTTGCAACGCAATACTTTTATACGTTCGGGAGAATTGTATTCGGCAAAGAAATTGCAAGATACCTATGCACATTTCGGAAGACTCGGAGCCGTCAAATACACCAGTATTTCATGGGAAGAACATCAGCGAGAACGTCTTCTCGATTGTAATATCCATCTGAGTACCAACAAACCCTCCACCATCTCTTTTCAACCCGAAGGAACGAATACAGCAGGAGATTTTGGCGCTGCTGTTGCGCTAACCTATCAGAACCGCAACCTCTTCAAAGGAGCAGAAAACCTTACCATAGAACTGCGTGGCGCGTTTGAGGCTATCAAGGGGCTGGAAGGCTATGGTAACGATAATTTTGAAGAGTATAGCGTAGAAACCAAATTGACATTCCCAAGATTCATCGCACCTTTTCTTGCCAACAGCTTCAGACGTCGCATTAATGCCACAAGTGAAGTGTCGATGCTCTATGATCTTCAAAACCGACCGGAGTTCCATCGACGAGTCTTTTCTGTAGCATGGAAATACAAATGGAATGACAGTAGGCATCATGATCGTTATCGCATAGACCTGCTTGACCTCAACTATATCTCCATGCCATGGATAAGTGAAACGTTTCGTAATGAGTATCTTAACGATACCGAAAGCAAGAATGCCATCCTGCGCTATAATTACGAGAACCTTTTCATCATGAAAATAGGTATGGGTTATACCTACAACAACGGACGTATTGCCATTAAAGCCAATGCAGAAACAGCAGGCAATCTGCTTCATGGCGCAGCACATGCGTTGAATTTCCATAAAAACGCACAGGGACAATACACTTTCCTTGATATTGCCTATGCACAATACGTGAAGGGGGATGTTGACTTCACACGTAACATACAGTTGGACTACAACAACCAACTCGTATTACATGCCGGATTGGGAATCGCCTATCCCTATGGAAACAGTACTATCCTGCCGTTTGAAAAACGATATTTCGCGGGTGGAGCCAATAGCGTGCGCGGATGGAGTGTTCGCGGACTTGGTCCTGGTTCGTATATCAGCAAGGACGGACGTATCGACTTCATCAACCAGACGGGAGACATGAAGCTGGACCTCAACATGGAATATCGCACACATCTGTTCTGGAAAATAGGAGGTGCGCTTTTTGTTGATGCCGGTAACATCTGGACCATCCGTTCTTACGACGACCAACCGGGTGGACAATTCAAGTTTGACGAGTTCTTGAAACAACTCGCAGTAAGCTACGGAATGGGATTCCGATTGAATTTTGGATACTTCATCCTTCGCTTTGATATGGGTATGAAAGCCGTTAATCCTGCTTATACTACATCAAAGGAACATTACCCTCTGTTACATCCGGATTTTAGTCGCGATTTTGCATTTCATTTCGCGGTAGGCCTGCCATTCTAACCATCCAATGGCCATGACGTTTTACCACAGTAACGGTCGTGTGGTATTCGTCAACGAGATGAGCTCGGGAACCTATGGAGTCGGCAACAAAGGCATTATCCACAACCAACTTTATCAGGCACATCGTATCACCCGGAAGTTCCGTCACATCGTCGATATGTGCCGACGTGGAGGCATCCTCCGAATTGGCGAAATCCAAATCTTCGTCTGTAATGTTAGAAGCCATGAAATGTAACCAAGGCCGACTCTCTTCAACTGTCAGTTGGTTGGCACGTGCAAGATCGAAGCTGAAAAAGGCTTCAGCCCATGATTTTGCTGCAACTTCAGACTCCTTTTGATGCACTTCTATCAGGCTACAAGACGCCATAATCATGGTGCAAATGTATAATACAATTTTCTTCATAAGTTTAAAATATCCAAAAATCGTTGCAAAGATAAGAAAAATGTGACTTTTTTTTATTACTTTTGCAGATAAATTTAAAACCAAATGCTAAGATTTATATCCTTTGGAAGCGGCAGTAGCGGAAATTGCTATCTGTTGACTACGCCGACGGATGGACTATTGATAGATATCGGAGTAGGACTTAGAAGTTTGAAAAAGAACTTCAGAGATTATGGATTAAGCTTCTCACAGGTGCATCATGTACTTGTGACGCATGATCATGCAGACCATATCAAATCGGTAGGTTCGTTCAGCAAAGACCAACACGTTCCTGTGTATACGACGAAGGTGGTGCACGAAGGTATTACCAAAAATTATTGTGTCCAACAGAAAGTCCCTTCAGACTATGTAAATTATGTAGAAAAGGGCACTTCCTTTACCATAGGTGACTTCAAGATTACTCCCTTTGGCGTTCCGCATGACAGTAGCGATAATGTGGGGTATATGGTAGAAGCGGAAGGAACCGCATTCTGTGTGATTACTGATGCCGGTTATGTAACCGATGAAATGAAAGAATATATCAGCAAAGCAGATTATCTCGTCATCGAGGCTAACCACGATGTTGAAATGGTGAAAAACGGCCCATATCCGGCTTTTCTTAAAGAGCGCATACTCTCGCATACCGGACATCTCAGTAATGTAGAATGTGGAGAAGCACTTGTGGAGAACATGAGCGAACACCTGAAGCATGTCTGGCTCTGTCACCTGAGTGAAGAGAACAACCATCCGGAACTTGCCCGTAAGACCGTTGAGGCCATTTTGCGTAGCCATGGTATCGTGGCGGGTGCCGACCTGCAACTGGAAGTACTCAAAAGAAAGAGCCCGACAGGCATTTTTGATTTGGTATAAATCTCAAATTTACAGCTAAAATGTTATGATATGAAAAAGTTTCTTAAATTGTAAGACTTAGGAAACTTTTTTAATATTATTTAGATACTTGCATGAGAACTTTCCTATAGGAATTGATTACTTTTGCATCACGTAAAACAGAAATAAACAAAAATAGAATATAACTATGGCAGAATCAATTGATATCCGGGAGCTTAACATCCGGATTGAACAGCAAAGTGGATTTGTCACCAATCTCGTGACAGGAATGGATCAAGTAATAGTAGGACAGAAGCATCTCGTAGAGTCGTTGCTCATCGGACTTCTCAGCGACGGAAACATATTGCTCGAAGGTGTACCTGGTCTGGCAAAGACACTTGCCATCAAGACCCTTTCACAACTGATTGATGCAACTTACAGCCGCATACAGTTCACACCAGACCTCTTGCCTGCTGACGTGACGGGTACGATGATCTATTCGCAGAAAGACGAGCGCTTCCAGGTGAAACAAGGTCCGGTATTCGCCAACTTCGTATTGGCAGATGAGATCAACCGCGCTCCTGCCAAGGTACAGAGTGCGTTGCTCGAAGCCATGCAGGAAAAACAGGTGACTATTGGCAAAGAAACATTTGATTTGCCAACACCATTCCTTGTGATGGCTACACAAAACCCCATCGAACAAGAAGGTACCTACCCACTTCCAGAAGCACAGATGGACCGTTTCATGCTGAAGGTGGTGATCGACTATCCTACACTCGAAGAGGAAAAACGCATTATCCGCGAGAATATCGCCGGAAAACTTCCTGAAGTGAAACCTGTCGCTACAGCTCAGGAAATCCTTAATGCAAGAAACGTGGTACGCGAGGTCTATATCGACGAGAAGATCGAACAGTATATTGCCGACATCGTATTTGCCACTCGCTATCCTGATCGCTACGGACTGAAAGACATGAAAGACCTCATAGCATACGGCGGAAGTCCGCGTGCGTCTATCAATCTGGCGAAGGCAGCCCGCGCTTATGCCTTTATCAAGCGTCGCGGATATGTTGTTCCTGAGGATGTACGCGCCGTGGCACACGATGTATTGCGTCATCGTATCGGTCTGACCTATGAGGCAGAGGCAAGCAATGTGACAAGTGAGGAAATCGTTTCAAAGATCATCAATAAGGTGGAAGTACCTTGATTGTCGCCTGTCTTATTGAAGTGATTATAAACAACGAATCAGATCAAACAAATGGAAACCGCTGAAATACTAAAAAAGGTAAGAAAGATAGAAATCAAGGCCAGAGGACTGAGCGTTAACGTCTTTGCAGGCCAGTATCACTCTGCTTTCAAGGGCCGTGGAATGGCTTTCAGCGAAGTGCGCGAATACCAGTACGGAGATGATGTCAGAGATATCGACTGGAATGTGACAGCACGCTTCCATCGCCCTTATGTCAAGGTCTTCGAAGAAGAGCGCGAACTCACCGTCATGTTACTCATAGACGTCAGCGGATCGCTCGACTTCGGCACGCAAAGCCAAATGAAGCGCGATATGGTGACAGAAATAGCTGCCACCATTGCTTTTAGCGCCATTCAGAATAATGATAAGATAGGAGTGGTATTCTTTTCCGACCATATCGAGAAGTATATCCCTCCGAAGAAAGGACGTAAACACATCCTTTATATCATACGCGAAATGCTCGACTTTCACCCCGAAAGCAAGAGAACGAACATAGAGGGAGCGTTGCAGTTTCTTACAAGTGTTGTTAAACATCGTTGTACCGCATTCGTGTTGAGCGATTTTTACGACCAGAAGGATTTCTTGCATCCTCTTCAGATTTGCAACAGAAAACATGATGTTGTTGCAGTTCAGGTCTATGACCGTTTCGCCAAGTCATTACCCGATGTGGGATTGATGCGTGTGGTTGATGCTGAAACCGGCTATGAACAGTATATTGATACCAGCAGCAAGCGCTTGCGACGTGCTCACGAGCAATATTGGAATCGGATGCAACAGCATTTGCGAGAGACCATGAACAAGAGTAATGTTGACATGGTAAGCATTTCCACAGGTGATGATTTTGTCAAACACCTGTTGCTGCTATTTAAAAAGAGAAGTTGATAAGCATGAAACACCTGATATTATTTATCCTTGCATTATTGCCTGCTACGATCTTGGCGCAGGTGGATGTAGAAGCTCGTATCGACTCACTTGAGATGATGATAGGAGAGCAGGTGCATGTGACTGTGACCGCAACAGTTCCACAACAGTCTAAGGTCAACATGCCGAGTTTCAAACCGCGTGAGAATATCGTACCGGGAGTGGAGGTGTTGGCTGTAAGCGACGAACAGACTGAAGATGTGAGCGATGGGCGCATGCAGGTTAAACGCATCTATACCTTGACGTCTTTCGACGGAAAACTCTATTATCTGCCCGCATTTCGTGTTAAAGTAAACGGGAAAGTATATCCTACTAAGAGTCTGGCACTAAAGGTGATAGAGGTTGAGGTAGATACAACCAAACTCGATAAGTTCTATGGTCCGAAGGATGTACAGGATAACCCATTCTCATGGGTTGAGTGGGCTCTTCCTTTTTGGTTGAGCATTCTCTCTTTGCTCCTGATGGCTGTGGCTTATTACCTCTACCTTCGCCTGCGCGACAACAAACCTATCATCAAGACTTTGCGTATCGTGAAGCGACTGTTGCCACACCAGAAGGCCATGAAGGAGATTGAGCAAATCAAGGCAGAACGTATGGTGTCGTCGGAGAATCCGAAGGAGTACTATACGAAACTTACCGATACGCTTCGTAAATATATAGAGGAGCGCTACCATTTCTCTGCCATGGAGATGACAAGTGGAGAGATTATAGAACGCCTGACGTCTTCGGGTGACCAGGCTATGATCGACGAACTCCGCCAGCTGTTCATCACGGCCGATTTGGTGAAGTTTGCCAAATATTCTACACTCATCAACGAGAACGACGCCAACCTGGTTAACGCTATTGCCTTTATCGACCAGACGAAACAGGAGGCGGTTGCTACAGAGGAAGTCCAGAAACCTGAGTTGACAGAAGCTGACCAACGCTCTCTGAAAACAAGACGACTGCTCAAAACCGTTATCAGCCTGATTGTCGTGGCATGTGTGGCTATGCTCGTTTATGCCGTTTATCATGTGTTGCTTCTCGGCGAGTGGATATAAATAATGAATTAGAATGGAATTTGCAAATAAAGAATATTTCCTGCTGCTGTTACTGCTGATACCGTATGTGATATGGTATCTGATGTATCGGAAGAAAACCGAACCTACCGTGCGGTTGAGCGATACCCATGCCTATAGGTTTGCAGCACGGAGCTGGAAGGTGACCTTGATGCCGATACAATTGTTGTTGAGGCTGGCGATTTTCGTACTGTTGGTATTGATATTGGCACGACCTCAAACCCATAACTCCTGGAAAAACAAATCGGTGGAGGGTATCGATATCATGATGGCGATGGACGTCTCTGGATCTATGCTGGCAGAAGACCTAAAGCCTAATCGTATTGAGGCTGCCAAACAAGTGGCTGCTGAGTTTATTGCCGGCAGACCCAACGATAATATTGGCCTGACGATATTTGCGGGTGAGGCGTTTACACAATGTCCTATGACGACCGACCACGCTTCGGTACTCAACCTGCTACGGGGTGTCAGAACCGACTTGGCAACGAGAGGACTTATCGAGGATGGAACAGCCATCGGAATGGGACTTGCCAATGCTGTCAGCCGTTTGAAGGATTCTAAGGCGAAAAGCAAGGTCGTCATTCTGCTGACCGACGGTAGTAACAACCGTGGCGACTTGTCGCCCATGACATCTGCTGAAATTGCCAAAAGTCTTGGCATCAGAGTTTATACTATCGGTGTAGGTACCAATAAGGTGGCTCCTTATCCCATGCCTGTTGCAGGTGGTGTGCAGTATGTCAATATCCCTGTAGAAATAGATAGTAAGACCTTGAGTGAAATTGCCGCAGCAACAGATGGCGGCTTCTATCGCGCAACAAACAACCGGGAGTTGCAGAATATCTATCGAGAAATCGACAAACTCGAAAAGTCTAAACTCAACGTGACGCAGTTCAGCAAACGCTATGAGGCTTATCAGCCCTTTGCCTTGGCAGCATGCCTCCTGTTGCTTCTCGAATTGCTCTTACGACTTACCATATTCAGAAAACTACCTTAAAATTATTGGAGAACTGCATTATGTTTCGATTTGAAGACCCCATATATCTCTATTTGCTGATATTGATACCGATTCTGGTGTTGATGCAATTCTGGATGGTGTATCAACAAAAGAAACGCCTCAGACGATTTGGCGATATCAATCTCATACGCGAGTTGATGCCCAACGTTTCTCGCCATCGTCCACGGGTGAAATTCATATTGCTGATTGCAGCCTTGGCGCTCATGATCGTGATGCTGGCGCGTCCGCAGATGGGTACCAAGATCAACCATGAGAAGCGAACGGGTATTGAAACCATTATCGCCATGGATATTTCCAATTCTATGTTGGCGGAAGATGTGGCACCAAGTCGTCTCGACAGAGCCAAAATGATGGTAGAAAACCTTGTTGACCATTTCACCAACGACAAGATCGGACTGATCGTATTTGCCGGCGACGCCTTTGTGCAACTGCCTATTACGAGCGACTACGTTTCTGCTAAAATGTTTTTGAGCAATATCGATCCCTCGATGATTGATGTACAGGGTACCGACCTTGCTGCCGCCATTAAAATGGCAACAAACAGTTTTACGCAGGAACAAGGTATTGGCAAGGCCATCATCGTGATAACCGACGGAGAAGACCATGAGGGTGGGGCGCTTGAGGCTGCACGTGAGGCAAAAGACAAAGGCATGCGTGTGTTTGTTCTTGGCATAGGATCTCCTAAAGGAGCGCCTATCCCCATCGGCGGCGGTAACGATTACATCAAAGACGAAACAGGGCAGACCGTCATGTCGGCTTTGAATGAAGACATGTGTAAACAGGTGGCTGAAGCTGGAGGCGGAGCCTATATTCACGTGGAAAACAATTCCAACGCGCAAGAGCAACTCAACGCAGAACTCGACAAACTCTCTAAGAAGGAAACGGCTGTAACTATCTATAGCGATTTCGACGAACAGTTTCAGGCGGTTGCCATCCTCGTCATGCTCTTGCTGATCATAGAAATCTGTATCCTTGAGGTTCGCAATCCTCATCTCAGCAAGCTCCACCTCTTCAGCCGAAAGAAACCCATGATGCTCCTGCTCTTGCTTCTTGCGGCTACGCTAAACGTGCAGGCGCAGTCCGACCGCGACTATGTCAGAAAGGGCAATCGACAGTTCAGAGCTGGCAATTATGCTGAAGCGGAAACCAGCTATCGCAAGGCGTTGGAACGCAACGACCGCAATCCTCAGGCTATATATAATCTGGGTAATGCCCTCCTGATGCAACGCAAAGACTCGGCTGCCATACAGCAGTTTCAGAATGCTGCCAAACTGGAACAAAACCCGTATCGTCGTGCGCAGGCTTACCATAACATAGGTACCGTTTGTCAGACGCTCAAGATGTATGGCGAGGCCATAGAGGCGTATAAGGAGGCTTTGCGCAATAATCCTCGCGATAACGAGACGCGTTACAACCTTGAACTCTGCAAACGTCAACAGAAACAGCAGAAGCAACAGCAGCAACCTCAACAAAACAATAAAGACAAAAAAGACGATAAGCAAAAGCAGCAAAAACAGGAGAATAACAAGCAGAAGCAAGACAAGCAGAAGCAACAACAGCAACAGCAGAAACCACAGATGAGTAAGGAAAATGCAGAACAACTGTTGAACGCTGCCATGCAGGAAGAAAAGAATACGCAACAGCGCATCAAGAAAGCTCAACAGCAGCATCAGCAGAAACGCAGGTTGCAGAAAAACTGGTAATGGATACAAGCTATTTACATAACAACTATTCAGTTTCAAAGTCAAGACCCATTGAACAGGAAAGAAATGAAGAACAATACCACAGATAGAACTATTCAACATGCACAATGGCTGATTCCATTGGTCGCGATGCTGTTCATGTCGGTAACGACATTCGGACAGCACATGGTGGGACGTGCTCCCTCGCAAGTTGCCGTAGGAGAACAGTTCCGTCTTACCTATACGGTCAATACGGATGATGTAAACGATTTTCGTGCAGGTAATATCCCGGAAGCCCTGGAGGTGCTGATGGGACCGCGTACCAGTACGCAGTCGAGTTTTCAGATGATCAACGGAAAGACTTCCAGCTCTTCGTCGGTTACCTTTACCTATATCGTCTGTGCTAACAAAGCTGGAAACTATACCATTCCTGCCGCACGTGCTGTGGCTGCAGGAAAGCAGATCCACTCCAACGTATTACGCATCAAGGTGTCGGGCTCTGCCTCGTCTTCACAGCAAGGTCGTGGACAACGCTCGGAGAATCATGGTTCTGCCATGAGCAACCGCATCACGGGTAATACGCTCTTTATGAAGGTTAGCGCCAACAAGAGACGCGTCCACGAACAAGAGCCTATCTTGCTGACCTATAAGGTCTATACCTTGGTCAATCTGACCTCGCTCAATGGTAAGATGCCTGATCTGAAGAGTTTCTATACCCGTGAGGTTCCGCTACCACAACAGAAGAGTTTCCATGTCGAGACCCTCAACGGACGTCCTTATCGTACCGTTACCTGGCAACAATATGTGATGTTCCCGCAGACCACAGGACGCCTTGAAATTCCAAGTTTGGATTACGAGGGCATGGTGATGCTTGAAAACCGCGACGTCGATCCCTTTGAAGCCTTCTTCAACGGAGGTTCGGGATATACAGAGGTCAAGAAGATTATCAAAGCGCCGGGACTGACCATTACCGTAGATCCGTTGCCTGCACGTCCTACCAATTTCTCTGGTGGAGTAGGAACGTTCTCGCTATCTGCCTCTCTCGACAAACAAGAGGTCAAGGCCAACGATCCCGTGACCATGCGTATTGTCGTGAGTGGAGTGGGTAATATGAAGCTCATCAAGCAACCGGCTGTCGAACTGCCCAAGGATTTCGACCAGTATGATGCGAAGATTACCGATAAAACAAAACTCTCTACCAACGGTATTGAGGGTAGCATGATCTACGATATCCTCATCGTACCTCGCCATCAAGGCAATTACGAACTGAAACCTATCGAGTTTGTGTATTTCGATACCAAGACGGGCAGTTATAAGACGTTACGCTCACAACCCTTTACCTTGAAGGTTGCTAAGGGTAGTGGTAGTTCGTCGTCAACCTACGCTAGCGAAGAACTGCAACAAGTCAATAAAGACATCCGCTTTATAAAGACCGGAGAGGTCAATCCCAGAATGTTGGGCGACACCTTCTTCGCGTCAACAGCCTACTGGACTATCCTTGTTGTCCTGCTGGGCATCTTCGTTACCTTGTTTGTAGCATTCCGCCAGCGAGCCATCGATCAGGCTAACGTAGTGAAGATGCGTGGCAAACGGGCCAACAAGGTGGCCATACGACGACTTCGTACAGCCGCCAAACTCTTGAAGGCCGACAAGCAGAATGAGTTCTACGACGAGGTGTTGCGTGCCCTTTGGGGATATGTGGGCGATAAACTCAATATTCCTGTTGCCGAACTCTCACGCGAGAATATCAGCCAACGCCTTGGCGATCGTCAGGTAGATGGCGAAACTATCAAACTCTTCATCGGAGCCCTTGATGAATGTGAGTTTGCGCGCTACGCTCCTGGTGATGCGCATGGTAATATGAACAAGGTGTATGAAGCTGCCATAGAGGCTATTACGTATATCGAAAAAGGAAGAGAGGTGAAGTCATGATAAAATATGCTATACAACATACCACAGCAGCCAAACGCTTTGTTGGAACAATAGCCTTGGGATGCTGTCTCACGCTGATGTTGATGATGCCGTTGACGCTACAAGCGCAAAAGGTGACGAAGGCTGATGCCGATAGCGCCTATACCCATGAGCGTTACCAGCAGGCCATCCATATCTACGAGGAATTGCTCAAGCAAGGGGAGGATGCCGACCTCTACTACAACCTGGGTAATGCCTGGTATCGGACCGATAATATCACACGGGCTATTCTCAACTATGAGCGTGCGCTACTCCTTTCGCCTGGCGACGAGGATATTCGTTTCAACCTACAGATGGCACAATCAAAAACCATCGATCGCATCACGCCGGAAACGGAGATGTTCTTCGTCACCTGGTACCATTCCCTGGTCAATCTCATGAGTGTTGACGCATGGGCATGGGTGGCGCTTGTCTCGTTGGCGCTTGCCATCATACTGGCGTTGGTCTATCTCTTCGTAGATCGCGTGTGGATGCGAAAGACGGGATTCTTCGGTGCTCTCGCCTTGCTGATGATGTTCCTCTTGGCCAACCTCTTTGCTTGGCAACAGCGCGACAAACTCCTGCATCGTGATGGAGCCATCGTCGTGGCGCCTACCGTTTCGGTCAAGAGTACCCCGGCGAAAAACGGTACCGATCTGTTTACCATCCACGAAGGAACACGTGTCACCATCACAGACAATACGATGAAGGGATGGCGCGAGATACGCTTGGCAGATGGAAAGAGCGGATGGATTGCCGTAGAAACCATAGAGATTATTTAGGCTGCAACCCACATGGAAACAATCATTCAGTTTGACCAGCAATTGTTGTTGATGCTCAACGGTAGCGACTCGTTGTTTGTTGACCAACTGGCAGTAATCCTGACCAATGCCCGTACGTGGATTCCACTCTATATCGCATTATTCTATATGGTGTTGCGATGCAACAATAGCGTTTCACAGGTGCTTCTGGTATTAGGCGCAGCAGGCCTCTGTGTGGTATTGGCAGGAACCATCGACGACACCATCGTCAAACCGTTGGTAGCCCGATGGCGACCTACCCACGACCCACAGATAGGTATCCTCGTCGATGTCGTCAACGACTATCGGGGAGGCAACTACGGATTCTTCTCCGCCCATGCCGCCAATACGTTTAGTTTGGCGGTCTTCTTCTCGTTATTGACACGCAACCGCATCCTATCGTATTTTCTGATAGGCTGGTCGTTGGTCAACTGTTGGACGCGTATATACCTTGGCGTGCATTATCCTGGCGACATCCTTGTCGGTCTGCTCTGGGGCGGACTGGTAGGCTATGGCGTCTATCGCCTCTATCTCCGTGTTGCGAAACCCGTAGCCTATGGCATGTATTTCTGCGAGATACCCGTCCTTGTCCTTGTCCTGACAGCCTTCTGTGCCGTACTCTACAGCCTCGTTTGTTCATAACAAGGGCGGTCCAACCGTCTCGATAGACTGAAACAAGGAATGGACGACGAGAGACGATATCGTTTGTAATCCTCGTTTTCAACGGTTGGAAGTTGGGTAGGGAGAACCTTTTCACGTATAACTTTATAAAGAAAAGTTTTGTGATTTCGTTTTTTATTAGTATCTTTGCATCCGCTTAAACAAATAGGCGTTCTTTGAATGTTGCCGATATGGCTCAGTTGGTAGAGCAACGCATTCGTAATGCGTGGGTCGCCGGTTCGAGTCCGGCTATCGGCTCATTTTATACAGGAGTTAGAACCTATGTTCTGACTCCTGTTGTCTTAAAAGACACATTATTTTTCTCCATGCGGATTTAGCTCAGTTGGTAGAGCATTGGCTTCCCAAGCCGAGGGTCGCGGGTTCGAGTCCCGTAATCCGCTCCTTTTTTATCTCCCCCCGAAAAGTCATACGGAATTTTTTATCCACGGATCACACGGAGCGTTTAGATTATAGTTTATAGTTTAGAGGTTATAGGTTAGTGGTTAGTGGATAGAGATTCTAGTTAAAGATTCTCTTAAAGATTTTCGTAGGATGATAAAGACCCCTCCCTCAGACTTTAGCCTTCAGACTGCATTTTCGTTAAAGATTTTGTTTCCGTCTAATTCCGTTTAAATTCCGATGATTATTTCTGGCCATAGGCCATATTTTTATTAAAGATTTCCTCCAAAGATTTCTTGCGAAGCACCCCCCCAAAAAAACAATCCGTATAAGATCCGATGATTGATTTCCGTGCGACATTAGAAGAATCCGTGTCATCTGTGTGCAACCTTTCACCGGATGGCAGAAGGGCAGAGGTCGCGTAGGAAGCAATCAGCACAATGGGGCTTGCGAGCCGTACAAACGTAGCGACCATGGAGCAACAGCCAATGGTGAGCAAGGGGAATATCGGCAGAAGGGATGATGCGCAAGAGTTGACGCTCAACCAACAAAGGAGTAGAGGCAGACCGCGTGACGATGCCTAACCGATGGCTGACGCGGAACACATGGGTATCTACAGCCATGGCAGACTGTCCGAATGCCACACTCAACAGCACATTAGCCGTCTTACGACCCACGCCGGGAAGCGTCAGAAGATCTTCCATCGTCGCAGGAACCTCCCCATTGTGATGCGTTATCAATTCACGAGCCATCTCCACCAGATGGGCGGCTTTGGCATTGGGGTACGATACGCTCCTGATGTACTCATAGACCTCATCGGCTTCTGCTTCTGCCAGACTGCGTGCATCAGGATATTGTTTGAAAAGAGCAGGCGTAACCTGGTTAACGCGTTTGTCGGTACATTGTGCACTAAGCATTACCGCCACAAGTAGTTGGAAGATGCTGCCAAATTGCAATTCCGTTGTTGGATTGGGCATCTTCTCGCGAAATCTCGCAAAAATCAAAGCATCACGTTCATTCTTTTTCATATTCGTTGTTTTATCTCACACGGAATTTTTTTATCCACGGATCACACAGAAAAGATTTTAGTTTAAGATTTTGTTCAAGATTCTAGTTTAGATTTCGAGCATCTCCGATGCGATCCATAATAAAGTCCTTCCCAGAAGCGAGGTATTCGAGCGCATTTTCAGTCGAGATTTTCGTTAAAGATTATTATTTCTGGCCAAAGGCCATATTTCATTAAAGATTTCCTCCAAAGATTTCTTGCGAAGCAACCCCAAACTTAGAGTGTCATCCGATGATTTCATCCATGTGACATTTTATTGAGTTCCTTTTTGAATCTGACGTAGTATAGGAATCCCGCGATGGTCAGACCAAAGGGGAAAGCCGTCCAGATGCCATAGATGCCCAGATCGCAGATAAAGCCGAGGGTATATCCCAAGGGCAGGCTGACCACGAAATAGGCGATGAAGGCATAGGTCACCATCGGTTGTACGCAGGCTATTCCACGTAAGGCATTGGCAAACGCGTATTGCATGCCGTCGCCAAACTGATAGAGCGCCAAGATGAGAATCAACCCCGACACATACAGTTGCACCTCGATATTCTCGCTGAACAACCCGCCGATATGGTTGCGGAACAGCAAGATAGGGATGCTCAGTACGAGCGAGATAAAGAGGTTCAGACGGAAACCATCCATCGCATTAGCCTTCACGGCAGCAAAGTCGCGTTGTCCCACGAAATGGCTGACGCGTATCGCCATGGCAGCTGCCAATCCCGACAGAATCAGGTAGAACAGTTGCGAGATGGTAATCATCACCTGATGGGCAGCCAAAGGAATCGTCCCCAACCATCCTGCCATCACACAACTCAGACTGAACGCAGCACTCTCCATGCCGAGTTGCAAGGCAACAGGCCATCCCAAGCGGTTCATTTCTATGAAATCCACTTTGTTGATAGGATAGGAGAGGAAGTGGAGGCGATAGGTTTTGTAGCGTCGGCAGGAGAGCATCACACCAACGAGGACGAGAGCCATGAAGACACGCGACCCTAATGTGGCAATACCGGCACCCAGGAGTCCCATTTCAGGAAAACCGCCCACACCATAGATGAGAAGCCAGTTGAAGAGAATATTCAGCAGGTTACCGCCCACCATGGTCCACATCGCCACTTTTGTTTGTGCAATACCGTCAAAGAATTGTTTCAACGTGTTGAAGAGACCGACAAAGAGGATGCTCGCCAGATTGACCAGGAAATACGGCCTGATGAGCGACAGCAGTTCGTCAGGTTGTCCGATGTGTTCAAGATTAAAATAGAGGAAGGTCATGACAGCTGTAAACAGCAAGCCGACAACCCCGTTGGCCACAAGAGAGTTTTTCACTTTTCCTCCTACGGCTTCGTGTTGTCCCATACCATAGAGGCGTCCCACGACAGGCGTCAGACCGTAGGAGAAACCCATATAGGCGATAAGAACAAGACCGAAGATATTGTTGACCAGTCCGGCGGCAGCCAGTTCTTCTGTGCTGTGATGACCTATCATGAGCGTATCGGCAAAACCGAGTACGATGGTGCCCAACTGGCCGATGATAATGGGAATGCCCAGCACGAGCAGTTCGCGGTAATGATGTCGTTGTTGTGATGTTGTAAGAGTCATTTCTTCCTTAGTTTGTCAGTCTGCGGGCCACTACCTGTGAAAGCCCAAATATGGGAGCCGGCAAAAAGTCTGTCGGCTCCCATATCGTATAGAGAGAGGGAGTGGGAACTCCCTGAGTATGTTGTTATTTAGCAGCGTTGATGCGGTTCTTCACCTTATCCACGTAGGCATCGATGGTAGCAACAGCCACGATATTCACCACGTCGCGCACGCTGGCTCCGAAGTCGATGAAGTGGATAGGTTTGTTGAGTCCCATCTGGATCGGGCCGATAATCTCGACGTCCGCATCCAGCATCTGCAGCATCTTATAGCTTGAGCGTGCTGATGAGAGGTTGGGGAATACGAGCGTGTTCACATCCTTACCATTCAGGCGACTGAAAGGATACTGTTCGTCGCGGAGTTCGCGGTCGAGGGCAAAGCCCAGCTGCATCTCACCGTCGATAGCCAGTTCAGGACATTGCTGCTGCATGATTTCCGTAGCCTTGCGCACTTTCTGTGCCCCATCAGAAGTAGAGCTGCCGAAGTTAGAGTGAGAAATCATCGAGATAACCGGTTTCTCGTTGAAGAAGCGTACGCTGGTAGCCGCCAGACGTGCGATATCAACAAGTGCGTCGGTATCAGGATTCTCGTTCACCATGGTATCGGCAATATATAGGGTACCCTTCTGAGAGTTGATGATATGCATCGAACCGAAATGCTTGTATTCCGGACGGATGCCGATTACCTCTTTTGCCACCTTGATGGTGTTGCTGTATTTGGTATAGAGACCCGTGAGGAAAGCATCAGCCTCGCCAGTCTCCACCATCATCATACCGAAGTAGTTGCGCTCAAACATCTTATCGTTAGCCTCCTGGAAGGTGTATCCGTCGCGCTGGCGTTTCTCGGTCAGGATGCGTGCATAACGCTCGCGGCGCTCCTGCTCGTCAGGATGACGCAGGTTGATAATCTCGATACCGTCGAGGTTGAGGTCCAGCTGTTTAGCCAATTTCGCAATCACCTCGTCGTTACCCAGCAGGATGGGGTGGCAGATGCCTTCAGCCTTCGCCTGTACGGCAGCTTTCAGCATAGTGGGGTGTACAGCTTCTGCAAATACCACACGCTGTGGATGAGCCGAGGCAGTAGCGTAGAGCTTCTGAGTCAGTTTGGTTTCCTGACCGAGCAATACCGACAGCGAACGCTTGTATTCATCCCAGTTCTCGATGGTCTTGCGAGCCACGCCACTCTCGATGGCAGCCTTGGCAACGGCAGCACTCACCTCTGTGATGAGACGAGGGTCAACAGGTTTCGGAATGAAGTACTCGCGACCGAAGGTAAGGTTGTTCACCTTATAGACATCGTTGACCACGTCGGGTACAGGCTGTTTGGCAAGATCGGCAATAGCGTGAACGGCAGCCAGCTTCATCTCTTCGTTGATGGCGGTAGCGTGAACGTCGAGTGCACCACGGAAGATGTATGGGAAACCAATCACGTTGTTGATCTGGTTAGGATAGTCAGTACGACCTGTTGACATCAAGGTGTCGGGACGAGCCTCCATGGCATCCTCGTATGAGATCTCAGGTACAGGGTTAGCCAAGGCGAAGATGATAGGATCTTTAGCCATCGACTTCACCATATCCTGCGAGAGCACGTTACCCTTCGACAGACCTACGAAAACGTCGGCTCCGTTGACAGCCTCTTCCAGGGTATGCACATCACGACGGTCGGTAGCAAAGAATTTCTTCTGTTCGTTCAGGTTCTCGCGGTCAGAAGTGATCACACCCTTCGAGTCGAGCATCAGGATGTTCTCCTTTTGAGCGCCGATAGCCATATAGAGTTTGGTACAAGAGATGGCAGCAGCACCTGCGCCGTTGACCACGATCTTCACCTTTTTAATATCCTTACCAATCACTTCAAGGGCATTTTTCAGTCCGGCAGCAGAAATGATAGCCGTACCATGCTGGTCGTCGTGCATCACGGGGATGTCGAGAGTACGCTTCAGACGCTCCTCGATATAGAAGCACTCAGGTGCCTTGATATCCTCAAGGTTGATACCGCCGAAGGTAGGCGCAATCTTCTCTACCGCTTCACAGAATTTCTCAGGGTCCTTCTCAGCCACCTCGATATCGAACACATCGATGCCGCCATAGATTTTAAACAAGAGGCCCTTACCCTCCATGACAGGTTTGCCGCTCATGGCACCAATATCACCCAGTCCAAGAACAGCCGTTCCGTTAGAGATTACAGCCACAAGGTTTCCTTTGTCAGTATATCGATAGGCAGCCTCAGGGTCTTGCTGGATCTCAAGACACGGATAGGCAACACCAGGAGAGTAGGCGAGCGACAGGTCTGTCTGTGTACGGTAAGCCTTGGTAGGCTTCACTTCAATTTTTCCAGGACGGCCAGCCTCATGATAGCTGAGGGCGGCCTCTTTAGAGATTTTTACCATAATAATATAAGTAGCTTTACGTTTATTTCCATTAAATCAGCACAAAATTACAAAAAATGAGCGAAAATACGCGAAAAAACATCAACCTTTTTAATCTTTTTAGTAACTTTGTGGGCAAAATGGTTACTTATGCAGGAAATAACAAGAGATTTGACTGATTATCGTATAGGATTAAGGGATAAGATACTGGAAACAGCCATGGCTGCGTTTGAGAAAAAAGGTGTCAAGGCGGTTAAGATGGACGACATAGCAACAGCCTTGTCCATATCCAAGCGCACCTTATATGAAATATATGACGACAAAGAGGCTTTATTGTATGAAGGCATCAGCAAGCGCGACCGTCTGCGTCACGACCAGATACAATCCTATGCCAGCAAGGGGCATAATGTGATGGAGATACTGAAGGAAGCCTATCGCGTCAATAGTAACGCCTCCCGCAATATCTGTCCTGCATTCTACGAAGACATCCATCGCTATCCTAAGATAGAGCAATACATGCAGAAAGTCAGGGCCCACAAGTGCGCCGAGATATTAGATTTCATGCATTTAGGTGTTGAGCAAGGTTTCTTCCGTTCCGACATCAACTACAATCTCTTTCTCATCCTTTGTGACTCCGTCACCGATGCCATCATCAAAAACAAGCTCTTGTCAACCTATACCATGGACGAGCTCTACTACAATTTCTTCCTTGTTCCCCTCCGTGGTGTATGCACAGAAAAAGGCCTGCAACTGGTAGCGGAAACCTGGAAATAGCCTTGCACACGGAACACGGAGTTTATAGGTTATGGGTTAGCGTTTAGTGTTTAGTGTTTAGAGGTTAGTGTTTAGTGGTTAGAGATTTTTATTTAAAGATTTTATTTCCGTCTAAATTCCGTCTAAATTCCGATGATTGATTTCTTGCGAAGCAACCCCCAAAAACATCCGTCTAAATTCCGATGATCCGATGATCCGTGAGCCATTTCTGGCAGAAAAAGCCTAAAAACTTGCATAAAAGAGAAATATTGCTTATTTTTGCAAACGGATTTAAACCACAGACAGATGGGAACATATAAGTATCAAGCAGAAATAGACGCATTGATACAACAAGGAGTAAAGATGCCCGAAGTTGTAAAGCCAAACGATTTGAAAGGATTCAGATTCGTTTTCAGCTCAGATATGTCCAAAAGCTACTTACCCAACTACATCATGAAGCCTCAGCGTGCCATCATGAATGGACAAAGAAAAGTCGATGTTGGTGGATATGCTTTGTCTTGCTTTACCGAAAAGGAAAAAGCCATTAAGTTCTATCACTTACTTGCTAAGAATATGAGAAACATATACAAAGCCATTGGTGATAGTATTTCTTCTGGAATTGTTTCCAATAACGATGGCAACATCACACCCCCAGCTAGTAACGGACATTATAACCTATTTGAGTTTCCATCATGTGACTTATCCAAAACATTTAAACTAGAGGAGGACAAATTATGAAAACAATAAAAGGTATAAGCATCAGGAATCGCAATTTCGACAAGTTCAAGAAAGTGGCCGATCTTATATATTTTGATGGACCATTGTTGTCACACTATGTAACTATCAATGGTGACAACTATCTCTTCTATTGGATAGACCAAGATGATGCAGACAATCGTTGGATGTTCATCAGAACCGATTACGACACCATCCAGAAGTACACCCAAAAAAAGCAGACATTACGTAATATTTTAAGTTCGCCATTAGACGACATAGTATATACTGTTGATATAGATAATAAAGGACATCATCACAATTTCCAAGCCCATTCCATAGAAGATTTTCCAGAGGATTATCTCCCTTCTGAAGATTCTTATTATGAATTTGAACCTGAAGATGTAAACAAAGAAAACTTATCTATAGCAGAAATGAGTGGCAAAAAACTCGATTGGTTCCGCAAAGTCTGTGCTGCGGTACTATAATACTTTTTAATGTCACACACGGTCACCCGGAGCGTTTTTTTTATGGGTTATAGGTTATGGGTTATGGGTTAGTGGTTAGTGGTTAGCGTTAAGGTTAACGTTAAGGTTAGCGTTAAGGTTATAGTTTAGAGGTTAGAGATTCTAGTTAAAGATTTTGTTCAAGATTATAGTTAAGATGTCGAGCCGTAGGCGATCCATAACAAACCCCTTCCCAAAAGCGAGGTATTCGAGCGCATTTTCGTCAAGGATTTTCTTAAAGATTTTGTTTCCGTCTAATATCCGTTTAAATTCCGATGATGATTTATTTCTGGCCAAAGGCCATATTTCATTAAAGATTTCCTCCAAAGATTTACCTATGGTTTGTTTTGTCGTGACTCAGCATAGTGAAAGCGAGTTCTCACTCTGTCTTCGCTACTCCAAAACATCTTGCCGTAGGCAACTAAAAAATCCACGGAGCACACGGAGCACACACGGAGAAAGATTAACGTAGGATGAGAAACCTCAGACCTCAGACTTCAGACTTCAGACCTCTGACCTCACCCCTCAACCCCCGTGACATTATTTGATTCATTTGGGAGATTCTTCTGCCGCCATAGGACATACCGTATCCTCTTCTTCCAGTATAGGATAATAGTTTGTTTTAGCACCATGGTCCTGCAACCAGATATGGTTGAGCGTAAAAGCGATGGAGTCAAGAGTCACTTCACGCTTTTGCGGCTTCAGTTCACATTCCCATACCGTTATGCAATGCCATCCCATTTTAGCCAACGTCCGCTGTTCCTCCTTGTCGCGCACCTTGTTTCTGCGAATCTTCTCCACCCAGAAGTCGCGGTTTGTCTTAGGAATCTTACAACACTTAGAATTCTCCGGTTGTATCATATCCACGTCATGTCCATGCCAAAAGCAGCCATTCACGAAGATGCAGGTGCGGTATTTCCTCAATACCAAGTCAGGATGCCCAGGCAGCCTTTTGTAGTTCAGCCTGTATCTGAATCCCCGTTTCCACAGCCCATGTCGTACGATCATTTCCGGCTTCGTGTCCTTCGAACGAATAGCCGCCATGTTTTTGTGTCGTTGTTCTTTAGTCAAATGGTCAGACATAGGATATGAGTCTCTTACGATACAAAATTACTTTCTATATTCCTTCAGTATTTTGTGAAATGTCACACGGAAATTCTGGAGCAGCGAAGACAGAGTGAAAGCTCCATTTCATGGCACCTTTTCTCGCCATGGCATAACTCGAACGAGTTCGGTTCTGCTCATTTGGCTTAACGAAAACGTTCGGTTTCACTATGCTAAGTCGTGACAGAATTAACCAAAGGTAAATCACGGAAATTCTAGTTAAAGATTATTCTCAAGATTTTTGTTAAGATGTCGAGCCTGTAAGGCGATCCATAATAAAACGCTCCTATAGAGCAACGTACTGTTGCGCATTTTGGTATGGGATTTTCGTTAAAGATTCTCGTGGCGTGAGAAAGAATCTGTCCCCATGTCATTTGTTATTCTTTACTCTTACTATCGATAACAGGAACAACCATAGGCATACCTCCATTATTAGTATATTTATAATTGCCAATTCTTTGAGGATCCTTTATGACTATGATTTGATCGCTATAGAAGTTTTCACCAACAATCAAAACCGTATTACCTAAATACATATCCTCGCTTGGTTTGTCATAGTAGATGTCATAGTCCGATGCCTCTCTTGCCAAAGCAGCATCATCAAAAACTTGAAACACCTTGAAAGCAGTTTCTTTTTTGTTTTCGTAACTTGTTGGTTGATTTAGATACTGAACGGAATCTTTCGTATCCGAATCTTTAATCATAAAACCGATAACGATTAAAGCAACAAATGTGAGAACAACACCTGTCAAAGTTCCTAATAGAAAAGATTTTTTATCCATATAGCTTTAATTTTAATTCTGCTTGCAAATATATAAATAAATAATGAGAGAGGCGAAGATGTTGTCTTAAAAGTTATTATTCGTCTTTATTTTCTTTGGATTACTCCTTGTTGGATGGCATGAGCGTGTCATCATGTTATTGTTGCTTCAAAAATCTGTTTGTTGGAATAATTTAAATAAAATATTATAATTTACATTGATTATTGAAAAATTTAATGTATTTTTGTAGCAAAAATGGCGAAATTATGAAACCAAGCAAGATAAATGATGTTTTAGATAATAATGGAATTCCACAAACTTGGCATGCAAAAAAGGAAGGAAGCTTCTTTTACGGTCAATAGTTATGCTTGGAATAAGTATCATCTGATTTAGAAACGCTTCATGAAATCTCAAAGATTTTAGAATTTGAACTTAAGGATTTGATTAAAGACGAGAACGAAAGGAGCATAAAGAACTCGTAGTTTTTTATCTAAGCAAGTATGTTGTAGAACTTCTGATAATAAAGTATTAATTGAATATGGGCATAAGCAAAGATTTAACAGAAGAGGATGTTAAGTTCCGCTATATCAACGAAGCCATCACAAGCAAGGGATGGTCAAGGGATAGTATATTCATGGAACAGAAGGTTAAGTTTACTGATGGTAAGATTAATCTTCATGGTAATCTTGTGCATAGAGAGAAGCCTAAGTTTGCAGACTATGTGCTTTATGCAAACAAGGCTACCCCAATAGCCATTGTTGAGGCAAAGGATGCAAATCACTCTGTTTCTCACGGCTTGCAACAAGCTATGATTTATGCCCAAATGCTTGATGTAAAGTTTGCATACAGTTCAAATGGAGAGGGGTTTGCAGAACATGACTTCTTAACAGGGAAAGAGCGCACATTTGCTATGGACGAGTTTCCAACAAAAGAAGAACTTATCGAAAGATATAAAAATGAGGCTAACGATGGAA
>SAMEA104315426__coassemble_361_pt1 | contig 32266 bp, 25 predicted proteins | sample SAMEA104315426__metabat2_low_PE_024 | metagenome-assembled genome bin SAMEA104315426 (sample SAMEA104315426) | gut metagenome | biome: Monkey gut; feature: monkey-associated habitat; material: faeces | place: China | collected 2013 | reverse complement strand
CAATGCCGCTATTTCAAAATTCCACTTTAGAGGGAAAACTTGGCGGAAATGTGCAATGAACGGGGGAAATTGATTTTTGCAAGGTCACTATTTGAGTCAATAAAGGACTATTATGGTTGCGATGGGTAGTTGGGATAAAAAAGCACCCCCAAGAACTATTTCGCTCTTGGGGGCAGTTTTTTCTTTATATCACAACGAGACTACTCGAATATCTCTTCTATGTTTCCACCGGCATTGAAAGTAGCATCCAAACCACTTTCATCCATTTTGCACGGATTGTAACCTGGTGGCAGATCGAACACGGCTTCAGGTGAATAGCCTAAGCGCTTGTCTGCATAAACACTTTTCATGAAATAAGCCCAAATGGGGAGTGCACCTGATGCACCCTGACCGATACTGGTCATGGAAAAGTGAATGTCGCGATCATCGCCTCCTACCCAACAGCCGCTAACGAGGTTGGGAGTAATGCCCATAAACCATGCGTCGCTATTATTGTTGGTGGTTCCGGTTTTTCCTCCGACTTCTCCCGTGATGTTATACATATAGCGTAATCGTCCACCGGTACCTCCATCAATAACTGCTTTAAGCATATAGAGCATTTTGTGGGCGCTTTCTTCGCTGATGACCTCGTTCATGCGTGGTCGGAACTGTGCCACGACATTGCCTTCATTATCTTCAATGCGTGTTACGAGAAGTGGTGCGGTGCGGATGCCGTGATTGACGAATGCAGTATATGCGCTAACCATTTCTGCCACTGTAATATCGCATGGACCGAGGCAGAGCGACATGGATGGGTGTATTTCCGGATTATTGATGCCATATTCTCGCAACAGGGTTACGAATGCCTGCGGATTGAGTTTACTCATGAGATAAGCCGAAATCCAGTTGTTCGACTGCTGCAATCCCCATTTAAGCGTGACCATTTCGCCATAACGGGAATGGCTGCTATTGCGTGGAGTCCACGGTCTTCCTGCCACCATATAGGTTTGTTGGACATTCGGTGCGAGGTCGCATGGCGAGAATCCATTTTCCATAGCGAGTGAATAGAGGAATGGTTTGATGGTAGAGCCCACCTGTCGTCGTCCTTCCATACACATATCGTATGCGAAATGTGTGAAATTGAGTCCACCTACATAGGCTTTTACGGCTCCGTTTTGGGGGCACATGCTCATGAATCCGCAACGCAGGAACGACTTATAATAGCGTATGGAGTCAAGCGGTGTCATGATAGTATCAACTTCTCCATGATAGGTGAATACCGACATTTCTGTTTTGGTATTGAACGACTTTCGTATCTGTTCCTCAGTAGCTCCCGACTCTTTTAGCACGCGATATCGTTCGCATTGGCGTACGGAGCGCATCAGGATTTTGTTGACTTGCTCCATGGTAAGGTTACCGGAATACGGTGCACTCTTCTTTCCCTTTATCTCGCGGTTGAATGCGGGTTGCAGATATTTTACAACATGTTTATATACAGCCTGTTCGGCATATTCCTGCATGCGCGAATCGATAGTGGTATAGACACGTAGTCCGTCAGAATAGAGATTGTACGTTTCACCGTTTTTCTTTCTGTTCTTATTGCACCATCCGTAGAGTGGATCGTTCTCCCAGTTGATAGAATCCTGATAGAAGCGTACCATGTTCCATGATGGATAGTCGGAGCGCTCTGGTCTTTTAGCCATCATGTAGCGGCGTAGGTAATCGCGGAAATATACGGCGATGCCATCTTTATGGTCGTTGACATGGAAATTGAGTTTGAGCGGTTCTGCAGTATATCGTGCACACTCGTCTTCTGAGAGGTATCCTGCTTTCTCCATCTGTGAAAGTACTACATTTCGGCGTTCGGTACAACGGTCAGGGTGGCGCACAGGATTGAAATAGGATGGGTTTTTGCAAAGTCCGATGAGCACTGCCGCCTCGTTGACAGTAAGGTCTTTTGGTTCTTTACCAAAATATGTACTTGCCGCGGTTTTGATGCCCACGGCATTGTGTAGGAAGTCGAAATAGTTAAGATACATGGAAATAATCTCGTCTTTGGTATAGTTGCGTTCCAACTGTACGGCGATAACCCATTCGATGGGTTTCTGGAGCAGACGTTCGATTACACTATGTGCGGTAGATGAATAGAGCTGTTTGGCGAGTTGCTGTGTAATAGTCGAACCACCTCCGGCACTTTTGTGTCCAAGTAGTCCACGCTTGACTATAGCGCGTCCGAGTGCGAAGAAATCGATTCCAGAATGTTCATAGAATCGCACATCTTCGGTAGCCACCAGTGCTTGGACCAGTGCTGGTGCGAGTTGTGAATAATCTACGAGGATACGGTTTTCACGGTTGTAATTCCATGTTCCCATGATTTTTCCATCAGCACTATATATCTGTGTGGCATAGCGATTGATAGGGTTTTGGAGTTCTTCGATGGGTGGCATATAACCAATCCATCCTTTCGCAATGGCCCAGAAAGCCACTACAGCGGTCAGGACCGATGCTCCAAGGAAAGCCCATAGGCATCGCACAAATATCTTTCTCATTGTCAGTTAGTGGTGTTTTTATATTTCTGTGCAAATGTACTGCTTTTTGTTGAAATACGGAAACTTTTCGGCCAATAATCAGCAATACGGCACTTCCAAGGTCGGAAGCGCCGTATTCATCAATCAGAACATTTGTCATTATTTCCAGTTAAACCTTAGTCCCATGGTGAGTCCAAATCCGAAAGGATGTTCCTGATAATAGGTAGGTACTTTTGACCCGTTGTCGAAATGATAATTGACCGTTGGTTCTGCATAGATACTAAACTGCCGATCGATCATGAATTCGCCTCCGAGTCCACCGTCTATTGACAGTTGGAGTGGACGTATGGTAACTTTTTCACTGGACATGGGGTAGCTTTCACTGTCGGGGTTTGATGTGGCGCATCGGCGTCCACTAACCATTTTCTCGACTGTGCCGCCTGCTTTGGCATAGAAGTGCAAGCGTCTGTTATTCCACAGCGTATAGTTGACATGAAGCGGAATTCCCACATAGTGCAGTTTCTGCTCCATCTGTTGAACATAATGCACGCTCTCTCTGGTGAAATCTGCCGTAAGGCGAGTGTATGAGAGTCCTGCCTCGACACTCCACCGATTGTTGATATGATAACGCATAGATACTCCAAAGCGCAATGGGAAGTGGTGTTTATAGTGTTCCTTTGGTGTAGCCGAAGCCAGTTCGATAGGTCGTAATATATCTGAACCTTTCGCCCCAAAAACCTGAGTATCAGCAGGTGGCGTTGCGTCGTACACGACAAGTTCTCCCCCTTTGTTGCCATCATTAGAGAATCCGTTGGAGAAGAATGCCTGCGCCGTGAGACGTTGGCTGTCACCATAAGCATCGTTGCCATGGGTATGTGAGAGATATTCAGATGCCTTCCGCTCACGTCCCGATACATTGGCAAGCGTGAGGCGGTTGGTTTTCGATGTGACCGGTTGAGTCTGCTCGTCGGTAGGGTTCGAGGCTGTTGCAGCAATCGTTTCAGTTGTTTCAGTTACAGCTTTGGCTGTTGTTTCGTCTGTCGCTGCCACAGCCAACGAGGATTGTTCTGTGTTTTCCACATCCACACGTTCGTCGGTTGTTAATATCCGTCGGGATTCCTTCGGCAACTGTTCGGCTTGCTGCGAATGGTGTTCAGACAGAGAAGCCAACAAGGGTTGGCTGTCTGACAGAAGCTGCTTTTCTGTTTTTGCTGACAGCTGAGCGCCTTGCTTTTCTGGACCGACAGAAGTCTGAATACTGGACTGCTGCGGGTTGAGGTGCGCTGGATTCCACAACAAACTGACTGCCACGCCAACACACAGGATGCCTACTGCCGCCACAGCTATCCATCGTTGACGGTAGAATACAACTTTCTTGGCTGGGCGCTGCTGTGCTGCCACGACTTGCTCCAACTCATCCCATGACAGGAGGGGAGCTGGCTGCTGATAGTCAGCCATCTTGTCTTGCAATTCTTTTCTCCACTGTTCTTTCATAGAATCTATTGTTGGGTGTTTGTATATTGTCTTATCATTTGTGCCAGCAGATTTTTCGCTCTGCTGAGTTGCGATGCCGAAGAGTCTTTCTTGATGCCCAGCAGTTGGGCTATTTCCTGATGGCTTTTGTGTTCGAAGACGTAGAGGTTGAATACCGTTCGGTATCCCGTTGGCAACCTTCTGACCATCTGTTGTATGACATCGGGGGGAATGTCGTTGACGGGCGGATCGTCTTCTTCCGGCACATCAGCCACGTCCCAGTCTATTGTCTGCCATTCGCGTCGTTTTTCTTCGCGCAGATAGCGCAACGCTTGAGTTACCACTATCTTGGTGGCCCATGCTCGGAGCGACCCTTCGCCACGATACTTAAAATCGGAAACATGGGTCAAGAGCTGCACCATACTGTCTTGCATCACGTCTTTCAGACTTTCGCTATCAGTAATATAGCGTGCGCATGCGGCAGTTAGCAGTCCACCATAACGGTCGTAGAACACCCTCATCGCTGCGGCATTGCCACAGCGAAGTTGTTCGGCCAACTGCTGTTCGTCTGTATCAGTATAGTGCTTCACGATGTTTTCGTTTCTATCGTTATAAAGTGCAAAAGTGGGAAAAACTTGCATAACTGCGATGGCTATTTTTGTTAAAAGACGTTAACTTACAGATTTTCCATGCAAGTTTTCCGCAACGGCAGTCTTTATGTTGACGGAAAGAGGCACCACGATGGTGTTTTATCGCCAAAGAATTTATTAACAAAACAAATAACAGAAAAGACATGACAACAAAGAAAATTATCACTATGCTGATGGGTTGCATGGCCGCCTTTACCTTTGTGGCTTGCAACAGCGACGATGAACCCGCACGTCTGACACCTGCTGAGATTGCTCAGCGCTACGATGTTATCAAGGGTGTACACGACGGAATGATGGTTTATGCACTTTCAGGCGAAGGCACTTCAAACTACAAGACCGATACTCTTGATGTAAAAATCGACATGTACAGCGACTCTGCTTTCGTAATAAAGAACATTCCTCCCAAGGCTTTCACCGTTAATCTGCCCGATGGCGATCTGAAGACAGCTATGGTGAATGCACAGCCTGTGGATCTGAAGTGCGTATATGGCTTCATGCCTTCTACTCAGATTCAGTTTCTGTTGAACCCCTCTACCATGGAATACCATCTTACCTACGGCGACAAGCCTCACAAGGTTAGAGTAGCATTCTACATCAACAACTATAGTTCGTATGGTCTTTGGGATTCAAGAAAGAACCTGATGTACATGCAGATGGTTGTGGCTGGTGTATTTGAAGACGATAGCAACACCAACAAACTGTCGAAAAACCAGGTTGGTCTGATGTTCTATACCAAGAAGAAATAAAACTCATCACTAATACTGAAAAACTTACACTGTTGTCACCGGTCGCAGACACGAATCTGCTGATCGGTGACTTTTTTTGTAGCCCGTCATATTACCATGCAGGCCAAATACATCCAAAACGACCAGTCAATCCCCCATCTACCTATCCATCGAGGCAAAGGCCGGTAAGCAGCCCTGTCACCTACATACAACCCCAATCCATCAATCGGACAAGTGGATATGATCAATATCATGCAGAAATACCAAAGAAGAAAAAGATGAAAAAAAGATGGAAGAAACGATGGATAACTCATCTTTAATATGTAACTTTGCACACATGAATATAAAAGAACTACAAGGAAAACGCATTGCCGTGCTGCTCTCAGGAGGAGTAGATAGTTCGGTGGTGCTCCACCAACTGGCTCAGCAGGGATTACAGCCCGATTGCTTCTACATCAAAATCGGCCCTGAAGAGGAAGAAGAATGGGACTGTTCGTCGGAAGAAGACTTAGAAATGGCCACAGCCGTAAGCCACAAATACGGTTGTAAACTCGAAGTAATAGACTGTCACAAAGAATACTGGGAACAAGTGACCACCTACACCATGGATAAAGTAAAGGCAGGACTGACACCCAACCCCGACGTGATGTGCAACAGACTCATCAAGTTTGGAGCCTTCCACGACAAGCGTGGCAAGGACTATGACCTTATCGCAACAGGTCACTATGCACAGACAGAAATAGACAGCGAAGGAAGAAAATGGCTCACCACAAGTCCTGATCCGGTAAAAGACCAAACAGATTTTCTTGCACAGATATATGACTGGCAACTGAAAAAGGCACTCTTCCCCATTGGACACATGATGAAGGAAGAGGTGCGAGAAATTGCAGAAAGAGAACATCTGGTAAACGCAAAGCGCAAAGACTCACAAGGCATCTGCTTCTTAGGTAAGATCAACTACAACGACTACATACGCAGATACCTCGGAGAAAAGCCAGGCGAAGTGGTCGAACTGGAAACAGGAAAGCGCATCGGACAGCACCAAGGACTATGGTTCCACACCATCGGACAGCGCCACGGACTGGGTTTCGGAGGCGGACCATGGTTTGTGGTTAAGAAAGACGTAGCAGAAAACATACTCTATGTCAGCCACGGATACGACCCCAAGACTGCATACAAGCAGGATTTCAGAGTGCATGATTTCCATCATCTCACGCTCCCACTCGATCCACAGCAGACCCATATTACCTTCAAGATACGTCATACACCAGAATACCATCCCGCCACTATCGAGCATGAAGGCGAAGGACAATTCACCGTACACTCCACACAACCCATCCACGGAGTGGCACCAGGACAATTCTGCGTTATCTACGACGAACAGCACCACCGCTGCTTGGGATCGGGAGAGATAACCGTATAAAAATAAATCGACGAGAATGTTTTGCTATTCGTCACTTTTAATGTAACTTTGCAAATTATGATACAACCCTCCATTGACAATACAACATGGAAAGAAAACGTCATCCTGGTTGATGCAGACTATATCGACAGGGTGACATTCGACCTTATCGTCAACTTTGAACGCATGATTGGGCGCAAAATACCCAAAGCCGACATGGCAAAATGGATTGACTGCATCGCACTCGACGGCGGCATGCGCGAGGGAAAACACGAGACTCAGGTCATACTGATACACGGCAAAAACAAAAAAGGCATGGATAACTTCATGCCTTCAACATTCGACGGAGAACTTGATGGAAAAGCCTTCAGCGATTCGCTCGGCGAATTTCAAATCAGTTGCGTAACCGTAGAAGAACTCGTATCGGCAGAAGAACTCTTCACCGATGCCATGCAAATCATCGCAAATAGCGCCGACGTGAAACGAATGATGATTATCCCTGATGCTGAAAGAAACATCGAACAGGTGAAACAGGGACTCCGACATGCCGACCCCGAAAAGCACATTACCGTGTTTAGCATGCAACCCATAGCCGGAGGAAACTTCCGACAGGAAATCCTCGGATACTCGCTCATGGCAGCACTCGGCATCAGAGGAGACGAAATAAAACCCTGAAACAATAACATAACTAGAAAATTATAAAAACAATAATAAAAATAAGAAAATGGGAAAAGTACTGATGATTGGTGCAGGTGGTGTGGCCACCGTAGCCGCATTTAAAATCGCACAGAATACCGACGTGTTCACCGACTTCATGATCGCATCAAGACGAAAGGAAAAATGCGACCAGATAGTAGAAGCCATCCACAAAAAAGGATACACCATGCCCATCAAAACCGCACAAGTAGATGCAGACGATGTGGAACAACTCAAAGCGCTATTCAACGACTACCAGCCCGAACTGGTCATCAACCTCGCACTGCCATACCAGGACCTCACCATCATGGAAGCATGTCTGGCTTGCGGATGCAACTATCTGGACACAGCCAACTACGAGCCAAAGGATGAAGCTCACTTCGAATACTCATGGCAATGGGCCTATAAAGAACGATTCGAACAAGCTGGACTATGCGCTATACTCGGTTGCGGATTCGACCCAGGTGTCAGCGGCATCTACACCGCTTATGCCGCTAAGCATCATTTCGACGAGATGACCCAACTCGACATCGTCGATTGCAACGCAGGAAACCACCACAAAGCATTCGCAACCAACTTCAATCCAGAAATCAATATCCGCGAAATAACCCAAAAGGGACTCTACTACGAAAACGGAGAATGGAAAGAAACTGATCCTCTGTCAGTACACAAAGCACTCACCTACCCCAACATAGGACCACGTGAGAGCTATCTCATGCACCACGAAGAACTGGAGTCACTCGTCAAAAACTACCCATCAATCAAGTTGGCACGCTTCTGGATGACCTTCGGACAGCAATATCTCAACTATCTCGATGTGATTCAGAACATTGGCATGAGCAGAATCGATGAAATAGAATATGAAGCTCCACTGGCTGACGGAACAGGTACGGCAAAGGTAAAAATCGTTCCTCTGCAATTCCTCAAAGCCGTTTTGCCCAATCCACAAGATCTCGGAGAGAACTATGAAGGAGAGACTTCTATCGGATGCCGCATCAAAGGAACTAAAGACGGCAAACAGCGCACATACTACGTATATAACAACTGCTCACACCAGGCAGCCTACGAAGAGACTGGCATGCAGGGCGTAAGCTACACCACTGGTGTGCCTGCCATGATTGGCGCCATGATGTTCCTTAAAGGAATATGGAAGAAACCAGGCGTTTGGAACGTGGAAGAGTTTGATCCAGATCCATTCATGGAACAACTCAACACACAAGGACTGCCTTGGCATGAAGTGTTTGACGGAGACTTAGAACTCTAATCCACAAACACTACACCTATTTTATAATATATACATTTATTGATACAGAAACCTACCATGGCAAAAAAAGAAAACGAAAACGAGACCATCAACGCGCAAAGCGAAAAGATGAAGGCCCTGCAAGCGGCCATGTCGAAAATAGAAAAAGAATACGGAAAAGGCTCCATCATGCGAATGGGTGACGAACAAATAGAAAATGTAGATGTCATACCAACAGGAAGCCTCAACCTCGACCTCGCACTCGGAGTGGGAGGATATCCACGCGGTAGAATCATTGAAATCTATGGACCGGAATCTTCTGGTAAGACCACACTGGCCATACACGCCATTGCTGAAGCACAAAAGGCAGGCGGCATCGCTGCATTCATCGATGCAGAACATGCCTTCGACAGATTCTATGCGCAGAAACTGGGAGTAGATATCGACAACCTCTGGATATCACAACCCGACAACGGAGAGCAAGCTCTTGAGATTGCCGACCAGCTCATACGATCATCTGCTATTGATATCTTGGTGGTCGATTCAGTAGCTGCACTCACTCCGAAAAAGGAAATTGAAGGAGACATGGGTGACTCGGCTGTAGGACTGCATGCGCGTCTGATGAGTCAGGCACTACGCAAACTCACAGCCACCATCGCTAAAACAAACACCACATGTATCTTCATCAACCAGTTGCGAGAAAAAATCGGAGTCATGTTTGGTAACCCCGAGACAACTACTGGTGGTAATGCGCTGAAGTTCTACGCTTCTGTAAGACTCGACATCCGCCGCGTCAGCCCCATCAAAGAGGGTGACCAAGTCATCGGAAACCAAGTGCGCGTAAAGGTAGTGAAAAACAAAGTAGCTCCCCCATTCCGTAAAGCTGAGTTTGAAATAACCTTTGGCGAAGGAATATCGAAAGTAGGCGAAATACTCGATCTCGGTGTACAATACAACATCATACAGAAGAGCGGATCATGGTTCAGCTACGACGGACAAAAGCTCGGACAAGGACGTGATGCTGTCAAACAACTGATGAAAGACAACCCCGAACTCTGCGAAAAACTCGAAGCTAAGGTTGTTGAAACCATCAAAAACGAAGAGTAATACACAGATCACATAGATGAAAAGGCGCATCGGAAATATCCGATGCGCCTTTTCATCTATGTCCCGTCTCTGGACCATATATACAATCCGAGATTATCTGCGACGACGGGTATGAGTCTTAACAGGAGTTTTACCAGAGCCTTCCGAGAAAAGATACCCGAAATAATCTTCCTTCTGACCATCTATATCACCTGTCACATTTTCATTCTTGAAAGTCACATTCTTCGTATAAAGGCGCCCCGTAACAGTTTCAGAAAGTGTCAAAGTGACATACCGGCTATTACGCACAGAACGCATACCGTCAATGCGGAAAGTGGTTTCCTTGGCCATTGTCACCACACGACTACCCGCACCATTGCGGATAACCTTCATGGTAGTAGGATACTTCAAATGAACTGTTTTGTTCATATATTGGGCATAATCACCCAAAGAAGCTGACTGCTGGCGCTCGTCTTCTTCCTCAAAAGTAAACGAACCGTAGAACAGATGTTTGGCATTGTCAACAATAAACTCATCATCGCGCATGCCACAATTGGTTTTACTCATGGCCACATTCTGGAAGAATTCACTGCCATCCTTACCCTCAACGATAATCTTTACAGGGAACGAGCGAGTTCCAACACCAACGGCAACAACCTTCACTTTCTGCCCCTTCTCTACCTTCACCAAATCAGCAGCATCGCTTTCATAATCGGTATCAACATAATAATCTGTAGTAGCAGTTACCAATGTCTTGCCAACAAGCAATGAACGAGCAATATCTACATCACCCAGATAGGCTAACGTTGGCACACCGATCTTATTATAGCAATAGTCTTCATAATTGCCGTTGGGCAACTCAAAATAATACTGTTTGTTGTCATCTTGGCAAGTAAAGTTGAGCCGTGCACGACCATTACTGCCAACAGCATGGCCACGATACACCATCACCTTGCGACGGAAATAACCGTTGCTCACCTCCTTATTATTACTTTCGTCACGGAAGGTATTCACCAACATGTCATATTTTTCAGGCAAAACCATGAAACGCATGCCATCTTGCCAGTCGCACAAACCATATCGAGGAAAGTTACGACCTACGAAATCCTGAGGCTTGTCTGCCTCTTGTGTTGTAGAACCTGCCACCTGTTTGGCATCAGTTTTTGGTGTCTCCACCTTTTTCACTCCTTTCGTCTTCACGATATAGGAATCACTTCCCTGTGCCATAACCGTTGTGGTCATTAGCGCAAGAATACCCATTGTTATCAGCTTTTTCATAATAGTTGTTTATAGTTAACGCTTGCAAAGTTACGATTTAGTAAGGGAAAAACCAAATTTTAAAGCAACAAACATGACCGAATACCATAATTAATATAAAAGCGATAGTACATCATGACACTAATACATGCCAAAATGTCATACAATACCCACTATTAACAGCTGTCAAACACCATTTGGCACACGCTTTGCTATTAAGTTATCGTTAACATTACGAATATTAAAAATTAAAAAGAAATACATTATGGGAAAAATTATTGGAATCGACTTAGGAACAACTAATAGTTGTGTTGCCGTTTTCGAAGGCAGCGAACCAGTTGTAATTGCCAACAGCGAAGGTAAGCGTACAACACCTTCTGTTATTGGTTTCGTAAAAGACGGCGACCGCAAGGTAGGTGATCCTGCCAAGCGTCAAGCTATCACAAACCCCAAGAACACCGTTTATTCTATCAAACGTTTCATGGGTGAAACCTACGAGCAGAGCCGTAAAGAGGCTGAAAGCATGCCTTACACAGTAGTCAACGAAAACGGATATCCACGCGTTGACATTGAAGGACGCAAATACACTCCGCAGGAAATCTCTGCCATGGTGTTGCAGAAGATGAAGAAAACCGCAGAAGACTACCTCGGACAAGAGGTAACCGATGCAGTTATCACCGTACCAGCATACTTCTCTGACTCACAGCGTCAGGCCACTAAAGAAGCCGGACAGATTGCAGGTCTCAATGTGCGTCGTATCGTCAATGAGCCTACTGCTGCCGCTTTGGCATATGGAGTAGATAAGGCCAATAAGGATATGAAGATTGCAGTATTCGACCTTGGTGGTGGTACATTCGATATCTCTATCCTCGAATTTGGTGGTGGTGTATTCGAAGTGCTCTCTACTAATGGTGATACACACCTCGGTGGTGACGACTTCGACCAGGTCATCATCAATTGGCTGGCAGACGGCTTCAAGAGCGAAGAAAACGTTGATTTGCGCAAAGATCCTATGGCCATGCAGCGTCTGAAGGAAGCAGCAGAAAAGGCAAAGATTGAACTGTCAAGCTCTACATCTACCGAAATCAACCTGCCATACATCACCGCTGTTGACGGTATGCCTAAGCACTTGGTTAAAACTCTGACCCGCTCACAGTTCGAGCAGTTGGCACATAACCTCATTCAGGCATGCCTCGTACCTTGTCAGAAAGCAATGGCAGACGCAAAGCTCTCTAACTCAGACATCGATGAAGTAATCCTCGTTGGTGGTTCAAGCCGTATCCCTGCTGTACAGGAGCTCGTCAAGAACTATTTCGGTAAAGAACCTTCTAAGGGAGTTAACCCAGATGAAGTAGTTGCCGTAGGTGCTGCCATCCAGGGCGCCATCCTCAACAAAGAAGAAGGTGTAGGCGATATCGTTCTGCTTGACGTCACTCCACTGACCCTCGGTATTGAGACCATGGGCGGTGTGATGACCAAACTGATTGACGCCAACACTACCATCCCCTGCAAGAAGAGCGAAGTATTCTCTACCGCAGCAGATAATCAGACCGAGGTTACCATCCACGTTCTGCAAGGTGAGCGTCCTATGGCCAACCAAAACAAGAGCATTGGCCAGTTCAACCTGACAGGTATCACTCCTGCCCGTCGTGGTGTTCCTCAGATTGAAGTTACCTTCGACATTGACGCCAACGGTATCCTCAAGGTATCAGCCAAGGATAAAGCCACCGGCAAGGAGCAGAGCATCCGCATCGAAGCCTCTTCAGGTTTGAGCGAAGACGAAATCAACCGCATGAAGGCTGAAGCTGAGCAGAATGCCGAAAACGATAAGAAGGAGCGCGAGCGCATCGACAAGATGAATCAGGCCGACTCTATGATTTTCCAAACAGAGAATCAGTTGAAGGAATTGGGTGACAAACTCCCCGCAGACCAGAAACCCGCTATCGAGCAGGCACTGCAGCAATTGAAGGATGCCCACAAGGCAGGCGACATTGCCGCCATCGACAATGCTATCAATGCACTGAATGCAGCATGGCAGACCGCTTCACAGCAAATGTATCAGAATGCCGGTGCACAGCCAGGAGCTGGCGCTGGCGCTGGAGCAGGTGCTGGACAGGAGCAGGGCCCATTCTACAATGACCAGCAACAGTCACAGCAGAACACCCAGAAGGATGACAACATCCAGGATGCTGACTTCGAGGAGGTTAAGTAATTTTGATAACTACCGAAAGGTATAGATAGATAAATCCGCATAGCTCAATGAGTTATGCGGATTTTCTTTTTAGTTAAACTTTGTATTTCTTTCGTTGATTTCGGTTTTTTGTTTTATTTTTGCACCATATTTGTACCAACACTTTAAGGTCGATAATATGACGCTTAATTATTTATAACTAATAATAAACAGAACTTATATGGGTGCTGCAAAGTTTGAAATAACAAGGAAATGCAAGATTTGTGGAGAACCATTTTTCGCAAAGACGATTACATCTTGGTATTGTTCACCAAGGTGTTCGAGTGTTGCTTATAAACGTCGAAAAGATGAAGAGAAAAGAAACAAGCGTTTGGATGAGATAGCCAAGGCTATTCCAGAAAATCAAGAATACATAACTGTACCTGAAGCATACTCCATGTTTGGTATCAGCAAAGAAACGCTTTATCGTTTAATACGCAAAGGCGTAATTCCAAGTGTAAATGCAGGGCAACGCCAAACTCGTATCAGCAAAGAAAAACTTATGGGAATGTTCCCCTTACGAAAAAGTTTGCTCAAAAAGCAACCAAAACCCTTACCAAAGCTATATAGTATGGAACCAAAGGATTGCTATACTATCCAGCAAGCTTGTGAGAAATATCACATGAATGATAGTACATTGTACCTTCAAATTAGAAAGTATTCAATCCCGACTCGGCAGATAGGCAACTATGTCTATGTGCCAAAAAAGGAAATTGACAATCTTTACAGCTAAAAGAACAACAGATGAAAAGATCTCTATCACATACCCGAGTTTCCGTGAAACTTCGCAAGGCTGAGTTTCGCAAAGAATGGTATCTCTATATTGAGTCATACCCAGTTGTTTCCAAAGAAGGAAGCAAGCCTCTACGTGTGCGCGAATATGTCAACAGAACTATCACTACCCCTATATGGGATAAAAACAGAACCGCAAGAACTGCGGCAGATGGAACAGTAACCTACAAGCCTAAGCGTGATGTCAATGGTGTCATTCTCTGTAAATCAGAGATTGACCAAGAATCCTGTATCTATGCTGATAAGGTTAGGGCTATTCGCCAAAAGGAATATGATACCGCAGGACTTTACTCAGAACAAGAGGCTTCACTGAAAGAACAGAAAGAAAAATCACAATGCGATTTTATCACCTATTTCAAGAGCATACTAGATGTTCGACACAAGAATAGTTCAGATTCCATAGTCACAAATTGGAATCGAGTATATGCCTTAATGTTGATGTTCACAGATAATCAACCTATGATTTTTGCTAACATTGACACCAAATTGATAGAGGACTTCAAACTATTTCTATTGGATGCACCGCAAGGGGGCAATAAGAAAGGAACCATTTCCCAAAACACCGCTTCCACCTATTTTGCAATATTCAAAGCAGGATTGAAGCAAGCATTTGTAGATGGATATTTTGTATCTGATATTGCAGCAAAGGTAAAAGGCATCAAAGAGAAAGAAGCCAGAAGAGAGCATCTTACACTAGAAGAGCTGAACCTATTGGCATCCACTCCATGTGATAATCCAACGATAAAGCGTGCTGCGCTTTTCTCTGCTTTAACAGGACTTCGCCACTGTGACATCAAAAAGATGACATGGAAGGAATTGGCAAAAGAAGGAACTCACAATCGCATCAACTTTGATCAAAAGAAGACCAGGGGCGTGGAATATAACCCGATTTCAGAACAAGCGTATAAACTTTGTGGAACACCTGGGCATCCAGACCAATTAGTATTTGAAGGTCTTCCAAACCCATCATGGATTTCCAAGCCTTTGGCAAGATGGATAGAAGCATCTGGCATTACAAAGCATATCACTTTCCATTGCTTTCGCCATACTTATGCTACCCTCCAGTTGAGCAATGGCACAGACATCTTTACCGTGAGTAAAATGTTAGGGCATACAAATGTTCGAACCACGCAGAAATACACCAAAGTTGTGGATGAAAAGAAAGAGAATGCAGCCGATGCTATCAAGTTGGATTTAGACAACATCAAATAACAAATACACATTATTATATATGGCAAACATAATAGAAGAAATCACCAATCGTATGCAGGAGATAAACAATATCTTGGCATCCAAGAAAAAGATAGAAGATGTCTCCTTCGATGATGTGCTTGCAATAGCTCAATTCTATCATGATTATCAAAACACAAACAGAATCATAGATGAGATAGAAGAGATGGCTCGCCAAGATATGGGTACATTGTATAACCATGCCATAAAATTGAAAGAAAAAATCGACAGTTTTATGGAGATAGACTTGCGTATGTGGAAAACTTTAGACCACCATTATATAGAGCAATCGCATTTGACAAGTTATAAGACGCAATGGGATGCCGCCAAAGAAAAAGCAACTAAGCTTTGGCAACAGTATCAATCAGAAAGTAATCGACTTGACATGATGGGCTACAACGATGAGGAGTTCAAGGTCCTGGATGCTCAATGTGACCAGACAAAGTTATCATACGATAAAGCCCATAAGCAAAATGAAGAAGCATACAATATTTACAGAAGAGAACAGATAAAATGTGGACGCATCCATTTCTTTGAGATGCAGTTCTTAGAGTTACTGATTCTGAAATTGTCAAAGCTGGTTGATGTTATATTGAATGATAAGGCACTTTTAGGGAAGGAGGGTACCACATGAAAGAAAACTCTTCGTTACTAAAAGAGATTGCCAAATTAAGAGACATTGTCAGTCTCGGTGTATGTGTCGGGATTTATCAAACATGCAATGGCACCCAATTTCGAAACCTGCCAGCAAGTGACTTTGTAAATTTCTTGAATCTCAAGCTATCCAAAGAATTGGTAAAGCCATTGCCTCGTGAGAACCAACGTATCTGTTATATGATATATGCAGTATCATGCACAATTGAACCAGCCAATTTTTCCAAACATTGGGTTGAAGACATATTGGAATTATGCAATATCTCTCAAGAATATTACGAGAAACATCATAAAGATTTTCTTAGTGTAACAACTTCTGAGAAGAACAAAAAGTACCGAAATCTTATCGATGAATCCATAAAGAGAGGCTATTAGGCATACATATCCACAGTAATCCACCTTCTCCCACAAAACTTACATAGATTAACATTTTTCTGATGCGCTATTCGCTTATTATCAAGCGGATAGCGCATTTATTGTTTTTTGTAATCCACAAAAGTCCACATAAAGCCACAGAAATATAGTAGTACCTTTGCACCCAGAAATTAAAACATAATGATATGAACAAAGAAAATATTACATTCAATGACATGCCACAGATGTTGGCTGTCATGTATGCCAAACTCAATGAGTTGGGCGAAAAGGTGGATAAGATAATTCTACCTAAGAAAGATGAAGGACCACAGTGGCTTAATGTGGCTTCCCTCATTGAGTTTTTACCTACCCATCCTGCAGAGCAGACCATCTATGGTTGGACTAGTGCAAGAAAAATCCCTTTCCATAAAAAGGGGAAAAGTGTCATTTTCAATAAGAAAGAAATTGAAGAATGGCTCAAAAGTGGTAATTATCGCAAGTCTGAGGCAGATTTGGAGAAAGAGGCAATGGAGTTTATTAACAATAAGCGTTATGGAAAGAAATAAAGAAGAATACATCAGAGTGGGTACCTGCCTGTATAAGATTGCGCAGCAACCATTGGCTAATGGAACAAGTACTTTACGTCGTATTCCATGGAGCTTTGGAACTATCAGACAAGACTATGGTAAGAACAATACTCCACCCATCACCAAATACGATGGCTTTTGTACTGTGCCAAGTCATACCAATTATCACAAAGAGATAGGAGGCTTCTACAACTTATATGAGCCGATCGACCATGTTCCGTCAGAAGGAGATTTCCCTGACATCATTAAGTTGATACGCCATATCTTTGGTGAGCAATTTGAGTTAGGCATGGATTACATGCAGTTGCTCTATACGCAACCTACACAGAAGTTGCCCATATTGCTATTGGTATCGGAAGAACGTAACACTGGTAAGACAACCTTTTTGAACTTTCTAAAGGCTGTATTCCAAGATAACGTCACCTTCAATACGAATGAGGACTTTCGCAGTCAATTCAATGCAGATTGGGCAGGTAAGCTGCTAATTGTGGTAGACGAGGTGCTGCTATGCCGACGAGAAGATTCTGAGAGATTGAAAAATCTCAGTACTGCTCAAACCTACAAGGTGGAAGCAAAGGGAAAAGACAGACAAGAAGTAAATTTCTTTGCCAAGTTCGTATTATGCTCCAACAACGAATTGTTCCCTGTCATCATTGACACTGGAGAAACACGCTATTGGGTGCGTAAGGTGATGAAGTTAGAGAGTGATGACACGAACTTTCTGCAAAAGTTGAAGGCTCAGATTCCTGCTTTTCTGTATTATTTACAGCATAGGACAATGGTTAGCACTAAGGAAAGCCGCATGTGGTTCAGTCCTTCACTCATACATACAGAGGCATTGGAACGCATCATGCAATGCAACCGCAACCATACAGAGATTGACCTCGTTGAACTACTGCGTAACATCATGGAATGTCAGAATGTGGATAAGGTATCATTTATTCCACAAGATCTGTTGCCTTTGCTTTCTCTGAATGGTGTAAAAGTGGAACTTTGGCATATTCGTAAAGTGGTAAAGGAACTTTGGCGATTGAAGCCTGCTCCCAATGCCCTTTCATATACGACCTATCAATACGACTACTCCAAGCCATCAAAGTATGGAGCCGTTAATCGTGTTGGGCGATATTACACCATTACAAAAGAGTTCATAGAGACATTAAATATATAATCTCTGTTGATTTGTTGAAATGATGAAAAGAAAAAGTTAGGAACTGTGGCATAAGCACTTATGCTTCAACAAAGCCTCAACAAAGGTTCAACACCTTTTCTCTTTTCACCATCTACTCTCAACAATTCAACAGTTCAACAATATAACAACAATGAATAAATTCGAATATAGAAATATACAGATAACGGATTTTCTGGCAGAGAAAAATCATTTGCCGGTTTCTAAGAAGGGGGCTAACTGGTGGTATCTATCACCATTGCATAATGAGAGAACTGCATCTTTCAAAGTCAATATAGATAAAAATGTGTGGTATGATTTTGGATTAGGCAATGACTTTAGTCAATTTACTGTATCATCCCAATAGCTTCCAAGATTATGTTCATCTGTTTGATGGTATCAGAGCTTCATTTCCAACAATTCAAGAAGAACGCTCAAAAGAGCCTTCTACCTTCTGCAATATTGAAGCTATGAATTTAGTGAATCCTGCTCTGTTTACATATCTTGCCAAACGAGGCATCACGCAGCAAGTGGCAAGCCAATACTGCAAGGAAATACATTACCTTAGCCAAGGTAAGAGCTATTTTGCAATTGGCTTCCCTAATTGCTCTGGTGGTTATGAGATTCGTAATGCTTACTTCAAGGGCTGCATTTCTCCAAAGGATATTTCCGTAATATCCCAAGGCAACAAAGAGTGTCACGTGTTTGAAGGATTCGTCGACTTCCTTTCCTATGTAGTATTGCATGAAGGTTGTGACGCAGTCATTCTCAACTCGGTAATCAATGTCCCCAAGTCTATTGGTATATTGAACAACTATCGCTCTGTCTTTTGCCATTTAGACAATGATAAGGCAGGACGCAATGCCACCAATCAAATTATGGCTTTATGCAAGAGTGAAGTAACCGATGCTTCCGATGAATATGCGGACGCCAAAGACTTGAATGAGTTCCTTTGCAAAAGAATGGACAATGAAGTTTATCATACTAAAAGTCGTGGTTTAAGACGCTAAAATACGCTTCTCTAATAGTCAAAAACAAGCGTAAACATTTTAAGAGGTTCTTTCGGGAGCAAGTTTGTGTTTTCGATATACGAAAACAGTAGCAATCGGTATATCCGATTGAGCTATCGACCTATGTCAAAGCTAGTGCTATGCTATAGGCGATACCTATTGAGAAACTTGTCCCTCAAGAACAATAATCATATAAAAATAAGTACAATGGTAAAACATGTTATCAACAATCCTGGAGGGCGCAAGCCTCTCCCAGAAGACGAGAAGTATGGCAAGCCCATACCAGTTCGTTTCACTGCGAAACAGTATGTTCGCATCAAACGCAAGGCTGGTGATATGCCTGTTAGCACATACATCCGTGAAGGTGCACTCCATGCTATCGTACGACAGCCAGTTAGCAAGGAACTGATGAAAGAGATAAGAGACTTGAATAATCTTGGAACGAATGTCAATGCCTTGGTTAAGTTTGCTTATCAAGAAGGATTGCTGTCTATTGCCAATAAAGCCAGCGAGGCGCTCAATGGAATCAACTCTGTTCTTCATCAAGCTCGGCTCAAAATCAAGGAAAAAGAAGAGCTGAACGATTCTAACGATTAAAGTTTAACTTTACAATTCATAACTGCGTATGTATGGAAAAATTCTTCATGGTTCATCATTCGGTGGTCTTGTTAACTATATCAATGACCCTCGCAAAAACGCAAAGCTAATAGCTTCAAGTGATGGAGTAAATCTTTCGAATAACCAAACCATAACAGATAGTATGGTGATGCAGGCAGGTTTAAGTGTTCGAACCAAGAAGCCTGTCGGACACTTTATCTTATCGTTTTCACCTCATGATACACTACGTATCAATGACAAGATATTAGAGCAAATTGTCAACGACTACTTGAAGTGTATGGGATATGACGATAATCAATTTGTTGCATTTCGGCATTTTGATAAAGAGCATCCACATGTTCATATCATGGTAAATCGAGTAAGTTTTAAAGGCAAATGCACTAAAGACTCGCATGAGAAAGACAAGAACATAAAAGTATGTAAGGAATTGACTGAGCAATATGGCTTATATATGGCAAGAGGGAAAGAAGCCATCAAAGAAAGAAGACTTCGCTCTATGGATGCCATCCGTTATCAAATGTTGCATCAGGTAAGCGAGTCGTTGCTAGTATCTCGAAATTGGAAAGAGTTTGAAGAGGAACTGGCAAAAGGAGGAATCCGTTTGCGTTTCCGATATAATACTCAGACAAACGGCATAGAAGGAATATCATTCACCCTAGCCAAGGAGCATATCAGCGATAAGATGAAACATGACATATCTTATAGTGGCAAGCAATTAGACCCATCTCTCACTCTTGCATGTATTTGCAAGAAACTTGGTAATCCTATTGCTATTGTCCATGAGCAGGCAAAAGACATGTATGATGATGCTCGCCAAGAATGGTATGACTCACACAATGCCTATGAGGTAAGAGATATTGACAGCCTTTTCCCCGATTTCGATATACGTTTTCCTTGGCGAGCCCAAGCAAAAATGTATGAAGCTCCACAGATGTGTGGCAACAATCAGACTCTAGGGCAAGACTTCTTTGATGGGCTATACCAAGTAGCAGACAATATTTCAGACATTGGCAAAGGAGTGATTCAAGTAGGACTTACTTCCCTTGGAGCAATTCTGTTTCCACCATACCAACCCGCCATATCTGCAGGTGGAGGAAGTTCATCTTCCAAACTTGGTTGGGGAGACGATGATAAATACAAGAAAAGATATAACAATAGAAGTCGTAGCCTCGGCAGAGGCAGACATTAATCAAACTTTAAAACAATATTATTTATGTCTAAACCAAACGAACAGTATGAGGAGATACTAGATGAATTATCAATCCTCAAGAGTAAGAACATCACAAGTGAGCAGAGACTTGCTAACATCGAGTCTTTATTGACAAAGTTGTTACAAAAGGAAAGTTCACCACCTATCCCCCAAAAGGAGGATTCGCACAAAGCAGTTATTCCTTATAGCACCTTAAAGGATGCTGTTTATGATGGGATTGCATGTTACTATTCTGATATGCCTGATTCAACTGGAGTGTTGTCTGATAAGAATATCAAGAATATGGGAGAGACTTTCATCCATTATTATAAAGATGAGGTGAAAAGACAACGTGATAAGGACAAAGAAGAATTTGAACGTAAGCGTGAAGTGTTTAACCTCAAACGAGAGGCACAAGGTCTCAATACCGTAGCGCAAGTAGCAGAGTGGGCATCGGAATATTCCCCTACAATCCAAAGTACGATCTACTTTATTGGTCAGAAGATCATTCATGAGGACTTACCAAGAGAGAAAGTTCATAAACTTTTAAAGGTATGGGGCGATGCTTTGCAAGCCATCACAAGTCCAAAGCCATCTCCTCCGCCGACATTAAAGGCATGGTGCCTTTACAAATGGAAAAAGTTTCTGAAAAGAACAGATAAATGGGGATTGTTCAAATGGCAGCTTGTTATCATCGGAATCTTTACATGCGTTTTCTCTGCAGCCATGCATCAAAAAATGACCATGGCTCTTGACAGAACCAACCGCATCTTCTACAAGAATGTCATCATGAACGCAAAGAGAAAGAAGGACTATCAGGAGTTGGATTCACTTATCCACTCGGATTCATTCTTCAAGACCTATTGGAGTTTAGAGCATTAAAGCATTTTTGACTTTATAAAATAAAGCAATCGGTACCATTAGTTACAAATACTATCGGTACCGATTGCAATAAATCACACTTTTATCTATTGTAGGGCAATGCTTCCTTGCCATATAGATTAGCCCTTCAAATTACTCGCAACAGATCGAGCTTTCAATTTTACCAATTTCTCTTTTGCGATTTCTATGGCAGTTAAGCCACAATGTTCCTCCCCCTCTAATGCATCCAAAATCTTGTCAGCAAGCCACAAAGTCAGCATTTCATTTTCGTCAACATGGAAATACTTTGCTAACTGAGGCACTTGGCTTCTCTTGGCTCGCCTGGCTCCTCGCTCTATTTTGCTGAACATAGGAGTGTCAATTTCTAAATATGCAGCAACTTGACGTTGTAGTATTCCTTGTTCGTCTCTGAGAGACTTAATTTTGTTTCCTAGTAACATATTCCTTTTTGCTAAATTACGTTATCAAAAATCTATTTAACAACTTTCCATTCGCCGCCATTTCGAGAGCCACCAATACGGATTATTTTACCTGCTTGTTTCAGCTTCTTGATTTGGTAAGAAACACCATCTTCTGTAATTCCACATATTGAAGCAATTTCTTTCGTTGTTATTTTAGGATTATTAAGAATTAAATCAACAATAGTTTCCGTAGTTTTTGATGGAGTTTCCGTAGTAATAGCAGAAGTTTCCGTAGTTTTTGATAGAGTTTCCGTAATAATAGTAGGAGTTTCCGTAGTTTTTGATAGAGTTCCCGTAGTAATAGTAGGAGTTTCCGTAGTAATAGTAGGAGTTTCCGTAGTAACAGTAGGAATATCCGTAGCAGTATTGGAATGAGCTATCAAAGACAGGCAAGTTTCAATTCTATCTGGATTATTCTTTTCTTCAACCGTTGGGATGCTCCATCCATTATCTTTCCACCCCTTCGCTATTACGTCAGCACCAGTACCACCTTTCTCACCAATGCCCAAGAATACAAACATCTTTTGGATAATTGGATTTCTACATACACTATGTCCACCTTCATAGTATTCTTCCATACTGACAAGCATAGTACCAGGGTTAGACAACACGATGCGATCAAAATAGCGATCTACTACAATATTACCTCTTACCGTATATGCGGCATGAATCAAACTATTAGCAAAAGCCTCGCGTAAAGCAACATGTGCTGTAGTGGTGTTGTTTCTTATTTGGTTGTTGTCAAGACTAAACGGCACAGGTAGTGAGTGCTGTAATAAAGGTAGCACACGAGTAAAGAACTGATAAAGGTTGGCTTCCCATGTACCATCTGGGTATATGCGATTTGTCCAACGCATTTGTGGGTCATCACTCAAATGTTCACGATAGTCGGGGAAGAACTCTTGACAACACTCTGGGTCAGTGATGCTGTTGGTCTTGCCAAACATAAGCATGCCCGCCACAGTGAATCCTTCGGTAGACGTAGCTCTATCCTTACGATATGCACCTATGTTTTCCAAAAACTGCTTATCATCAACTTCTGTCCAAGGATGGTTTTCGTGTTTTATGTCGTATGCACGGCGATATTGATGAAGAGTCGGCATATCAATGTCATCAATGGAATAACCTCGTAGGATTCGAGAGTCTGCAGATGCTCTCATATTGTTAGCATCCGAATACATCTGTTTCACCTCATCGTCACTACACAGATAATCACCTTCATCCCTACGTTTATAGGTATGTCCGAATGGAGTAAGTGTAAGATGTATGGGGCGCAAGTCGTATTGAGCACGAGGTATTCTAAAGGCAAGAAGATATTGCCCTCCGTCCGTCTTAATTTCTTCAATATCACTCTCAAGCAATAATGGAATATTCACACACGACTTATTGTGTGCGTCATCCCAAAACTGCTTTCTGTATTTTGCTACAAGCTCTTCAGAAAGACCATCTGGAGTAAATTTATGATTTTTTTCTTTCACTCCCAAAACAATCGTGCCACCATTGGTGTTGGCCAAGGCTGAGAAAGAACGCCAAAATTCAGCTTTAGGGAAACCTCCTGCAGCTGACTTATATTCCACTTCTGAATTCTCTTTCAGTTGAAGCTTTAAACGTATTTGATCTGCTATGTTCATATTGTTCTAATGTTATGGGTAAGTTAATGTTTATCGTCTTAAAAAATCTTTAAGAGTTATGGTCGTTATGCCTAGGCCTTTTGCTCTTGCAGCTAACATGTTGTCAGAAGTCAAGAGTATTGGATTCTCTTCAGAATGTTTAAGAGCTACAGATAAAATTTTGCAGTCGGGATTTCTCCTATCAAACCCATTAGGAAGGAGAGAAACATTGGCGTCTTCCATGCAAGAATATTGCTGAGTAAAAGCCAATGAAATATTTTTAGCAGCTTTGCTAAGTACAGTTTTATCAATACCTTCTTTAATCTTCAGTTTGTCTAATTCTTCAAGAACTGTAGATGGTATTATTATTTTGTACTTCCTCCCTATCCTGTTAATAATATCTGGACAATTTACAAAAACATTTGTGTCTATAATATAGATATTTTCTTTTCCATCAACTAACTCAGTCCTTTTTCTTTCAAATTTCGATAGGTCTATTTTGTCCTTTACAGTTAAGGTAATAGACCCAGATGAAATGGTTTTGGAAAATGACACAAATGATTCGTCCGAAGCTTTTAAAAGATACTTACGGACATCTTCGCTCATATTCTCTTTTAAAAGCAAATTGTCTGCAACAATAACGGTGCAATAACGAGCACGAGAAGTTGCTACATTAAATAATTCACTTTGCAGGGAATACCTTGTAGACACATTGGGTATAAGGAAAAAACAGTAATCAATGGTTAGACCTTGAACACGATCAACTGTCTCTATCTTAATATTATCTGGGAGTTCCTTAATGGACAAACCTAACACAAATGCCTTCTGCAATGCACGAACTGAATCTTTGAATTTACACAATACAGCAATACTTGCTTTTGATGAATTTGCAAGAATTTCTTTTACTTTGGATAGTATTGTATGAATGGCTATCTCTGGAGCTTTTTCACCAAGAGGAAGTGAAATATACTCCATCACTGGACCACCATGATGGTTTATCCAACTTACATTTATAGGGATGGTTTGATATTCCGATACGGATTGAAGTAAATTCTCATAAAACACACCCGTACATTCTGCTCCTCTTTTTGTCAAGCGGAAAGTATCCTTCAAAAGAAAAGATTGATATTCTGTACTGTTACAAAGTGTATAGAAGCCATTGACGATGTCATTCCAATTATTCCCATTAATTATATCTTCATTAGTTAGTACTATTGGTGAAAGTTGTTTTTGATCACCAACCCATACTACCTTTTTACCCAATTTAAATGAAACTGCAATCATTGGGTATAACGCTTGACTTGCCTCATCCATTATTACATAGTCAAAGGCCGACTCCTCAGATGTCCAACCGCTCGACACATAAAAAGAAGCAAGTGTCAGTTCTCCTTTTATAGGGTTACACTTGTTTTCATTGACTTTTTTTAGATTAAGTTGTCGAGCCTCATCGATAGTCAAACTTGTTTTAGAAACGCGTCCTTTTTTAATATAGTCTTCAAGAGCTTCCTTTGCTGCAAGTTCCATTAAGGCTTGATTAGTAAGAGCGGTCACAAGGACACTTCTGTTTTCGTTTAAAAGATGTCTGACAAGATTTGCCATACGATATGTCTTGCCTGTTCCGGGAGGTCCTTGTATAATTAGATGGGAAGAATCGTCCAATTGTTCTAATAGCAATTTGTTTGAATTCTCGTTAGCCTCAATTGGAGTTGGATTCCACATTTGGGTATTCAACTCTGTGTCTAAAATAGGGTCTGCAGATGTGGATTCAGTGTATGTTAGCAAATTTTTCAGATATTGAAGAGGAGGATCATTTGGTCCAAAAGCAACAATTGAATTTGGAGTTAATAACTGTGCAAATTCAACAGTTATATTTTTAAATCCTACCAAACAAAAACCTTTTTCTTCAGATTTTGATAGCCAACAACAATAAGCATCAGAAAAATCTTTCTGATATTTCTCTCGAAGTTCCAACCAAGAGTGATCTCCCCATTGTCTGAATTTTGACATAGGATCAATGTAATACACTGCTGTCCAAAAAGAATTTTTACGAGGCATCTTGTCGGATTCGCGAACTTTGAATATTGCAAACCCTTGTTCGTTAATCTTTATGAACATTCCCACAAAAACGTCTCCACGGTCCTTTAAAACCATTGCTTTAGTGTTAACGATTTGCTCGTAGCCTCTAACTTGTGTTTCTATCTCTGTGGAGAGAAAGTCTTGATATTGTTTTCTATTATATCTCATACCCTTATCAATTTAGATGTCTTCATCGCTATTGCCAATCTGTGTTCCTTGATTTTTGTTAGCAATTCCAAGAATAGACTTTGCACGCTTTGAAACATTGAAACTTTCAAAATCAAAATGTATCTGTTTGAAGTAATGAAGAAGGTCTGAGAATTGGGAAACTCTGTCTTCAACATCCAAATTTTCGGTACTGAATCTAAGAATGATGCTATTCTGATTCTTTACCAAATCTTCCTTCTCTATCTCAACAATGTCATTTCCTCTATAGATGAGTATTTTTGCTTTATGGTCCATGATAGAATCCCACTCTTCTGGGTTTATTGAGAAAGGAGCATCGTCACGCTTATAACTCTTCAATACAATATCCCTGTTATTTCCTTCTTCGTCTGTAATATGGAATGTTGAGAAGCAATACGGCTTCCCGTCTTCATCTACTTCTGCGAAGTTATCGGGGAATTTCCACATAGGTTTAACAGAACAAAGATATCTTTGCGCTTCAAGTTGAGCTCCTATTTGTTCTTGTTGTGATAAGTTGGTAGCATCAGCTTTACCTATATGAACAGTATTTTCAGAATCTTCTTTGTTAGTTTCTTGCACTTTCGGCTTTTCTACTATTTGGAGCGGATTAATGGTCTCTGCTTCTGTTAGATTGACAGACTCAGTTACTGGCTCAGACAAAGTTGGTTTTATAGGAGTCTCTACTACTTCTTTATAATTAAACTTAGGAATGGTCTTTCTTACTTCTTCAACAAACTCTTCGTCTAAGAGTAAACGTCCATATTCATCTTCAATCAAGTCACAAGCTGCCGGCTTACTAAACATGACATTTTTAATAATCTCTATATCAGCTTTAAGGCCAAGATACTCTTTTACCCCTTTGACATAATCAAGGAATACAAGCGGACTATTGAGGTCGCCTTTATAATAGAATTCGTCATTCCCGTCTTCATGATAGAAACCACTTAATTTTTTTATAATGTCCCCGTCGTTATGGTATTTTTTTTCGATAGCAGAACATGTCCAAAATGACATCTTGTCTATTTTGCTACAATACTCTTCATAACTGTCTTTCCATGATTCCGGATTCTCAATGGCAGAGATAATAAGAGTATAAAACTTAAGATCTTTCTTAATACTATTGCTATTATAAGCCGGTTTTTTATCAGCAGAAGGTACTGTGTCTATATCTTTTTGTGATATAACCTTAATACCAAGAGCGGCAAAAGCGTCTAGCTGGTTATCTTTATTAGCAACATAACTGGCATCAATAATTTTTGCATTATTGCCAAAGTATTGTTCCAGATTGTCTTTGGGATCAAGTGCATACAGTTTTGATACCTGTAGCTTTTGTGTGTTCCCATTATACCAAAGAGCATTTTCGTTTGCACGATATTCAGCCAAAGCTGTACTAATATCATCTTTTTGATAAATAATCCACTTAACGAGTTCTTTGCGTAATTCTTTTTCTTTGGTAGTCTGGATGTCTGTAGGTATGTTACAAAGAACCTCAAAGCAATGTTCTACACTCAACATCTTTTTGAACGGCAACTTGTCCATAAAGTATATGCCGTCTTTACTTGCTGAATTTTCATCAACAAGTACACCCTCTGCTACGCTATCTAAAGGCAATAGCTTTTCACCACCTTTTAGTAACGCCACTTTATCTCTGATGTGTAGGCTATAAAGACTTTCGGCCTTAACCACATTTCCATCTAATGTCGGTACACATACAAGCTCTTTAAATGGATTCTTAGAGCTTTTTATGAAATTCTCAACGTGTTTTATGTTTTTGCTTTTACGCTCTTTGTCATTTGTTCCAAGATAGTCCTTCCAAAAATAACAAGCAGTTGCATAGTTACTCAATTTAGAAAGGTCGGCTTCTTCTAAGTCGTGATGCACTTTCAGATTGTTGAAAAGTTTCATTACAGGTTCTCCACAGGAAAGATAGCTGTCACTTATGTAATCCAAAGTAATTCCACATGCTTCAAAGTCGAAGAAAGGATGGTATTTAGAGCCTTGGGTCAAAACCTTAGATGGCTTATAAGTATTGTCTCTAGCCAACAAATGGATGTCGCTTACTTTGGGCAGCATAGACAAGTTGTCTTTATTGGCATTTATCAGAATTGCAAGGTCTTTTATTAAAGCCATGTGAATATCCCCCTGTTTATTCTCATTTTGAAGTACAAGATAAGCATCAATTTTTTCTTGACACCATTTGTTCAAATCCGTGATATAGTGTGTGGTATTATGTTTCTGAATTATTTCACCAATAAAGCTATTAACACCAGTAACCCCAGCTTGCGGTAAACCTACACGATTAGGTATACTTATGTATGCAAATGGTTCTTCATTTATACACGATACGAAAGCACAATCCTTTGCTGCACGATATTGATGGTCTGCCCCGACTAACTGAATATCTGCAAGATATCCTATTAAATCGTTATTGAATCTGGCTTCCAAAAGTGCTCGGTTCTTATATATCAGTTCTGCTAAGTTGGATACTTTTGTAGCAGATAGACGAGTTCTTATAACATTCTCAAGAACCTCTACCTCGTTTTGCTGTATGCCCAATTGTGTCCAGAAAGTAACCCATTCTTTCTTTTCTTCATCTGAACAAAGATATTCTGAAGAAAGAATATGTGTATTAGGAGCCACTGCCATAACAAGGCTTTCTATAGAATTGTCCAAATATTGATCAGAGAAATATAATTCGCCAGAAATCACACAGGGAGTATTATTCCCTTTTACCAAAATCGGGAGCTCGGATAGACAAGAAACATTGTCCTTGATATTCTTTTTAGCCCATCTCCAAAACTTTATATTTAAAGTCTTGTCTTGAAGTTTTGCGGCTATTGTCTCTTTGTTGTGAGTCAACCATTCCAAAAAACTCTTAATAGTGAAGGAATCATTATCAAGTGCTTCATGCCAATAATCAGTGTGCTCATTTGCATGATAATCTTGGTCAAGTAAATCAAGCTCACTATAATCTACCAAAGACAACTCTACGAGTTCTTCTACAGTCTTGGAAACAATCTTATGTCCAGAAGCAGGTGCTACTGGTTGTCGTTTTCCACGAATAAAGACTTTGACATTAGATAATTTTTTCCTGTCATTGGGTGTAATAGCCCCGATGTTCGCTATAATCGAGTTATGAAAATCTAAATTTATGACCCTGTCATCAAGATTCTTATTTATTAATGTCAGGTTGGGTACAATGACAAGATTGTATAGCTTTGCAAAATCATAGTCTTTTATGCGAGGATTTTGGTTTACTTGCATTTTTGCAAGAGCGATAGAATGTCCATAGGCCTTGCTACACATGTTCACGATGTTAGAAGGCAGCCATTCTTTTGACATAAACTTGGACAGGACTTCATTATAAAAGAATATTACAGAGTCGTTTGCTATAAAATCTTCATTATTATCAAGCAATGCCAATTTGTTGAACTTGGTATAGTCATTGTCTTCGAATATGATGTCTACATTATCATCGAGATAATTAACAAAATCAAAATTGCATTTTTTTGCTTTTGCTATTGCACTCAGAGTAGTTTCTAAAAGATTTTCATTATCAACGTTTTCTGTAGTTGGCTTTGATGTCGCTTTTAATATGGCATCTATATTCATAGACACAATTTCATCGTAGAAGAGTTGGTCGGTAAAGTCTTTTACTCCAAATTTGTCTTCATAGAACTTTTTTAGTTGCTCAGTGTCAGTTGATATTTCTGCGGATAGTAAGTCATTGTTGATGCTGAACATCCAGTCAGTACCCATCCAAGGATGTGCTAACGCTACATCATATAATGGAGTTTCAAAGAATACGTTGGCTTCTGTTAGTTCATAGCGTGTTTCCCCATCTCCATTCTTTTCATTTACTTTTATAGCATATTGCTTAAGACAGCCAGTAGTAAAAGATCCTTTATTAGCATAACAGAATGAGATGAAACCCTTGTGGACATCATCATCCTTTTGCTGGTTTGCGTTAACTTCCTCAGCATACTTTTCATTGAGTATGACATTTTCAATAATGACGGATTTACCATAGTCAAGTACACCAAAAGTCGGAGTAGAAACATCGCTACCTTCTATTGGTGTATTCTTGAAGTAATTGAGTACATCTTCTCCATAGTCAGCAGAAATAAAGGAGAAAGGTATGCCTTCTAACCATTTAGCTTTGGTTAGCAATTTTCCCTCTTCATTTTCTACGAATATAAAGTCAGAGTTGAATGAGTCCACTGGCATGCCCTCGTCATTGATGTATGGTAAATTCTTGTATGCTTGTGAAAACTCAACATTCTCAGCAAGGAACTTAAAGAAATGAATAGAGGTATTTTTGTCCTTTAGCTTTTCTATTATTTCATTCTTATTTTGTCGAGAAAGAAGAACATTGTCGACAAAGTCTTTGCAATCAAAACTTGCAAATTTTCCATCTATAATGTTTTCCCATTTCTCGTTACCTTTAAAGTAATCTCTCGTTTCGCATGACAAGAAATAAATATGATTTGTAAATGCCTGCAGGTCTTCAAGATATTCATCTACATCATAATACAGGGCACTTGCTGTTTGCAAAGAGCCTTCCTCTTCCAAGAACAGTTTCTCGTCAAGCAAGTCTTCAAGATAATCATTGTCTAACAAGAATTTTAAGAACTTGTTGTTATTCTCCTGCACTTTAAGCCATACCTGAAAATCTTCATTTGCAATAAGTTCAGCCAAGTCTTCTTTATTAAATCTTTGCTCACCACTTGCATATCGTTTCAAGAATGAGTTGAAGTATTTGTCTTGTCTCAACATAAGCAGCGGAAGATAGTAATCCTCCTTTCCGATAAACTTAAGAAATTCGTCATCTGTCATTATACCAGACATACTTAGTCCTGTAGTATCCAAAATAACACGATTTACAAGTGCAATACCTTGAGAGACAGGCACTATTTGGTCTGATTCTAAACATTTATCAAAAGCTTCTGCAAACTTATCTATGAAGTTCATGTAACCCTTATGCTCCTTCTTGCATTTGTTGAAATCAGGAACCAAGGAGAATACTGAACCTAAATGATACATTCTTGAAGTGAGAAGGTCTTTGATCCACATGAAAAGTTTTGAACCGGCAATAGCTGCAAGCTCTTCATTAAAGTTTGTCTCTTCTTCATCAATCAGTTTAACTTCTGTTTCTATGTCATTTCGGTCCCCCTTAGGTATCATGTCTGTATTCATGAGGAATGGCAATCCCCACGAAGCGTTCGTCGGCAAATAACAATATAAAGTTGCATCATCGACAGACTTAATTATAGCTCCATTATGCTTACAGGCAAATGACACCTTGGTGAAATCAAAATCCTTATATTTCTCAGGAATACGGCTATTGCCTTTGTCTATTGTTTTGTTTATTTTTTCTTGAAGTTCAAACGGAATTGGTTCTTCATAATCACTTACAACCCACTTTTCACTATCACGGAAGCACGTCCGTTCTTCTTTTCCATTGATAAAAACACGAACAGAATTTATGTTTGGAATAAAAAGGATTATGTTCGAGTCAGAAAATACATTGCGAAATAAATTCTCATACGAGTTTTTCCCGAAATGTATAATTCTCTTGTCATCAGGGCGCAAAGCTATCTTGACTTGAAACTTCATATCGGCATTATCAAAAACTGAATTCACTTCTGGGGATATCTCGTTATGTTCTGTCCAAATTGGAAGAATTTGAAATGGAGCGTCTTGTCTTTTGATTTTTCCTCTTCGTTTTTTTTCTGGTGTTTCTCCTTGATCAAAGCGGAATGAATAATCGCCAGTTCTTATATAAACATAATGGTTGTTTAAGAACACAGTTTTAAAGCCTATGCCTTTATATCCTATCGTTTTTCTGTTTGCAACTTTTTCTTTCTCGTTAATACCGCAAATACCTGAAATATTGCGTACATTAAACTTATCTCCAGAGTGTAAGAACAAAAGGTAATTGTCAGTAATGTAAAATTCAACGTCAACTTTGTGTCCTTCTACTGGATAATCATTTGCATTTTGAAGCAGTTCGTAAACAAATGTTGATTCTTTCGCACTGAGTTGCTTGCTAAGTGTATCAAGGAAATTAGCAGCAGAGCCAAAGTTCTTTGATTTGTCATTATGTCTATCTTCGAACAATTTATCAATAACCTTAATTCCGCAACACTATAATTTAACTTTATTTATAAGTTCCTGAGCAAC
>SAMEA104315426__coassemble_333_pt1 | contig 35102 bp, 35 predicted proteins | sample SAMEA104315426__metabat2_low_PE_024 | metagenome-assembled genome bin SAMEA104315426 (sample SAMEA104315426) | gut metagenome | biome: Monkey gut; feature: monkey-associated habitat; material: faeces | place: China | collected 2013 | reverse complement strand
TGTTTTTAGAAATCATCCTCGGCTTGAAACACAAAGATACAACATGACACCCCCGAAATGCAAGAGTTTTGGCAGCTTTAATTAAATATTTAATGTTATTTAACTTTATTATAGATATTTTCATTTCTCAACTCATATAGTGCTTTTATAATTTGTTCCTGACAATATAAGCCAAGGGCATATCACAACAAATAAATCAAAGATCACATGAATGACATGGAGTGTCACGGATGGGGGTACATATTTGCGCTGGTGGTTTAACTTTTCCATTTTTTGGTGGCATACCCTTACCAAATTTTGGTGCTGTGAAATTACGTATTACATTATGCCATGGCGAGAAGACGAAGGATGAAATCCAACGTTCTCGTAAGCAGAAACTATCTTAAGAATAGAAATTTCCTTAATTATTTATAAAAAAACAGCTTAACACATCTTATAATGAAGAAAATTACCTATATTTGCATATTATATTTAATTTTATTGTTATGACAAAGAACACAATGGCAAACAAGCTTCCAAGGAAGTTGATTCAAAAAATGGAAATCGTTGGAGAGCAAATCAAGCTCGCTAGATTACGCCGCAACCTAAGCATGGCACAAGTCGCAGAAAGAGCAACCTGCTCAGAAGTTACACTTGGCAAGGTAGAGAAGGGATTGCCTACGGTTTCCATCGGAATCTACCTGCGTGTACTCTATGCCCTCCAGTTGGATGACGACATATTACTCTTGGCAAAGGATGACAACCTCGGAAGGGCATTGCAGGATATGGGACTAAAGAATCGGCAAAGAGCAACAAAAAAAGAATAGGAATGGAACGCTTATCAGTTTTCGCAGATTTCAACCGGCTTGACAAACCGGAAATCATGGTTTCCTACTTACAAAAAAGGGATGGACTCTGTCACCAGCCTATGACATGAATCCAACCCTCAATGAATATCAGAGCCTTCTGATTAATGAGTCTTCCAATAAAGCCAATATCAAAACCTTGTTAAATTCATGCGAAAGTTATATGATTAAGAAAGAGGTGGCAGAGCTCATCATCAAGGAGGTTCAAACAGCAATTAGCGATTGGGAGAGTTTAGCTATTCGCCTTCAAATCCCAGCGAGAGAGATTGCTATATTTAAAGACAGATTCAAACTAAACCTTTAGCCATCATCGAAAGCCTTGCAAGAAACGCCTTACTGCAAGATTATTATTTTGCTGCGCCTTGTACGAACTTAAATGCGTCAAAGGCGTTTCCTGCCTGTACGCCAACCGTGAAGGAACGTGATGTACCTGTTTCGTTGCGATTGATAACAACCTTTAATTGATGGTCTTCCACCTTGATGAGATACCAGTCTCCTTTGAACTCCTTGTTTGAAGTCATTTCCTTGAATACTCCTTCTTCCTTCACATCGGAAATCCAATAGTCTTTGTAGTTCTTGCAGACAAACAGGCAACTACCTCCCTCAGCGTCCACATTCAGTTCACCATTCTTTAATCCTGAAGGTACCGTGCTCCACTTCATAGGATCGGCAAGTCCGTCAGGATCGGACACATCGCAACTGGTCAGGGACATTACACCTGCCAACAAGCATAACAATAGTTTTTTCATATACACAGTAGTTTTAAGGTCAGCTTAGAATGACCAACCGAAACCGATATACGGGAAGAAAGCATCCTTATTGATGCCGCACTTGTCGCCAAAGTTGAATGACGGCGAGATACCTACACGAAACACAAAACCGTTGGGGCGCTGATAACGGTAGCCGATATTGCCGAAGAAGAAATAGCCGAAACGTGTTTCCTTGTCCGTGTAATATTTGATATCACCATACCCTTGGTCTGTATTCTCTGTATCTGGATGCGAACCCGTATTGTCAAAATACGCCACAGTCTCTTTGATCTGATACACCCCCATGCTTAAGCCGAAGCCCAGTTCCAACATGCTGTTCTTCTTTCCGAGCAGATAGTTCAGTTCCAAAGGAGCCGCCACGCCACTTATCTTTTGATCGAATAAGCCGATATTGCTGCCATAGCCATAACCAAGGCCCACACGGTAGCCAAAGCCAGAGTTACCATTGAAGCGGCTGTCATAGTTGATACCCGCAAGGTTCTGTGCACCAAAAAATTCGATGGAGAGACTGCGTGTCTTCTGTTGTGCCATTACTGCTGAAAAACAGCATAGCGCAAGGAGTGATAATATGCTTTTTTTCATTATATGTTTATCGTCTGTGAATATTTCACCTTTAGTTTGCCTCAACATAATGTCCTAATCGGTCGGCTCTTGTTCCATCGACAAAAAGATAGAAATTGCCTCCTGGATTTTCTATGACCAAGACTTCTGTATAAGTGAAACCTGGGTAAGTTGTATGTAATGTGTCAAGTACGCGACTCGATATAGTAGTGTCTTCTGGCAAGGCATATCTCGTCTCTTCCCATTTTGCATCAGGATGGTTTGAATTGAACGATACCGACTTGATCACCCCATCATGCATGATGAGATAGCTATCAAAACCAAGATCGTTAATATATGCAAGCACTTTAGCACCTCTATAATGCTCAGAAATCCAGTCCATATCGGTAGGGAACGGTCTTACGTAAGCGTTATTGTTCAGTTCATAATCGCAAGATTTGAGCAACGTGCCCTCGCTGTCGATAACAAGTGTGTGAACCCAATTCTTATCCATTGACGGATCTTGAACAAGATAACACAATTCATAGTATTTACCACTTATACAAGCTTGTGTTATTTCCTTGATTCTCCAAAACTCATAGTTGTCAGTATCAGAAAGTTCTCTGGATAATCTCCGTCGCACATTGTCAGGTAATTTATTGACATCTGACAAAGTAAGTATACTACGGTTCCATACATTATCTACATACACCGCAAGCAATTCGTCCCCTGCCTTGTCCTCGCAATAGACATAAGTTTCCTGCTGCCCCGTATGGCGGTAGAAACCATTACCAGAACAAACCTGTTTTATGGTATTTGCTCCGTAGCGATTACTGAAATCCTTGGCTATTGATTCGGGCAAACTATTGTGATCTACCGGTGTTTCATTTTCGGAATTACATGAAGATAAAACGAAGGTAATGGCTACAGCCAATACGCATAATAAATGTTTTGTACTTGATAATTTCATTCTGTATTATTTTTTTGTTATTTGTTTCATTTCATGGCACCTTTTCTCGCCAAATGGGCAGAGTTCAAGTAAACCTCTGTCCATTTGGCTTAACGAAAACGGTGGCATTCTGCCTTCGTTTTCTCGCCATGGCAGAATTAAAGCGAGCTTTATTCTGCTCATCTGGCTTAACGAAAACGTTTTCTGATGTGTTAGCGCATCACCTTTCTGGTTTTGCCATTCTGCCGAATAATGGTCAATCCGCGGTGGTTGGCAGATACGCTACGACCCTGCATATCGTAATAGTGCACGCTGGTATCGGTCGCCACCTTAGCCTGATGAATACCTGTAGTCTGTTCGGCGAGTTCGCAAGTGCCATCAGCAGACTTGGTCAATAGGCGTTCGTAGAACTTGCCACCCAGACCACGCACTGGTCGATAATCGGCATCCTTTACATCTTTTGCTACAAGACGCACGCGATAGGTGCCGGCTGTCAAGCCACTAAGATCATAGGTCTGACGTGCTGAGCCATTGTATTGAGCATAGTGGGCCAGATTGATATTGACATATTCGAAATATTGCTTTTCGGTAGAACCTTCTGCGGTATTCTCCAAAAGGACTCCTACTGTACCATCAAAATCCAGATGGCCTGTATTGAAGAGATTGATGCTCGATACACTAAGCTGTCCTTCGGGTGTGATAAAGAGACCGCTGAGCGACGAGGTGCATCCCATGTGTGACTCAAAGGGCATTCCTGTCACAGCCTCTTTCTGTGGGATGAGTCGTGTGATGATGTCCTGTCCGGAATTAAAGGCAAAGCTGTTGTCAGGATTGAGTTTGTCAATGGCATAATAACCATCACAAACGCCATCCCATCCCCAGTTAACATAAATCATACCGTTGGCATCAACACCAGTCAGCAGAAATTCATGTCCACCTTGGCCTGAGTCATCATTGGCTCCCATGATAATAGGGCGTCCTTCTGTCAATTCTGTATAGACAATATTCATCCATTCGCTGTCGGAATAGAAGTCGCGAAGCACATAATGGGTGGCATCTTCATTATAGCCGAAGACCGTAGCAAGAGCTGCTGCCGCCACATGTGAATAGGCACCGCTTCCGTCTGAGGCATAATTCATATTAACGGCACGACCACAGTCATAGACCAACTGTCCTATGTTCTGCTGCTGTTTTTCTGTTACGTCAGCAGCACGGGGATCATAAGGAATCTTGTCCCAGTCGTAGTCGGATTTGATGTTCTCCACCACAGTCTTTGAGGAATAGGCATTCAAGGTTTCATTATAAATCTCAGTAGTATAACGTCCAGGACCTTCTGCATGAGTGGGATAGGCATAGTAGCGAAGCACTTGAGACATAGCTGTTGCCACACATCCGCAAGGCACGTGTTCTCCTTTCACTGTTGGACAATAGTAGTTATAAGGCATATCCTGTCCCCATTTCGTTTGCAACAGATTATCAACTACCGTGAAGCCTGGTTGCTCATCGGTGGAATAGTGTTGCTGTTGCAATGCCTTGTCGGTAGCTTTCAACCACCATTTCAATCCGCAAGGCAGATGTTTGGCATCGAAATTGGTTTTTGAATAACCTAACACCGCTCTGCCTTCGCTTGTTTTTCCCACGACGACAAATCCCTGCATGGCACTACGATAGATGGCATAGGTATTGGTTTCGGTGGCAAGTGTCACCATTCCGTTGATACCCATCTGTTGCAATTGCCGATTGGCAATCTCTTTCATCACTTGTTGGCTTCTAACGATGGCAAAACCTTGCAACGATGTTGTCATCGCCACCAACAGAAGAACTAAAATCCGTTTCATTTAATCTTTATTTGTGTGTGTGTTGTGTTTATATCGTGTTTTTATTTCACCAATACCACGAGATACTTACTGGTGGACCAGAACAATTGTGGATTGGTGATGCGAAGCACATACTGCTTGTTGGCATCGCGGTCGAGCGTATAGCTGGCTTGCGGATGTGAGGTGAGTAGTTTTGCGCTACGCGAATAGAGACGTATCTCCTTATCCACACGGATATCTATCTTGGTGAAATAGTCGCGATTGAAGTTTGACTGGAGTACTTTACCATCTACAATGATACGCTGTCCTTTGAGTTCTTTCTTTGTACCATAAACAAACCATGCGGTATTGAGCTGCTTGTCCTGTACAGAGATGGTTTGCGACTTCTGACTGCTTTCCTCTTTCAGCGATGACACATTGGTATTGAGGTTGGTCACCTCCTTATCGAGTTCACCGATGCGCACATCCTTGGCTTCAAGTTCTGCACGAAGCTGACGCATCTGGGCATCCTTCTCCTCCATCTGACGGGTGAGATTGTCGAGGGTGCGGCGCAGTTCATCACTTGCTACCGAACTTTGGCGAAGCTGGTTGCGCATTTTATTGATAAGTTCGCGATTGTGCTGCATGGTCTGCTGGATAATCTGAATATTCTCGCGAATGCGCTCCACAGCATTGGCACCCTCACCCTGTTGGGCAACGGTAACTCTATTCTGTGCCTGATTGATGGCACGGAAGCCCTCTTCGATATCATTGATGGTGGAAACCATGTCATTGATCTCGTTATCCTTCTGTTGGATGATGCGATTGAGTGAATCGGTCTTTTGGGCTATCTTCACTTCTTCTGCTTTCGGACCTTTCTGTCCGCAAGCCACAAGCATCATGGCGCCAATGGCCAAAACTATCATCTTTTTCATAATTCTTGTGTTTTGTCTTATTACCTATTTTATATTATACATAAGTGTTTTACTTTCATGTGGGCTTGCCTGCCAAGACTATGACAAACTCGCCACGTGGGTCGTGCTCTTGAAAGTGGGCAATGACTTCTGCCAAAGTGCCACGCACACTCTCTTCGTGTACTTTGCTAATCTCACGACAAGCACTAACCTGACGGTCTGGTCCCATCACCTCTGCCAACTGCTGGAGAGTTTTCAATACACGGTAGGGTGACTCATAGAATATCATCGTGCGCTCTTCATCAACCAGCGACTGTAGTTTGGTCTGGCGTCCCTTCTTCTGAGGCAGAAACCCCTCAAAGCAGAAACGATCACAAGGCAGACCGCTACTCACCAATGCCGGCACGAATGCCGTTGCACCAGGCAAGGTTTGCACCTCTATGCCAGCACGCACCGCTTCACGCACCAAAAAGAATCCGGGATCGGAAATACCTGGTGTGCCCGCATCGCTGATGAGGGCTATGGTTTGTCCGGCTTTGAGCCGTTCTACTATTGATGCACTTGTGCCGTGCTCATTGAATTTATGATGCGAAAGTAAATGCTGCTGAATCTGGAAATGTTTCAGCAGGTTACCGGAAGTACGCGTATCTTCCGCCAACACGAGGTCGGCCTCTTTCAAGATACGGACTGCCCGAAAAGTCATGTCCTCCATATTGCCAACAGGCGTGGGAACGATATACAGGATACCCATAACAGGGGACAAAGTTACGAATAAGCATGGAAAACACAAAGAAAATTATTATTTTTCTTGTTGTTACGGGATGAAAGTAACTTTTATTCACTAAAGCTTGCGAGAAAACGAAGGCAGAAGCAAATCCTAAAGACCAATTTATGAGAAAATAGACGTTTTTTATCGAAAGTAAGAGAAGATATTGGCATAATTCAAATAAAATGCCTACATTTGTAGCATGATTACAGAAAACATGATTGGTGAAGTGCGCCGCCCAGGCAGAATAGAGGTAGTATGCGGTTCGATGTTCTCAGGAAAGACAGAAGAACTCATACGCCGTTTACGCCGTGCCCAGTTTGCAAAACAGAAAGTCGAGATTTTCAAACCATCCATCGACACACGCTACAGCGATGAAGAGGTGGTGAGCCATGATCATAACACCATCTCATCAACTCCTATAGAGTCGTCTGCCAGCATTCTGTTGCTATCAAGTGACATCGATGTGGTGGGTATCGACGAGGCACAGTTCTTCGATGACGGTCTGGTGGACGTATGCAACCAGTTGGCCAACCGTGGTGTGCGCGTCATCGTGGCAGGACTCGACATGGACTTTAAAGGCATTCCTTTCGGACCAATGCCAGCACTCTGTGCCATTGCTGATGATGTAACGAAGGTACATGCCATTTGTGTGAAATGCGGTTCACTGGCGTATGTCAGCCACCGCACCGTTGACAGCGACCGTCGTGTACTCTTGGGCGAAACCATGGAGTATGAACCGCTCTGCCGCGAATGTTACAAGAAAGCACTTCAAGCCGAACAACAATAGCCTATTCACCTTTTATACAATAACCCTTAAACCTAAATGTTATGAAACAGAAAACGATGAAACTCGCCCTGATGCTCCTTGTAGCTGTTGTGGCATTCACCTCGTGTTCGAAATCCAGTAAGACAGCACGCTTCCTGCCTGACGATGCCATTACTATGCGCATCGATGTGAAGCAGATTCTCGACAAGAGTAAAGCTGCCGACAACGATGCCGTCAAACAGCAACTGGCAAAGAATCTGGAGGCTATGGGCAAAAATGAAGAAGCTAAAGCGGTATTGAAAGCTGTGGCTGAAGATCCTGCTAAGGCTGGTATCGACCTACGCCAACCCTTATGGGCAAGTGCCAATGCCGAAGGCAAAAATGTATTGCTGGTGGGCGAACTGCTCGACAAAGACGATTTCGTGAAATTGCTTACCGCCTTGGATAAGGCTCCAAAAGAGAAAGACGGCATACAATATATCGGAGAAGGAACCAATGTGATTGCCTTCGACGATGACTGTTTCGTGGTTTCTGACGGCACCATCGACGATGTCATCAAGAAATTCAATGCCGACACCAAGGGTACAATGGCAGAGAGTGACGACTTCAGCAAACTCGCTGATGCAAAAGGCATCATGCAGGTGCTCATTCCCATGGGTGTTGCACAAAATCAGTTGACCGCAGAACAGAAAGCCTTACTGCCTAACGGTCTTGACATGAAGGACCTCTCAATACTCCTTGACCTGAGTTCTGAGAAGGGTTCTGTTACGCTTTCCGTAGAAGCCATTGCTAAGAGTGATGCTTGGAAGCAGAATATTGAAGAAGGAAAGAAGCTGATGCGCAATATCGACGGCGACTATGCCAACTACATCGCAGCAGACGGCATGTCTATTTTCTGCAATATTGACGGTAAAGCCTATTTCGACTATCTCGAGAAGATGGGTGTTTTCAAAAACCAAAAGACCATCAAATCCGACCAATTGGAAATGGCTAAGGGTGTACTGGGAACCATCGATGGCGACTTCACCGCAGGTATCAGCAAGTGGGAAGGCTTCATCCCCAACGTATGTCTCTATCTGAAGACCAAGGACAAGAAGATTATTGAAACGCTCAACCAATTGGGCATCAAGAGCAGCAAAGAGATGAATTTTGGCGAAAAGGACGGTACTACCTATTTGGCTATTGGTGGCGAGCCATTTGCTGAAGCCAAGCCTGCTGTATCGAAAAGCGACATCAAAGGCCACCGCGTGTATATTCATATCGGTGCACAGCTGGCAGCCAAAGCCATACAAGGATTCTGCACCCGCAGTCAAGCTAAGGCTGCCCAATCGGCTGTGGAGAGTATTAAGAGCATCGAGATCTACGACACAGCCGATACCAAGGTTGACTTCCGTGTCAATATGAACGATGCCGACAAGGATCCTGTAGAGACCTTAGCAGGCACCATGCTCGGACAGTTTGGACTCAACTAATAAATAACAGAACTTTCGCATGTGGGGAAGTTAAGGGAAGTTAGGGAAGTTAGAGAGAAGTTAAGGGACAAATGTCCTACGTCTTACGGCAAAAGGCTATTGTCTCTTAACTTCCCGAACGACCGTAGGGAGTGATAACTTCTTTAACTTCAATCAATTCCCTCAGTTGCGAAACTTGAATAAATAACAGAACTACGTGAAGAGCCATCATCATCTGCTCTACAAACTGCTCAGCCGTGGAATGAATGCATGGCAGTTGGCTGGTTTTGTACTTGCCAACCTGTGTGGCATGACCATCGTATTGGCTGCCATACAGTTTGCCACCGATATCATTCCGATATTCTCCGGTGGAGACAGTTTTATGCGACCTGGGCAGATGGTGGTGGCTAAACACGTGAACACTATCGGCACGTTGACTGGCACAGCGCCAACCTTCTCACCAGAAGAAATAGAGGAGATGCGCCAACAACCTTTTGCCACTCGTGTGGGAACTTTCACCCCATCTTGCTTTGGGGTGGTTGCTACCTTAGGCAGCCAAAGATTAGGTGTACAGTTTTCCACCGATATGTTTTTCGAAGCCGTGCCCGATGAGTTTATCGATGTGGATTTATCTCACTGGCAATGGCAACCAGGCGATACAGATATTCCCATCATTCTGCCACGCAACTATCTCAACCTCTATAATTTCGGCTTTGCTACCAGCCAAGGACTTCCCGCACTTTCTGAAAGTCTTGTACAAATGGTAAAGATCCGGTTTCTTTTGCGCGGTAGTAACGAAACTGTAGAGATGACAGGTCATGTGGTAGCCTTCTCCAAAAAGCTCAATACCATTCTGGTGCCACAACGCTTCATTGACGAAATGAATCGTCGGCTGTCACCCAACCGCAGCGCCACCCCATCACGTCTTATTGTCAGCGTTGACAATCCAACAGACGACCGTCTCATTACTTTCCTTGACGACCGAGGATACGAAACCGAGGCAGACGATGCAGAATCAGCACGCACTGCTCTTTTTCTGCGCATTACCACTGGCATCGTCATTGCCGTTGGCCTCCTCATCAGTGCCTTGGCGTTCTATGTCTTGTTGCTCAGCATCTTCCTGCTCTTACAAAAGAACACGGAAAAGATAGACACCCTACTGCTCATCGGTTATCGACCTTCTACTGTGGCACGTCCTTACCACCTGTTGACACTGACCGTCAATACACTGGTATTGGTCATCGCCATACTACTGATAGTCATGCTGCGCACATATTACATCCCACTTTTCGGCAGTCTCTATCCAAGTTTCAGTGCTGCAACACTTGCACCGAGCCTACTCACAGGCATAGCACTTTATATATTTGTCGGCATACTAAATTACGCTGCAATACGCCGCAAAGTACTCCATATTTGGCACATGCATAAAAGATAATTCAAAAAAATCAGAAAAATATTTGGTGGTTTCAAATAAACTTCGTACCTTTGCATCCGCTTTCAAGCAATGATCCGCTAGCTCAGTTGGTAGAGCACAACACTTTTAATGTTGGGGTCTTGGGTTCGAACCCCAAGCGGATCACCTCAAGAAGAGAATCAGCAATGGTTCTCTTCTTTTGTTTTGGTATATGTACTATAGATACAATTTTTCACTGTCAGTCAGTTACCAACTCATCAATGATATTCTTGATACCGGTACTGTTAATCTGCTTTCGGAAGTGTACGGTATAACCATTTGCTGTCATGGCCTTAAAAAACTCTTCTGCACACGAAATCTTGGTATCCTCATCAGGTGATATATGCGACTCCTTGTCATACGCCTTTGTCTCAATTACGATATTCAACTCTTTAGAACCGTCAGACTTATTGATGACATACATAAAATCCGGACTATAGTTACTTGACGCCACTGTTGGAATACAAATGCTGTGTGATGGTATCTTACCATATACGATGACTTCGTCAATCTCTGTCTTGATATTTTGTAGTTCCAAACCAGAATCATGAGCATAAGCGTCATAAAGGTACTTGACAGGAGGCTCACCGGCTACACTCTTATTGCCAATGTATGCCTGAACGACTTCATCCTTCACAGTTCCATCAGCGTTAGTGAGTTTGGTTTCTTTCACTGTGTAGTTAGCTTGCTTATAACGCACAAAACCAACGAGCTGGTCACATTTCCAATCATCTACAGCACCAATCAATCTGGTCAACGAACTATCGTTGAACATTTCGTTGGTGAGATGATAGCCACCATTTGCTGCTTCACATATAGCCTTATGCAGAATATGAACCGGAATGTTGGTGTATCTTGAAGCTTGCTTTAGAAACTCATTATAGCCATAATGGCGGTCATGCAATGTCAATTCTGCATGAGCTCCTTCATTGGCAACTGCTACGTTTCCCTCGAATTCCAAGACTTTGCGAGATGACTCTACGGTCTGAAGAGAGAATACGTGCTTATCCTTGATGATTGAAGGCAGTTCGGCTTCTATCTTCTTGTCTATCTCCTTATCAAAGTACAGAACGTACTTCCTATTCAGTTGTGCCCACAGCTCTCGCAGTTCCTCAAATCTTGCCTTACGGATATGAATCTTATCATTACGACTGCTGTTACGGTTGATGATACGATTGGTATTCACGCCACTTGTAACATCCTTAAACTCAGGATATTCAATTAACATATCATCGAACTTCTCTGGCACCACCTTCTTATCAAAGTCGACATAACCTTTAGTCATCAGTTCAATAAAGAACTTGTTGACTTCGATATTGCGCTTCTCGGCAACCTTGATGATATCTTCTGCGGTGATAGAAAGCGGACTCTTCTGGTCAGCGTCTAGTTCACCATTGATTTCAGCAACCAGTTTGTTGGCAAAGTCTTTCTCTGTGAAGTCAACGATGTAATTGAGCATAAAGGAAGAATCGCTGATGCGGTTTCCTGCACTGTCAACCGGCAGACGCAGACCACGTCCTACCTCCTGCAACTTACTAATCTCTGATCCACTTGAGCGCAGTTTACAGATGGTAAACACATTCGGATTATCCCATCCTTCTTTCAATGTCCATTTAGAGAACAGGAATCGCAGTACATTTGGTTTACCTTCCTCATCCGTAAGACTCAAGAGCTCCTTCTTGCCATGAAGAATCACCTTCACCTCATTGGCAACATTCTCATCAGAATCGTTATTATCTTGCGAGAAGTATCCTGCACATGAAGATTCTATATTTTCAAGAGTAGCTTTCAGATAAGCTTCGTATTCAGGGGTGTTCAGTCGTGTCAGCTCCTTCTTTACTCTTGCTTCCAACATATCGATAAACTTCTTTCTCAGCCAGCCGTCGTTCTTACCTTCAGGTCCGCGGAAACTTTCAATGCTGTCTATAAAAAACAGTGCCAATGTCTTAATGGGCAAACCTTCGCGACAGAAATTCTCACGTTCTGTCTCAAAATGACGCATCAAGGCCAACTCTATCATACCCTCTTGGTAAGACATACCATATTGATCTGGAAAAAACTCTTCTCCTATAAGTTTCTCCTGACCATTGCTCAAGCAAACACAGTTATTGCTGATAGCCTCAACAACAACACCATCCAAATCATTATCAATGGAACCAAGACTCTCTCCCACATGAAGTATGAAAGTCTTACTCGTATTGTCTGCACTTGTCAGTTTCATGTGTACACTATCACCCTTCACGGCTGAAAGCACCTTTACTTTCTTTTCTGCTTTCTTTCCTCCAGGCAAATCCAAATGTTCTTTAGCAACTCCTTTAATGAGTCCCTGATTGAAAGAATCTGCAGCGTTCAGATCATAAATCAGTTCCTGATAATCCTTCACAGAATGTTTATTTTTGCCCTTACCCACGGTAAGTTCAGGAAAGGTTGCGCCATAGCGCAATACCAATTGAGGTCGAAAATTCTCAATAAGTGCTGCATACGATTTGCCACTACGTTCTACACGATGTGGCTCGTCGATAATCAACACAGGATTGGTATCTGCAATAGCATCCACTGGGCGATGGAATTCGCCCAACATTTGGTCATAGTCTTCACGGGTTAATAGCTTACCATTGGTGATAAGCTGTGTGTTGAGCAGCAGCACATAAATTTTATGCTTGGCATGGTGGGTGCCATAAAAGAAATGTCCCACGGCAGAAGGCATATTCTGACGTCCCCTCTTCTGTTGCTTCTGAGGTTCCAGCAAGCACAGCTCTATTTCTGCATTATAGTTGCACACCGTCTCAAAGTGTCGTTTCACCTCCTGCTCTTTCAGGAACGAAGCTGTGCCAGCCTTGATAGGCAAGGTGGGAACGGCAATGATGAACTTGTTGAATCCGCAACGCTTGTGCAGTTCGAACATAGTTCTGGCATAGACGTACGTCTTACCTGTGCCCGTCTCCATCTTGATGTCGAGAAGGCGGTGATAAGGCAAGCTCTTTATTTTATCCGAGAGCATATAATGAGTCACCCTTTGCCTGGTGGCTTTATCAGATATATTGCCTTTTTTACGCACCAAGCGTAGAGCCTCCCCATCGAGCTGTCGCTTCAATAGTGGGTTCTGGTTGCTCTGCTTAGCTGGTTCTTGTATAGAAGCCTCTACCACAGTAGCAACACCGTCAACAGGCAACGTCTGATGTGCGAGGTTATTTTCGAGTTTTAATTCCATTTGTTATGCAGCATTCCAATGATAAGAGTGAAACCAATCATAAAGAAGAAAACACTCCCAATATTGTTTTTTGGTAAATTTGGCTATGAGTGCGTTAATTCTTTTTTCTGAATACTCTGTAAGATACAAATTGTCTTGAATTAAATCCATTCGACTCTGCTCATTCTTGCCTTCTGCTATGATTTGATTTATATCTATATCTCTTAAAACATACCATAATGCCCTGATATCACTTAGTGTCTCCCAAGTCAATTGAGCACTTTGGATTAATTCCTTGGCCTCTTCACACCATGGCGAATCGGGATTAGCCAGGATGGATCCATTAATCTCATACGTAATAATGGTATTAATCTCTTCCAAGAAATATAATGGCAAAGCACATTTTGCCCCTCTTGGATGATTACAACTATGCCCATCCGTCTCTATATCTCCTCCATGTTTAGTCGTTGGAAACTTACCATGGCATGAGGCAACAAGATTATCATAGCACACAGAATGAGGCAATTGGGCTAAATCAGGATTATGCTCATGAGAAAATAGCACACTTAGTTTTATATTTTTCTTTAGCATAGGAAACTCATCTCTCTGATAATAGAGAGCATCCTTATCATCAGCTGTCTGAGGTATGATATGCTCAAGCGTGGTATCTCCTTCGCCAGTCAATCGCCGCATGCAATAGCAACAATAATGATTCTGGTTGTTGAGTAACACTTGGGTCATCTGCTTATAATAGCTATTAGCTTTATTAGGCAGTTTTTTAAAACTGTCATTATAATCCACAGGATACCTTTGCTCATCTTCAATCCATATCTCATGAAGATAAGCTTCAGTTATTTTATTTCCAGCCTCGCGATCTGATTCCTTATTTATATATTGCATGCTTACAGCTCCCTTTCTTTTGCTTCAACCATCTTTTCTACCTCATTACGACTTTTTGCAAACTTATCAAGAATTCTTTTCATGATGTTCTCAGCCTGCGCAATTTTATTGCGCTTTTTCATATAGGCACATAGATTCACCATGTAGTCAAGTTCTACATTCTTAGACTCAACTCCCATAACGTCTTCTATACCTGTATTATAGTCAATGCCATAAATATCATGAGTTACTTCAGGCTTAGTGTCGCCTGAAGCCATATGAAGTATTACATTCGGTTTACCTTCTGTCTCAACTCCTGTCAACACCAATGGCGAATGTGTAGATACAACGAACTGAATGTTTGGGAAGGTTTCTTGGAAACACTGGAGTATTACTTGCTCTAACGCAGGATGCAAGTGCAGATCGATTTCATCAATGACAACAATGCCTTCAGAATCTGTTGTTCCATTCAGAATATATGAACGGTACGCTATGTCAAGAGCCATATAGAAGATACGCTTGTAGCCGGCTGGCAACTTCTCGAATGTTGGGTTCTGCCCATCTTTCGTTTCCAGACAGAGTCCATCTTCTTCATAAACGCTGACAAAGAAATCCAACACATCGATTCCTGGAAGTTTCTTTGAAAAATTGACAAGACACTCCCGAATGGAAGATATTTCTGGGTTATACTTATTGAAATCTTTTTGAGCATTTTCCAATCTTGTCCGATGCAGATCTACATCTTCACAATATTCTTTTTCATTAATAATTCCTGATGCCTTGAAATTATCACAATTAGCCAAAGCCGCTTCTTCATGTCTCACATTCATCTTAGCTCTATCCCACATGGTCCAGATTTTTGTTAATCTTGTAATCCAGAGATCTGAATAGGCAGTTTCATCATCCCAACCAAGATAACCAAGATTACGCAAGGACAACTGAGTCTTAGTTAAGGTTGACGCTTTCGTTGAAATATGTGGAAAACTGTCAGAGAAATAAGCGAATACAGGGAAAGTACCGGTTTCCTTAATCCTTGACATCAACAGCTTATAAGCAGTTTTATATTTCGAAGGCTGCAATGCAAATGTTGATGTTAATGCATACATGTCCCAATCTAAGGTAGTTTCCAAGAAGTCTGCTTCTGCATGGATACAGATGTCAGGAAGAGGGAAACCAGACTTTTCGTCTCTAACGATGTCTTCCTTCTTTCTATATTGATTAGGTCTAAGAGATGAGAATCCCGAAGACAAAGTAAGTTCGTCTTCCTCCACTTTGTCATTTTTAAAAGCGAAGCTCAACGCCTTATGTATGGCATGTATCAATGTTGACTTGCCCGAACCGTTCTTACCGAACAGTACGGTTACACCGGGTGCGAACTCAATGGTATAGTCGCGGAAGCAACGGAAGTTGCTGATATGTAATTTCTTTAGATACATTGTATATCGTCTTTTAATATCTTACATCAATGTTCACTGTTAATGTCTTGTTACCCTCCTTCAGCGTGCGGAGGTTTTTCTGCAGTTCCTCACGATGGGTGAAGCCGAAACTATAGCCGAAGATCACAATGTTGTGAGGAGAGAATGGCTCACCATTATACTTATCCATCAAAGCTGCGATGCTACTTTCATTAAAGTCATGGTCTGGATTTATCATATAGAGGTGATCACCCTTCCAGTAGGCTTTGTAATTGCCGAGCATCACTTCCTCGGCATCCTCGGTCAAGCCATAACCGTCAGCCACGAGCCATGTGCGAAGAACGGTCTCAATACCAAAGTCATCCACATTCAAGGTCGTGATATTATTGGATATAGGATCAAACTGCTCCATCAGCAAAAGGGCATCTTCCTTCGGCTCTTCTAAAGTATAATGCTTGAAGCCAAGGTCACCTGCAAAGAGTGAATTCTCAGACTTTATCTTCTTAGCGGCTCGCTTGATGCGTTCCATGCCAACCTCGTCGATGGTTTTGTAACCAGCTTTAGCAGCCTCACTGTCTGGCTTGCATGGCTCTTGAAGCTGAACAAGGATATACTTACGATTACCACCATCTTCTGAGTTCTTCTGTATCACAGCATGAGCTGTTGTAGAGCTACCACCAAAGAAGTCAACAACGACACACTCCTTAGGTGCAGCTATCTCTAATACTCCCTTTATAAGGTTTATTGGTTTTGGCGTATCAAACACTTGCTTGCCTTCAAATAGTTCTTTTATCTCAGATGCTGCTTGCCTTGTTGAACCATATTTTTTATTCTCCCATAAATTCTCTGGTGTACGACCACATTGTTCACAAAGATATATTTTTCGGATTATTCCTGAATTATCATCTTTAAATTTAATTTCTCCTGTGGAGATTTTCTCTTTTAGCTTATCTTCAGACCATCTCCAACCATTATCTGGTGCTTTTATAATCGTACCATTTGGAGCCTTTATGTCATAACACAATGTTTTTCGATATGATGGACTTCTAACATCACCACTTCTCCACAATCCTTTTGGATCACCATCCGGGTTTGAATAATTTTTATTATCCTCTTCAGTTCTATCAGTATGAAAATCATGAACTTTATCAAAATTCTTACAGTAGCACAACATATAATTGTAATGTCGAGAGAAATGAGGCTCGTCATTTTTACTTTGTTGTGTATGTTTCCAAATGACATCAGCAATAAAGCATTCCTCTCCAAACACCTCATCACACAGCCTCTTCAGATTCGCCTGTTCATTATCATCAATTGATATAAATATCACGCCATCATCAGTAAGCAAGTCGCGCGCGAACGACAAACGAGGCAACATGAAGGTGAGCCAAGCCGCATGGCTGGCACTTCCACGACGAGTCATAGATAGAATACGCTCAGCACGCTCACGACTTACATCCAAGCGTTTGGAAAGATCATCAGCTGTGAAGTCGAACTTGTCGTTGTACACAAAGCCATCAGAGCCGGTATTGTATGGGGGGTCGATATAAATCACCTTCACTTTGCCACTATACGACTTCACCAGATGTTGCAGAGCATCCAGATTGTCGCCACTGATATACACATTCTGACTATCCTTGTTCTCTGGCTTAGCATTATGCTCCTCGTCAGGACGGATAAGAGTGGTAGTGTCCATGTTGGTAAGCATACGGGCATAGTTTTTGCCCAACCAGTTGAACCCACTTGTCTCGTCAGTGATAGTAGTTCCTTCAGGCAATGCAGCCTTGAAAGCCTCTATATCAAATTCGCCATCAGCATGAAAGCACTGAGGGAAATACTTTTTCAGCACCTCCAATTCTTTCTGTCCCGCTGCTGCATCAGCATTGTGATTCATTATATCTTTAATCATACTCAAGTATTCTTTTCGTTAATCACTCCTTGCCCAACAGCGAGCTAACTTTTTGTTGTTTTTTCTTTGTTTGCCAATGTATCTTTGTTACTATTCAATTCACTTTCCGCTGTGACATCTTTTTAATAAGGAATATTATGCAAATATAGTCAATTCTTTCGAATAACGTGAATAATTCATAATAAAAATGAGGTCAATGGTATTTTTTTTAGTAAATCTGAGAAACTCACTCCTTTTGGAGGAATATTTTCGGGTCATACAGCGTATTGTCTCAAGTCGCATTGTGGGGTAAGGGGATATTGTAGGCAGAAATGGATATTTCTGCCTCAATTTATCTGCTAATTCAGTAATGAGAGGATGTTTAGACGCAATAAGGACGTTGAAGGGCTGAGTTGCGGATTTGAGGTCATAAATGAATGTTTTGAGTTGCGTCCCTGGTCAGCCAGTAGGAACTTGTTTTTGTTAGGAAGTGAGCTGCCATCCGTTACGGCACTCCTTTGATGTTTCTGGAAACTGGAGCCCCTTTTACTCCTTGGTAATGCTGATACTCAGCGAGGCTTTAGCTTCTAAACGATGTTGCCCATTTCCACGACAACTCAAAACTTTTAACGCCTTCAACATCAGTATCTGGGCGGGATATTTTAATCGTCGAGTCTCTTTAATTCTTTCTCGACTTTCTTCGTGTATGCCTGACCTCTTGATACAAGATACCTGAAATACACCACATCATCGACAATCTCAACATGAAAGGTAAAGAATGCACGGTAGTTACCGATACGGATGCGGTAAACAGAATGGTAACCTACTAGGCGTGTGCAATCAGTTATATCCTCTATGCCTTCAGCGGACTTCACCTCCTTAATAACATCGAGAACACTGCCAAGCTGTTTGCCAGACAGTTTGTCAACGGCCTTGGAAAAGCTCTTTGAAAACTTTATCTTCATAGACCATATTTCTTCTCAAATGCTGCCTGTTCGTCCTCACTGAGCATTTCCATGCCTTCCGGGTCCGTCTGCTGAAGATACCTGTATATGGTAGCATCATCATAGGATTCAACCAATTCATCGAGGCTACGCTCAATGAATCGCTTCAGGTTGGTGCCACGACTGGCGGCAATTACAGACAAGCCACGGAATGTATCTGGCTTAATATCTATGACCTTGCGACGCATGGCTGGCTTGGTGGACTTTCTTACTGTTGCTTCCATAATTCTCCTATTTTGGTGCAAAGATACATAATATATATGATATATACAAATATTTTATGTTTTTTCGTAAAGCAATCTGTCTTTTCAAGCAATAGTTCGTTAAATTTTGAGATAATGGCTCAGTGGAATTTTAGTGGAGGATAAGCATTACTCTTTGCAAGTCTATACAGAGTGAAGAACTCTTCATCAATGTTAGTGGAAATCCATAGGAGCGGAGAGCGTTAAAAACCTTATTATTTCACACACGCATACGCGCACACGATCACACGTACGCGCACACGCGATGTCGAAAAATTCGACCACACGACCACACCTATAGCATAACATACAGTAGGTCAAAGCTTTAAAGTGTGTTCGAAGCCTAAAAGATATGGTGATTCGACCACACTTCGGAATGTTTCATAAAGATATGCATTTTTGGTTGCTCTTGCCAATCACCCGGGCGCCACGTTGCATAATTAATGTTAAGAAACCTTTTTAAAAACAAAAAAAATCAAATATATCAAAGAGAATTTATACTTTTGTCCATAAATCAAAACATAAGCTTATGAAAAAATTAAATTTTCTTTTCGCGATGTTACTAGCAATAACCGTTATTTTCTACATCTCATGTTCTGATAAAGAAAATTCGTATGATGAAACCTTAGTTGTTGCATCCGAAAACGTTAAGACAACGGAAGGCATTGCTTATTGGGTAAAAACAAGTAAAGAAAATAATTGGAGACTAATGCATCAAGGTATCTATAATTTCAATTACGAAAGTGGATATGAATATGTTATAAAAGTAAGGTTTTACAAGAACGAGAACCCTGGTCCTGACCAACCATCATATAATTGTTATCTTCTTTCTATTATATCAAAAGAAAAGAAAAATTCGGAAGTACCTCTTTTTACAACTGACATATCCTTAATCGGGAATCACTACGAAGTTGCATTTCCAAACAAAATGAGGGAAGTAATAACCCTACCATGTGGAATAAAGCTAGAGAAAGTTGATTTCAAAACCCGGACAGGGTATCGCAGGGCTAAAACGTTGTGCATAAGATATTTAATTTTGAGTTTTAACAATTTTAAGAGACACTAGTGAAAAATGGACTATATTCATTGGAATCCTTCTTTAGAAATATTTTCAATTTGGGGTGTTACTATACGTTGGTATGGATTACTATGGGTTGTAGGACTGCTTGGTTCTTCTATTATTGTCAATAAAATAAATAAGTATCAAATGGAAAAATTATTGGTAGAACAACTGTTTTCTTTTTGCTTTGTAGGTGTGTTGGCCGGTGCACGTATTGGTCATTGTATTTTCTATGATGCATCTTATTTCTTAAGTAGTTGGCCTCATTTTTTGGAAATTTTTATTCCTTTTAAAATCCTCCCAGCTGGAGATTGGATTTATACTGGGTATGCAGGTCTTGCATCGCATGGAGGTGTTATAGGTTTAGTATTAGCTCTATGTTTGTATTGTAAAATAAATAAGTTCCACCCCCTTTTTGTACTTGATATGGTTGCATTTGCTGCGCCTTTTTGTGCTATGATGATTAGGTTCGGTAATTTAATGAATTCTGAGATTATAGGATGTCCTACTGATGTACCCTGGGCCTTCATCTTCGAGCGTGTGGATATGGTTCCCCGTCATCCGGCACAATTGTACGAAGCCTTGTTTTATGGTTGTGTTTTAGTTTTTGGCTTCATTTTATACCGTAAGACAACTTTTAAGAACATGGGTACTGGTTTTTATTTTGGATACTGTATTTCTACTATTTTTACATTCCGATTTTTTGTGGAATTTCTGAAAGAAGTACAAGTAGATTTTGAACACAACATGTTTCTTGATATGGGACAAATATTGTCTATTCCACTTATTGTTATAGGTTTATATTTTTTATATGTGAGTTTATTCAAGAATTATTATAGTCATTCATAATAGTGAAATAATATGGGATTTCCACTATTGTGGGAGTTGACAGTTAAGATGTCTTTATTGCTCGTATGTTTGAGTGCAAACTGCTCCAGAAACTTTTCGAAGAATTTCATATAGCCCTTAATTCCGCAACACTATTATAAATTAAACTTTTTAAGTACCTGAGCAACAAAAAGGTCTTGCTTTGGCAAGCAGTAGAGCCAGTTACTTGGACAAGCCAAGCGGCAGAGCCGAGCGGCCCAGGATTTTGCCATGTCGAAGAATTCACTTATCTTAGTGTTGCGAAAAGAAAACAAGCAAAACTCTGATATGACATGGCAAAGATACAAATTAAATCTGAGAAACTCACTCCTTTTGGAGGAATATTTTCGGGTCATACTGCGTATTGTCTCAAGTCGCATTGTGGGGTAAGGGGATATTGTAGGCAGAAATGGATATTTCTGCCTCAATTTATCTGCTAATTCAGTAATGAGAGGATGTTTAGACGCAATAAGGACGTTGAAGGGCTTTGTTGCGGATTTGAGGCATGCTAAAAAAATTCATGGTTCTGCAAATGGTTAGATGCCGAACTCTTTCCAAGTGCATCCCGAACACATCCCGAACACATCCCGAACACTTTCGTGAGATATGCAGGTAATTAACGACTTTTCCGCCCGAATATTTTGTATTGTGATAAATAGTCGCTAAATTTGCACACGAAACAACAATACCCATCTACTAAACAACAGATTATAAACATGAGAAAACTATTTGCCATTGTTGCCGCCTGCCTTATGAGCATGGGCGCCAATGCCGCTTGTGGCGACAACTACGACGAACTGTACACCAATCTCCCCTTCGAGATGAATAAGGTGACACGTCCACAATTCCCTAATAATGAGGTCAACCTCCGCGATTTCGGTGCTGTTGGCGACGGTTCTTCACTCTGTACCGATGCCTTCCGCAAAGCCATCGAAGCACTCTCTGCTAAAGGCGGTGGTCGTCTGACTGTACCTCAGGGCGTATGGTTTACCGGTCCTATCGTACTGAAAAGTAACATCAACCTCCATTTGGAGAAAGGAGCCATCATCCTTTTCTCACCAGACGATGCCCTCTATCCTTTTATCCATACTTCATTTGAAGGCCTCGACACCCGTCGTTGCCAGTCGCCTATTTCAGGCAACAACCTCACCAATGTAGCTATTACCGGTCAAGGTGCCATTGATGGAAATGGTGAGTTCTGGCGTCCTTTGAAGAAACAAAAGGTGACCGAAGCCCAGTGGAAAGCCATTACCTCACGTGGTGGTGCTTTCAAGCGTGCCGACTATTGGTTTCCTACCGAAGGGGCACTCAATGCTGACAATAGCGCCAATATGAACGTGCCAGCCACTCCATCGAGCGAAGCCGAATGGAATGCTATGAAACGTTTCCTTCGTCCTGTGATGATTAGCCTGGTGAGCTGCAAGAATGTATGGTTGAAAGGTGTCACCTTCCAGAACTCTCCTGCCTGGAATATCCATCCGTTGATGTGCGAGAATGTACTCATCGAAGATGTATTGGTACGCAACCCATCGTATGCACAAAACGGCGATGGCCTTGATTTGGAATCTTGCAAGAATGCTTTGATTGTCAATTCCACCTTCGACGTAGGCGATGATGGCATCTGCATCAAGAGCGGAAAGGATGCCGATGGTCGCAAGCGTGGCATTCCTTGTGAGAATGTTATCGTCAACGGATGCACCGTATTCAAGGGTCATGGCGGTTTCGTAGTAGGTAGCGAGATGAGCGGTGGTGTGAAAAACATCATGGTCAGCGACTGCCAGTTCCTCGGCACCGATGTAGGTCTGCGCTTCAAGAGCACCCGTGGTCGTGGCGGTGTGGTTGAAAATATCTATATCCGCGACATGTCTATGTTCGACATTCAGACCGACGTCATCACCTTCGACCTCTATTATGGTGGCAAGTCTGCCGTTGAAGCATTAACCGATGGCGACGAGAAGAAGCAGCAGAGTGTGCCTGTATTCAAGGTTGATGAAACCACACCATGCTTCCGCAATATCGACATCCAGCATGTCATCTGTCGCACTGCTCGCCGTGCAGCCTATTTCAACGGTCTGCCAGAGATGCCAGTTAGCAATATCAACATCCGCGATCTTGAAGTAAACAACGTGAAAGAAGGTATCGTAGTCAACCACACGAAAGGTGTGACACTCAACGACATTCATGTTCAAACCACTGGTCACATCTTCAAGGCCAACAATTCGACCGACATCACCATCAACGGCAAGAGTTATAAGAAACTGCCCAAAGAAGGTCTTTCGCTCGATACCCTGTAAGAGAAACACTCACATACCATCACCGCCTGTCGATAGGATATAGATTCCTGCCGACAGGCGGTTTTCTTTTACTCCACGTTCGGAAATACAAAAGAAAATGGAATTTTTTCTTTTGTATTTCGCTCGGTTTGCACTACCTTTGACGCGATGCGTCTAAGGTACTCACGTTCGGAAATACAAAAGAAAATGGAATTTTTTCTTTTGTATTTCGCTCAGTTTGCACTACCTTTGACGCGATGCGTCTAAGGTACTCACGTTCGGAAATACAAAAGAAAATGGAATTTTCTTTTGTATTTCGCTCACTTAATCGTACCTTTGCATTAAAATAACATATTATAAAATGGCAGACAAGAAATTCAAGAGAACAACGGTGACAGCAGCACTACCCTACGCCAATGGCGGTGTGCACATCGGTCACCTGGCAGGAGTTTATGTACCTGCAGACATCTATGTAAGATATCTGAGACTGAAAAAAGAAGATGTGATGTTTATCGGTGGTAGCGACGAACATGGTGTGCCCATCACTATCCGTGCCCGCAAAGAAGGCATTACCCCACAGGACGTGGTAGATCGTTACCATAAAATGATTAAAGACTCATTCCAAGAGTTCGGCATTTCATTCGACATCTATAGCCGCACCACCTCGGAAACACACCATAAGTTTGCAGCAGAATGGTTTCGCAAGCTCTACGACGAAGGCAAACTGACCGAGGAAACCTCTACACAACTCTACGACGAAGAAGCCAAACAGTTCTTGGCAGACCGCTACGTTACCGGCGAATGTCCTTATTGCCACAGCGAAGGAGCATACGGTGACCAATGTGAGAAATGTGGACGCGACCTGTCTCCCCTGGAACTTATCAATCCAAAATCGACCATCAGCGGTTCTACACCTGTGATGAAAGAAACCAAAAACTGGTATCTTCCCCTCAACAAATATCAGGACTGGCTGAAACAGTGGATTCTGGAAGAGCACAAAGAGTGGCGTCCCAATGTCTATGGACAATGCAAATCATGGCTCGACATGGATCTCCAGCCTCGCGCCATGACACGCGACCTCAACTGGGGTATTCCCGTTCCCATCGAAGGAGCCGACGGTAAGGTGCTCTATGTATGGTTTGACGCCCCCATCGGCTATGTTTCCAACACCAAAGAACTCTGCGAGAAAGAACCAGAACGCTGGGGCAACTGGGAAACATGGTGGAAAGACAAAGACACCCGCCTTATCCACTTCATCGGAAAAGACAATATTGTATTCCACTGCATTATCTTCCCCGTTATGATGAAAGCCCACGGCGGCTACATCATGCCCGATAATGTGCCAGCCAATGAGTTCCTGAATCTGGAAAACGACAAAATATCTACCTCACGCAACTGGGCTGTATGGTTGCACGAATACTTGGTTGATATGCCTGGCAAACAGGATGTGCTGCGCTATGTACTGACTGCCAATGCACCAGAGACCAAAGACAACAACTTCACTTGGAAGGATTTCCAAGACCGCAACAACAACGAGTTGGTGGCTATCTATGGCAACTTCGTCAACCGTGCGCTACAACTCAGCAAGAAATACTGGGGTGGCGTAGTACCTGCCTGTGGCGAACTGCAGGATGTTGACCGCCAGGCATTGGAAGAATTCAAGGACGTGAAAGGTCGCGTAGAGGCATTGCTCAACCAGTTCAAATTCCGCGAAGCACAGAAAGAGGCTATGAACTTGGCACGCATCGGCAATAAATACATCACCGACTGCGAACCATGGAAGGTTGCCAAGACAGATATGAAACGTGTGGAAACCATCCTCAACATATCTCTCCAACTGGTAGCCAACCTTGCAATCGCCTTCGAACCGTTCCTGCCATTCTCAAGTAAAAAGCTGCGCGATATGCTCAATATCACCTCATTCGACTGGGAACAGCTCGGTTCTACCGATTTGCTTGAGGCAGGCCATCAACTGGGCGAGCCCTCACTGCTGTTTGAAAAGATTGAAGACGATGTCATTCAGAAGCAGCTCGACAAGCTCGAAGCCACCAAGAAAGCCAACGAGGCAGCAGCCTATAAAGCCGCTCCCATCAAGGACAACGTATCGTTTGAAGACTTTGAGAAGCTCGACATCCGCGTCGGCCTCATCAAAGACTGCCAGAAAGTGAAGAAGTCGAAGAAGCTCCTTCAGTTTACTATCGACGACGGAACAGGCACCGACCGCACCATCCTCAGTGGCATTGCCGCATTCTACGAAGACCCTGCCGCCCTTATCGGCAAGCGCATCCTCTTTGTAGCCAATTTCGAACCACGCAAGATGATGGGTATCGAGAGCCAAGGCATGATACTCTCTGCCGTTGATTTCGACGAGAGTCTCAGCGTGGTTACTACCAGCAAAGACGTTAAACCAGGCAGCCAGGTGGGATAATCCCACTTTGGCTTGCCCAATAATCTCTATCAACACTCCCTAATACTCCACAGATGCAGGCTATCATCCTGGCGGCTGGCATGGGCCGCAGACTTGGCGAACTGACCCGCGACAACACCAAATGTATGGTGTCTGTCAATGGTGTGCGCCTCATCGACCGTTTACTCGGTCAACTTGCCACGCTGTCGCTCACTCGCGTCATCATCGTGGTGGGTTATAAAGGCGATGAATTGCGACAGTATATCGGTCACCGATACGACGGACGCCTCAACATCGAATATGCCGAGAACCCCATCTACGACAAGACCAACAATATCTATTCCTTGTCGATGGTGAAGCAACAGATGACTGAAGACGACACGTTGCTCATCGAGAGCGACCTCATTTTCAGCGACCAGTTGTTCCGAATGATTCTCGACAACCCCTACCCCAACCTTGCCCTCGTTGCCAAATACGAGACATGGATGGACGGTACGATGGTAAGGATGGATAGCGATCACAACATTGTGAACTTCGTGCCGAAGAAAGCCTTCAACTATGCCGATGTTGACCAATACTACAAGACGGTCAATATCTATAAGTTCTCGCGCGAGTTCTCATGCCATAAATACGTGCCATTCCTTGAAGCCTACTGTTCTGCATTAGGCAACAACGAGTATTACGAGCAAGTGTTGCGCGTCATCACCCTTCTCGACAATGCCGAGCTCAAGGCTTTACCCATCGGCAACGAGAAGTGGTACGAGATAGACGATATTCAAGATTTGGATATTGCCGAGACCATTTTTGCCGAAGGCGACGAGATGCTCCATCGTTTCAACTATCGCTATGGTGGTCACTGGCGCTTCCCTAAGATGCTCGACTATTGCTATCTGGTCAATCCCTACTTCCCCACCACTCGCATGAAAGATGAGTTACGTGCCAATTTCGACACGCTACTGACCGAATACCCATCGGGTATGTTTGTCAACTCACTTCTTGCCGGCAAGTATTTCGGCATCCGCCAACAGTATGTTGTCGTGGGCAACGGTGCAGCCGAACTCATCAAAAGCATGATGGAACATGTGGAAGGACGCATCGGTGTGGTCTATCCCACCTTTGAGGAATATCCCCACCGCCTGCAACCCGAACAGGTTGTGGCTTATCAGCCCGATCCACAGACCTTATCATATACTGCCGACGACCTCATCAACTTCTATGATGAGCATCCCATCGCCAATCTGTTGCTCATCAATCCCGACAACCCTTCTGGCAATTTCATCCCAATGGATGGTTTGCTGCAACTCATCGAGTGGGCCAAACAAAAACATATACGACTGGTCATCGACGAGTCGTTTGTGGATTTCAGCGATGATTTCGAGCACAACACCCTATTGCGCAACGACCTGTTGGAGCAGTACGATGGTCTTATCGTAGTGAAGAGCATCAGCAAATCGTATGGTGTTCCCGGACTGCGCTTAGGCATCTTGGCATCTGCCGACAGCAGCCTCATCCAGTATATCAAGCGCGATGTCAGCATCTGGAACATCAACTCGTTTGGCGAGTTCTACATGCAGATATTCGGCAAATACGAGAAAGACTATATGGCAGCCTGCCACCGTTTCATTGCCGAGCGCGACCGCTTCGGTAAGTTGCTTCAGCAGATACCCTATCTGCGTGTGTTGCCCACACAAGCCAACTTCTTCTGCTGTCAGGTGACCGACCGCTATTCTTCTGCCGAACTGACCAAGCAACTCCTGTCGCGGTTCAATATCATGATCAAGGACTGCGATTCGAAGAACGGACTCAAGGGTCGCAACTTCATCCGCCTGTCGGTACGCGCTACCGAAGATAACGACCGGCTCATCGAAGCATTCCATATTCTCGCACAATGAAACGCATCTGTATCTGTGGCGGTGGCAATCTCGGACATGTAGTGGCTGGTTTTCTGGCTGCCAACGGCTGTGAGGTCACTCTACTCACCCGTCATCCCGAACGCTGGAGCCATACCCTCCACATCACGACTCCTGAAGGGACAACCCTTGAAGGACAACTTTCCATCATCAGTTCCACAGCCTCCGATGTGGTACCGCAGGCAGATATGCTACTTCTTGCCCAACCAGGTTTTGCCATCAGAAGTGTGTTAAGCGAACTGCGCGACGTTCTCCGCCCCGGCATCCCCGTGGGAAGTATCGTCAGCAGCACAGGTTTCTTTTTCGAAGCCATGTCACTTCTTCCTTCCACCACTCCCCTATTTGGTTTTCAGCGTGTGCCCTTCATCGCCCGTACTGAGGTCTATGGACACAGTGCCCACCTGTTGGGTTACAAGTCGTCGCTAAATCTTGCCGTAGAAAGGGCAAGTAGAGAAGATGCCAACCGCATTGCCAGCGAGATACAACAACTATTCCATTGTCCCACACATCTATTGGCATCCCACTACGAAGCCAGTCTGACCAACAGCAATCCATTGCTCCACACCTCACGTCTTTACGACCTGTGGCACAACTGGCAAGAGGGCATCACCTACGAAAGCATACCAGAATTTTATTCCAACTGGACCGACAACGCCTCATCACTACTGATAGCGATGGATGCCGAGTTCATGCAATTGCTCGACAAGTTGCATGTGACACCGGGTGCCATCCCCACCATTCTCGATTATTACGAGAGTACCGATGCACCATCGCTCACTCACAAACTACAGTCGATAGCAGCCTTCAAGGGCATTATGTCACCGATGGAAAAAGTCGGCACTACCTATATCCCCGACTTTCACAGCCGTTATTTCACAGAAGATTTCCCTTATGGTCTTGCCATTATCCATCGGCTGATACATGAGCACAACATCCCTGCGCCCCATATTGACCAAGTCTATGACTGGGGCATGAATCTCATCAGCCGATACAGCGACTGATCCTTTACGCCTTTCAGTCTTTACCAACGCGTAAAGAGAGGCGCCCATAAAATTCAGTTTTTCTAAAAATTTCGACCACTCGACCACCCATCACGATAACCATCTGTGGTATAATAGATTGCTGGTGGTCGATAGTTAACTGATCGACCATCCATCGACCACCGACATAAGGGTATTACAACCAATAGGCTTCAAACTTGTGGGTGACGCGCTGGTCCTCTGGTGGGAGAGCCATATAGTCGCCATAGGTATGTTCCAGATAGTCGCGATATCCCACCATCGCCTTGTAGGTACGGTCTTCAAACGGCATATCAACCACCGTAGCCATATCTTCTGCGGGGAAACATCCCTTCATCTTCGGTCCCGCCTCGGTCATGTTGCATAGTGTTGCCGTAGGCGTTTTAAGCACGATAAGTTGTCTGATCCATCGTTCTATCATCGCCACAGATATGGGCAACAGCCGATAGACCCAATAGGCAAGTTGCGAATGGAGCGGATTGTCGTTTGAAATCTTGCAACGGCGTATTTTGTAGAGCAGTTTTTTCCATTTGAACACCCGTTGCCGCCGCTTCATATCATCCGTCACATAATCCACAGGAAACACATCGATATATACGCCAATCTCGTAGCCCTTTGTTTCTTTCTCCACCATACGTGTGCGCTGATCGACCACTTTGGCAAAGGTATAATAATAATGCGACTCCTTGTTGGGATCGAGCACCCGATAACGTCCTTCCTGATCAGCATAGCTGGCAAGGAAACGCTCATAGTCTTCTCTCGGCATATAGATGTCAATATCGTCGTCCCAAGGTATGTATCCCCCATGTCGCACCGCACCGATGAGCGTTCCGCTCGATAGCGAATAGCGCAGGTGATGTGTGTTGCAGAATCGATCGACGTCGTCGAGTATTCCCATCTGCAAACTTCGCAGTTCTTTGATATCTGTGATTTGTTGCATAGTCATTGCCTTATATTATAGGACAAAAGTACTATAAATATTTTGAACTTAAAACAATTATGCGTATTTTTGCATAATAAAACCGACGCGACATGGCAGAATCACTGAAAGACAAGACCGCCAAGGGTCTCATGTGGGGAGCGCTGAACAGTGGCACAACGCAACTGCTCAACCTCTTTTTCGGTATCTTTCTCGGTCGACTGCTCTCTCCAGCCGACTACGGTTTGGTGGGGGTATTGAGTATCTTCTCGCTCATTGCCGGCAATTTACAGTCGAGCGGCTTCTCCACTGCCGTTGTCAACATGAAAGCGCCGCAACATCGCGACTACAATGCGGTATTCTGGTTCAACGTGTTGATGAGTGCCTGCCTTTACGGTGTATTATTCTTCTGTGCTCCGCTCATTGCCCTTTTCTTCCATCAACCAGAGTTGACGGTGCTGTCGCGCGTGGTCTTTCTGTCATTCTTCATTTCTTCGTTTGGCATCTCTATGAATGCCTACATGACCAAGAATATGATGCAGCGCGAGATGGCTATTGTTTCTATAGCCGCCCTTATCATTTCGGGCATCACCGCCATCAGCATGGCACTGGCAGGGATGACCTATTGGAGTATAGCTGCCCAACAGGTTGTCAACAGTCTGGTATTGGTATTAGGTCGATTGTTCTTCATCAAGTGGCGCCCGACGTTTGATTTTGACTTCACGCCCATTCGCCAGACCTTCAGTTTCAGTATGAAAATCCTCGTCACGATGGTCATCACCACCGTTAGCAACAATATGTTGACCGTTATCTTCGGTAATATGTTGGGCATGCGCACTACGGGCAACTTCTTTCAAGCCAGCAAATGGAACACGATGGCCCATTCGCTCATCAGCAATACCGTGATGCAGGTGGCTCAACCTGTATTGGTGGAAATCCGCAACGAGCAGGAACGCGAGGTCCGTATCTTCCGCAAAATGCTGCGCTTCACAGCCTTTTTCGCCTTTCCCGCCCTATTGGGTCTCTCGTTGGTGAGTCGCGAATTTATTGTGACCACCATTGGTGAAGGATGGCTTGATGCTGTACCCATCTTACAGATTCTTTGCATTGGCGGTGCCTTCATGCCGTTTTACACGCTCTATCAGAATCTCGTAATCAGTCACGGACGTTCAGATATCAACATGTGGCTCAACATTCTGCAGATAGCCATACAACTGGGCATCATCATAGCCCTCAGCCACATGGGCGTACTGCACATGGTAGCAGCCTACACTGTGTTTAATATCGTATGGTTGGGAGTTTGGCAGATGGCAGCTCATCGGTTGACAGGCCTTCGCTTCATGCAGGTGTTTGCCGACCTCACACCGTTTTTCTTCGCCGCAGCCTTTGTCATGATAGCCACCCATTATGCCACATCGTGGATGACTATCGCCCCGCTTCTGCTATTGGCGCGCGTTGTTGTGGCAGGCATACTCTATCTTGTCGTCATGAAACTCGCCCATGCACAGATACTCGACGAGTGTCTGCACTATGTCACACATAAACATCATCAGGCATGAAAATATCCGTCATCGTACCTATATATAATAAGGTGGAATACATCGAACGCTGTTTCCGCCAGTTGCTCGCCCAAGATATGGACGATATAGAGGTTGTGGCTGTTGACGACGGCAGTACCGATGGGTCGGGCGACCTATGCGACCAACTCTCTGGCGATGCCCGCCTTCGGGTGTTCCACACGCCTAATCAAGGTGTGACAGCCGCCCGCCGCTATGGTGTGGAGCAAGCGCAAGGCGAGTATATCGTTTTTGTGGATAGCGATGACGAGCTTCTTCCGGGTGCCCTTCGCACACTCTACGATGCCATTAGCCAGACTTCAGCCGATGAAGTGATAGCCACCTTCTGCACCCACAACGGCATTCAGTCGCCTGTGGTCTATCAGGGTGAGGTCAATCCCACCGATTTGGTGCGTGCCATCATAGCCGGCAAGAATCGGTTTCCCGTGCTGTGGGCAGCCATTTTCCGCCGTACTATCTTGGAAGGATGCCTCGACACACCGCGCGACATCATTGAGGGCGAGGACAAACTGATGCAGGTGATGGTGCTGATGAAGCGCCCCAGGGTGTGGTTCATCACCGATTGCGTCTATCGCTATACGCTGGGCGTGCCCAACACACGGCGCCGCACTCTGGAACGCGAGATGCTCTACGACCGTCTGCTGCGTCAGACGCTTGCCCCGCAATGGTCTGAACTGCACAGCGCCTTTGTGCTTCACCAGTTGAAGGAATACGAGAAATTCATCTGCGACGGACACATGGAGGTCCGCCACAACTACTATATCAAGGCCATCGGCACACTGCCGGCAGGCATTCCGCTCTACGACCGTGTGGTATGGGCATTGCCTCCGCTGCTCAGCCGGCCTGTTATCAAACTCTATCGAACCATCATACAAATCAAACAACATCGATTATGAAGTATCCCGCACAGACAGACATTGCCGTTCTCATGCTGTTTTTCAACCGTCCCGACAGTTTGAGAGTGGTATTTGAACAAGTACGTAAGGCACGCCCCACTCGCTTGTTTCTCTTTCAAGACGGTCCTCGCAACAAGAAGGACCTTCCTGCCATCATGGCATGTCGTGAGGTAGTGGCAGAAATAGACTGGGATTGTGATGTACACCGCAACTATCAGGAGCAGAACTTGGGTTGCATGACAGCAGGATTCACATCCCACCGGTGGGCTTTCTCGCTTGCCGACAAGTGTATTGTATTAGAGGACGATGTCGTACCGACCGTTTCTTTCTTCCGTTTCTGCAAGGAGATGCTCGACCGATATGAGCACGATGAGCGTATTACCATGGTTGCCGGTTACAACATGGACGAGGTCACACCCAACGTGCCCAACGACTATTTCTTCACTTCAGCCTTCTCCATTTGGGGCTGGGCATCGTGGAGTCGTGTGGTCAACCAGTGGGATGAGCACTATACGTTTATGGACGACAAGTATGATATGCAACTCTTGCGCAACCTCATCAAGCGTCGCAAGATAAAGAAAGACTTCATCCGCACCTGTCAACTGCATCGCAGTTCGGGTGTTCCTCAGTTTGAAACCATCTTCTGGGCATCGATGTTGTTCAATTCCGGACTATCTGTCATGCCTGTGAAGAATATGATTAGCAACGTAGGGGCCACCGATGAGTCAGCCCACTATTCTGCTTTCAAGACGTTGCCACGCGGTGTGCGTCGTCAGTTCACCATGAAAAGCCACGAGATAGAATTTCCTTTACGCCATCCCCACTATGTCATCGAGGATGTGACCTATAAGGAGCGCATGTATCGCTATAATGCCTGGGGTCATCCATGGATCAAGATCGGTCGGTCTATCGAGGAACTGCTGCTCAACCTGCGCTATGGCAATTTCAAGCAGATCAGCAAGGCTGTCACCCGCCGCTTCCACATATTGACAGGCACCGACAAGGAGATTTGACCGCTGAAAGCGGCATATTTCCCTCATTATACTATCAGAAAAGCGGTGTTTTATCACTTCTCCATAAGCAGTTCTACAAGTGGGCGATCCTTGTAAGTATGACGTTTCTGATCCCAGAAACCAAAGTCGGCATCATAGCACCATGTGGCCCACGCAATATTATACTCTTTGAAGACAGACAGCATATCCTCCGTCCACCGATAGGCAAGATCGCGGTTAACAGGCTCATAAACGCCCCACTCTCCACAAAAGAGCTGTACACCGTATTTCTTTGCCACAGCAATAGCGTCACGAAAATCTTGGCAGATGCGTTCTCTATTCCACACCTTGGTATATGGTTCAATTGTCGGACGCAAGTCGGCAGGAATAGCCTCATAGTCCTGTTGTGAGATCATCTGTCCGGGATAGTTTATCTTTCCCCCTTAATTCCGGAACACTATTGTAAATTAAACATTTCTCAAAAAAACACAGAAACATTTGCTTTTTTCAAGTATAATTATTATCTTTGCAAAAACTATATTCGGTATAGTTAATACTAACAACAATAGACGAAACCTCACGAATTATTAATTCATATGAAAAAAAGTTTTTTTAGACCTTTAAAGGAACCGCTACAGAAAGATCCTCTTTTATTATGCATTATGATAATAATTGGCATTTTAACGATAGGTATTACGTTTATTTGTAATTCGATACCCATCATCATCCTAGTTTCTTTATTAGTATTTTTCGCCAGCATCTTTGCATATTGTTATATTAAAAATTATATCATTACAAATAAAAAATTATGAAAAAGATTAAGAAAATGCTTATGGTCATCGTATTGTGTACCATAGGAGCAATTGCCCAACATTCAGGTTTCAACACATCTAAGATTTTTGCAGGAATTGCTTATGCTGGCAATACAAACAGAAAACAGTCCGCTATTATAGCAGCTGCAGATGGAGCTTGTCAGGTTTGTTTATATTTTGCTTTAGCTGGATCAGGGGCAACAGCAGGCGGGTCGTTGGTTGTTGGTTTAGCCGTCTCGGCCTGATTTCAAATGAGCATCTATCAAAAAAGAAGTACATCCATGTATGTGATACTTATCCTATATGTATGTACTTTTTGCTTTTTCTTTAATATAGGCATCCATTCTGTTGAAAATTCAGATTTTTATGTAAATAACTCTATAGATAGAGGCGGTATCTTTACTATCTTTATTCAAGATCAAAATCAAGAGGATATGTTCGTCTATATCTTGAAGAATAATATTAAGTCTTTGTTTCTTAATTATATAGGACTCGTTACATTTGGTTTTTATCCGATATTATCAACCTTTAAAAACGGAGGTGTTTTTGGATTTGTATTTGGTACTTCAATAAAAACAAATGGAGTGCAATTTAGTATCGCACATACTCTTCCTCATTCTTTTGAATTGATTCCTTTTATTTTGTCAGCAGCTGATGGAATGTTTTTGGGAATTAATATAGGATTAAATCTTATTTTGTCGAATAAGAAAAAGATAGAGTGGATTGTCTTTTTAAAACGTTTGTGTTTATATCTAATTTTAATCGTTTTTGCAGCTTTTTGTGAGGTGTTTATATCTATGGAACTATGAAAAAGATACTTCCGACTTTTATTATTTTCACATTGTGTTTACAGTATTTATTGCTATCAATTAACGCAAACGAAATGGCAAGAGAGTTAGTTGGTAATAATAATATTTTGAAATTATTCGAGTTATCAAACAATCTTACTTTTTTCTTATTTCCCATAATAATATTATTCTTTATAGTTGGCTCGACCAAATATATGTTAGAAATATTTAACGAAGAGAGAATCTCTATTTCTGAGATTTATATCATAGTAGGATACGCTTTAACATTCCCTTTGATCGGAATGTTCTTTTACACGACATGCTTCTTTTTAAGAAATTATCAGGTGTCTTCAATCGAAGACTTAAAAAATCTACATTTCTTGTTCGGACTGACTACTAATGACTTTAATTTTATCAACAGATTATTTTGGCTACTTGCTTACTTTTTTATTTTTTATAATCTTTGTTTTAATAAAAATATTGTTTGGTGGAAGGTAGTTCTATCTTTAATAATTCCTATTCTTATTGTATTACTTGTTGGTTTTATAATAAAATAGTTCCATATTCTCCTTCAGACATTTTTCGGCACTAGTTCGCTGGATATTTGAAAATGATTTTGTACATTTGCCGAATGGTAAACGCTGTATATAGGTTATAGCCCACTATTCTGCTTTCAAGACGTTGCCACGCGGTGTGCGTCGTCAGTTCACC
>SAMEA104315426__coassemble_327_pt1 | contig 35565 bp, 23 predicted proteins | sample SAMEA104315426__metabat2_low_PE_024 | metagenome-assembled genome bin SAMEA104315426 (sample SAMEA104315426) | gut metagenome | biome: Monkey gut; feature: monkey-associated habitat; material: faeces | place: China | collected 2013 | reverse complement strand
ATATTTATGAGACTACCAACTTTTTTATAAACTATTTCTTATCCCGAACTGGGGTCACAGGTAAATCTTTGGAGGAAATCTTTTTGAAGATGTTGCGCAAGCGCAAGAAATTTTAGGGAGATTGATATCATGGAATTACGGAATTACATACAAGCAAAGGCGGGCTGAAAGCCCAATGGTTTCCCTAGCCCAGGGCAACGCCCTGAGGATATAGAGCAACATACCCCACTACGTCCTGTAAGGACAAAAGTAACAATCATCGGAATTTAGACGGAATTTAAACGGATGTTTTGGGGGTTGCTGACGCAAGAAATCTTTGGAGGAAATCTTTTTGAAGATGTTGCGCGAGCGCAAGAAATTTTAGGGAGATAGGATTAAAACTAAATATAGATTTCTGGCCATAGGCCATAGATTTTTTTCAAAGATTTCCTCCAAAGATTTCTTGCCGTAGGCAACTAACCCCCAATAAAATCTTTAACAGCGACATTATTCAGCCAACTGAGGAAACAAAATACAGCCAACTGAGGAAACAAAATACAGCCAACTGAGGAAACGCCACTAATAGTCAGATCTTATTAATGACTTTAACATGATGATTATCAAGCTGGTGCGTCATATACTGATGATACACCCGCTTGATGCATCTCTCTCATCAAATCTATTAATTATTCAAGTTGCGCAACTGAGGGAATTGATTGAAGTTAAAGAACGTTTTCGTTAAGCCAAATGAGCAGAATAAAGCTCGCTTTGATTCTGCCATGGCGAGAAAATGTGCCATGAAATGGAACGTTTTCGTTAAGCCAAATGAGCAGAATAAAGCTCGCTTTAATTCTGTCATGGCGAGAAAATGTGCCATGAAATGGAAGTTATCACTCCCTACGGTCGTTCGGGAAGTTAAGAGACAATAGCCTTTTGCCGTAAGACGTAGGACATTTGTCCCTTAACTTCTCTCTAACTTCCCTAACTTCCCTTAACTTCCCCACATGCGAAAGTTCAGTTAATTATAAGTAACAAAAATAAAAAAAACATCGGTTTTGTTACTCGTATGAAACAAAATTCGTATCTTTGCGGAAAGTTTTACTCGTATGAAACAAAAAACACTAGAAAGATTAGGATATTCCGATCGTATCGAACGTATGTTTGGACGTGGAATGATGATTGCATTGACGGGCCAAAGGCGTGTCGGCAAGAGTTGTGTCATGCAGCGTATTTTTAATCATGTCGCTGAGAACAAAGAAAATCACGTAATCTATATAGATAAGGAGAAAACCTCATTTGATATGATTGCCAACTATCAGGATTTGGAAACTTATGTAGCAGCCAACATCGTTGAGGGGAAGAACAACTATCTGTTTATCGATGAGGTACAAGAGATCTCAGATTTCGAGAAAGCACTCCTTAGCATCCAATCTGATGATAATTGTCAGATTATGATTACTGGTAGCAATGCCAAGATGCTTTCTGGGGAATTGGCAACTCGATTAAGAGGTAGGTATATAGCTTATCGTATTCGAGGGCTTTGCTATGAAGAGTTTCTGACTTTCCATGAACTGAAGGATGATGATGCTGCTTTGAACCTTTACCTGCAGTATGGTGGACTGCCTCAATTACGCAATTTGGGACTGGACAATACAGACCTGGTAGAGGATTATCTTGATAATGTGTATAATACGATAGTACTTCGTGATATCATAGAGCGAGAAAACATCAGAAATATACCATTGTTGCGAACGTTGCTCAAGTTTGTAAGCGATAATATCGGTAAACAATTCTCTGCAACGAGTATTGTTAAATTTCTGAAGAGTCAGAACACCGAAACATCTGCCAAAATGCTACTTACATATTTGGAGTATTTGAGCAATGCGTTTATCATAGATAGGGTCAATAGATATGATATTCATGGTAAGCGACTTTTCGAGTTAGGTGATAAGTTCTATTTTGAAGATCTTGGAATCAGAAATCATATTATAGGTGGAAACAGGCGTTTTGATATAGAAAAAGTGATAGAGAACGCTGTATATATCCATTTGAATCGCATGGGGTATAAAACCTATGTGGGACAGATGCATAAGGCAGAGATTGATTTTGTTGCCGAGAAATCGGATAGCGTGGTTTACGTGCAAGTTACTTATCTGCTCGCTTCTGAGGAAACAATAGAACGTGAATTTGGCAATTTGAAATTGATAAAAGACAGTCATCCCAAATATGTAATCTCTATGGACAGACTTTATGGTCAAACCAATATAGACGGTATCAAGCATATTTATCTGCGCGACTTCTTGAAAATGACGACGCTGTCGTGATACATCAAGGGTCTATATGCGCACCCATCATCGTGGCATATAGACCCTTTGTGTCGTTTCGCTATTTTCCATGTCGTTATCTTATGCACTGTGGAACATAGACAACATGAAGCACTTTCCCTGTTTTTATTTTATGGTAGTGCCAGATTCATCCTTCACCGTACATTGGTCTTTCTTCCATTTTGCAGGAAGAAAATTATTGGTACTTTCCAGTGCATTGTAGGCAGCCTCATCTTTTACTATGAGTGTGCGCGATGCGGCACCAGTTCCTGCATTCTTCAACCAATCATCGCAGCAACCAGATGCATTTTTAATTTGGTCGCTTGGTGCCAACATCGTAACAGATGATAAGTTGGTACAACCATCAAACATTAGGGTGTAACAAGCTGTCTCCAATGTTTCAACACGTAATGCGGGAGCCAATTTAAGATTTTTACAACCACTGAACATAGAACGATAGCAGAAACCTGCCAAAGTTTCGGCAGGCAAAGTTGGAGCTGTTTCAAGAGACACACAACCACTGAACATTTTATCGTAGCAACCTGTTGTCAATACTTTAGCAGGCAATTCGGGAGCCGATTTAAGATTGTTACAACCACTGAACATACTAAAATAGCAGTGATCCGCAAGTGATTCGGCTGGCAAATCAGGGGCAGAGGTCAATGCTGCGCAATTAGAGAAAAAATAAAAAAAGCGGGCTTGGTTGGTTGCAACATTTTTATAGTTTTCATGATTTAACAATGTGCGAATGTCACCTGTACATGCCACTTTCACACGGGAATCAGTAAAGGTGATGGTAGAATACTTCCTAACGTCTTTTCCCGTACCACTTAGATTTGTACCACGCAAGCTAAGTGTGCCGTTAGCGCCTCCGAAAACGACTCCTTTATCTGCCACAACTTCATTCCATTCCCCTCCATTCACAGAATATTCAAACTTTCCTGATAGGTCATAACCACCTCTGACTATCATCTTAAACGTCTGTGCTCCTGCTGCAGTAAAGGTAAGGTAGGGAGTGTCCTCCACGGTAGTGCCTGCAACGCCTTTCTTCCAGTTGTCAGGAAGATAACTTTTATTGACCAGCGCATCGTAGGCATCCTCATTTTTTACTTTGAGTGTGCGAGATATTCCTTCCTTTGTTCCTGCACCATCCAGCCAATTTCCGCAGCAATTATTTGCTTTTTCAATTTGATCGCTTGATGCCATCATCGTGACAGATGATAAGTTTGTGCAGTGCCGGAACATACCTTGATAGCAACTTCCTGCCAAAGTCTCGGCAGGCAACGCTGGGGCATTCACAAGATTTTCACACGAAGCGAACATTCCATAATAACAATAGTCTGCCAATACCGTGGCTGGCAAATCAGGAGCAGAGGTCAATGCGTTGCACCTTGCGAACAAATTACAGAAGCGGGCTTGGTTGGTTGCCACAGTCGCATAGTTTCTATAATCCAACAACGTGCGGATATCTCCCTTACATGTCACTTCGCTGGCATCAGTAAAGGTGATGGTCGAGTAGTTCGAAAAGCTTTCTGCCGTACCATTTGGGTTTGTACCACGCAAGCGGAGCGTACTGTTAGTACCTCCGAAATTGACTCCTTCACCTGCCACAACTTTATTCCATTCCCCTCCATTCAGAGAATACTCAAGACCAGAGATAGTGTAACTTTCTTCGGTCGTCATCTTGAATGTCTGTGGTTCTTTTGCCGTAAAGGTAAGGTATGGACGGTCATCTAATTTTGCAACATCATTGATGGTCTTATCCGTAGTCCAATCTGCTACGGTAATACCGTTAACTACAACTTTGTTTTTACCTACGGTGAGTTGGTAAGTGTAGCTCTTGCCGGCTTCAAGCGCTGGAATACCCTTTAAGGTTTCTGTGTTGCCTGTGCCTACTTCAAGAGAGAGAAAATTTGCATTTTTATCCTCATCACATGGTACCATAAGAGCATAATATTTGTCCTTGTTGTCCACGCTGTGCTTATACGCCTTCACGCCGTTGATGGTAACGCTATTGATAGGAGTATTCTCATCATACTGGTCGTTGAAACCAACAACCTCCACTACCACACGTGCCATTTTGCGCTGCATGGTCAGGGTGAGACTATTGTCACCTGGATTTTTTACATCGTCAGTAAAACTCATATAGTCTGCGGCAATAAGCGAAGCCTCATCGGGATATGCTGTAGGCTGAGTGATAGTGCCACCAGTATAAGAAGCAGGATAGTAGGCAGTGAATTTCATGGTTTCACTCTCCCACTTCAAGAATTTACTATCTTGTGGCTGCCATTCTGTGCCGTTAAACTGATAGGTCACGGCATCCTGACCATCAGCCTTGACGCTGATCTCATCGTCCTTGTTGAACTTCTTCTGCTCATCGGCAGTTCCGAGTGGATTGCTGCGAGTGAAGCCATCGGCAGAAGCCTTGCCCACCTCTGCAGTGATGCGCACAGCGTTAGGGTCGTTATGGTATGCAGAGAGGATGTCGTCTGCATCAGAACATGCCACCAATGCAAAGAGTGCTGTGGCGATACTCGTCATATATTTCATCATCTTCATAGTCGTAAGCTATTAGTCGGTTTGTTTGTTTTCACCATTTTCTCCATTTCCTACATTCCATGGTTTAGTAGAAAACGCAGCAGAATATACCTTATCGCTTCCAGCAGTCAGTTTGAGTACATAGTCGTTGGTAGCCTTGAGCTCCAAGGCTTCATTGTAGCACCAGTCATAGGCTTTGCCATCCACCTTGAAGGAGACATAGAACTTACCGCTGGCGATAGTTTGCGGAATGAGGATTGCCTCATAGCTGGCAGATGCCCTGGTGATGGTTCCAGCATTGTTGCTAAAAGGTGTAGTGCCCGTACAAAGTGGCGTGATAGACTTGACTTCACCTGTTTGATCTGCTTTTATTATAACATTTCCCTTGCCATCATCACTATAAGAGATTTGAGCTATTGTTCCACCAATCTTTACATCCGTAATTTTCTGGTCAATTTTATCGGTAAACTGATACTCACTACCCAGTTCGATGGTGAGGTTGATTTTACTCGTGATATGCTGAAACTCCACCTTGATGCCAGCTTTATTCGGTGTAAATGGAGTAATGGGCATGTATAGGATATCGGCTTTCTTCAGTTGCTCCACATCAGACTGGTCTGTGGGGAAATCATCTGCCAGAATATTGTTCACATAAGCATTTACGTTTACTGGATCGGTCATATTTGCCCAAAGCATAGTAACCTCGGTTTTGCTATTATTATTAACATATTCCATGAGGTCGTATGTTTTCCAAGCATCCCCAACCTTTTCTGCAAAAATGTCATAATTATATTTATCATTATTATGATAATCGTCATGATAGACCATCAACCAAAACGTATCGGGTTTCAAGTCATTAGAATATCCAGCACGTGTTGTTGGATTGGTTACCGACACATTGAGTTTGATAGGAGTATCAGCCAATGGGTCTTGACTGATATGGTCTTCATTGGTGCAAGCTGCGATGCATAGTGTTGTGGCAACAATGGTTAAAATTGTCTGTTTCATATTTCGTTTAGTTTTATTTTGTTTCGTTTTCACGTTATTCATTTTTATGTTTTCACCATCAGAATGACATGACCATCAACTCCCTGCCATGAGTACTTACCCTACCCATGTCTCACAGAAGTCGCTTTGTTGTTTACCATTTAGTTATTTATTGGCTTGTTACGCTATTCCCCATTGGTCCGCAGACTGTCATGGGAATTGGTTAGTTTTCTGATTAGGGTTTAATATCTCTCTGCAAAGATACGATATTTTTTCCAATCCCACTCATTTTCAACCAGTTTTTTTATGTTCCTCGGGTTGTAAAAGGTCACACAGAAATCAATCATCGGATTGTTTTCGTTAAGCCATGAGCAGAATAAAGCTCGCTTTAATTATGCCATGGCGAGAAAACAAAGGCGTAGCCAATTTAGACGGAATTTACACGGAATTTTTTTAGTTGCCTTCGGCAAGATGTTTTGGAGTAGCGAAGACAGAGTGAGAGCTCGCTTTCACTATGCTGAGTCACGACAAAACAAACCACAGGTAAATCTTTGGAGGAAATCTTTAATAAAAATATGGCCTATGGCCAGAAATAATATATCATTTAGGATGGATGAAAATAAAATCTTTAACAAGAATCCTAACTGAAAATGCGCAACAGTACGTTGCTTCTGGGGAGGATTTAATTGGGGATCGCCTACGGCTCGAATTTTTGGAGTAGCGAAGACAGAGTGAGAGCTCGCTTTCACTATGCTGAGTCACGACAAAAATAACCTATGGTGTAAATCTAAAATAAAATCTTGAAAATAATCTTCAACTATAATCTTTTCCGTGTCTTCAGTGTGTTCCGTGGATAAAAAATTTCCGTGTGCGACATAAAAATCACGCCATTCATATATCTCAACACCATAAACAGTATACAAGATAAAATATACATACATTTGACCGCAAATTTCATCCAACACCCAGCCATTTTTCGTTCGCTTTTCGATCACTTCTCGTTCGTCCCTCGTTCGTCTCTCGTTGTGCTTTCGTTCGTTATTCGTTACCCGATCGAGGACATAACGAATACCGAACGAGAAAACAGCGAAAAAACAACGAAATGACGACGAGAAGCCGACGAGAACCAATCGAAACGGCGACGAGAGGCAAACAAAACAATCTGCCAGCCGTAACCTCCAATCATTATACCTGTTTTCAGCCATTTACAAGGCGCGTGCTGCAAATCAACCCACTGAATGGTATACCCTAAGCGCAAGACAAAACAAATGGCTGTAATGACCTCTTTTTACCAACACAAAGTCTAAAACTGCTCGCGCGCGTACCTATTAATATCTGACAAAACCTTTCAAACCTCATCACATGTTGTCACCCCCTGAGCTGAAACACAACCAGACCATTTTCTCCATGTCATAACACCCAATCCAAACCGTCTGACACACACCACAAAGCAATATAACCAATTATATATCAAACACATACAACACCAAACCACAGCTAATCAACAAGAAGATGATGCAAAACCGCAGCAACAAAAATTGATTTACAGTCACAACAGAACAAAACAACGCAAACATTTACAACTCATTCGATTATCCTATCGCAAAAGCACATAACCTTTTTTTCTGCGAGTTAGAAACAGAAATGATCAATAACAAAAGGCTGGACTCATTTGTAAGAGTCCAGCCCTTTGATACGATTGGGAATCATGAAGTCTTGTGGTCAGAAACCTATCAACGCTTCACCTTGAGTTGTTTCTTAATGCCTTTGTCACCCACGACAAACAATTTATCGCCGGTCATCAAAACAGCACGACCACGCCGGTGCTCGTAGTTTTCCTGATTATCTACATTGACCGCTATGACACGTCCATTGTAGAAACGCTTGATGTCCTTGAAAATGGTATGACCCACGAAAATGCGGTCAACATCATAGCGACGGAGCACCATATCGAGCGAATCGCTGGGCAGATGTGACCACTTTTTATCGTTCAACACCAAACCACGATACCAGATGGGACCACGGTTTCCATAGAGGAACTTACAGAATTCGGAGTGCGCCTTGCGCTCCTTACTCTTCATGAAGAGCACACTACTAATGGTATCGTTGACCATCGGGATGGAGAGATTGCGGTCGTAGAACTCCTTGCTGATGCCAGCATGAACAAAGAGGTTGCGACCTATCACCTGTATGGCATTGCATACTCCCAGCCATCTGCCCAGTTCGGTATCGGAACCGAAGAGGTGGCGATACTCCATGCCGAGTCTGTCGGCAAGCATCTTATACTTAGGTTTGGCATAACGCATGTCGCCTGCCAATTCCATAGGTTCATGATTGCCCAACATCATGGTGACACGACCGCCACAGGCAGCAGCCTCAGCTTCGAGTTTATAGAAGAGCCAGAAGATTTGCGGCACATCATATCCTCGGTCAAAGACATCGCCGATAATCACCAATTGATTGTTGCCATACGCCCAACGCAGTTGACTGTCGATAACACCATTGGCTTGCAACAGGCTAACCACCAGATTGAGGCGTCCATGGGGATCAGACATGACAAAGGTCTTTTGTGCCTGTGGCTGCTTCCATGGTTGACGCGCAACGGGATGGAGCTTCACATCGAAGGCATTGTTGCCCTTATGGTCTGCCACATGGAGCGTGAAGTCGTCGGGGAGAGCGGCATAGACGGTATCTTTCACCACACCAGTTTCCGTAACATTGATCACCCGCACACCACCATTGGGCTGATAGATGACATAAGGTCCATCACACGACAAGTGATGGTTGTCATGATCATGGTCCTTAGCCGTAATGGTGATGCTGCACATGGACAGCAACACCATTATAGCCGGTAGTACCATGACAAAAATAGAATGTCTATTGGTTTTCTTCATTTTGTCTGTGTTTCATAGATTTCCCGATTACTCACCATAGCCAGGATTGTTGGGGAGATGACTCACGTTGCGCTCAGCCAACGGAATGGGGAGCACTATCTTATAATTCTCGAGTCCGATGGTCATAAACTCATCAGAGCAGGTGTGTTTGGTCTTGCTCAGCGCTTTGTTGGAAGCTTTGACACGCTCCACAGCCTTGCCATTTCTCAGCAGGTCGAACATGCGATGACCCTCGCCCACGAGTTCCTTGCGACGCTCGTCCAACACCTTATCCACCGATACGGTAGTAGCTGCATCAACAGATTTTGCAGGATTGGCACGATTGACGATGGCATGGAGATACTTAGCAGCCTCGACATTATGGTCATTGCCTGCCGCAGTTAACTTAGCAGCAGCCTCGGCAGCATTGAGGTAAGCCTCAGAAAGACGAATGAGCGGAATATTGGCATCCATAACATTCTCACCCTGTTGTGGCTGATACTTATTGACAAAGGCTCTGCCATAAACAGAAGAAGAGGAATACTTATCCTTGGTAGCCACATTGATCGTCTTCAGGCGCACATCGTCCTTGTCCTTGCTGAGATAGTTGTAGAAGGAAACGGTGACGCAACCGTCGGCATATCCACCCGGATTGTAGAGATAGCCCAGACTCTCCTTACCTGGAGAATCGGTAGTGAGGTTGATAATCTCGAAGAGCACCTCGCCAGGTTTCTGCTTGCTGGCGTCGTTAGCCCAAGCGGTAGGATATTCCTCATTGGTCCAAAGCGCATAGCCGTTGTCCTCAGCACCCTCGATGGCTTGCTTGGCAGCATCAAGCGCTTTGTCGTTATCACCATGATAGAGGTAGGCACGACTCAGCAGGGTAAGTGCAGCCCAACGGTTGAGTTTACCCTTGTTGAACTTCTTGCCGAGCAAGGTCGTACTCTCTTCCAAGTCTTTCAGAATCTGATCGTAACATTGTGCTACGGTGCTACGCTGTGGCATAGCATCCTTTTCCAATACGTCGGTCACGATACATGCACCCATAGAAGCTCCATTGTCTTTGGTATAGGGATAACCATAGAGTTTGGTGAGATCGAAGAGTGTCATGCCACGGAGGGCAAGTGCCTGTCCCTTATAGTCGTTGAGTTTGTCTTTCTCATCGTCGCCAACAGGGATATTGTCGATATTTTTGAGAATGACATTACAGTTTTGTATAATCTCATAAGGTATGCGCCAGTAAGAGGCAGGAGCATTACTCTTGGTAAATCCATAGAGATAGGCATTGGCTGTGCGCTTGGTAGAACTTACCGCCTGCATATCATCACCCGTCACATCACCATAATAGACGAGGCGACCAGAATAGGCATCCGAACTCTGCATAGTGCTGTAGATACCATTGAGCGTAAACTCTACGTCGGAAAGTGTTTTCACATTAGTAATCACTGAGTCAGAGGGCTCCAAGTCAAGCCAATCATTGTCGCAGGAAGATAAACCTACGGCAACGGCTCCAATCATGATATATTGATAAATCTTGTTCATAGTGTTATCTTTTTAGAAGTTAATATTAAGACCAAAAGTCACAGTCTTGAGCGGAGGAGTGGTCTGTGTGGCGTTGCCATTGACCACTGATTCGGGATCGTAGTAGTCCCAAGCAGCCCAAGTCCAGAGATTGTTAGCCGACATATAGATGCGCGCATTGCTCAATCCTGCAGGGAGAATCCACTGCTTAGGCAGGGTGAAGCCCAAGGTGATGGTCTTCAAACGGATATAGTCGGTGTTGTGGAGGCGACGGCTATTGGTAATCTTGTGCATAGCCACTTTGGAACTCTTCTCATAGAACTGCTCATACTTGGTGATGTCACCGGGTTTCTTCCAGCTGTCAGCATAGTAAGTTGGGATATTTGCCTCCATATCGTAACCGCCATGTTCGGTCTTCTGTGCCCATGTGTCGTAGGCGTATGCACCAAACTGATAGTTGAACAGGAAGCTAAGGTCGAACCACTTATAGCGGATGCTATTGTAGAGACCGCCGGTAACATTGGGTTCTGCATGTTTCTTGAGCATGATGGCACGTGCCTGGGTAGCATCTTCGGTGATTTCCTTGCTATAGGTACCATCGTCAAGGAGTTCGTTGGTATAGAACTGCGGATTACCGTTTTCAGGATTGATGCCCGCAAACTCTATCATATAGAAGGTGCGATAGGAGTGACCGATCTTGCGAATCTGCGTTCCGCTGACGATTTGGGTCTGGTCGCCATCGAGTTTGATCACCTTATTCTTATTATGTGAAAGGTTGAAAGTGGTCTTCCACTCCAAGTCTTTGGTCTTGATATTGGTCGAGTTGATTTCGAGTTCGATACCCTGATTTCTCAACTGTCCGACATTCATGAGATAAGAACTGAATCCGGTAGTCATAGACACAGGACTATCCATCAAGAGGTTCTTGGTGTTGCGCAGATAATACTCCAGAGTGACGTTCACACGATTGAAGAGAGAGAAGTCGAGACCTAAGTTGAGGTTATAGTTGGTTTCCCACTTCAACCGGTCGTTGGCAAGCTGAGAAATGATAATGGCAGGCTGCTCATTATAGCCATCACCCAGACTACTCAAGGCGAGATAACCATAATAATCGGAAGGCAAAGTTCCGTTAACACCATAGGATGCACGAATCTTCATGTCGGTAAGCCATCCGGCGGTGGGCTTCATGAAGTCTTCCTCGATGATGCGCCAAGCACCCGATACCGACCAGAAGTTACCCCAGCGGTGTGAGCGTTGCAGGCGTGAACTGCCATCGACACGATAGCTGGCACCGAGGAAGTATTTATTGTCGAAGTCGTAGTTGACACGTCCGATGTATGACACCATGCGTGTGCGTGTGTCACTTCCCCCTACCGATTCCGTCTTCTTACCATTAGAGATGTCGTTTTTGTCGGGTGTTGCAAAATTGGTGGCGTAGCCAGAGAGATAGTCACGATACTGGTCATCAACCTCGTAACCCAACAATCCATCGAGGTGGTGAACCTCAGCGAACGTCTTGTTATAGGTCAGTTGGTTGCCCCATACCATCTTTCTGCGCTCATAGAACTTCTTGCTCATGCCGCCATTGATATCATCACCATTGGAAGTGCGTGGGTCTGCCCAGTCCTTACCCTTGGTAGTGATATAGTCATAACTGAACGTAGTCTTGAATTTCAGGTCTTTAATAAATTCAAACTGTCCATAAACGGTATTGAATGTACGGGTGACATACTCACGCTGGCTGTCATACTCATTAGCGAGTGCAGGGTTGCGGTCACCGATACGGATGAATGCGCGATTCCATGTGCCATCCTCATTATAGACGGGGTCGGATGGTGTCACAGCACTTCTCGACGAATAGAAGGGAGCAGTATAGGTAAAACCTTCACTATACACATCCTGATTGACACTGGAGAAGAAGATATTGGCACCGAGCGTCAACCTGTTGGTCGCCTTATAATCCACATTGAGACGACCAGTCAGACGTTCCAAACCAGAACGGTGGGTGATACCGTCTTGCTTCAGATAGGCGATAGAAGAGTAATACTTAAACTTGTCGGCACCACCAGAAACAGATGCTTCATACTGCTGATGACTGCCTTTTTTGAAAAGTACATCGTCCCAATCGATAAAGCCACACCAAGGAATTGGCGCATAGTCGTCGATATTGTCATCCGCATAGGCAGTGGCTTCCTGCTCGGTCTTTCCCTTGCGAATCTGACCGGCATAGAGACCATTATAAATATAGTCGCGACGCTGTTGACCGTTCATCACGGGACGATAGTCCATGGCAAAGTCTGAATATCCCCAGTCTGCTTGCAACGAAACCTTAGGTTTGCCCTGCTGTCCCTGTTTGGTGGTGATGATGATCACACCATTGGCAGCACGCGAACCATAGAGCGATGCAGCGGCGGCATCCTTAATAACGGTGATGCTCGCAATATCGTTGGTATTGATGGTGGACATGATATCGAGACCGGAATTAGAGCTCATCGAATTGATAGATCCGCTGATGACAGGTACACCGTCTATAACATAAAGTGGGGTATTGCCGGCATTGATAGAACCCATACCACGGATGTTGATATTGGAAGAAGCACCCGGCTGACCAGAAGATGCCGAGAACTGTACACCGGTGGCATTACCCTGCAACATATCTTGGAAAGATACGGTAGGCACATCAGCCATCTTGTCAGACTTGACATTAGAAGCCGAACCAGCATACGCCGACTTCTTAAAGGTACCGTAACCCGTCACGATGACCTCGTCCATGAGTTGGGTATCTTCTGCGAGTGTAATATGGATGGCACCTTTAGAAGTGATTTTCACCTCTTTCTTCTGATAACCGATATAAGAAACGACCACTGTCACAGGAAGGGCATCGACCGACAAGGTGAACTTACCATCGATGTCGGTAATAGCCCCTTGGGTGCTTCCTTTCACCATGACACTGGCGCCAACGATTGTTTCCTGAGTGTTGGCATCGGTAATAACTCCAGAGATTGTTTCTTTTTGTTGAACAGAACTGACTGCTGCATAGGCCGTTTGAGGCATAGAAAGTCCCAACATACCCAACATCAGCATTCCGCAAACAAGGGTTCCGCCCAATCGGACGTTCCTTGTAGAACGTAGATGTCTCATTTCCATAAATAATACCAGTTAGTTAAACCATATAAGTATTTACACTGCAAATTTAACCAAAATATTACTAAGAACTGCCGTTTTACAATAGTTTTTCTGACACTATGATAGTTTTTTTCCTTTTATATGACAATATTAAAAACATCTATTTAAAAGGTTTTCAAGCTGTTACGTCATGCGTGTACGTACACGCAACAAACTCTAACAATTACCCACAGATATCTATAATTTATTGGTGTCAGTCGGCAAAAATATAATGAAAAAGGGTGTTCGGATGAGCGAAAGCGCTATTCTACAAGGCTACATGAGTATGGTCATCAATAGCAAAAGGCTGGACTCTTTTGTGAGAGTCCAGCCCTTTTGCTATGGCTTGGAATGTTGTCCTAGGCGGATTCGAACCACCACAAACAGAACCAAAACCTGTTGTGCTACCATTACACCATAGGACATACATACCCGTTAGCGGCTGCAAAGGTACGCAAAATTTGGCATTCCACCAAATTTTTCCTTCAAAAAATATTATTTTACTACCAACAGATAGTAGTTCTTCTTACCTTTCTGTGCCAGAAGATACTTTCCATCGATAAGATCTTCGGCTGTAATAGGACGATTCTGGTCGGTCAGCTTCTCCTTGTTGAGACTTACACCGCCTCCCTGAACCATCTTGCGCATCTCGCCCTTTGAAGGGAATACAGGTGCGGCAGCAGTAAAGAGTTCGATGGCAGGCTGACCCAACTGGTCTTTGCCAATCTCAAACTGAGGAACTCCGTCGAATACATCAAGGAAGGTCTGCTCGTCGAGACGCTCCAGGCCCTCCTTGGTAGATTTACCGAAAAGGATTGACGAAGCCTCGATAGCGGTGTCAAGCGCCTCCTGCGAGTGAACCATGACAGTAACTTCCTCTGCCAAACGCTTCTGAAGAATACGGCGACCGGGGTCCTGTTTGTGTTCTTCAACCAGTGCATCGATAACCTCCTTCTCCAGTGAAGTGAAGATTTTGATATAGCGTTCCGCATCATCATCGCTCACATTGAGCCAGAACTGATAGAACTTATAAGGTGTGGTGCGCTTAGGATCGAGCCAGATGTTACCACTCTCGGTCTTACCAAACTTCTTACCGTCGCTCTTAGTGATGAGTGGGCAAGTGAGTGCAAAGGTCTCCACATCGTTGCCAAGGGTACGGCGGATGAGTTCTGTACCTGTGGTCATGTTGCCCCATTGGTCGTTACCACCCAACTGAAGTTTCACCCCTTTGTGCTGATAGAGGTAGAGGAAGTCGTAACCCTGAAGCAACTGATAGGTAAACTCGGTGAATGACAGTCCGTCGCGTGCAGTTCCATTGAGACGCTGCTGCACACTTTCCTTAGCCATCATATAGTTAACGGTGATGTGCTTACCCACCTCTCTTGCGAAATCGAGGAAGGTGAAGTCCTTCATCCAATCGTAGTTGTTGACCATCTCGGCAGCATTTGCTTCTTTAGAATCGAAGTCGAGAAACTTAGCCACCTGTGCTTTGATGCACTCCTGATTGTGATAGAGCGTCTCATTGTTCAGCAGATTGCGCTCCTGACTCTTACCTGAAGGGTCGCCAATCATACCGGTAGCTCCACCCACCAGGATGAATGGTTTGTGGCCGCAACGCTGCAAATGGCGCAACATCATGATACCACAGAGGTGACCGATGTGTAATGAATCGGCAGTAGGGTCAGTACCCAAGTATGCCGAAACCATTTCTTTCTGGAGCAGTTCTTCTGTGCCAGGCATCATCTGTGCCAGCATTCCGCGCCAGCGAAGTTCTTCTACAAAGTTCTTCATATACTATATTGTTTTTAGATTTCCTGTATGTTGTTTCAAGTTGTGGACAGGGTTCACGGTACGGGGTCATAGCCCGAACCGCCCCATGGATTGCATCTGAGGATGCGCCAAATGGCAAGTGCAAGTCCTTTGACAGGTCCATGCTTGATGAGTGCCTGGCGTGCATATTCGCTGCAAGTGGGTGTGAATCGGCATGACGGCGGTGTGTATGGCGTGATAGCCACCTGATAGAAACGGATGGGGAGCAGCAACAACCACACCAAGATGCGCGATATAATCTTTATCAGACGACGTACCCACTGCACTATCATAGTTTCTCTGCAATGCGGTTCAACAGTTTGTTCACCTTCTCTGCCACCACCTCAGACGGGAAGAGTTCGTCGGCGAGCCATACAAATCCCACCATCAGCGCACGCCCCTGCTGCTGTTCTACAGCCTCAACAATGATTTGCTTATTGAGTCGGTATGCTTCGCGCAACTGTCTTTTGACGCGATTACGCTTGACGGCACGTTTGAAATGGCGTTTAGATACGCTCATCAGTACCTTGACAGGCGGTTCGCCCTCGTGGCGTTCAGTCTCTCTCCAGACTGCCCTGATAGGGAATGAAGCCACAGAGCGGCTGCCTGCCCTGTCGAAGAGTTGTTCTGTGAGTCGCAATCCACACAACCGCTCTTGCTTGTTGAGCGTATGGGTAGCCATGGTGTATCTGTCTATACCTTATTTATATATAGAGGCTCGGTCATCCACTAACGGATAAGACCTCGCCATTGGGATAGCGCAATGCTGCGCAGTTAGCCTTTGTGCTCTTCCAGATAGTGTTGAAGTGCACCAGTCATTGAGGGATATTGCTTTGAAGGAGCTTCCAAGTCGAGGCGCAATCCAGCATCCTGAGCAGCCTTGGCTGTAGCAGGACCGAAGGTCGCGATAGCCACTTTCCCCTGGTCGAAGCTGGGAAAATTCTTGGTGAGTGACTCAATTCCCGAAGGACTGAAGAACACCAACATATCGTAGTCGAAGTCTTTTACTTCCTGTTCGGTAAAGTCGTTGCTCACGGTGCGATACATCACGCACTCGCGATGTTGCAGCTTTTTCGACTCCAGCAACTTAGCAACCGATCCACTGTTTACATCACTCATGGGCACAAGATATTTCTCTGTCTTGTGCTTAACCATTGTAGGCAGCAAATCGTCAATCTTTCCAGTAGTTCCGAAGAAAACTTTGCGCTTGCGATACTGCACGTATTTCTGTATATACAGCGATATTGTCTCTGTCACACAGAAATATTTCATATCTTCAGGAATGGTAATACGCATCTGCTTTGCCAGCGTGAAGAAATTGTCGATGGCGTGACGTGAAGTGAAAACAATTGCCGTAAAATCGAGAATGTTTATTTTCTGCGCACGAAACTCTTTAGGTTCCAGTCCTTCAACCTTGATGAAAGGACGGAATACAAACTCTACGTTATATTTTTCCGCAATATCAAAATATGGCGATTTTTCACTTGTTGGTTTCGGTTGCGAAATGAGAATCTTCTTGATCATCGGTGTCCTAAAAATTTATTTGCAGATAATTTCCTATGAATACCGCTATGCTCCAAAAAACAAGTAGCGGTACTATTTCAAGGGTGCAAAAGTACAAAAAAAACTGCAAATTAACGAGTTTTCTATTGAAAAAGATGGTCAGACACTTACTGAGCGACATCATTTTAACTAAAATGGCCACGACAGCAACACACGTAATGCTGGTTTCGGGACTTAGACCGAAATAGGCATGCAACAACACGACAGGGAACAAAAGCACTCCTTCTACCGATAAAAGAAACAAGGAGGACTTTATCCACTGTTCGTTTTTTTTCTTTCCAAAGAACACCAGATTGACCCACGTACTAAGGAGGAGCTTACCTGTGAAATATGCCACTGTCAATCCAAAGAAGATGGCTATGAGTTGGTAGTTGGACTGAAGTGTGAAGGTGGTGCCGATAAAGTTTAGCGTATAGAAATAGCACACCAGTGCCACTAACAGGCTGGTGACTAATCCTAAGAAAAACTGGAAGCGCATCTCACTACTTGTCTCCTTCACCTCGGTGATTCCTTCGGCAGGTCGATAGAAGAACGCTTTGAATTGGCGAGCCACGAAACGACGGGCATGGGAGAATGCCACAACGGCAGCCAGGAAACATACCACCAGCATAGAGGTGATGAGGTCATCGTTATGGATGCTGTAGGGCACGGGTGAACCGGCAATACCGATACGTCCACCGGAGAGTTCGGGGTGGAACATGGCATTGTGAGAGAAGAATCCTTCGCGATAATACTGCGGGAGTTCTGCCTTCAACAGATCGTGACCCGCATCATGTCCCGGCAGATGCAGGGTGTCGGGGCGCGTACTCCATCGGATGGGTGCCGGCTTGAAATGGGCTTGAATGGCAGAGTCCTGCTGAGCAGGCGTAGCATTGCGAGGCAACCATCTGAGCACCTGAGCCGGTGTCAGTTGGCGCACGGGTGCAGCACCAGTTGCCGATGCAGTGTCGGCATGTGCCGTATGTTGACTATGCGCAATGCTGTCTGCCTGTTGCACGGAATAGAATTAAAGTGCGAATTCGCGTTTGATATCCTCTACCCGATCGAGCTTTTCCCAAGTGAAGAGCTCTACATCGATGGTTTTTGTCTCATGATAACGACTGGTAAAGGTTTTCTTCACCACTTCGGGATGACGTCCCATGTGACCATAGGCTGCGGTCTCCAGATACATGGGCTGGCGCAACTTCAACTGGCGCTCGATGGCTTTTGGACGCAGGTCAAACAGTTTCTCGATGCGCTGTGCTATCTCGCTGTCGGTCATATTCACACGTGAACGACCGTAAGTATTGACGTAGATATTCATCGGACGTGCCACACCGATGGCATAGCTCACCTGTACCAACATCTCGTCGGCTACTCCGGCAGCCACCATGTTCTTAGCGATATGGCGTGCGGCATAGGCAGCAGAACGATCGACCTTAGAAGAGTCTTTACCAGAGAAAGCACCGCCACCGTGTGCGCCCTTACCTCCGTAAGTATCTACAATGATCTTACGACCGGTAAGTCCGGTATCTCCATGAGGACCACCGATAACAAACTTACCCGTTGGGTTGACGTAGTACTTGATCTGATCATCGAAGAGCCTGAGCACCTTCTCGCTCTTGATCTGTGCTTTAACGCGTGGCATGAGGATGTTGAGCACATCAGCCTTGATTGTGGCAAGCATGCGCTCGTCGTCATCGTCAAACTCATCGTGCTGGGTTGAAACGACGATGGTATCGATGCGTTCGGGTGTTCCGTCGTCGCTATACTGTACGGTCACCTGACTCTTAGAGTCGGGGCGGAGATAAGTCATCTCCTTTCCTTCGCGACGAATATCAGCCAAAGTGCTTACAATAAGATGTGAGAGGTCGAGCGAAACAGGCATGTAGTTCTCTGTTTCGTTGGTTGCATAGCCAAACATCATGCCTTGGTCGCCGGCGCCTTGGTTTTCGTCATCCTCGCGGTCAACACCACGGTTGATGTCGTCGCTCTGTTCGTGGATGGCGGTAAGCACGCCGCAGGAGTCTCCGTCAAACTGATATTCGGCCTTGGTATAGCCGATTTTCTTGATGGTTTTGCGGGCAATGGCCTGCAAGTCAATATATTCACTGCTTCTAACTTCACCCATGATAACCACCTGTCCGGTAGTTACAAAGGTTTCGCAAGCCACGCGAGCATGCTCGTCGTAAGCCAGGAACTGGTCGAGTATGGCGTCACTGATTTGGTCAGCCACCTTATCGGGATGGCCTTCAGATACTGATTCTGATGAGAAAAGGTATGACATGTTTATCTTCTTATATTTTTGTTTTCGGCTGCAAAGTTACGCAGATTTCGGGATATGACAAAATAAAACGGCGGTGTTCTGCAAGCATTTATACCTATTTAACCTCGTTTTTGACGTTACGCGGATGATGTTCCAATATCTGCTGGCGTAGCGTACTCATATCCACATGGGTATAAATCTCGGTGGTGGCTATGGATTCGTGGCCCATCATCATTTGTATGGCACGCAAATCGGCACCTCCTTCCAGCAATGCCGTAGCAAACGAATGTCGAAGGGTATGGGGAGAGATGGTTTTCTGAATACCGGCAGCCACAGCCTGGCGCTTGATCATGATGAGTATCATGGTTCGGGTGAGATGCGCCCCACGTCGGTTGAGGAACACATAATCTTCCTCACCGGGCTTGATATTCATCTGCCGACGGTCGGCAAACCAAAATTCAATTTCGTCGAGGGCTTTCTGCGAGATGGGTACGAGACGCTCTTTAGATCCTTTGCCCACCACTCTGATGTAGCGCTCTTGTATGAAGAGGTTGCTGAGCTTGAGTGTGACGAGTTCGCTGACACGCAGTCCGCAGGAAAAGAGCGTTTCGATAATCGCCCTATTGCGCTGCCCTTCCCATTTGGTGAGGTCTATGCTTGCCTTGAGCATATCCACCTCACGGGTGGAGAGTACCTCTGGCAGATGAGTGCCGAGCACCGGACTCTCCAACAGTTCCGACGGATCGTCGTCACGCCAACCGTCGGTCTGCATGAACCGAAAAAAGGATCGCACCCCACAGAGTATGCGACATTGGGAGCGTGGCCCGATGCCGATATCGTGGAGTGTAGCTGCGAAATGTTGCAGGTCGGGCAACTGCACCTCAAACACATCTTTGTTTTCATCGCGCAGATAGCCCAACAACTTCTGCAAATCGCGCTCATAGGCATCGAGCGTATTGTCGGAAAGTCCGCGTTGCAACCTCAGGAATCGCAAGTACGGACGTACGTAGTCTTTGTTATTTTCCTTCATATTCATTCACAAAATTACTGCAAAACGCGCAAAAAACAAAATATATATACTTTTCTTTTTGTTATTCCGCTTTTAATCGTACCTTTGCAAACACATTTAGCAATTTAGATTTTTATTTTTATGGCTGAAGAATTAGAAATCAAGGAGCTCGACCAGGTAGTCGTACGCTTCTCGGGTGATTCCGGTGACGGTATGCAGTTGGCCGGAAACATCTTCTCTACGGTGAGCGCCACCGTAGGTAATGGTATTTCCACTTTCCCTGATTATCCGGCAGATATCCGTGCCCCACAAGGCTCGCTGACCGGTGTCAGCGGTTTCCAGGTTCACATCGGTGCTGGCAAGGTCTATACCCCTGGTGATCAGTGTGATGTGCTTGTAGCCATGAACGCTGCAGCGCTGAAGACACAGCTGAAGTATGCCAAGCCCCAAGCCACCATCATCATCGACACCGATTCATTCGGTCCAAAGGACTTGGAGAAAGCACAGTTTGCCACTCCCGACTATCTCGGCGAACTCCATGTAGATCCCGATCGTGTCATCCAGTGCCCGCTCACCACTATGGTGAAAGCGTGTCTGGCAGAAAGTGGCATGGACAACAAAGCCATTCTGAAGTGTCGCAACATGTTTGCGCTGGGTTTGGTTTGCTGGCTCTTCAACCGCGACTTAAACCTCGTTGCCAATTTCTTGCGTGAGAAATTCGCCAAGAAACCTGCCATTGCCGAGAACAATATCAAGGTGGTGCAGGCTGGTTACGACTACGGTCACAATACCCATTCATCCGTACCGGCTACCTATCGCATCGAATCAAAGACCAAGGTGCCCGGACGCTATATGGATATCACGGGTAACAAGGCTACTGCCTACGGTCTTATTGCTGCTGCCGAAAAGGCAGGTCTGCATCTCTTCTTAGGCAGCTACCCTATCACTCCCGCCACAGATATTCTTCACGAACTGTCGAAACACAAGTCATGCGGTGTCATCACCGTACAGTGTGAAGACGAAATCAGCGGATGCGCTTCAGCCATCGGTGCTTCGTTTGCCGGAGCATTGGCTGCTACCAGCACCTCTGGACCTGGTGTATGTCTGAAGAGCGAAGCGATGAACTTGGCAGTGATCGACGAGTTGCCACTGGTTATCGTCGATGTACAGCGTGGCGGTCCTTCAACAGGTCTGCCCACCAAGAGCGAGCAAACCGACTTGCTGCAAGCTCTCTTCGGCAGAAACGGTGAGAGCCCAATGCCCGTTATTGCCGCACTGAGCCCCACAGACTGCTTTGACGCCGCCTACGAGGCAGCAAAGATAGCGCTCGAACATCTGACTCCCGTCATCCTGCTCACCGATGCTTTCATCGCCAACGGATCTGCTGCTTGGAAGTTGCCAACCATGGAGGGGCTCAAAGCCATTAAGCCTCACTACGTAACTCCTGAGATGAAGGGCCACTATACCCCATACTTCCGCGACGAAGAAACAAAGGTTCGCTACTGGGCAATCCCCGGACAGGAGGGCTACACCCATATCCTTGGCGGACTGGAGAAGGACGGTAAGACCGGTGCCATCTCTACAGATCCTGAAAACCATGACCACATGTGTCGTCTGCGTGCCGAGAAGGTGGCAAAAATCCCCGTTCCCGACTTGCAGGTACTGGGCGACAAAGACGATGCAGACCTGCTCATCGTAGGTTTCGGATCTACTTACGGTCACCTTGTCAGTGCGATGCAGGAACTGCAAGCCAAAGGCTACAAAGTGGCACAAGCCCAGTTCAAATATGTCAACCCACTGCCTAAGAACACGGCAGAGGTACTCTCGAAATATAAGAAAGTGGTCATTGCCGAGCAGAACCTCGGCCAGTTGGCTACTTGGCTGCGTGCCAATGTAGATGGCTTAGTGCCCTACCAGTTCAATCAGGTAAAGGGACAGCCATTTGTAGTGGCAGAGTTGGTAAAGGCATTTGAGGACATTTTAAAGAAGTAAAGCGTTATGAGCGAATATACATTCCAAGACTATAAGAAGGGACAGCCACGTTGGTGTCCTGGTTGCGGCGACCATTTCTTCCTGGCGTCGCTCCATAAAGCCATGGCAGAAGTGGGTGTTGCACCCCACAACATGGCAGTCATATCGGGTATCGGTTGCTCCAGCCGTCTGCCCTATTACGTAAACACCTATGCCATGCAGACCATCCACGGTCGTGCTGCAGCGATTGCTACTGGTGCGAAAGTGGCTAACCCAGACCTCTGCATCTGGCAGGTCAGTGGCGACGGTGACGGTCTTGCCATCGGTGGTAACCACTTCATTCATGCCATGCGTCGTAACATCGACCTCAACATGATTCTGCTCAACAACCGCATCTACGGTTTGACAAAAGGTCAGTACTCGCCCACCTCACCCCGTGGCTTCGTTTCTAAGTCGAGCCCCTATGGCACGGTAGAGGATCCATTCCGCCCCGCTGAACTCTGTTTCGGTGCTCGCGGTCACTTCTTTGCCCGTAGCGTTGCCACTGATGCTGCCGAGACTCAGGACATCCTGAAGGCTGCATATCACCACAAGGGTGCTGCCGTTTGCGAGATTCTGCAAAACTGCGTCATCTTCAACGACGGTTGCCACGAGTCGGTATATACCAAGGAAGGCCGCAAGAAGAACGCTATCTATGTGCGCCACGGCGAGAAACTCGTGTTCGGTGAGAACAACGAATTTGGTCTGGTGCAGGAAGGTTTCGGCCTGAAGGTCGTGAAAATCGGCGAAAACGGCTATACTCTCGATGATGTATTGGTACACGATGCCCATTGTGAGGACAACACCCTGCAGTTGAAGTTGGCTATGATGTCCAACGAAAACGGCTTCCCCATCGCCCTCGGTGTTATCCGCGACGTTGACGCACCTACTTACGACGAGTCGGTACACGTACAGCTCGACGAGGTATCAAAGCAGAAGAAGTATCACAACTTTGCCGAACTGCTCGAAACCAACGACATCTGGGAAGTGAAATAAAACGCACTGACGCAATATAACCATCAACGATATGGGGCTGCAACAGCATTCGTGCCTGTTGCAGCCCTTGTTGTTGGACAGCATCCTCCCACCAACTTCCGTGAGCACGGCATTTCCCGTATCCTCCTATGCTACATCGGTTTTCATCGTCTCTCCACAATCTTCTGCCCCCACATAACACAACAAGGCATAAAACAACCGTTTTCAAGTCATCTTTCAAAAGCCACATAATCTGCTAACCACCACCGCTTTACAACACTACAAAAGGCACATTCCTCAGCAAATTCATTGAAATTCCTCAGCAAATTCATTGAGTTTACTCAGCAAATTCATTGAAATTGCTCAGCAAATCAATTTGAATTGCTCAGTAAATCAATTTGAATTGGTCAGCAAATCAATTTGAATTGCCATCAAACATAAGTGACATGGGCAGGAAAAGTATTATCAAAACACTTTACATTGACATTTTTTCAACCAGCATGTTCCTATCAACTCCCCTGTTTACTTGTATTCACACCGACATATGACCACCATAACCGAGGCATCTTTTGTACTATTTATGCAAAATTGATAATTATTCCGTTTTTTGTTTGGCAATTAGCCGATTTATTGATAAATTTGCACTAAAATAGAAATAAACGAAGAACTATGTCTTTAAAATGTGGTATAGTGGGACTTCCAAATGTGGGTAAGTCCACTCTTTTCAACTGCCTGTCAAGTGCAAAAGCTCAGGCAGCCAATTTTCCATTCTGCACGATAGAACCCAACGTCGGAGTAATCACAGTACCCGACGAGCGACTCACCAAACTTGCTGAGATAGTACACCCAGGACGCATCGTACCCGCTACTTGTGAAATAGTGGATATTGCAGGACTGGTGAAAGGAGCATCCAAGGGAGAAGGACTCGGTAATAAATTTCTGGGCAACATCCGCGAAACAGATGCCATCATCCACGTGCTCCGCTGCTTTGAAGATGATAACATCACCCACGTAGATGGCACCATCGACCCCATCCGCGACAAAGAAATCATCGACACCGAACTGCAGTTGAAAGACCTGGAGACCATCGAGAGCCGTTTGGCAAAAACCGAAAAGGCTGCCGCTGCAGGCAATAAAGATGCAAAAATAGAGGTGGCTGTGCTCAAAGCCTATAAGGAAGTGCTCGACCAAGGAAAGAACGCACGCATCGTAGAGTTTGAGAGCAAAGACGAACAAGACTGCGCGCGCAACCTCTTCCTGCTGACTGCAAAGCCCGTGCTCTATGTGTGCAACGTCAGCGAATCGGATGCCAAAGAGGGCAACGACTACACCCGACGTGTTGAAGCACTGGCACAGGAGGAAGGTGCCGAAGCCATGGTGATAGCCGCCAAGACCGAGGAAGACATTGCCGAACTGGAATCATACGAGGACAAACAGATGTTCTTGGAAGAACTCGGACTGGAAGAGAGCGGTGTGAACCGACTCATCAAGAAAGCCTACTCCCTGCTGAACCTCGAGACATTCATCACCGCCGGAGAAATGGAAGTCAAGGCATGGACCTACCACAAAGGATGGAAAGCACCACAATGTGCCGGAGTTATCCATACTGACTTTGAGAAAGGATTCATCCGTGCAGAGGTCATCAAATACGACGACTATATCCAGTATGGATCGGAAGCCGCTGTACGCGAAGCCGGAAAAATGGGCATTGAAGGCAAGGAATACATCGTGCAGGATGGTGACATCATGCACTTCCGCTTCAACGTATAAGCCCTGGCGCCCCTTTCCATGAAAGGTAGCGCAACGGACACTCACTCATTTACAACTTAAATTCATCTACGAGACATGTTTAACCTTATCAACTTCATTGTCTGGAATCCCAGCATCTCATTCGGACCATTCCGCTGGTATTCCCTATGCTGGCTTCTCGGACTGGCGCTGGCCTATTTCACCGTGCGCCGCCTCTATCGCGAACAGCACATCAAAGACGAGTATTTTGACCCGCTATTCTTTTATTGCTTCGTGGGAATACTTGTCGGAGCACGTCTCGGCCACTGCATCTTCTATCAACCCGACTATTTCCTCACCAGCGGAAAGGGATTCGTAGAGATGTTGCTGCCCATCCATTTCATGGCAGATGGCGGATGGAAGTTCACAGGCTACGAAGGTCTCGCCTCCCACGGAGGTACCATCGGACTGATGATAGCCCTCTGGCTCTATGTGAAGCGCACCAAACTCAGCATCTGGACCGTACTCGACAATATCGCAATAGCTACGGGTGTGACCGCCTGCTTTATCCGCCTCGGCAACTTGATGAACTCCGAAATCATCGGAAAGATTACCGATGTGCCCTGGGCATTCATCTTTGAGCGCGTCGATTCAGCACCACGCCACCCTGGACAACTCTATGAAGCGATTGCCTACGCCATTCTCTTTGCCATCATGTGGGCACTCCATAAGCGCATGACAAACCGCATCGGAACCGGTTGGTTCTTTGGATTCTGTCTGACATACATATTCACTTTCCGTTTCTTCATAGAATACACGAAAGAAGTGCAAGAGGCATTCGAGGCTTCGCTGCCGCTCGACATGGGACAAATCCTGTCTATCCCCTTCATTATCATCGGCATCTGCTGCATGTTCAGAAAACCTAAAAAGGAATAGCCACTATGCGAAACCTGCTCCTTCTCATCATCCTGTCACTGTGTGGAAGTATCACCACACAAGCGTCACACCATTCGCAAGATACTGCCTATGTAAAGATGACACTCCACTACTTTGACCTTTACCAACAAGGTAAAGACGAGAAGGCGTATTATAAAGCGGCAAAGCAGATGAAAGACTATCTGCTGAACCACAATGATAAGGAGCTATATTATACCATTCGCAGTCATGAAGTGATCTTCGATGCCAATCTGGGCAAGACCTACAGAGCCTTGCAGAAGGTGAACACCATTCTGAAAGACATCGAACAGGAGAAAAACAAAGACTCCTATGTACAACTCATCAACTACACGCTCGGCAGCATTTACCACCTGAGAGGCAACTACCGACTGGCAGAATACTACTATAAGAAAGCCAATGAGAAATACGCACCAACGGATTCACCGTCGCGCATGAACATCTATTCGCAGATGGCAGAACTAAAACTCATTGGTTCGCCTAAAGAAGCGGACCAGTGGATAGAGAAACTGGGCGATCTCACCCGTGCCAGCCATAATCCAGAATACCACAAAGCCTATCTCATGCTAAAAGGAAAACTATATTTCTATCAGAAAGACAGATGGCGCTTTGATAAAATCTATCGGGATTTCTTCAGTATTCAAAGAAAACATCCCGAATTTGACAACGACGGTGTGGCACTCATGAAAGCCATGAATCTGGCTTTCTCAGGCTACTATCAATCAGCACTGCAGTTGATCAATGCCGACAACAACGAGATAGAAGCACTCGACAAACCAGGATTGCGCATCCAAATCTACAAGATGATGGATCGCTATGACCTTGCCCTTGATGAATTTTCCAAGATCAAAGTGCGCCGCGACTCGTTGGATACCGACATGCTCTTCGACAGTATGACCGAAATAGATACGCAGATGTCGATCTATAATCGTACCAAACACATGGCAGACAAGAACCGCAAGATGTTGATAGCATCGCTCTTTACCATCTGCGTCATGCTCTCTCTGGCACTCATATCCATCATCTACCATCATCTGATGCGCCGCCGCTATCAGAAAACCATCGAGCAAAAGAACCGTGAACTCAGTGTGGCACTGGAGCAAGCCACAGAGTCGGACCGTATGAAGACAGCATTTATCGAACATGTCAGCCATGAGATACGCACACCACTCAATATCATTACAGGATATGCGCAACTCATCGGCAATCCAGAATACGAGATATCGCCCGAAGAACATACGGAAATGGTGAACAGCATCAACGAGAATAGCAACATGATCACCACCATATTCAACGAATTGCTCGATATTGCACAATACAGCAGCAATAAAAAGTTTGTTTGTGAGGATATGGTAAACGTTGGAAGTCTCTTAAAAACCATCATCGGAGATGCTGAAGAAAAGAACAAGGGACGACTGCAACTGATTGCCGAGAACACCGAGCCAGACGACTTCACCATCAAGACCAATAAGATTGCACTGTGTCGTGTGCTCTCACAACTGATGGACAATGCCATCAAATTTACGAAGAGTGGATCGGTAACACTCGGTTTCCATGCCGACAAAGCGTCGAAGACCTTACAGTTTACCGTTACCGATACGGGTATCGGCATACCGTTGGCTCATCAAGAAAAGGTGTTTCACAGATTCTACAAAGTAGATATGTTCAAACAGGGATTCGGTCTCGGACTCTCCATTTGCCGCAAAGTCAGCGAACTGCTTGGTGGTTCAATTGTGCTTGACAAAGACTACGTTGGCGGTGCACGCTTCATCCTTACACTGCCCATGCAGTAAGGATGAAACGCCACAGCTATGTTTTCAAACAAAGACTTTTCTGATTTTCAGATACGGAATCGTTTATTTCCCAGAAACGATTTTACGGATTTCGTTCAGTTTGTTGAGTGCCTCAACCGGGGTAAGGTTGTTGATGTCCAACCCTAATATCTCATCGCGAATCTGACAAAGCACAGGGTCATCAAGTTGGAAAAACGACAACTGCATGCCTTCCCTGCTATCGGCAATAGCCGCAGTAGGCTTACCTGCCGTGCCCACTTGCGCATTGTCTGCCTCCAGTTGTTGAAGGATTACGTTGGCACGCTTCACAATGGACTTCGGCATACCGGCTATTTCTGCCACATGGATACCGAATGAATGTTCCGAACCGCCCTTCATCAGTTTGCGCAGGAATATCACTTTGCCATCCTTCTCCTTCACACTCACATTATAGTTGCAGATGCGTTTGAAGTTTTTCTCCATCTCGTTCAACTCGTGATAATGGGTGGCAAAGAGCGTGCGAGCCTGTGCGCGCTGGTTTTCATGCAGATATTCCACAATAGCCCATGCTATTGAGATACCGTCGTAAGTACTCGTTCCACGTCCCAGCTCGTCAAAGAGCACCAGTGACCGTGGTGTAACATTATTCAATATATTAGACGCCTCGGTCATTTCCACCATAAAGGTAGATTCGCCGAGCGACAAATTATCGCTGGCACCAACACGGGTGAATATCTTATCCACCAATCCTATATGTGCACTGTCTGCCGGTACAAAGCTTCCCATCTGTGCCATGAGCACGATAAGGGCGGTCTGGCGGAGCAAAGCCGACTTACCCGCCATGTTTGGACCGGTGATAATCATAATCTGTTGACGTTCGCGGTCCAAGTGAATATCGTTGGGCACGAAATGTTCGCCTATCGGGAGTTGCTGTTCTATCACGGGGTGACGACCCTGACGGATGTCGATCACATCGGTTTCGTCGATAACCGGTCGCACATAATGGTTTTCCTCAGCCACCTTGGCTGCCGACAACAGGCAGTCGAGATAGGCCACCACCTGTGCATTGGTCTGCAGTTGTGGGATGATATCCTGCAAGGCTGTGACCAGTTCGGCAAAGAGCTGTTGTTCGAGTGAAAGGATTTTATCCTCCGCACCGAGTATTTTCTCTTCGTATTCCTTCAGTTCCTGAGTGATGTAACGTTCGGCTTGCGCCAGCGTTTGCTTGCGAATCCAGTCGGCAGGCACCTTGTCTTTATAGGTGTTGCGCACCTCTAAATAATAGCCAAACACATTGTTATAGCCGATTTTCAACGAAGCAATTCCCGTCAATTCTGTTTCGCGCTCCTGTATCTTCATCAGGTAGTCCTTACCCGAATAAGCAATATTGCGCAAGTCATCGAGTTCGGTATTGACGCCAGAGCGTATCACCCCACCGCGTTGCACCAGTTGTGGCGGATCGTTGTTCACTTCGCGTTCTATTCTATCGCGCAGTTCTTCACACAACTGCAGTTGGCGCCCTACCCGCACAATAGCGTCATTGTCGGCAGACAGACAGGCCTGTTTGATGGGAGCTATGGCTTGCAAAGCAGTTTTCAACTGCACCACTTCACGAGGTGAAACCTTTCCTGTAGCCACTTTGGAGGCAATGCGCTCCAAGTCGCCGATGCGCTGCAACTGATCATCCACACACAGTCTGAACTCCGGTTGACGGAAGAAATAATCCACCACATCAAGGCGTTCGTTGATGCGCTTAGGATCTTTCAACGGAAAGACGACCCATCTACGCAACTGGCGACCGCCCATCGGCGATACGGTGCGGTCTATCACCGACAGCAATGACTTACCGTCTTCCTGCATTGTGCCCAACAGTTCGAGCGACCGTACGGTAAACTTATCCAAGCGCACATAGCGGTCTTCCTCAATACGGTTCAGCGATGTGATATGTGAGATATGGTTATGGAGGGTCTGTTCCAGATACTGAAGAATGGCACCGGCAGCCACCATGCCGCTTTTCAAATGGTCAACACCGAAGCCTTTCATCGACTTCACATGGAAATGGCGCAGCAGTTTCTGTTGTGCAGCCTGTTCGGTAAACACCCAGTCTTCCATTTCAAAGGTACAAAGCCGCACACCGAAGTTGCGTTCAAATTCAGCTTTGCGGTTGTGGTTATAGAGCACCTCCTTCGGTTGGAAGTTGGACATGAGTTTCTCCACATAGTCGGCAGTGCCTTCACCGGTAAGGAATTCGCCCGTTGAGATATCGAGGAAAGCCACACCGCATAGTCCTTTACCGAAATGTACAGCAGCCAGGAAGTTGTTTTCCTTATAGTTCAGCACATTATCCTGCATGGCAACACCCGGTGTCACCAGTTCGGTAATGCCACGCTTCACCAGTTTTTTGGTCAACTTCGGGTCTTCCAACTGGTCGCAGATAGCCACACGCATACCTGCACGAATGAGTTTCGGCAGATAAGTATCGAGTGCATGATGCGGGAAGCCCGCCATGGCATCGCCTTTGGCACCTGCACCATTGTTTCGGTGAGTCAAAGTGATGCCCAACACCTGTGAGGCAGTGATGGCATCGTCGCAGTAGGTCTCATAGAAGTCACCGCAACGAAACAGCAAGAGTGCCTCAGGGTGCTTTGCCTTGAGGTCGAAAAACTGTTTCATCATCGGTGTGAGTTCCTTTTCTTTCTTTGCCATCGTCGTCAGTCTTTTATTGTGTTTATCCTTGTTCTTTAGTGCGGAATGCCAATGCATACATGCGCATCTGTTTCACCATAGCCAGCAAACCGTTGCTGCGAGTGGGTGAGAGATGCTCTTTCAGTCCTATCTGCTCTATGAAATACAGGTCTGCATCAAGTATTTCCTGCGGTGTATGTCCGCTGAGCACACGGATGAGCAGAGCTACTATACCTTTCACGATAAGTGCATCGCTCTCTGCCGTAAAGGTAATGATACCGTCGGCATAGTCAGCCTGTAGCCACACACGGCTTTGGCAACCGTCTATGAGGTTGCTTTCCACCTTATAGCGCTCATCGAGGGGTGCTTGTTCGTTGCCCAAGTCGATCAGCAGTTGATATTTGTCCATCCAGTCGTCGAAACCGGAAAACTCATCGATAATCTCGTCTTGAATTTCGTTGATGGTCATAAATATATAATATAGGTGTGTTTAATCTTCGTTGTTTTTGATAATCTTAAAGAGTTTATCGCTGGGGCGCACCTTCTCTGGAACTTTGAACGATACGCGAGTGCCTTTCTGTGCGGTTGTCACGGCATGGGTATCGTCATGGATTTCCTCTACCGTCACATAGAGTGCGCCAGTGGTAGGACCGGTGATGAGCATCTTGTCGCCTACTGAGAACTCGCAAGCCTCGCATGAGAACTCGGCAACACCAAGTTTCGAAAAGTATTTCATGCCCTTGCCCACATACACTTTGCGCTCTGTGGCACACGATCCATAATGGCTGTTCCACTCTCCAAGTCGCTGTCCTTGATAGTATCCGTCCCAGAAACCGCGGTTGAAAACGGTAGCAAGGCGTTCGTCCCAGTCATCCTTCTTCTCCTCGGTAAATGTTCCGTCGAGGACACTCTGAATGGCTTCCTTATAACATTCCACTACGGTTTTGACATATTCGGGACCGCGGGCACGACCTTCAATCTTAAACACACGGACGCCACTCTTCATCATTCTGTCGATGAAGCGCACGGTTTTCAGGTCTTTCGGACTCATGATATACTTATTGTCTATCTCCAGTTCGATGCCTGTCTCCCGGTCGGTCACCAGGTAAGAGCGACGGCAGATCTGCATACACTCACCGCGATTGGCAGAGCGTCCGGTATTGTCAAGACTCATATAGCACTTGCCGCTGATAGCCATGCACAAGGCGCCATGACAGAACATCTCGATACGGATCTGTTGTCCGCTCGGTCCGCAGATGTGCTGTTCTTCTATCTGTTGATAGATATCAGCCACTTGGTCGAGGTTCAACTCGCGTGCCAATACCACTACATCGGCAAACTGGGCATAGAATTTCAATGCCTCGATATTCGAAATGTTCAGTTGGGTAGAGAGATGTACCTCTTGCCCGATACGGTTGCAATAGGTCATCACCGCCACATCCGATGCTATCACTGCAGAAATGCCAGCCTCTTTGGCAGCATCCACAATCTCGTGCATGAGCGGAATATCCTCACCATAGATGATGGTATTGACCGTGAGATAGGTCTTTACCCCTTGTGCATTGCATGTTGCAGCGATTTCCCGCAGGTCGTCGATAGTAAATGCCGATGCGCTGTGAGCACGCATATTGAGTTTCTCGATGCCGAAATACACCGAGTCTGCTCCGGCTTTTAGTGCCGCAGCCAGCGAGTCATGGCTACCCACAGGAGCCATGATTTCATAGTCAGCTATCTGGTTCATGGGTGCAAAATTACAATAAAATAGGTGGATAACAAAATGAAAAGTCATTTTTATCCTAAATCAGTCATCAGATTTCAATTCTGACGGAACCCACTTCCGAAAGAAACGGAAATATCATACCATCCTGCTATTCCAGCAGAAGGGTAGTTGGATGGGACTGACAAGGTACTTACATACCACTTCTTGCGGTGTAACAATATTATGTGGGAAGAATATTGTGGATTTGCATAATTTTGCTTAACTTTGTGACCACAATCAGACTGTGCCGGATGATGACCGGCATGGCAACGTACTTTTCAGTACATCAATAACGCTACAAAGAACTATAAATATGTTAGTCAATACCTTTTGTGCCGCCGTCAACGGACTTGAAGTGACCACGGTAAAAGTAGAAGTGAGCATGACTCGCGGAGTGCAATTCCACCTGACGGGACTTGCCGATACTGCTGTGCGTGAGAGCTATGACAGAATCAGGGCGGCACTACAGAACAACGGATTGAAGATGCCGATGATGGACATCACCGCCAATCTATCGCCTGCCGATATCAAAAAGGAGGGTAGCGGCTACGACTTGCCATTGGCTATCGGTATTCTGGCGGCAAGCGGAAAGGTTGACGGGAGTCGGCTGAATGATTACATGATGGTGGGTGAGTTGGGACTTGACGGCAGGTTGCAACCCATACGCGGTGCATTGCCCATAGCCATTCGGGCACGCGCCGAACATTTCAAAGGTCTTATCGTGCCGAAACAGAACATCCGCGAAGCGGCTGTGGTCAACCAAGTAGAGGTGTATGGCATGGAAACCCTCATCGATGTCGCCAATTTCTTCAATGGTTCATCGGAGATAGCTCCTACGGTTATCGATACGCGCAAAGAGTTTTATGAACAGCAATCACAGTTTGAACTCGACTTCGCTGACGTGCGCGGACAGGAAAGTGTGAAGCGCGCACTGGAAGTGGCGGCTGCCGGTGGACATAATCTCATCATGATAGGTCCTCCGGGAAGTGGTAAATCGATGATGGCGAAACGCCTGCCAAGTATTCTGCCTCCATTATCGCTCAGCGAAAGTTTGGAGACCACACAGATTCATAGTGTGGCTGGTAAACTATCGCGCGACACCAGTCTCATCTCGCAACGACCATTCAGAGCGCCACACCACACCATCTCGCAGGTGGCATTGGTTGGTGGCGGACAGAATCCGCAACCCGGTGAAATCAGTTTGGCACACAATGGTGTGCTGTTCTGCGACGAGTTGCCTGAGTTCAACCGGTCGGTGCTGGAGGTGATGCGCCAGCCTTTGGAGGACCGCTGTATCACCATCAGCCGTGCGAAATACAGCGTGCAGTATCCCTGTTCGTTTATGTTTGTAGCCTCCATGAATCCATGTCCTTGCGGCTATTATGGCGATCCCACTCACAGTTGTGCCTGCACGCCCGGACAGATACAACGGTATATGAACAAGATCAGTGGTCCGTTGCTCGACCGTATCGACATCCATTGCGAGATACAAGCCGTGCCTTTCGCACAACTCTCGCAGATGGCTCCCGGTGAATCGAGCGAAACGATTCGCGCCAGAGTCATTGCCGCTCGCAAGATGCAGGAGGAACGGTTTATGGATTACAAGGGCATCCACTGCAACGCCCAAATGACGGAGCGCATGCTGCATCAGTTTGCCGAACCTGATGCCTCATCCATGGACATGTTGCGCATGGCTATGGAGCGATTGAAACTCTCTGCACGAGCCTATAGCAGAATCCTCAAGGTGGCACGCACCATTGCCGACCTTGAAGGATCGGCGCAAGTGCAGCAACAACACATCGCTGAAGCCATCGGTTACCGCAACCTCGACAGAGGTGACTGGGCTGAGCGAGGGATATAAATCACGCCTATAGGGATTTGAAAACCCAAGCAATTATCACACAATAGAAACATGCCGTTCGCCAAGCAGAACGGTGGAGCATAACAACTAAATAACTTGATGATGAAAAAACTATTCACAACCGTCATGCTGACGCTGGCATTGACATCGACAATGGCACAACAGACCGTGCAACAGTCGGCAGACTACGTACCTACCAAGGAGAACCTTGAGGCACGCCAACATTTTCAAGACGAGAAATTCGGCATCTTCCTCCACTGGGGACTCTATGCCATGCTTGCCACAGGAGAATGGACCATGCACAATGCAGACTTAAACTACAAGGAATATGCCAAACTCGCAGGCGGCTTCTATCCCTCTCGCTTCAATGCCAAAGAGTGGGTAGAGCAGATCAAGGCATCAGGTGCCAAATATATTTGCTTCACCACCCGCCATCACGAAGGCTTCTCCATGTTCGACACCAAATACTCTGACTATAATGTCGTGAAGGCTACACCCTTTAAGCGTGACATCGTGAAAGAACTTGCTGACGAATGTCACCGACAGGGTATTGACATCCACTTCTACTATTCACACATCGACTGGCAACGTGAGGATGCTCCGCTGGGACGTACCGGACACGGCACAGGACGACCCAAGGACAAACAAAATTGGAAGTCGTACTATAAGTTTATGAACAACCAACTCACCGAACTGCTCACCAACTATGGCAAGGTAGGAGCCATCTGGTTTGACGGTTGGTGGGATCAAGACATCAATCCATCATTTGACTGGCAACTGCCCGAACAGTATGCACTCATCCACCGTTTGCAGCCTGCATGCCTCATCGGCAACAACCATCACGTGACTCCATTCCCTGGCGAAGACTTCCAGATGTTTGAGCGCGACCTGCCTGGCGAAAACTCTGCCGGACTCTCCGGACAGTCTATTTCGCAGTTGCCACTTGAAACATGCGAGACAATGAACGGCATGTGGGGCTACAAGATTACCGACCAGAACTACAAATCGACCCATACACTCATTCAATATCTGGTGAAGGCAGCAGGCAAAAATGCCAATCTGCTCATGAATATCGGTCCGCAACCTGATGGTTGTCTGCCCGCTGTTGCGGTGGAACGTCTGAAGGAGATGGGCGACTGGATGAAGGTATATGGCGAAACTATCTATGGCACACGCGGTGGATTTGTTGCACCTCACGACTGGGGAGTGACCACACAGAAGGACAACCGACTGTTTGTGCATATCCTCAACCTGCAAGACAAGGTGCTCTATCTGCCCACTGGCAATAAGCAGATGAAGAAGGCTGTAGATTTTGTCAGTCGTAAGGCGGTGAAGATGCAGAAGTGTCAAGGCGGTGTGATACTCACGCTTGACGCTGTGCCTACAGCTGTTGATCAGGTCATCGAAATAGGATTCATCCAGTAAACGGATTGATGCTATCAGCAGAAACGAGAGTTCATCCGAGATGAATGAATCTATTATATAAGGTTTGCGTGCGTACACACACGTGTATGCACGCACACGCGATGTCGTAAAAATCGACCACTCGACCACAGATATGACATAACACGTTGTAAGATATACGGTTAGATGGGTGGTCAGAAATCATACAACGGCATTTTCGACCACACTTCGGCCACCCGTGCAAACACGCGGTTTGCCATCTTCATATAAACGCTAAGCAAGCTATATCTATTGAAGTCAAAGACATACTGATGTTTTTCACGCTTTTGCAGAACCTTGACAATACTTTTGTCAAACGTTGGGCAATACCTTTGTCAAACGTTGGAAAATATCTCTTTCAAACG
>SAMEA104315426__coassemble_326_pt1 | contig 35567 bp, 31 predicted proteins | sample SAMEA104315426__metabat2_low_PE_024 | metagenome-assembled genome bin SAMEA104315426 (sample SAMEA104315426) | gut metagenome | biome: Monkey gut; feature: monkey-associated habitat; material: faeces | place: China | collected 2013 | reverse complement strand
TTGCCGCAAGTCTTGCGGATCCATTGATGAGAACTGAAGGCATAATCCACAGGGGGGCCTCCGCATACATCTTGGTCTGTAATTGTATAAACACACAACTTATTCACAAACTTTCTAACTTCCGTTTCGCTTCGTTCCTGCTTGACAGTCCATATCGCTTGAGCCAGTGTATTTGCACCGCCCCAAACCAAGACCCATAAGGGACGTTCGTCCTTTTCGTCAACTAGGTCGATAATCATTTGACTACCTTGTGAGCGATTCTTCTCTCCAAGTTTGGCTACGCCTAAATCTCTGCTGCCAAATGCAGTCCTGCTACGCAAATAGGCAACACTTGGCCAATAGCCCAACGTTTGTTTGCCAGCTTCCTTTTCTACTGGCAGAAAACCCTTTTGTCCGGATCGTTTCATTAGATTCGGTAGATCCTTCTCGTAGGCATTAATTACTTTCTGCATGTTTTCCATCCATTCGTCCGGATAACTTCTCCCGCAGTTGTTCCATCCTCCTGTCGCAATCAGTCCCTCTATTTCATAAAGGTCAGCATGGACCAGCAGGCGGACCATTGATTCCATGTCATCGGGTTCAATGTCTGTCGGTGCAATATCCGTCAGTACGACAATCCGTGGTTTCAGGGAGGATTCCGCAATTGTTTTCGCTGTAGTTTGCATTGAGCCTAGAAGCAAGGTGCCCAGCACTCCAGCGATTCCCCATTGTAGTTTAGTAGCATGTCCCATTGTCCATAATTCTGCAACACTATTATAATTATAAATTAAACTTTTTAAGCACCTGGGCAACCAAAAATTCTTGAACAAGTCAAGCGGCAGAGCCGAGCGGCCCAGAATTTTGCCATGTCGAAGAATTCACTTATTTTAGTGTTGCAAAAATAAACAAGAGAATCCGACGATAGACTTGGCAAAGATACAAATTAAATCAGAAAACTCACTCCTTTGGGAGGATAATTTTCGGGTCATGGAGCAATTTGACTCCACATCGTCTTCTTTAATCGACTCAACCCTCGGTTTTAGGTGTAAATCGTTCCATTTCATGGCACCTTTTCTCGCCATGGCAGAATTAAAGCGAGCTTTATTCTGCTCATTTGGCTTAATGAATAGTCTATAATTTACTTGCCAGCCAATAACCTACGATGACCGCTATAAGTCCACAGAAAAGACTTAATACCATATAAAGTAGCGTTAAGGATTGTTGGCCGCCTCGTGCTAAAAGCAAATTTTCGTTCATAAAGGTACTGAATGTGGTAAAACCCCCACAAAAGCCAGTAACCAACAATAGCTTAGTGTTTGGCGAGAGATGTCCACCCATTGCACATCCTGAAAGAATGCCGATAAGGAAACATCCCAATACATTGACGATGAAAGTTCCCATTGGGAAAGTGAAGGCAAGCCATTGGCTTGTGAACTTCGATACAAGATATCGAAGTCCACCGCCAAAAAAGCTTCCTACACATACCAATAATAATTGTTTCATAGCAGAATCTATCAAAGTCCTCTTGCCTTCAGCAAGCCAGAAGCATCTGGCTGTTGCATACCGGTAAAGTCTGTAAACATCAACATCTGGTCTTTGGTATTGCCTCTGCTGAGAATCTTGTCACGGAAAGCCTGACCTACGGCAGGATTCAAAGCACCATGCTTGGCAAAATAGTCTGCCACATTTACTGCCAGTACCTCTGTCCACAGATAACTGTAATAACCTGCTGCATAGCCTCCACCCCATACGTGGTTGAAATACGAGGTGATATAACGAGGCGGTATTTGGTTGTTGAGCAATCCCACTTGCTGCAACGCCTGTCTTTCAAACTCCTGGGCTTTATCGGCAGTAGGAATCTCTTGCTGGCCGATGTGGTGCCAAGCCATATCAAGACAAGTGGCAGCGAGATTCTCTCCCAAGGCATAGGCTGCATGGAAATTGATGGATTTCAACATACGTTCTTTAAGTGCCTCAGGCATGGGTTCTCCTGTCTGTGTATGGCGCGCGAAATGGTCGAACACTTCGGGTACTGTGGCAAATGACTCATTAAACTGTGAAGGCATTTCTACGAAATCGCGAGGTACGGCAGTTCCGGATAATGTGTTGTATTTGCAATCAGAGAGTATGCCATGGAGAGCATGTCCAAACTCATGGAAGAGTGTGCAGACCTCATCCCAAGTGATGAGGGTAGGCTGACCGTCCGGTGCTTTGGCAAAGTTGCACACATTATAAATGACAGGCAATTGATGACGCAGTCCGCATTGTTTGGCAAAGGCACTCATCCACGCACCGCCACGCTTTGTGGGGCGACGGAAATAGTCGCTATAGAAGAGTGCAATGGGTTTTCCATCTTTGTCGATTACCTCAAAGACCTTCATGTCGGGATGGTAGGTCGGAATATCTTTGCGCTGCTTGAAAGTCAAGCCATAGGCACGATGGGCTGCATAGAAAACGCCATTGACCTGTACGCTGTCGATATTAAAATAAGGTTTGATCTCGTCGTCGGAAATGTTGAGTTGTTCTTTTTTCATTTTCGATGAGAAATAGAACCTGTCATAGGGTTGCAACTTAAAGTCGCTGCCCACAGTCTTTTTAGCATAGTCTTCTATCGCCTTCGTTTCCTGGTCTGCCTTTGGTGAATAATCAGCAATCAGCTGATGGAGGAAATTATATACATTGCCCGAATTTTTTGCCATGGCTTTTTCCAGAGAATAGTCAGCATAATTGTCGTAGCCCATCAACTTCGCCTTTTCAGCACGCAGTTTTGCGGTTTCAACAACAATAGAGAAAGTATTGAACTGAGGATTAGTACCATCTGCCCGGTGTATAGAAGCCTCATATACCCGACGTCGCACATCGCGATTGGCGAGGTTTGCCAGGATGGGCTGCTGTGTGGTATTGATGATCACAATACAATAAGGAGCCTTGCCTCCCCTACTCTGTGCATCTTTCTCACACTGTGCAATATCTGCCTCTGAGAGTCCAGCCAATTCGTCTTTGGTATTGATCCATACGACAGCATGATTGGTAGCATCAGACAAGAGTTTTCCCCATTGCTGACTGAGTTCTGAGAGTCGCATATTGATTTGCTTCATCCGCTCCATGTCGCTGGCAGAGAGAAGTGCGCCAGCCCTGACGAAGCCTTTATAAATGACTTCCAACAGTCTTGCATCTTCGCCCTTGAGCTGATTTTTCTCATGCTCATATACATATTTTATGCGTTTGAAGAGTTCAGGATTGAATGTAATCTCATTTTCCAAATCAGCAAGAATCGGTGTTACCTTCTCTTCTGTATCGGCAATAACCTTTGTTTTGTGTGCGCTGGTCAGTCCGAAGAATACATTACTGATACGGTCAAGCAACACCCCACTCTCTTCATAGGGCAAAATCGTGTTTGCAAAGGTCGGTGTTTCCTTACTATTGACAATCTTCTTGATATTGTCGCGTTGAATTTTCACAGCTGCTTCAATAGCAGGCAAATAGTCTGCCTCGTTGATCACATTGAAATCGGGAGCGCCAAAAGGCAGTTTGCTTTCAATGAGCAAGGGGTTGACTCTTTCCGCTCCTGACATGGTGGTCATTGCAGAAGCTTCTGACATCAGTATGATGCCCGAAGCCAGTCCAATTGTCATAAATGCTTTGTTTAGTTTCATAATTGCCGATATATAAGGAGTTTATTTGATATGGATATCCAATGGTATCTCATTGTTCTTTTCATTGTCAGAACCGTTTGAGTTGAAGGAAGTTGCTATTTGCTTATTTGAGTTCCTTATCGAAGAATTTCACACACTGGCGGAAGAGATGATTGCGTGTGTTTCCTCCTGCGATACTATGGTTGCGATTGGTATAAACCAATTGGCTGAAATCTTTATCCGCCTGCACCAGAGCTTCTGTGTATTCTGCTGTATTTCTGAAGTGGACATTGTCGTCAGCCATTCCATGGCAGAGCAACAGACTGCCTTGCAACTGCGCAGCACGCTTGATGGGAGTGATATCGTAACCATTGGGATTCTCTTTCGGCGTACGCATGAATCGTTCGGTATAAATGGTGTCGTAATACTTCCAAGATGTTGGCGGAGCAATAGCAATACCAGCACGGAACACGCCACGTCCTTCAGACATAGACATCAACGTGTTGAAGCCTCCAAAGCTCCATCCCCAAATGGCCATTCGCTGCCCATCAACGTATTCCTGTTTTGCCAGCCACAAAGCCGCTTCCACCTGGTCGTGTGATTCGAGTTCACCCATCTGCAGATACGTACACTTTTCAAATTCTGCACCTCTTGCACCTGTTCCGCGTCCATCAACACAGACACACAGATAGCCACGTTGCGCCAGATATTGTTCAAGCATGGCACCTTGACCTGCCATTCCCACTCCCCATGCATTCTTGACACTCTGACTACCGGGACCGCTATATTGGAACATGATAACCGGATATTTCTTCGACGGATTGAAATCTACAGGTTTTACCATCCATCCATTGAGGTTGACTCCATCTGCTGTGGTCAGCGTGAAGAGTTCGCGTTTACCCAAATTCATGCTCTTCAACCAACCGTTGAGTTCTCGGTTATCTACAAGTGTCGAGAGTGTTTTCCCCCGTTGGTCGCAAAGTGAGAATACGGCAGGCGTATTGATATCGCTCCACTGGCTGATGAAGTACTTAAAGCCCTTGGCAAAGATGGCGCTGTTCCATCCTTTTTTGGGTGTCAGGCAATTGCGTTTTCCATTCGAGTGAGCCACATAGACCTGTTGTTCTACGGCACCCTGTTCGTGACTTGCGTAATAGACATCTCCTGTTGCATCATCCACGCCATACACATCTGCCACGTCATAATTTCCTGTTTCTACCTGACGCAGCAATTGTCCGTTGGTATTATAGAGATACAAATGCAACCATCCGTCACGCTGACTGGGCAGAAGGATGTAACGGTTTGTCACAACGAGACTTGTAACACACTCTTCCTTTAAATATTTAGCGTCACGCTCTTCTATGAGCAGTTGGCAAAGGGTTGACAAGGGGTTGACCGCATAGATGCGCAGACAATCCTGATGGCGGTTGAGTGTTGTCACCATCACCTTGGAGGCATCCCCCATCTGCTTGATGCGAGGCACATAGCCATCAGCATCAATGGGTACTTGCAACTGGCGTGTCTGACGACTTGCAATATCAAAGCTCCACACCGAGGTTGTGGCATTGTCGGCACCAGCCACAGGATACTTGTAAGTATAAGCGCCAGGATACTCATCATACTGCTTGTATTCGGGATTCAGCCCTTTGAAGAGCGGCATGCTGTACTGTTTTACCTTACTCTCATCATATTTCACCCAGACCAGCACACGGCTGTCGGCTGTAAATATCATAGAGCGGTCGTTGGCAAACTCCTCCTCATTGACCCAGTCAGGGATTCCGTTGATGATGGCATTGCGCTTTCCGTCCTTCGTCACTTGCACCTCAGCATTATCATAGAGCAATTTGACCAGAAATATGTTGCCGTCACGCACAAAAGCCACCAATGATCCATCAGGTGAGAAAAGCGGAGTCTGCTGAGGTCCGTTTTTCGACAGGGGAACCATTCTGTTGCTTCCCATATTATACAAATAGTACTCTGCTTTGAACGAGTGACGATAAATACTTTCCGTATGCGTCTGTATCAGCATCTGCCGACCGTTGGGACTGACCATATAACCATCGATATAATCGACGCCGGCGGTTTTCACCACATCAAGGTCGAAAAGTACCGAAACGGTCTTTCCTGTTTTAAAGGAATGACTCTCTACCTTACGTCCGTCTGACGACAGTTGCGTATAAGTCTCACCATCTTGGGCAGTTTTCACCGCTCTGATGCCATCGCCGCGGTATTGCCATTTACTGATTTCCACAAGATTCAGATTACCTGCAAACATAGCGCTGACAAATGGAAATAATAGCACTGCAGTCCAAAAAAATCTCTTCATATCTTTTCATTGTTTTATGTTATGTATCTTTCTTGTTTTGATGTTGCGAAATTACAAAAATTCATTGTCATCACCAAATATCTTCATGCTTTTTGTGGAAATGAATAGAAGATTAGGGTAACAAATACAATTCAACAGACAAAAAGATGGTTTTTATCGTGAGATTTCATCCAACTTACTTCTTATGCTGTCAGGAAGTCTCTCCTATGAGTGTCCCCAATACCCAATAAGTTTTTGGGACTTACTGAGGACTCACTACGTAGGAAGAAGGATGATAACATCCCGAACTCATCCCGACGGCATCCCGAAGCCGAGCGCTAAGACTCTCGTCAAAAGTTGCGCCCGTCAGTCAAATATAAAAAGCAGAAAGTCTGCACAAAAAAAAAGAGCCTTTCGTTTGGCAATAAGAATTATAACCTGTAAATTTGCACCTAAGAAACCCAAATACCAAAGCAACAATGACTAATAACCAAGACGCCAAAGTACCCTCATGGGAAGAACTCGTCAACTCTATCTCAACAGGAAGTTCACATCCCGAAGCAACTTGTTGGGAAATATACAGATACCTGCGCCAAAACTACAAAACCATTGGTTCAGAGACCTCACGCACATTATTATTAGCTTATATCAAACTGCGCACCGACAAACCGTCACTCATCAATTCCTGTATGATGGATATGGCGGTTAAGATTAGCACAACCTATACAGACTTTCAACTGCCTCGCTTTCTCGACATGTGCAACCACACTTCCTGTCTGAGAGATGAGGACCGCCAAAAACAAAAAGGCAAAGACGGAAAACTGTACCTATCCCTACAAGAACGAATAGATCGGGCCTTGCAATCCTACAGACTGCATCATCCTGAGGCACGCAATGAAAACTCTGACGATATTATAAGCATGTACGCAGTATCATTGTTTGAGAAAATCAAAGCAGGACGCACCTGTCGGTTTGTCAAAATGGTTGCAGCAAATGGTATGTCGCTGATTGCAGACAGCCATCAATTCCCTTGCCGGCCTTACGAAATCATCGGAAAGGTTTACGATGTTTCCGTCACGTCCAGCAAAGAAGGCCACAAAAGGATTGTCGAGATTGTAGCCTCAACAAAAGCGCCAAACCACGTCTTTCCTATAAAAACCGGATACATCGACGGAATTGACGAGACACACGGACACATCCACATCTTTGACAATATGTCGCATCATTACGTTGCCGACAGAAAAACAATTACCGCAACACTACCTGCACGAACAACCGTTCAAAAAGGAATGTTCATCCAATTCTGTCCTATTATCAGCAACGGAGACCCATTCAAATCGGCAGCAATCGTCAATATTTTAGACCGCTACAAAGGACGCGAATCCTTTGGATCCTATTCTGCCAAGATCACATACGCAAATCCCGCACAACATTACATCAGATACACCATCCTGTCAGACATTCCAACCACTCCCGAAGGCACCATCTCCAAAGAAGGCTTCGCCAGTACTTCAACAATGAAACCGGATATGGAAAAAGAAATGACCGTAGGGAAAAACATCCAACTGATTCTATTCCTCAAGCGCGGAATAAACGGTCAGAAAAGCAACCACGTGGCTGAGATTTATTAGTCTATATGCCTTTTTACGCCCATTTTCATGCTTTAAAACCGTTTTCTGCAAGTACTATACACCTTTTATATAAAGAAAACAACGTTTTTCTTTTGATATTCCGTAGGATTGCAGTACCTTTGCAAACTAAAAGCACTATTTTAAACAGAGAATGAGTAAATACCAAAATAAAACATTCCCTCTAATTGCTGATATAGAGGGAGATTACAAAGATTTAACAAGCATCGAAGTACCGGAAGTCTTGCCAGTATTGACAGTACGCAACGTCGTAATGTTTCCGGGAGTTGTCAACCCCATCCTCGTGGGACGGGACCAGAGTCTTAAACTACTCAAGAAAGCAGAGAAAGAAGACTCGCTCTTTGCCGTATGCTGCCAGTATTCAGCCAATACGGAATTTCCAACCCAAAACGACATCTACAAGATTGGAGTAATGGCCAAACTCGTAAGGATTATCAGTTTGCCTAACAACAAGGTCACCGCCATCGTGCAGGGACTACGACGCATCGTATTGGGTGATGAAATACCCAACGACAAATTCATGCTTTCACACGTACTCCCATACGATGAGAAAATCCCAGAACAGAACGACAAAGAGTTCAACACAGCCATAGGCACCCTGCGCGACGTTACAACAGAGTTTATCGACATGAACGATGAAATGCCCGATGAAGCATCATTCTCCGTAAGAAACATCGGCAACAACCTCATCGCGCTCAACTACATCTGTAGCAACTTTGTGGAAAACGTAAGCGAACGCATAGACCTTCTGAACACCTCAAACCTCAAGGATCGCCTCTTCATGATGATCAAACACATGAACAAGCAGCAAGAATTGCAGACCTTGAAACTTGAAATTCGCAAGAAGACCCACGAAGACCTCGACGAGCAACAGCGCAACTACTTCCTCCAGCAACAGATCAAGAACATTCAGGCTGAAATGGGCAATGAGGCTTCGCCTGAAAAGAAAGACCTGCTGGAAAAAGCTGCCAAAAAGAAATGGAGCAACGAAACCGCCAAAGTATTCAAGCGCGAGATGGAGAAACTCGATCAGCTCAACCCACAAAGTCCGGACTACAACATCCAACTGACGTACCTCCAGACTCTTGTTTCGCTGCCATGGAACGAATACACCAAGGATGACCTCAATCTGAAGCGTGCACAACGAATCCTTAACCGTGACCACTACGGCATGGAGAAAGTCAAGGAGAGAATCCTCGAATACATCGCTGTGCTCTCGCTCAGAGGCAATCTCAAGTCGCCTATCCTTTGCCTCTACGGTCCTCCAGGAGTCGGAAAAACCAGTCTGGGCAAATCCATCGCCGACGCACTAAACAGAAAATACGTGCGCGTCTCACTTGGAGGACTACACGACGAAGCTGAAATACGCGGACACCGTAGAACCTACATTGGAGCCATGCCAGGACGCATCATCAAAAACATGCAGAAGGCAGGGACTGGTAATCCCGTATTCATACTCGACGAAATAGACAAGGTGACGCAGAATACCCATAATGGCGATCCTGCCTCAGCACTTCTCGAAGTACTCGATCCTGAGCAAAACAATGCCTTCCACGACAACTATCTCGATTTGGACTACGACCTGTCGAAAGTCATGTTTATTGCAACGGCCAACAATCTCGGCACCATTCCCAAACCCCTACTCGACCGCATGGAAATCATCGAAGTAAGTGGCTATATTACCGAAGAGAAACAAGAGATTGCTAAGCGACACCTCATCCCACGCGAAAAAGAGAATACGGGACTGGCAGACAGCCGACTCACCTTCACCAAGGCTGCCACAGAGAAAATCATCGAGCAATATACGCGGGAAAGTGGTGTGCGCCAACTGGAGAAACAAATCAACAAGGCCTTGCGCAAAATAGCCTTTAAAGTGGCGGAAAGCGGAACCCTGCCTTTCTCTAAAATCACTCCCGTTGAACTCGAAGGACTGTTGGGCAAACCACCTTACTATCGCGACATCTATCAAGGCAACAACTACGCCGGAGTGGTCACAGGACTCGCATGGACAAGCGTTGGCGGCGAAATCCTCTTCATCGAAACCTCACTCTCGAAAGGAAAGGGCGCAAAACTCACGCTGACAGGAAACCTCGGTGACGTCATGAAAGAAAGTGCCATTCTCGCTCTTGAATATGTAAAAGCACACGCAGATACACTTCATATCGATTATCGCATTTTCGACAACTGGAACATACACATCCACGTTCCAGAAGGTGCGACGCCCAAGGACGGACCATCAGCAGGAATCACCATTGCAACCAGCATCGCCTCTGCCCTGACCCAACGTAAAGTGCGTCGCAACACAGCCATGACCGGCGAAATAACGCTTCGAGGAAAAGTACTTCCCGTTGGCGGCATCAAGGAGAAGATCCTCGCTGCCAAACGTGCCGGAATCACAGACATTCTGATGTGTCAGGAAAACCGCAAGGACATTGAAGAGATTCCTGAAGTTTATCTCAAAGGCGTAGAATTCCATTATGTCGAAAACGTACAAGACGTATGGAACTTCGCATTAACAGACGAGATAGTAGATAACCCATTGGATTTCACCATCCAAGACGACAACAAAGACAGCAAATGACATTTGAACTGCAACATACAGATTCTGCCAGCGACGCACGAACAGGCCTTATCACCACAGACCACGGACAGATCAAGACTCCTATCTTCATGCCCGTAGGAACCGTTGGAAGCGTCAAAGGCGTACATTTCTCAGAACTCCGCGAACAAGTCAAGGCACAGATTATACTTGGAAACACTTATCATCTCTACCTTCGGCCAGGACTGGAAGTGCTCCGTCAGGCTGGCGGACTCCATCAATTCAATACATGGGACCGCCCTATCCTAACCGACTCCGGCGGTTTCCAGGTATTCTCATTGACTGGCATACGAAAACTCCGCGAGGAAGGCTGCGAATTCCGTTCACACATCGACGGTTCCAAACACTTCTTTACTCCTGAAAATGTGATGGATACCGAACGCGTGATAGGAGCAGACATCATGATGGCCTTCGACGAATGTCCACCAGGACAAAGCGACTATAACTATGCCAAGAAATCGCTCATGATGACCCAACGCTGGCTCGACCGATGCATCAAGCGACTCGACGAAACCGAACCACTTTACGGTTATCGTCAAAGTCTCTTCCCTATCGTACAAGGCTGCACCTATAAAGACCTCCGCCGAGAGGCTGCCAAATTTGTGGCAGACAAGGGTGCCGACGGAAATGCTATCGGAGGATTAGCTGTAGGCGAACCCACAGAAGTGATGTACGAGATGATTGAAGTGGTCAATGAGATACTGCCCAAAGACAAGCCTCGTTACCTAATGGGTGTAGGAACGCCACAGAACATTCTCGAAGCCATCGAACGTGGTGTTGACATGTTTGACTGCGTCATGCCCACTCGCAACGGCCGTAATGCCATGCTGTTCACCTATGAGGGCACAATGAACATGCGCAACAAGAAATGGGAGGCAGACTTCTCGCCCATTGATCCCGACGGCTGCGACATCGACCGCATACACACCAAAGCATACCTCCACCACCTGTTCAAAGCTCAAGAGTTACTTGCCATGCAGATTGCCAGCATACACAATCTGGCATTCTACCTGCGCCTTGTGACCGACGCACGCCAACACATCGAACAGGGTGACTTCGTGCAATGGAAGCGCTCGGTGATTGACAACCTTGGTCGTCGAAGATAAGAACCCTACAGACACACTTAACGATGAAGAGAAAACTCAAAGAAATAGCTGCACGTATCAGACGCATCTGGTTGCGCCTGCTCATCCTGCTTCATCCCATCATCAAATGGCTCAGGAAACTCCCCTGGCACAAATTGCGATGGATGAAGAAATGCAATCCGCTGCATTACATCAAGCGCATCGACTGGTACATCATCAAGAAGTTCATTGGCACATACATCTACTCCATTGCACTCATCATCTCGATATCTATCGTGTTTGACGTCAATGACAACCTCACCAAGTTCACCAACTATCACGCACCATTGCGTGCTATTGTGTTCGACTACTATGCCAACTTCATCCCCTATTTTGCCAATCTTTTCTCGCCACTATTCGTTTTCATAGCGGTCATCTTCTTCACCTCTAAACTGGCAGGCAACTCAGAGATTATTGCCATGTTGGCGTGCGGAATGAGTTTTAAACGCTTGCTCCGCCCCTATATTATCTCTGCGGCACTCATCGCCATGCTCAACTTCTATCTTGGCGCTTACGTCATCCCTAAAGGAACGGTAGTCCGCCATGACTTTGAATCGCTCTATAAGAATAATAAGAAGAATACATCGGCAAGCAATATTCAGTTGATGGTTGATAAAGGTGTCGTCGCTTATATTTCACAATACGATGATGTCCACAAGACCGGATTCGGCTTTTCACTCTACAAATTTGAAAACAAGAAGATGGTAAGCCACATGACTGCCAGCGTTATTCAATACGACACGATTTCTGATTCACGCTACCATTGGAAAGCTCGCAGTTACAAGATTCGTAAACTGAAAGGTTTGAGAGAGGAAATTCAAAGTGGCATGGAACTCGACACCCTGATCCAAATGGAACCGATGGACCTCATCTTCTCCAAAGGTCAGCAGGAAACGTTCACCTCTCCTGAACTCAGGCAATACATCTCGAAACAACAGTCTCGCGGTTCAAGCAATGTTGTACAATATGAGGTAGAATACCACAAGCGTATCGCCTCATCATTCGCCTCCTTTATCCTCACCATTATAGGTGTTTCACTATCTTCAAGAAAACGAAAAGGCGGCATGGGACTATACTTAGGCATTGGCCTCGCATTGTCATTCGCCTATATTCTTCTACAAACGGTATGTGCCACCTTCGCTATCAATGCTGACACACCACCGGCATTAGCCGCATGGATTCCAAACATTCTCTATGTGTTTATAGCCTACTATTGCTACCGACACGCCCCTAACTAATACATTATTAATTTAAAATAGGAAAAGTGACATTCGAAGAAACATACCTCAACGATAATATCCTCGACGCGCTCTATGACATGCGCTTCGAGGAAATGACTCCCATCCAGGAACAATGCATTCCGCAAATTCTCGACGGGCGCGACCTTATTGGTGTCGCCCAGACAGGAACAGGTAAGACGGCTGCCTATCTCCTGCCTGTACTCAGCATGCTTGATGATGGTGGTTTCCCACACGATGCTGTCAATTGCATCGTCATGTCTCCAACTCGCGAACTTGCCCAACAGATAGACCAAGCCATGCAAGGCTTCGGCTATTATCTCGACGATGTGTCGAGTGTTGCCATCTATGGCGGAAACGATGGTTCTCGCTTTGACCAAGAGACCAAGGGACTTAAAATGGGCGCCGACGTGATTATTGCCACCCCAGGACGTCTCCTGTCCCATATTCGCATGGGACATGTAGATCTCTCCCGTCTTTCATTCTTTATCCTCGACGAAGCCGACCGCATGTTGGACATGGGATTCTCTGACGATATTCTGCAGATTGCAAAACTGCTGCCTGATAATCACCAGACCATCATGTTCTCCGCCACCATGCCCGACAAAATTCAGCAATTGGCACGTACACTTTTGACCAACCCTGTCGAGGTGAAGATTGCTGTATCAAAACCGGCAGAAAAGATTCAGCAGTCAGCATACGTATGCTACGAACCGCAGAAGATCAACATCATCCGCCATCTCTTCAAGGCAGGAGAACTTCAACGAGTCATCATCTTCTCCGGCAAGAAAGACAAGGTAAAGGACATTACTCGCGAACTCAAACGCATGAACATCAACTGCGCACCCATGCACAGCGACCTCAGCCAGCAGGAGCGCGACGATGTCATGTATCGGTTTAAGACGGGTCAGGTAGATGTGCTCGTTGCAACAGACATTGTGTCGCGAGGCATTGATATTGACGACATCTTGATGGTCATCAACTATGATGTACCTCATGATGCAGAAGACTACGTCCATCGCATCGGACGCACAGCACGTGCGCAACGCGATGGTGTTGCCATCACTTTTGTCTCTGAATTGGACATGCGTGCCTTTGCCGACATAGAGCGTTTCCTTGAAAAGGAAATTGTCAAGATTCCTATCCCTGAAGGATTGGGCGAAGGTCCTAAATACGAGCCCAATGCACCACGTAAGAACACGCGCGGTCGTGGTGGTCGCAGCAACAACCGCAAGCCTAACGGCAACAAAACTCGCAACAAGCGACGCAGCACCAAGCCATCGTCAGGTGAGCAACCTTCCGTAAAATCCTCCCAAGACTCTGTGGCAAGCACACAGTCGAAAGACGGACAACAGAAGCGCAAACGTAGGAGGCCCAATGGAAATCACCATAAGAAATCCAATACGCCTCAAAGCAAGATCACTCCTGCCACACCAAAGTCTGAAGCTTGATTGCCTCTTTACGGTAAACAATAAAAAAATGTTTTTGCAGTAAACAATAAGAACTTACGATAAACCATAAAAATCATCCCGTTGGACTTGTCCTCTTCAGACACTCCAACGGGATGATTGTCTTCATGTGGTTTCCACAACCTCTATGCGTTTCGCTCAACCATTTTACTTATAACATTCTCTTATGCGCTGAGCCAAAACGCGTTATGACAGTCGGGAATCATATCAATCCATAGCCACTACTTCACCGTCGCAACAGAGAAATAGTGTTCTCGTAAAGGTTTAGTTATTTTCTTACCTTTAAGAACTATAGTTTGCTTCAGTCTGATGTCCTGCGAAGAAGAAGCCACCTTAACTTCATATTTACCAGGATCAACATTCCATTGACGCTTTCCATTGTTCGAATAATAGCCAAACTGCTCGGTATAAAGTTTAATCCCAACAGTTTTTGTTTCTCCAGGCTCAAGCGTCACACGTGCAAATCCTTGCAATTGTATCGGTCGGATTTGTTGCTTTTTGTCTGTTGGAGAGAGATAAATCTGCGCCACCTCATCGGCTTTCATCTTTCCTGCATTAGTCAAGGTAAATGTCAATTCCACCGCATCGTTATCAGTAGGACACTCCTTAACCATGTTCAAATTTCCATACGAGAACTGCGTATAAGACAGTCCGTATCCAAACGGCCATTCTATGCGTTCATCCTGTTCGATTTTCTCATTATAACAGATTGGTTCATCTATTTCCGTATTGGGATAGCTTACCGACAATTTTGCAGACGGCGAAATTCTACCATAAAGGATGTCTGCTACCGCATGACCACCCTCTTCACCAGGGTACCATGCTTGTATGACAGCAGCGCATCTCTTAGAGATTTTCGAGATAATCTGTGCACGTCCTCCAAAGACAACGAGCACAACAGGTTTTCCTGTTGCCAGCAGTTTTTCCACAAATTCCTCTTGCTTACCAGGTAAGCGTAAACCTTGTCTGTCTCTGTTTTCTCCGCAAAGCATTACATTTTCACCCACCGCAGCGATAATCACATCACTTTCGCGAGCCATGTCCAACGCCACTTTTTGATCAGCTTTCTCCCCAGAATCCACCTTACGGTGCAACAACTGGTATTCCCATGCACGCTTGTCACCTGTCTCTGCATATTTCGTCTCTATCTCTTCCGTCCAGTCGCATCCCCGAGCATAAGCCACGTCAACCCCTTCTGGTTTACGAGTTTCCATAGCCTCCTTCAGTTTCACAATCTTCGGCAGATTCTTGTCGCTCCACTGTTTCTGCCATCCTTTCCAGAAGTAGAACATGCTTGGGAAAGAATAGTCTCCACACATCGCCCACATAGAATTGGCATTAGGTCCTGTCAGCAGAACCCTTTTGACATTTTTCAAAGGCAACACCCCATTGTTTTCAAGCAACACAACAGACTGTGTGGCAATATCGTATGCCGTTTTTCTTTCTTCCTCCGAATCAAGCACCACTTCATCATCGCTGTAGAGATAACGATTCTCGTCCATCATTCCTGCCTGTAGTTTGAAACGTATGACATTCTTGACAGCCCGTTCCACGACTTCTGGTTTCACCAGTTTTTTCTCAATAGCCTCTTGCAAATACTTATAGTTGTCACCTTTTGGAAAATCAACATCGTTTCCCCCATTAATCGCAGCAACCGCTTTTTCCAGTGGAGTGTCAAGGTTGGGAATCTGGTCAATGGCGGTATAGTCGCTCACCACCATTCCTTTGAATCCAAGGTATCCTCTTAGAATATCATTCAAAATTTCGCTGTTAGCCACACATTTTATACCGTGTACTGCATGATATCCAGGCATGATGACTTGACTTCCCGCCAGTCGGATCATCGTCTCGTGAGGCAAGAGAATTTCTTCCATCATCACCTTTTCGTCAGCATCTCCTCCACCACCATATCCAAGATAATGCTTCGAGCACACTCCCACTCCTTTCTTCAGGTCCCCCATCTGCAACCCTTTAGCAAATGCCGTACCCATCATGGCCGAGAGATACGCATCTTCACCATAGGATTCTTCAAGCCGGTTGAAAGACGGTATTCTACACACATCCACCATGGGCGACAGTGACAGAATGCCTCCCATCTTTCGCAAGTCGTTTGCAGTCTGTTTGGTTTTCAGTTCAGCCAATTCAGTATTAAAGGAACAAGCCTGTCCGATTTGCTGCGGATAGATTGTTGCATCTTGCGTATTAATTCCCGATAGCACTTCTTCATGAAACAAAGCAGGAATGCCGTTCGGTGTGTTCTTTATAATCCATTGCTGCAAGGCAACAACTTTTTTTCTGATGTTATCAGCAGATTCAAGATTCTGACTTGCATATTGTGAGAAGTGTCCGATACCGTTAGGAATGATTTTTCGGCATTGTGCCGTATCCAGCTGACCATTCTGATCAAACAAGTCATCCATATAGATACTTCTCAACTGTGCGATGCGTTCCTCTTGCGACATTCGTCCGTAGAGTTCATCAACCTGTTGTTCTATTCCCTTCTGCTGGTTGCAAGCCACCAACATCGTAGTGCACGCCATAGTGGCCATAATTTTCATTTTACCCATACCACATAATCGCTTTTACGTTCAACCTGTGGTTTCAATGCATCAGGCGCAGCATATCCCACAATACAATTTCCAATACCCTCATATTCATCCTTTATTCCGAGTTCCTGAAGGATTTGTTTTCCCTCTTCCGTCTCAAAGGTCTCCTTAGCCCGATGAATCCAGCAGGAGCCCAATCCCAGACTTTGTGCTGCAATCATCATATTTTCCATGACGAGAGTACCGTCATATACTCGCGTTGCCACATCCTTTTTAGCAAGCACCACCAGAACGACAGGAGCTCCATAGAACGGGTCAGCATGTCCACTGGTTGTATTCATGTTTCTTGCCATGACGATATCGAGGTTTATCCTGCTCAACCTATCTCTCATTTCTTTGTTAGTCACAGCCAGTATGATAGCCGCTTGTTTGTTCATTCCCGAAGGAGCATAGGTTCCAGCTTTGACAATTTGTTCTATGAGTTCATCAGGAACACTTTTTGCCATATACTTCTTTACGCTTCTCCTTTCGATGATGTCTTGAATAGTTTTGTTCATAATCGGTAGTTTATTGTTAGATGGTTTGTTTCTTATCTTGCAAAATTACAAAAAAAGCGAGAGAATCAAGATAGAATGGTATAAAAGATAAAAAAAGACTGATATCTTTATGATACCAGTCTTCTTTCAATATGTATTTCTTATCTATTAGTTCTTGAAGAAATCTTTTACTTCCTCGTTGGGAACCATCTGCTCATCGAAGATGTAAGCACCAGTCTTAGGGCTCTTCACCATCTTGATAACCTTTGAATAAGCGCGACCATCCTTTGAACCTTCATGGAGGGTAGCGACGGTTTTCTTTGCCATAGTCTAATTGCTTAATTATTTAATCTCCTTATGAACGGTCATACGTTTCAGGATGGGGTTATACTTCTTGAGTTCCATTCTCTCGGGAGTGTTCTTACGGTTCTTGGTCGTTACGTAACGGCTTGTTCCGGGCAGTCCACTCTCTTTCATTTCTGTGCACTCCAGGATTACCTGTACACGATCGCCTTTTTTCTTGCTTGCCATAGTTTAGTCTCCTATCACTTTAATATCCTTCCAGTCCACGAAACCTTTGGCAACAGCTTGCTTCAAGGCAGCATCCAGACCTACTTTATTAATCATACGCAGACCAGCAGCACTGATCTTCAACTGAATCCAGCAAGCCTCCTCTACATAGTAGAATTTCTTGCTGAACAGGTTAACGTCAAAGCTACGCTTTGTGCGGTGCTTTGAGTGAGACACATTATTACCAATCTGTGCCTTCTTTCCTGTAATCTGACAAATCTTCGACATTTCTATCTACTTTTAACTTGTTCCTAAATTGTAACTTACTCCAAACAGGTTGCAAAATTACAAAATTTTCTAAACAACAAAGAACCCTACTTTATATTTCGGTGTAATCTTAACATTTTTTAACGCTATTGTACCATTGTCTGTTCTTCTTTCAGAAAATCGAGAAACATTTGCATGGCTTTGTTGGTTGCAATGGCCAGATTGATGTCTCTTCCGTGGTCTTCCTGCACCATGAAAGTCACCTGTCTGTCGATATCTCCACAAGCGAGCCAGATCGTGCCGACGGGAATCTCTTTAGTTCCTCCGGTAGGTCCAGCGAATCCTGTTGCAGCAATGGCATAATTGGTATTGAGTGTCTGACATGCTCCCTTTACCATTTGTTTGGCAACTTCTTCACAGACAGCAGTTTGTTCTTCGAGCACTTGTGCGTCAACATGCAGCAGTCTTTCTTTGATTTCATCGACATACGACACCACTCCACCTTTGAAGTATTTCGATGCTCCCGGTGTAGCGATCATGGCTTCTGCTATTCTTCCTCCGGTACAGCTTTCTGCAGTTCCTACGGTTTTTTCCAATTCCCAGAGTATCTGACTGATTTCACGACTGATAATCTTACTTTCAAAATCCATATTCTTTCTTTTTATTTAAAGGTAACTTTACTGAAGGCAGGCGCATCGATGGGACACGTCTCTCCGTCCAGATATTTATAGTATCCTACAATACCTATCATAGCAGCATTGTCTGTTGTATAGCTGAATTTAGGTATATAGATAGTCCATCCGTATCGTTTGGCATGATCGTGGAATGCGTTTCGCAATCCATTGTTTGCGCTGACTCCTCCTGCCACAGCCACATGTTTGATTCCTGTCTGTTTGACCGCCATCTTCAGTTTCTTCATCAGGATATCGACGATAGTAAATTCGAGTGAAGCGGCAATATCTTCTTGATGGTGCTCAATGAAATCGGGATCCTCTTCCACCCATTTCCTCATATTATAGAGGAATGAAGTCTTGAGTCCAGAGAAGCTGTAGTTAAGACCTGGGATTTGCGGTTCGGCAAACTTGTACGCTTTAGGATTTCCCTGTCGTGCCAGTCGGTCTATGATAGGTCCTCCGGGGTATCCGAGTCCCATGACCTTTGAACATTTATCGATGGCTTCTCCTGCGGCATCGTCGATGGTTTGTCCGAGCACCTCCATGTCGTTATAGGCGTTAACTTTGACAATTTGCGAATTACCTCCGCTGACGAGCAGGCAGAGGAAGGGCAATGGCGGTTGCTGATTGTCATCATCGCTTTCTTTGATGAAGTGAGCCATCACGTGACCTTGCAGATGGTTGACGTCGATAAGGGGTATTCCGAGCGATCTTGCAAATCCTTTAGCAAAGCTCACTCCGACGAGCAGCGACCCCATGAGTCCCGGTCCTCTTGTAAATGCCACGGCGGTAAGCTGTTCCTTGGAGATTCCTGCCTTTTTTATGGCTTGATCCACTACAGGCACCACGTTTTGCTGATGTGCTCTTGACGCGAGTTCCGGCACTACGCCGCCGTATGCTTCGTGTACGGCTTGTGATGCTGTTACATTTGAGAGCAGCACACCGTTTTTGAGTACAGCTGCAGATGTATCGTCGCAGCTTGACTCAATTCCCAATATGTAGATATCTTTATTTTCCATTGTTTAGTGTGACAGTATTTCTACTCCATGTTCTGTCATCAGCAGGGTGTGTTCCCACTGTGCAGACGGTTTCTCATCTTCTGTAATAACTTCCCATCCGTATGGGTCGTCAGCATCGATAAAGACCTCCCATGTTCCCATATTGATCATAGGTTCGATGGTGAACACCATTCCCGGTACGAGAAGCATTCCGGGATGTTTCTGTGCGAAATGGCACACTTCCGGTTCTTCGTGGAATTTGAGTCCCACTCCGTGTCCGCAGAGGTCTCTCACCACTCCATAGTGGTATTTTTTGGCATGTTTCTCAATGGCTTTTCCTATTTCTCCCACGAATCCCCATGGTTTAGCGGCCTCCATGCCTATTTCGAGACATTCTTTGGTCACCTCCACGAGTTGTTTCTTTTCAGGAGTTGTTTCGCCAATGATAAACATTCTCGAAGCGTCGGCATAGTATCCGTCGAGGATGGTGGTAAAATCTACGTTGATGATGTCTCCCTCTTCAAGGATATCTGTTGCCTTCGGAATACCGTGACACACCACTTCGTTGATGCTTGTACAAACGCTCATGGGGAATCCTTCATAGTTGAGACAGGCAGGAATGGCTCCGTGTGCTTCGCAGTATTCTCTGCAGAGTTTATCTATTTCGAGCGTTGACATTCCTTCGTGTATTTCCTTTTCTATCAGGTCGAGCACTCCTGTGTTGACCACACCCGACCGTCTGATTCCCTCTATTTGTTCTGGAGTCTTCACAAGCTGGCGAGTGGGTACCAATACGCCTTGATTCTCCAAGTGCATAATTTTCTTGTCAAATTCTGTCGGCTGTACGCCTGGCTTACAATGCCATCTTCTTTTTACCATAATAAAAAAACGTTTTTACGTGGCAAAATTACTAATAAGTGTCAGAATAACCAAACAATTCGTTGAAAAAAACGGTATTATCTGTTACTTCCGATTCTGTTTGATGATGCTGTAGGCGGCATAGAGTCCGAGTTCTCCTGCCTTGCTGAGGTCTGCCACAGCCTGTGCCTGCTGTTTGAGCGCGAGTCTTGCTATTCCTCTGTTGTAGTATGCTTCAGCCAGATGTGAATCCATCTCTATGGCTTTCGAATAGTCTTCTATGGCATGGAGATAATCTTTCCGCTGCACATAGACATTACCTCGGTTGTAATAGAGGATTGCGCTGGGATTGTTCTCAATAGCCACACTCAAGTCGGAGAGCACATTGGCAGTCTTCATACTGATGTCAGTACCCTGCGAAGCATTAAACGCGTTGAGTCTTGCCTGACAGACTGCTCTTTGCCAATAGGCGAGTGTCTGTGTGGAGTCGAGTTGTACGACAGCCGTAAGGTCGTCTATTGCTGCTTCATTATTCTGGGTATCTGAATAGGCTACGGCTCTTATCAGCAGGAGTGCTGCTTTTTGTTTTGCGTCGTGACATTTGTCGATCGTGTCAGCCACCGAGTCTATCAGCGCGAAGTAGCGGTTTGTGGCAGCCTCGTCGAGTGTGCGCAACTGTCGTGTCACATAAAGCTGTCGTGTGCCGCCTTCGTTTCTGTTGAAGTCATCCACCCGTTGGTCGAAGGCAGTTGTTGCGTTCATCCGTTCTACGTCTTTCTGCATGGCGAGCACAAACATAGGAAGATAGTCGAGCGAAGCCTTTCTGTTTTGCACCCTTCCCCGGTAGTCGCTTTGATATTCGTGTTCCACCTCCTGTACATCTTCCACAGCCAGTTGGTTGTATTTCTCGATGTCGAGGTCGCTACGTTTTCTCATCTGTTTTTTCGAGAGTCTCGGCTGAATGCCCAAGCGTTTGTTCATCTGTGCTTTGAAGATTCTGAATTCGTCGAGCTCTGCCTGTTTGCTCATACCGAGTTTTCTGTAACAGTCGGCACGGTGTTGCAGTCCAAACCAGAAGTTTGGAAATTCCGCAATGATTTTCGTATAGTCCCTTATGGCACCTCTGATATTTCCGGTATTCTCCAGCAGGAGTGCGCGGTTGAAGAGTGCCATGAGGTTATTGGGCTCCAGGTTGAGCACGAAGTCAAAGTCGAGGATGGCTTGGTTGTCATCTCCCACCTGTGCCCTCAAGAGCCCTCTGTTGTAGTGTGCGAGGAAGTTGTTGGGATCGAGGTCGAGCGCAGTATCATAGTCTGCCATGGTTCCCCTGAGGTTATTGAGGTTGAATCTGGCAATGGCTCGGTTCACATAGCAATCCACTCGTTTGGGCATGAGGTGGATGGCTTTGCTGAGATACTCGTCGCTCTCTTTCCATTGATGCCGTGCCATGCTGATGATGGCTTTCTGACTCCACAGCGAACCGTCGTATGGGTCGATGGCAATACTTTTATCGAGTGCGACAACAGCTTTTGTGGTGTCTTTCTGGAGCATATAGACCTCTGCCTGCATGGCATAGACTTTCGCATTCTTGCTCCATCGGGTGAGCATGGTGTCTATCTGTGCCAGTGCCACATCATACTCTTTCTGCTGAATATGACAAAGCACTCTGTTGTGCCACAGATTTCGGTTCTCCGGGTCGTATTTCAGTGCTTTATCGTAGTCTTTCACGGCTCCGGCAAAGTTGTCTTGTCTGATGCGGCAGAGTCCTCTGAGTTCATAGACGCTGACCACAAACGGGTTTCTGCCAAGTGCCTCGGTACAGTCGTTTTCTGCTCCTTGGTAGTCGTCGAGATAGAATTTCGCCACACCTCTGTAGAACCATGGTTCGTAGAGATACGGTTTTGCCGAGATCACCTGATTGAAATACTGTATGGAGAGCACATAGTCTTCATAGTAGAGTGCCGACTGTCCTACCATGAGCAGTCTGTCGGTATTAAACTGTGCCTTGCCGGTCATTGACGACAGGATCATAAGTGCAACAAGCAGAAGTTTATTCAAACCTCTGCCCGTTGTCGTTGTCTTAATTACCCTTGTCATCATGTTTACAATCCGTTTTTGCTTTACCTTATTACGGGAGCCTGTTTCGCCTGTATGTCTTTTGTGGTCAGTGATTATTTTCTCACCGCCATTTTAGTTTTGTATCCGCAGCGCACACGCCCTTGGAGCAATGCTCTCATCTTACTCTTGATGAGTTGTTTGCGGAGTGGAGAGATGCGATCCACGAAGACCTTGCCTTCGAGATGGTCAAATTCGTGCTGCATCACGCGTGCAAGGTATCCTTCCACCCATTCGTCATGTGGCTGCATTTTCTCGTCGAGCCATTGCACGTGAATGCGTGTCGGTCTGGTCACGCGCTCGTGGATGCCGGGCAACGAGAGACATCCTTCTTCCGAGGTGTCGGTCTTGCTTTCATCGTATTCCACGATATGTGCGTTGATAAACACGTTTCTGAATCCTTTGTATTCAGGGAAGTCATCGCTGATCACATCGAGGTCGATGACCACCAGTCGTATGTCTTTTCCAATCTGTGGTGCAGCCAGTCCGATGCCCTCGCTCTCTGCGAGTGTGTCCCACATGTCGGCAATGAGTTTGTCGAGCTCTGGGTAGTCAGCAGTAATATCCTGTGCCACCTTTCTCAACACCGGCTGTCCATATATATAAATAGGTAGTATCATTTCTTGTTGCTTTATTCGTCGTCACGATTTCCGTGCGCGCATATAGTCCTGCAGTATGATGGTGGCACTGATTTCATCCACCAGCGCCTTGTTTTGCCGTGCCTTTTTCTTCAGTCCTCCGTCGAGCATGGCTTGATGGGCAAGTACGGAGGTAAAGCGCTCGTCGAAGAATTCGATGGGCACATCGGGCCGTGCCTTTTTCCATCGGTTCACAAACTGCTGTACGCGCTGCAGGTTTTCGCTGGGCTGTCCGTTGGATTGTCTGGGTTCTCCTATGACAATGCGCTCCACGGGTTCGCGTGCAATATAGTCGTTGAGGTATTGGAAGAGTTCTGCCGTGGCTACTGTTGCCAATCCTCCTGCAATGATTTGCAGAGGATCGGTAACAGCGAGTCCGGTTCTTTTCTTTCCGTAGTCTATCGAGAGTATTCTCACGCTAAGAATTTTCCTTTTTTATCCGTGGTTCTTTTTATTTGTTGTAGAGCAACCAAGCGCCGTGATACTTTCCCTGGAGTTCGTTGCGGCTTGCAACTGCCTCACCCTTGGTATCAAACGTGGTAGCCACTACGCGGAAGGTGCCACCCTGGGTGTTGCGCACGATCTGTGCATCATAGCCGGCATTGCGGAGCTGCTGCTGCAGTCCTTCGGCGTTGGCCTGGAGTGAGAACGAACCTACCACTACGCTGAAAGCCTTAAGTCCGCTTCCGCTGATGAGGGTTACATTCTCCTGACGCACGTTCACGTTGTCAGTATTGTCAACCACCTGTGTGTCGTTGGCAGGTTTGGTCTCTACGGGTGCCACAACAACGGGTTCTTCCTGTGCGGGCTGCTGCTGTTGCTGCTGTTCTTCTTGTTGCTTGGCTTTCATGTAAGCCTGCTTGTAGGCGCTGTCGCCTGATTTACAACTTGTGAAAGCCATTGCGGCACACAGTCCTGCACATAGGATAATTTGCTTCTTCATTGTTTTATTTGTTTTAATTTTATAATGCTTTTTGAATATCATCTGCGAAATTACAAAATATCGTCCAAACTTGAAGAGAAAAGGTGCATAAAGTTTGTTAAATGGTATCAAATCGCATTATTTTATGAAAAAATATGGCTAAACAGCACGATGTTTTCAAAAAGATTGCCTATATTTGCAGCAACAAACATTATCAACCCTTTAAAACGAAACGACTATGAAGAATTTAGGATTTCTCGGTGCATTCCTCGGTGGTGCTCTCGCCGGAGCCGTAGTAGGACTGCTGTTAGCCCCTGAAAAGGGAGCCGACACTCGCGATAAGATTACCGATGCGGTAGATGACTTCATGAAGAAGCATAATATCAAGCTCAGCCGCAAGGAGATGTCTGACCTTGCCGCCGATATTGTTGACGCAGCACCTGAAGTAAACGAGTAATGCTGTCGAGCGACAAGAATGTAGAGACCATCGGACAACTGGTGCAAGCCGTTATCCGCTATTTGAACCTCCAGAAGGAGAGTATCAAATTTGATGTGGTCGGCAAACTGGTACAATTGCTGACGGTAGCCGCTTTGGCTGCCGTTGGCTTTCTGCTGGTCATTGCCATCCTCCTCTATTTCTCTTTCGCCGTGGCATTCTGGCTGTCGGCATCGTTAGGCATGACCATGGCGTTCATGCTGGTCAGTTTGGCTCATCTGCTCTTGCTCGTGGTCGTTTTCATCTTCCGAAAGGCATGGATAGAGCGCCCACTGGTGAAGCTTCTTGCCAACATCCTGATGAGCGACGATCCACAATAGTAACCATGTGAGAGGACTTATTCTTATGCAGACCAAACAACAACAGGTGGGTATTCCACAGACCTTGGAGGACATTCGCGCACGACGCGAACAACTCGCTGAAGAACTTGCTCAGGCGCGCAGCGAGATTAGCGGTCATTGGCACCAACTTGTCACTCCCCAAAAGACCAATACGCGCGGCGAACTTGTTGCTGCGCTGATTTCCAATGCCGTTACGGCATTCGACGCATTCCTCCTTGTGCGCAAACTGTTGCGCGGCTACCACACCCTTTTCGGTCAGCGCAAGCGCCGTTAAACGATTTCCATTGCCCATGAAAGATGCCATCCTTCTGTTACGGCCATTGCAGTGGGTGAAGAATTTCTTTGTCTTCGCCCCTTTGTTTTTCAGCAACAACCTGCTGAACAGCCATTATTTCCAACAGACACTGTGGGTGTTTGTTGCATTCTGCTTCGTATCGAGCAGCATCTACTGTTTCAACGACATCCATGACGTGGAGAACGACCGCCTCCACCCTAAGAAGTGTCACCGCCCCATTGCCGCCGGCAAGGTGAGCGTGGCTATGGGCTACGTCATCATGATGCTGACTCTGGCAGCCAGTCTGATCACAGCCTGTCTCTCCGACTGCAACCACCTGCCTGTGGTCTGCGCCATGCTGGTGGGCTACTGGCTGATGAACGTGGCATACTGCATCCGCCTCAAACAGTACGCCATCCTCGATGTGGCAATCATTGCCGTAGGCTTTGTCATACGCGTACTGATAGGTGGTTTTGCCACCGACATCATCGTATCGGGATGGTTGGTCATGATGACCTTCCTCCTGGCACTCTTCCTTGCCTTTGCCAAGCGCAAAGACGATTACCGCATCTACGAGCAGACGGGCACCATGCCGCGCAAGAGTATTGCGGGCTACAATTCCCAGTTTATCGACCTCTCCGTCACCATCGTGGGCACCATCACCATGGTGTGCTATATTATCTACACCATGAGCGACAGCGTGGTGAGCCATTTCGGTTCGTCCTACGTCTATCTCACCAACGTATGGGTATTGGCAGGACTGTTGCGCTATCTGCAAAACATGCTGGTCTATCAGCGTAGCGGCAGTCCCACCAAAGTACTGGTGAAAGACCATTTCATCCAGACGTGCATCGTTGGCTGGGTGCTCTCGTTCTTCTCCATCATCTACCTCTGATTCTCCGTCTCACCTCATGAATACTACGTTTTCCACCGACAACCGCCAAGGGGCTCCATTGGTCAGTTTTATCATCACTTACCACAACGAACCGGCTGACATGCTTCATGCGTGTGTCGAGAGCATCCTGGCATTATCGCTGGGCGACAGCGAGCGCGAGATTATCATCATCGACGACGGATCGGACGTGAGTCCCGTCAGCTTTCTGACCGACTGCATCGACGAGGTCATCTATGTGCGACAACGCAATATGGGACTAAGTCAGGCGCGCAACCGAGGCATCGATATGGCACACGGCGATTTCATCCAGTTTGTCGATGCCGACGATGCCATCATCGCCCCACCCTACGAACAGTGTCTTGACCTCGTGCGCTATCAGCAAGCCGACCTCGTAATGTTCTGCTGTTCCGACACCTCAGAGACGACCTTCACTCCTGTCTCCGTCTCTCCTGTCAGTGGCAGTCATTTCATGCGCGAGAGCAATATCAGGGCTGCTGCATGGGGATATCTCTTCGCACGCCGCATCCTCGGCAGCCTGCGCTTCGAGCCCAACATCTACCACGAAGACGAGGCATTCACCCCGCAACTGCTGTTGCGTGCAGAGCGCGTCTTCAACACGCCCTACAAGGCTTACTACTATCGGGCACGCCACAACTCCATCACCAGGAGCAGCGACCAAGACACCATCAGCAAGCGCCTCGACGATACGCTGACGGTACTCACCCAACTCTATCGGCTGACCGATAAGCTGTCGCCTGCCGACCGTCCTGCCATGGAACGGCGCATCGCACAGCTCACCATGGACTATCTCTACAACACCATCATGCTGACGCGTTCGGCAAAGAAGCTCGATGCCACCATCGACGCCCTCCGGCAACAGGGACTCTTCCCGTTGCCCGACCGCCCTTATTCCAAGAAATACACGTGGTTCCGACGCCTCGTGGGTAATGCCATCGGACGACGAGCGCTCCTCGCATCCCTGCCGCTCCTACCCCGTCACTGACCCGTCTCATCCCCCTATTCCATCTCCTATGCGCATCCTCCTCGTCAACGACTACAGTGGACTCCATGCCAACCTCAGTCAGGGGTTGCGCAGTCTGGGCCATGAGGTGACCGTTGTTTCCAACGGCAACGGATGGCGCAACTATCCTCGCGACATCTCGGTCATCAGAAGGTCACCCTCCCACATCGACGGAGTGCGCTACCTACTCAACCTCTGGACGCGCATCCTTCCACGACTCACAGGCTATGATGTGGTGCAGCTCATCAATCCCATCTGCTTCGACCTGCGTCCCGAACGCCTGTTTCCTATCTACCGCTTCCTGCGACACCACAACGGCAAGATGATTCTCGGAGCCTTTGGCGAGGACTCGATATGGGCAAGAACCTGCATTGAAGAGAAACCGCTGCGCTATAGTGACCATAACTTCGGCAATATGGTGCGCACCGATGCTGCCTCTCAAGATCTCCTTGACGTCTGGGTGAATACCCCTCACGAAAAACTCACCCGACATATTGCCAACGACTGCGACGCCATCGTAGCATGTCTCTACGAGTATATGGCGTGCTACCAACTGCACTATCCTGCCAAGACCCATTTCATCCCCCTGCCCATCGTGCGCCAGACGCCACCCCCTATCCCGTCTCATCCACGTCTGCGCCTGTTCATCGGCATCGACCGCAAGCGCAGTGCCTACAAGGGAACTGACATCATGTTGCGTGCTGCACAAGCCATCGTTGAGCGTTATCCCGACCATGTAGAACTGCGCACGGCATACTCCGTGCCTTATGCCGAATACCAGTTGATGATGAACAATTCCGATGTCATCCTCGACCAGCTCTACAGCTATACGCCATCCATGAATTCCCTCCTTGCCATGTCCAAAGGCATTGTCGTTGTAGGAGGTGGCGAACCCGAAAACTACGAGATTATCCAGGAGAACGAGTTGCGTCCCATCATCAACGTTGAACCGACCGAACAGAGTGTCTTCTATGCCCTTGAGCAGTTGGTGCTCCATCCTGAGTGTCTGCCACGTCTCAAGCGCGAAAGCATCACCTATGTAGATCGCCACCACGACCATCTGAAGGTTGCCCGTCAGTACGAAGCCCTCTACCAGTCCCTTTAAACAGATTCTCTTTCTATATTTAAGATTGCTGCGCCATAAAAATCCACGGAACACATGGAGTGTTTAGGTTATGGGTTATGGGTTAGAGGTTATAGGTTAGAGGTTATAGTTGAAGATTATTCTAAAGATTTTCGTTAAGATTTACACCATAGGTTATTTTTGTCGCGACTCGGCAAAGAATAAATTTTTGGATTTATTCTCTGCTCTCACTGCTCCCAAAATTCGAGCCTGTAAGGCGATCCAGAATAAATTCGTCCCCAAAAGCGAGGTATTCGAGCGCATTCTAAGTTGAGATTTTTGTTAAAGATTTTGTTTACTACCTCCCTGAATTACAGATTATTTCTTGCGAAGCAACATCTTAAAAAAGATTTCCTCCAAAGATTTCTAGCCTTCAGGCTACCCCAAAAAATACCGTTTCCCAAAACTGTTATCTGTTATTTGTAACGCAAAAAATTCGTTTTTGGAAACTGTCAACTGTCAAACTGTAACGCCTGTAACGCAAAAATTCGTTTTCAGAAACTGTCAACTGTCAACTGTAACGCTTGGGAATGATGATATTGACTGCGAATAGCTTGTGGATGACATTGACCTGTATCCATGATATTTGAGGGAAATTGGGGAGCACGTGAAACAGGCACCTGTTCCCCTGTTTTTAACGCTTTTCGAAGAATTAATGGTTATATATTTCCAGAAACTTATATCCATTGAAATGAATAAGATGTTCTGGGGTGTCCGCAATCCAAACTTCTGTTTCCCATGCGATGTCTTTTGCTTTCTGCTTAAAAACATTCTTGTTTTCAAAAGCAGTAAAGAATACTATGTTGGCGGTGCAATGAGACTCTTCCAACTTCCGTTTAATTTTTCGAACTCTAACTTCACTCCATTCACCTGTTGAATGATATGCTTCAATAAGGTATAGAAGATTCTTTTCCTTGCTGTATGCAACTACATCAGGAAGCTCTTCATGCTCAAGTGGAAAAAATTTGAGATTCTCAAGCGCTTCCCGTTCAAGATGAAGAAACTTGTCTTTGGTATCTCCCACATAGAGCACTTCTGCACCAAATCCAAAGGTTGGAAGAAATATCTCAATGATTGCCTTTTGCAAATCATTATGTTCTCCATATGAAAGGTCTATCTTCTTTCCTCCTGGTAGTGTTACTGGAACCTTATTCAAATCCCTCCTTCTTTCTAATTCTTCTTTCAAGGAAATCGTATCAGCGATATATTTGTCTAATGCGGATTTCCATGAGGATGTCTTATATTGGCGAAGAAGATTTGCAAACGCAGGACTCAAAGCATAACCACGTGATGGGTTGTTAGTAGCTTGCTCTTCTTGTGATGACGAGTTTAATACAATTCCTGCTTCGACGAGCATCTTTAAGTCCTGGCGGCGAATATCGTCATAAGAAGAATCAGCAATCTTTTCTCCGTAATTAGCATTCTCAAATGTGATAATGTCTCTCGAACGATAAAACTCACCATCTTCCGATGATTTCGCTTTCTTGAAGGAACGTTTAATTTGACCGACGGCCATACAAGCTTTGGCCATTCGTTCAAGTTTCCTGTCAGTGCTTTGGACTGGCACTCCTACAGATTGGAGAATGTCTAACATTCCCATAACAAGTCTTTCTATCGGCTTGGGAGTGTCCTTTGATACTTTAATCTGCATATTCAAATAAATCGTGAGGTATCATGTTGTTAATAATATCTTGTGTGTCTCTTTGCTCCATATGATACGTTTCTTTTACTTGGAGAGCAATTTTATATGCTAATAGAGGTGGAACAGCATTGCCTATTTGATAAAATCTTCTGGTTTCGTTGCCTGAAAAAGCAAACCAATCTGGAAAACTTTGCAACCTTGCAGCCTCCCTATCTGTGAGTCTTCTTCTTCGACCATCACTCAACCGAACACGTTGCATATCGCTTGTTGCTCCAGCTAAATTACGACATGTAATAGTTCTTGCGGGCTTATTAGGATATAAGTCGCGAGGATTTATGCAATGGGACTTCTCTTCATAAACTGCAATATATTCATCTTGTCGAGGAGTTAGAATCTTGTCCTCTGGTTCTGGATTCAGCATTGTATCGCCTATTGCATCCTCTACAGTTGTCTTATTTGGTTCGGCAATTGGATAGCGGAAAGATGCACGATGGCCAACACAAATTAAACGTTCTCTGTTTTGGGGTACACCATAGTTTACAGCATTTAGTACTCTGTATTCAACTATATATCCAAGATTTCTTAATTCTTTGACAATTAAGTCCAAATACCACTTGTGTCGACCTAATATATTGGCTACATTTTCAAAAAGGAACACCTTCGGTTGTAGTCTTCGTACTGCATCAATAAAAACAGGAAAGCCGTCTCTCGCATCTTCCATACCCATTTGATTGCCAAACCTGCTGAAAGGCTGACAAGGGGGACCTCCAATTACAATATCTATGTTCTCAGCTTCTGGATATTCGAAGCCTACCGTAAGAAATTGATTGTGGCATTCACCATGAAGGTTATTGTTGTATGTATCAACGGCAGCTTCAACCATTTCGAATCCAATAGTTCGAAATCCAGCAGCTTCAAATCCAAGTGATAGACCTCCACAACCCGCAAACAAGTCGAGAACAACGGCTTGTTCTTGGATATTGGGGGTTAAAAGGTTATCTATGTAATTACTATATGTAGTCATAATTTATTTAGTGCGCCAAAGCAATTCTGTAACATCAAAAATTAATACCATTTCTCGAAGAGTTTCAAAGTTGGGCTGCATCTTGTTGGTACACCATTTAAACGCAGTGCACTCGTCTTTCCAAAGTTGCGTTGCAAGCCACCTATTAGAACGATTCTTTTCTGCTAAGACGACTTTCAATCTGTTTATATCTTTACTCATGTTACATGTTATTTTGCAAAGTTACACTTTATTTTTCATATTACGCAGGAAAATATAAAATACAGCCCAAAATTTAGCTTTTTTATCCAAATTCTTGAAAACACTTCAAACTGTCATCGAAAATTTGCAAAATTTTGACTATTCATGACCACTCCATCTTGATTTTTGCACATTCCGCTACAATCTTATTTGGCAATGCACTTCAACATTCTTAATCGGAAAATTTCGCTTGTTTTCGCTGCTAAGATTTGTTAAGCAGATGTTTTCATTCTGAGGTTTTTGTTCCTTTTGGCATTTTGTGCATTTAATAAGTACTGATAATCATCATTTTACAAAATATTAGCAGATTTTCAAGAGGAAGATAATGGGGGAATTTACAACCACAGAATCTCCCTTGTTTTTGCTTTCCCAAAACTGTTAACTGTTATTTGTTATCTGTAACGCAAAAATTCGTTTTCCAAAACTGTCAACTGTCAAACTGTAACGCCTGTAACGCAAAAATTCGTTTTCCAAAACTGTCAACTGTCAAACTGTAACGCTTGGTGTGAATTGGCGTTGTCCAAGAAACAGGAACCAGTCCTCGTGTTTCAAGCATAGCGACTCCGTTTTCAGTAAATACGTAAGGCATGTATTTCAAATGTTGTCCGCGTCCTTCGTTTAAGGTCGCAATTTGCGACCTTAAACATTCGTCCTTGGTCAATTGAAACATGAAATCTTCTGGAAATCGTTTAAAATTACGTTTTACTTGCTCATTAAGACGCTTTGTTTCAACGCCATAAAGTGTGGCAAGGTCACGGTCAAGCATAACTTGTTGTCCACTAATGATTTTTATTAGAGACTCTATATTATCTACGACAACCAACTGGTCACGATTTGTGACCAGTTCGCCGTTTTCTGTCTTTTCCGTTATGTCTGTCATATTTATATTCATTTTTCCAAAATCACAAATTGTGACTTTGAACATTACCATATTGAACAGCATTCAAAAGGTAGTGCTTTTAGCCTATAAGCCACTATTGCACAAACCCTTTCTTTGAAAAGAACGTAAAATCAATAATATTATTGCGTTGATTGTACTTTTAGTAATCGCTTCACTCGTTGTACGGTATTTACCCCTTAACCACTCAACTTTTCCACATCCCGAACGGAATACCCCTTGCGGAGCAAACTTATTACTTCCCTATATTCGGTTTTCATCTGTTCTGCCGTTTTTACAGAGCCTACCTTGCGTCCGAGTTTTCCCCCTTTCTCTATATACCGCTTCCTTCCTGAATGCAATCGGAATGAGATATTATCACGTTCCAATTGCGCACAGGTCGAAAGCGTGGCTATCATTATCGGGGCAAAGAGGGACGGACTTCCTTCATCGTCCAATAATATAAGCTGTTCCTTTTGAATGTAGAGGTTAATGCAACAGCCAATGAGTTGCTGACAATGGGAAATGTGAACATGGTTTACATAATCTGAAAGCAGACAAGATACGCAAGCTCATATCGTATTACTTTGGCTTGCAACCAATTATCTTAGAATCTTGGATAACGTCTTTGACACTGTTACGAAATGCCTGCTGACACCATTCAAGAGTGTAGAACAAAGTAAGCTCCATCATGCCTGTCTCTCCAAGAAGAATTGCTCATTCTACTAATCGCCCAACATCATACACTTTGGGGTAATATCGCGGTGTAATCGAAAGTTTAATACGTTAAATATTCACCTTTTCGTATCTAATCAGAATCCATACGGTCACTTTTCTACCGTTTAGAGCGTATAACACTGATAATCAACTAATAATAGATACACAAATCTGAACTGTGATTCTGAAACACTATTGATATTTCTCTCCATGTATTATTCTTTTGTTTACTTTGGTTACACATTTACATATATATATACCAACACTTGCCAGTAAATTATGTGCTATTATTAACTTTTCATTCCAACTCTTTCAACTCCATCATCAGCCTTCCAAGCTCCGAGTATGTGTAATCCCGACCCGAGGCTTCTTTCTCCTCAATTGATTGATTGGCATTGACCACAGCCTTATCTAGACTGCCGCCATTGCGCTCAAAGTAACCGTGAAGTCCCTTGGTCTTGATGAAGAACTCTATCGTTTTCCGATACTCGACACATTGGTTGAGGTCTTTAAGCAATGGCTCCTGTTCATCGTAGGGGCGTGAGGTGTAGCGGAAGTAATAGAGGAAGAACAGTTCTGTACAGCGGTGAGTCTCGAAAAACTCTACCTCGCAATAGATACCTTTCTTGGGTTTGTCGATAGGCTTAGCGTACTTCGCCTTTAGCTTCTGGTATTGTGAACGCTCTGGTTCCTTATCCTTCGTGTCCATGTCAATGATGCAGAAGATATGGCTGTAACCCATTGCCACCCCCTCTGCAATCTTGGCTTCTAGTTCCTTGATGTTGGTATGTTTCGGATAGTCTGGTTTGATAGTCAGACGCTTAAATACATCGCACAGGGATTTGAAATAGAAGAACTCGGTTGGTCCTTCTCCCAAGATGAGTGCTGTTTGACGTTGCTTTCCCATATCAGTCCTCCAGATTTATAAAGATACTACCCAGTTCTGGTTTTGCACCTAATCGCCCAATGCGATACGAATTGTATATCGACAGGTTCTTATGTAAGCCAAATGAATCACCACGAGCATACTCGGATGATGCGGTCTCTTTGTTCTTCTCCACAAACCACACGACACCTCTGTTCTCATTGATTAAATCCTGAGATAGGAGTGTTGTTTCCTGACTCGTGATAATCAACTGCGATTTATCTGAGTTGAAAATGAAAACATTAAGATAGTAGTATAACAAATCATTGTGCAAATCCTCTCCTAATTCATCAAGATAATACACGTGAGAACTTGTTATCATGTCGTATAATGCATCCAATATACGTATGTATTTTATCGTACCTTTCGACTGCCATTTGAGTGGTATGTCAAAATCTCCATTAATAGAATGATTGACAAACGCTACGGAATCGGCAGTCGGTTTAAGCAAAGCCTCTTTCATTTCTTGAGGAATGTTCTCCTTTTGGATGCGTTCCCGATATTCTGTTGGAACGAAACGGTCTTCTATAATAGGTCTATATTCCAGAATGTTCAAATCAGCCTTTTGTAGCATTGTGTTATAGAATTTACGCTTTGGGGGAGTGTTGTAAGCATCCTTTAGGATTTCAACAATTCCTTTTTCTCCATCACCATCCACATCATGATAATTATCCATAATCCAACTATGGAGCACATTGAATGGTGCAATATCCTCTTTCAACGCAGCCTTGCTGCAAACAGACAAGACACTATGGTTATTCAAAGTGTTCTCTCGGATACTTTCCTGGGTCTTCACCTGTAAATTAAGACTTGGGCCAAACTTGACATCGGCTTGTATGTTTTCGCCAACAAATGAACGCTCATAGAACAATGACTTTGATTTTTTGGGATAATAATACAAGACTTCATTCAAAATGTATTTCTCGTTAAATGCCACATCGTAATCATATCTGATGCCATTAGCATAGAATGACACATGCATCTCAATGGGGGCATTCTTTGTGAGAATGAAAGGAATACTGCCATTTATTCTTTGGGTTGCATCTGACTTAGGCAACACCAGTAAGCGAAATACTTCATTTAAAGCAATCAACATATTTGACTTTCCAGAAGCATTTGCACCATACAAGACACCTAATTTATACAAGAACACCCCATCGGCAACTTCTGTAACAAGTTCCGATGAAGGTCCCTTAGCTAAAAAACTCAATTCTTGCTTGTCGCGAATGGAAAGGTAATTTTTTACCCAAAAATCTCGTATCATATCCTAAATATTTTATTTGTTTTCGTAATTTTGCTACAAAAATATAAATAATATTCGATAAACATACTATATTATCAACTAATTTTTGTAATTATCATACGATTTTATATGTATTTAACTCTATATTGTATGTAGAGATAGCAAATTTGTACAATTTACGTTTCAAAGTTATTGCCCGAAAATCCATTTTTCTAGTGCATCAGCAAAGGGACTGCATTGGATTGTAGTTCGTAATTCCAACTTCTTGACGTAATCACACGCGTATTATTATAATATGGTATTATCATCGTCTGCGAATTTGCACATCAAGAGCCGTATGTCCTCAATGTACAACTGCGACAGCCTGTCGCAGTTTTGAATTACAATCGAAGAAACAATCCACATAAGCCAACAAAAACTGCACATTTTTACGTTTTTTGTGGTTTGCGAAAGTTAAATACGTTAAATCTTCGTCTTTTTCATACTCCATTAAATTCGCGCAATCACTTTTCTACTGTTTTAATCAAAACGAATTGGTACACAACAAGTTGCAAATACGAAGAATGAAATTCAACTATGCGAGTTAAAAAAAACAAAAATATCTATAATAAAGTTAAATAATATTAAATGTTTAATTAAAACTGCCAAAACTCTTGCATTCCGGGGGTGTCATGTTGTATCTTTGTG